>Ga0075420_100004158_pt1 | contig 12681 bp, 9 predicted proteins | sample SoiMetdeltSBSDD4_FD_75296 | JGI IMG/M metagenome (GOLD analysis project Ga0075420, IMG submission 75296) | Bulk soil microbial communities from a Populus tree surrounding site in Tennessee, USA - Soil MetaG P. deltoides SBSDD4 | ecosystem: Environmental > Terrestrial > Soil > Tree plantation... | reverse complement strand
CAAGAATCACTCCCGACCAGGCCCCGCCAACCAGCGCCGGCCGCAGCCGATTCAGCGCCTCTCGTATGAAGCAGCGGTCTATCACAATCAATACGACGATCTACGCAGCCAGGACATGATTTTCCATTGCTCCTCTCAGGTTTGCGTACTGCGCCGCCGCCGATGTCAGAAGCAACCGAGCTCGTCCGAGCGGACGCCGACGGTTGAGTCAATCGGATCTACGAAGGCCCGGCAACACCGGACGACTATCGCAAGAAGTTCGAGGAACCCTATGGACGGCTGATCGACGACGGCGTGAAGTTTTATGCGGTGCTGGGGAACCACGACGATCCGCAGCAGGTGGCCTATCCGCTCTTCAACATGAACCGCGAGCGCTATTACAGCTTCGCGCCCCCCGAGGATCTGTTGGCGAAGATCGTCACCCGCGTGGAGTTCTTCGCGCTCGACTCGACGAACCTGGATCGCACACAGCTGCGATGGCTCGACGAGCGCCTCGCCGCTTCCCTGGCCGCCTGGAAAGTGTGCTTCTTTCACCACCCTCTCTACACGTCCAGGCGCTACCGGACGCAGGCCCGATTGCATCGTCTCATTCTCGAACCGCTGCTCGTGGAGCATGGCGTCGACGTGGCCTTCTCCGGGCATGAACACATCTACCAGCGCATCACGTTGCAGCGCGGCATCCAGTATTTCGTCAGCGGCGGTGCGGGGTCGTTACGGCCGGGAGACGGCGCACCAGCCACCTACGTGGCCAGCACGTTCGATCGCGACTATCACTTCATGTTGATTGAAATCGAAGCTGACCGGCTTCATTTCCAGGCGATATCACGCGCGGGCTACACGATCGACGCGGTGCCAACGCCCGCGAGCGCCATAGCTCTGCGCATGCTGTAGAGTGATGCACGAACTGAGCCGAGCATTGCGTGGCGCTCTGCGCGCCGATCTTATCTAGCGATTACTTCCGGGCAGGGGCCCACAGGCTGCAGCGACGTGAGGTTGATCGCGTTGTCGTTCGTCGCCCGGAAGATCAGTCCTCTTGCCTCGACCTTCTGACCCACACGCGCGTCAGCCTGATATGCGCTGATGACGCTGACCAGATCGAAGTTGAGGCGGCCCAGCGGCTGACCGCTGGCCTTCGCGATCGCGGCTGGCGTCGACGCCTCCTCCTTTGTCACGACCGGTTCGCTCGCGTTCGTAAGTTTCCAGCCGTTGTCCCCGGCCGGCGCCAGGCAGCCCACGAGCTGCACGAGGTTGAAATTCGACACGCCTTCCGGCGCGCCGCCTTTCCTGACAATGGTGATCGCTTCCAGCGCGGGGAGTTCGATGCTCAGTTCCTCTTTACCGGCGGGCGCGCCATTCACTGAAAGCACGTAGGCGAGGATGTCGAGCTTGCCGGCGTCGGTCACGCTCTCGATCCCGCCGGCGGGCATGGTGTCGCGAATCTTCGTGAATAGCTTGTCGAGTGTGTCGTTCTCCCAGTGCGAGAAAAAGCCGTCGCCCTTGAGCGCGGGCCCGCGCTCGGAGCCCACGAGCTCGTTGTTGTGACAGCGGCCGCAACTGGTTTCGAACGCCGGTTTGCCTCTCGTCGCCTGCGCCTCGGTGTAGACGCCATCCCAGATCTTTTTGCCGCCCCCCTCCTGAGCAGTCACGACAGGCCGGTTCGCAATCGCCATGACGGCGATCCACAACAGCAAAGCGCTGGCAACCGGGAGGCGATTCGTGGTGTGCATGATCGTCACTCTGATTCGTGTGCAGACTAGTGAAGGAGTCTGACACCTGCTCATCGTTGCTCGATCGAGATTGCCTCGAGATCGGCAGGCGCTTCTGGCAGCGCCGATGTGCCTGCCGGGAATTCATTCACGCGCAGGAGATAGGCAATCAGGTCCGTGTAGGTTCTCGCGCTCAGGCTCCCCCGGTTGTCGGCAGGCATCGACCGGCTCAGAAGATCGAAGAGCTCCTTGAGATTCTTCCCGCGCCAACTCCGCATGAACGGATCGGAGACGAGCGGCGGAATCTCGCGCGCCGCGTCACCCTCGAGGCCCGGCCCATGGCAGTGTTCACATGTCCGGCCGTACTCACGCTCACCGCGATTGGCTTGCAGGTCGGTATACACGCCGTCCGAAACCGAGCGTCTCGCCCCTGGATCCTGACTGTCGCGGCTCGCCGCCCCAACACCGACCAAGCCGATCAGAGCGAGCGAGACCGCGAACGGGACCTTACTGCAGTGACGTGGTCGTCCGGCCACTTTCGCTCATGAGCTGTCGCAACAGCGCTGCGGTGCTTTCCCGCGGCCCACCCTGGTTGCGGTTGTTGCCGCGAGCGACGCCGGCACCGACGCCGAGCGCAACGTCAAGCGGTGTCCGTCCCTGCTTGTCCGTCCTATCCAGCTTCGCACCCTGTTCGGCGAGAAACTTTACGACGCCGTCGAGGCCGCGCCCGGCCGCAACGTGCATCGCGGTCTGACCAGCGGTGTTGAAGGCGTTGATGTCCACTCCGCGATCGATGCACATCCGCAGCGCTTCGAGAGTGGCGGCCAGGGCGGCATCCGTAGTGGCGCCGAGGTAGCCGGCGTTCGCCTGACCGGCGGCCACGAGCATCACGGCATTGGTGCGATCCTTCTTGGTCAGCGCGGCATCGGCGCCGCCTGCGAGCAGCGCCCGCATGAACGGCACGTCGACCGCCTTGGCTGCACGCAGGAAGGGCGGCGTAAGAGCCTGTGCTTTCGCATATCGAAAGGTGATTCGCTCGTCGCAAGTGACACAAATGATACCGCCCTACTATCGGCTGGGCTACCGCCTATTCAGGGGGTGGAACTCGATCGCTCCCTCCCCTTCCGCCACGGTCACATCCTGTTGACTGGCAATGGCTTTGAGGACGTCGATCCGCCCGCTCGGCCAACGGATTTCGAGCCGATCCGCCGCTGCGGCCCGACCCATGCCGAAATGAATGCGCACGTCGTTCTGCCCGAGGTAGCTCGAGCCGGCCCTGACTTCGCGGACCAGCCGCTTCGGACCGACGGTTGCCACGAGCACCGCCCCAATACCGTCGCGATTGCTTTGACGACCCCTCAGCTTCACGCGCAGCGCATTCCCCAGACCGTTGGTGTCGTTGCGCAACAAATCGGGTGGCTGACCGTTGTTGCTGACCAGCAGATCGAGATCGCCGTCGTTGTCGATGTCGCCGGACACGACGGTTCGGCTCACTTTCTCCAGCGCGAACCCGGGACCGGATTGCCGGCCGACTTCCATGAATCGCCCGCGTCCCTCGTTGCGCAGCAGAAGATTCCGCTGCGCGTACTTCGATGTGGACTTGAAGAGATCGGTGTTATCGAGCACGTGCCCGTTGGCGATGACCAGATCCAGATCCGTATCGTTGTCGTAGTCCAGGAAGGCCACGCCGAATCCCAGAAACGGCAGCGTCACCGGCCCGAGTCCGCTCTCGTAGGTGGCGTCGGCAAACAGACCGCCGCCCAGGTTGCGAAACACGCTGTGAGTCTCGGATTCGAAGTTGGTCACGACGAGATCGAGTCGGCCGTCGCCATCGTAATCACCGGCGTCGGTTCCCATTCCCGCTCGCACGCGCCCGTCGCTCGCAACGGCGACGCCGGCAGGAAGCCCCACCTCTTTGAACGCGCCGTTGCCTTCGTTGTGATAAAGGAAATTGCGAGTCAGGTCGTTCGCGACGAACAGATCCACCCGGCCGTCGCTGTCGTAGTCAGCGAACACCATGCCAAGCGCTTTCCCATCGCTGCGACCAAGTCCCGACGGCTTCGTGACATCGGTGAAGGTGCCGTCGCCGTTGTTCCGATACAGGGCGCTTGGCACCCCGGCGTACACATCGGGCCGGCAATAGGCACGCGCTCGCGCATCACCGCAGATCTTGCTGGCGTCCGGGTCCACATAGTTGGCGACGAACAAGTCGACATCACCGTCGTTGTCGATGTCGGCGAAGGCGCAACTGGCGCCCAGCAGGTTCGAGCCGACGCCAGCGCTGCGCGTGACATCGGAGAAGGCGCCGTGCCCGTCGTTATGGTAGAGCACGTCGGGCCCGAAATTGGTGACGTAGAGGTCGACGCGATGGTCGTTGTCGTAGTCCGCCGCGCAGGCACCCATGCCGTACTCGCGATGATGTACGCCCGCCGCGTCTGTCACATCCTCGAATTGCCCCGCGCCACGATTGCGATAGAGACGATGACGCGCCTGCCGTGCAACGGCGGGATCGGCCACCGACCCACCGTCGACGAGAAACAGATCCAGCCAGCCGTCGTTGTCGAAGTCGAAAAACAGGGCGCCCGATCCCATGGTCTCCGCGATGTGCTTTTGAGCGCTTGCGCCGTTGACGTGTGTGAATTCGATGCCGGCCTTGGCGGTCACGTCCACGAAGTTCATCGCGACCGGCTGCGCGAGTAGCGCCGACTCGTCGACCTGCGTGACCAATTGACACAGCGTCAGCGCCAGCGCGCATGCCAGGATCCGGCACGGCATCGTCATCCAGGTCCAGCTGAAGCCGGACACTACGTACTGACGGGTCCGGCTCGCGCGCATCACTGGCCCGCGCCTCGGCGCAGCCTCGCCTCTTTGACAGCGTCGTACGCCGCCTGATGAGCACGACTCTCGTCGTTTTGCCGAAGAGCGGCGTACGCCTCGGCAAGATAGCGGTGGGCTTCCAACGCCTCACGGGCTACCGCTTCTTTCAGCAAGGGAATGGCTTCTTCGTACGCGCCGGCTTTGATGAGAAGCGCGCCAGCCGCGAGTTGCACCGACCCGTCCGGGGGCGAGTACGCGACGGCGCGCCGAAGCACGTCGGCGGCGGTCCGGTAATCCTGTCGTGCCGCGTGTTCGAGGGCTTGTTCTTTCAAGAGCTTGAGTTGCCACTCCGCGTCGGTGCGAGCGCGTGTCTGTGCCTGCAGCCGCTCGAACTCCTGCAGCGTGGCGAGGCCCTCTTCGGTCATGCCGTTGCGAAGCAGCGCGGTGCCCAACGCATAATGCGCCGCCTCATGTGAGGGACTGAGCGTGACGGCCATGCGAGCGGCCGCTTCGGCGTCGGCAAAACGTGACATCCGGAGCAGCGTCTGCGCGCGCGAGGCGTGGGCGTCAGCATCGCGCGGATCGATCAGGAGCGCCGCCGCACTCTCGGCGAGCGACTCACCCAGCCGTCCATCTTGCGCGTAGAGATCGCCCAACCTGCGATGCGCAGCTCCGTTGTTCGGGTTGACCTGCAGCTCGAGCCGATACGCCGCAATCGCCTCGCCGAACTCACCCTCGTTCACACGCAAGGCCGCGATGGTCTCGTACAGAGAGTCCCTGCCGACTAATGCCGCGCCCTCGGCGCTGGACGTGAACGCCGCGAGCGCCGCGGGAACGCGAGATTGAGACTGATGCAGGCGCGCCAAGCGGTACTGCGCCTGCGCCGACTCTGGCATGAGCGCGATCGTTTCGAGGAGCACACGCTCCGCCGCGTCAACGTGCCCCGACGCGGAGAGGATCTCCGCCATCGTCAAACGAGAGCGTTCGTCACGCGGATCCCGTTGAATCGCTGCCGCGAGCTGTTCGAGACTTTGTCCATAACGCTCGTCCGCGGCGTACGCGACGGCAAGCGTTCGACGAAGCTCGGACGCGTCCGGCCATTTGGCGAGCGCGCGTTCGAGCCGAACGATCGCACCAGACAAATTGCCTTCCCGCAGCTGTCCAGCCGCGCGCACGCGCTCGTCGAGCGAGTCGTCGATCGCCGCAAGCGGATCGTGCTCGACGGCCTGCCGGAATGACGCGACGGCTTCGTCGTAGCGCCCGGCGTGGAGCAGCCGGAAGCCAGCGGCATAGAGCGCGGGCGCGAAGACTGGCGCCACGCCCGGAGTCTCACGCAGAAGTCCCAGTCGGATGAAGGGCGGCGCACCCGTGCCCGTCGTCGATGGACGCGCGGCCCGATCGTGCCGATCCCGGAATGCGAGCAAGCTCTTTGTGATCTCACTTTCATCGCCAGTTGCGACTGCCTGTTGCACTGTCGCGTAGCTGATGGTGGGGCTGTCAGGCGTCGCACGCGCCGCGGACGCGAGTGCGCGCGTCGATTCCTGACGTTTGCCTTGAGCCTGATACGCGAGCGCCAACAGCAACGACGCTTCGCCCCATCGCGGAGCCAGAGTGACGGCCCGGCGAAACTGATCGACCGCCTCCGACGTCAGGCCGCGATCCAGGTACGCCGTTCCAAGAGCGACACGCACGTCCGCGCTTCCGTCTGCTGCGTTGAGCGCGGCTCGATAGCTGAGAATCGCATCGTCCCATTTCTTGAGAGCGGCACGCATGTCGGCGACCGACGTGCGAATACGTGTGCCCTCGTCGCCGCGCGCACCGGAGAGTCCTTCAGCAAAGCCACGAAGCGCGGTGACGAACGCAGTCTTCGCTTCGACCGTGCGGCCGGCGGCTACGGCAATCTCGCGAAGAGCCTGCGCGTCGGGCGCTGGACTTCGAACCTCGAATCCCGAATCCCGAGTCGCTGATCCCGACTCTCGACTCTCAGCCCCCGGCTCAACGTCCTGTCCTCGTGCGGACGCGGTGAGGATGCACACGAAGAGAATGCAGAGAAGAACTCGCGGCATAGCGGCAAGGTCCGGCTAGAGCCGGACACTACGTCCAGTGTCGGCTCTCTAAAAGTCCATTTGCAGACTGAGCTTGATGAAGCGCGGCGGCATGATGCCGGTCGGGATACGCCATCCCGACAACGTCGCGTCGCGATAGGTCGCGCTCTCGGTCAATACCGTGTTTGCGTTGAACGCGTTATAGAGCTCGAGGCTCGCGCCCAGGCGAACGCGATCGACGGTGAACGGCTTGGTGAACCGGAGGTCGAGCTGATTGCGGCGCTCGCCAAACATCGATCCAGGTTGAACCAGGTTGACGGTCACGTTTTGCGCGTTGGCCGACAGATCGCGACCGAGCGACTGCCTGACGACTGCGTTGGGAATCACCTGGTTCGCTGACAGCTGCGGCCCCGGCCGGCTGAAGAAGAGGCCGCTGACCGTCACATCGGCCTTCGGGATCGTGTACGTCCACACAAGCTTGCCATCAGTGAGGAAGTTTTCCTTCTGGTTGCAGTAAGGACTCGTGAGGAGTGCAGCCTCAGGCAGATCGTCGATCACATCGCAGGTGTTCAGGTCGCGCCGTCCGGTGCTGACGCCGCCCTGAATGGTCATGCTCGACGGCAGCCGCCAGTTCAGCGTCACGTCGACGCCGTTCCAGTGCTCGATCTGCTTGCCGTACTCCTTGGCGAACGTGAAGTAGTTGTTCGTCGGGACGGCCACCTTGTCCGGATTCAGGTTGAAGAAGCCGCTGGTTGTGTACCCACCACCATCCGGCAGTCTCGGATCGAGCGGAGCCGTCACGCTGAAAGCGCCATAGTCTCCAGGCCGGAGGTTGAGGTTATCGGTGATACCGAAGTTGCCGAACCATCTGCGGAAGTACCCCACGTCGATGGAGAGCCGGGACCGCAGTTCGTGCTGCACACTCGTTGAAAACTCCCACTGGTACGGACGCGCGCCCCATCCGTTGAGGACATCAGGGTTGTAGTTGAGGCTCAGCGTCTCGCGGCCAAAGTTGGTATCCGAAACAGTCCCGCACAGATCGCCGCCGCTGGCACGGAAGTCCTGCACAAGGACGTTCGTCAAATCACAGTCGGGAATGAAATTCCTGTTCCCGTCCGTCCATGAGCGAGTGACGATGTTGGCCATCCGGTTGACGGGATTGGCGGTATCGCCGTATGTGCCCTGAAGTCCCTGAGCCGTGACGTATTTGTTGATCGATAGCTTGAGCGCCGTCTTCCCGTCTCCCCGAACGTCATACACAGATCCGAACCGCGGCACGATGTCCTTCCAGTTGGCCATGTCGGTCTTGGGAAATGTGATGCTGCGGTTGGGCACGAGAAGGCCAGGCTCGAGCGCCTGTTCCGGGAAGTAACTCTGGAACGTGTCGAAACGGAATCCGCCGCTGAGCGTCAACCGTCTCAGCGTCCACTTGTCCTGGACGTAGATACCGAGATCGAGCTTCTGCCGCTCCGCGCGATAGAGCGGCGTCGCGCGCTGCGTGAGCTGATTCGGAACGCCGTTGTTGAACTGGTACGTCAGGTGGGAGGCGTTGTCGGGGACGTGCGACGTGCGCTGCGCCGTAACGTTGTAAAAACCAACTTTGGCGGAGTGACTGCCGGTCACATACGAGAGCGCCCCTGACGAAGGAATGCTGACGCCCAGTGTTCGCTGATACGCCTGCGTCGCATTCTGCAATCCGCCACCCCGATAGAGCAGACCGGGAATGAGACCGGCCTGATCGATGACGGGAATGAGCAGATGATCCGGATCCTGGAGGTTGTGGGGACTGTAGGCGTATTCCTCGCGCCGCACGCCGAAGCGGGCCTCGACCAGCACGCGATTGCTCGGCGTCGCGGTCCACGCGACGGAACGTAGATCACTGATCGGATATTCCAGCTCGTGGGCGGCTTCCTGTGCGACCAAGGCGGCTGTGGTCCGGCACTGACAGCGCCAATGCTGGTCGTAGAAGAAACTGAGCTTGTTGATGGCGTTGACCTGCCACGTCAGACGCAGGTTCACGCTCTGCTCGGCCGCGTTTGAATACGCACGCTGGCTCTCGTCAGGCTCGTACGCCCATTTCGTGATGTCGAACGCGTTCTTGTTGATGAACAGGCCGCCGACGTAGTTCGACTGTCGCGTGAACCGCGCTGACGTGTAGAACCACAGTGTGTCTTCCTTGAGCGGTCCGCCGAGGCCTGGATTGACGTCGTACTGGAGCTTGAGGGTATTCGGCGTGCGCAGGCCGCGCGCGACGAGCTCGTCGTTGGTGTTGGTCCCTTCGAACGCGGAGTTCACCGCCGTCGCGAAGAGCGTCCCGGAATACGAATTGCCGCCGGTCTTCGGAATCATGTTGATCTGCAGCCCGCCGGTGATGCTCTCGGCCGTGACCGATGAGTAATCAACCGACACCTCCTGCGTGCTGCCCATATTGGGCAGCATGTTTGCCGACCAACCCGTGCCCTCGGTGTTGGCGATGGTGATTCCGTCGATCAAGAGACGCGTGTCGTCCACGCGTCCGCCATGGATCGAGAGCGATCCTCCGGTCGTGTTGATGATGTTCGTACCACCGACATCGATGTTGCTCAGGTTGACGCCAGGGATGAGGAAAGCGGCGACCTGCGGCGTGCGCCCGGTAGGAATCGCCGTCAGCAGTTCCTGATCGATCACTCGCTGCCGCTGCGAACTCTGGATGTCGACAACCGGCGAGTCTCCGGTGACGGTGATCGTCTCCTCGACCGACCCCAGTTTCATCTCGGCGTTGACTGTCGCGGAAAACGATCCGGTCAGCTCGACAGCTTCGCGGCGAACCGTGCTGAATCCGGTGAGCGTGAACGTCACGGTGTAGGTCCCGCCGCGCAGTTGCTCGATGCGGTATTGCCCGGTCCCGTCCGTGACGACGGATCGGGCTTTCTCGATGAGCGCAGGGCTCGATGCTTCGACAGTCACGCCCGGCAGCAGGGCTCCAGACGCATCGACGACGGTTCCCGCGATTGACGCGGTCGCTTGCGCAAACACAGACGCTGAAAAGGTCAGAGATGCGACAGTGACTATCAGCGTCGCGATCGGCGACTTCGGCATCGGACTCTCCTCGCAGCGCGGCGTGCACACTGCCACCAGGCGGGTGTGTTCAGCAGCGCGTCATGCGCGTGCACACCCCATCCGTGCGAAATGGCGAAACAGCGTTCGGGCGGCCGCAATTCTAGGCCAAGTCAGGGGCCTGTCAAGCTACGCTTTCGGGGGACTACCTCAAACTGGGTAGTTCACGTCGGGCGGCTGGTCGTTCGTGAATCGAGGGCGTCCCAGCGTGTGTAGGCGTCGAGGAGCAGTGCCTCGAGCTCTTCGAGCCTTCCAAGCGTCTCGTGGATCTCACCCGCGGGCTTCTTGTAGAAATCGGCGTCGCTGACCGCTGCCTGAAGGCGGCGCTGCTCCTCTTCGAACGCTTCGATGCGCGCGGGCAGTTGATCGAGTTCGAGTTGCTCTTTGTAGGACGGCTTCCCCGGAGAGGCGCCGTTGCGACGAGCCGGCGCTGGCGTTGGTGAAGTCCGGCTAGAGCCGGACACCGCGACGACGGACCGGCGTTGCCGGAGCCAGTCCTCGTACCCGCCAATGTATTCCTGCACGTGACCGTCGCCCTCGAAAACCAGCGTGCTTGTGACCACGTGATCGATGAAGGCGCGATCGTGACTGACGAGCAACACCGTGCCGGGCCAGGTTGCGAGGCGTTCCTCGAGCAGCTCGAGCGTTTCGATGTCCAGATCGTTGGTGGGCTCGTCCATCACGAGGACGTTGAATGGCCGGGCGAAGAGCCGCGCCAGCAGAAGACGATTGCGCTCGCCCCCGGAGAGCGCGCGGACTGGAGACTGTGCACGCTCGGGCGGAAACAGAAAATCGCGCAGATATCCGTAAACGTGTTGCGTCGACCCGTTCATCGTCACGGTATCGAGACCATCGGCCACGGTTTCCCAGACGCTCCGATCGGGATCGAGTTGCTCGCGCTGCTGATCGTAATAAGCGATCTGTACGTTCGCTCCACGACGTACTTCCCCGGCATCGGGTTCGAGCTCGCCGAGGAACAATTTGAGCAGCGTGGTCTTGCCGGAACCATTCGCTCCGATGAGGCCGATACGATCGCCGCGCATCACGCGCACGAAGAAGTCGCGCACGATTGCGCGGCCGTCGAACGACTTCGAAACCTGTTCGGCCTCGAAGACCGTCTGGCCGCTGCGGTCGCCGATCTCCTGCTGAAAGCGAACGGACCCGGTCTGCGATCGCCGCGCGGCGCGTTGCTCACGCATCGCCAGCAGCGCGCGGACACGACCCTCATTCCGCGTTCGCCGCGCTTTGATGCCTTGACGCAGCCAGGCTTCTTCCTCCGCGAGCCGCTTGTCGAACTTGGCATCGTGCGCCGCTTCGACCGCCAGCGATTCCTCTTTACGCCTGAGGAAAGTGACGTAGTCACCCGGCCACGACGTCAGCCGTCCGCGATCCAGCTCGACGATTCGTGTCGCGAGGGCCTGCAGGAAGACGCGGTCATGCGTCACAAACAGCACTGTGCCCGCGTAGTCGGCCAACCACCCTTCGAGCCACCGCATGGTCTCGATGTCGAGGTGATTGGTGGGCTCGTCGAGCAGGAGCAGATCGGGATCTCCAACCAGGGCGCGCGCCAATAGCACGCGACGTTTCCAGCCGCCCGACAATGTGTCGATGGTGGCCTCTGCGGCGATCTGGAGGCGCGAGAGCGCCGTCCTCACCTTTTGATCCGCGAGCCAGGGATCGCCATCAGAGCCTTCGAGGCCCTGAGCGACCACGGCAAACACTTGCTGGTCGCCCGACACGAGGGCGTCCTGGGGCAAGCGGCCAATGCGGAGACGGGGCTGATGCCAGACCTCACCAGACTGCGGCGCGACATTGCCCCCGATAACCTGGAGGAGCGTCGATTTACCTGTGCCGTTTCGCCCAATCACGGCCACGCGTTCCCGCGCTTCAATTCGAAGACTGGCTTGGTCGAGCAGGGGGAGATGGCCGTAGGCCATCGAAATACGGTCGAGGGTGACGAGCGGCATCCGAAATGTATCGTACCATCGGGAAGACAGCGGCCCCGTGCCGGGGCCGCGCTTATCAGCAACGATCACATGCCACAGACCGTCGAGATCAGCCTCAGAATTCCGTCCCTGCGTATCCGCCGTGACGACAGTGACGCGCTGGAGACCATCAACAACAGCGACATCCGATTCAGCAAGCAGATCGAGCTCGAATCAATCCCCAAACCTGGCGTCGTATTGAAAATGGCGATCAGCTCCGGCGAAACGTTCGACTGCGATGTTGTCCGAAGCGACTGGCATCACACCAAGAACATGTTCGTCATCGCGTGCCGATACTCGAAACGATCAGTATCTCCCGCCGAATACCGGGCGCTCATGAACTCGTCAGACTGGCAGGTCCGGGCATTGATGTAGGATTGCGCCCGCACAACGGGCTAGCTGAGCGCCGCCCTTTGGGCGTATGAGGCCCCGATCGACCGTTCCACAGCAGCGACAATGGCATCAGGACCGGCGGGCTTTCGCAGGATATCGACGAACCATCGCGCAAACGGCGCGCTGTGAACGTCCGGCTTGGCTGTATAGGCAATGACTTTGACGTGGCGAGTATCGGCGCTGGCTTGAATCAGGCGCGCCGCCTCCAAGCCGTCAAGAACGGGCATTGTCACGTCCATCAGGACCACCACGGGGTGCGCATAGTGCGCGACAATCACGCCTTCCAGCCCGTTGGCCGCCGTCATCGCCTCGAAGCCGGCCTCTTCGAGGATTGTTGCCGTCATCTCGCGACTGCTCTCTGAATCGTCCACGACCAGGACGCGGACCCGAGTCGATCGAGCGCCGTGAGCGATCGGCCGTGGACCAACCAGGCGGCTCAGCAGCATTTCGGCGAGCTGCCGATGCTCGCCGGCGTCCTGACGAAGGCGGCCAACCATGGCCAGAACACCCATTGCATCCCCGTCGATTGGGGACGTGACGGGGCCGGTCTGAGAACTTTCGCCCTCGAGAACGGCCATCAGCGAGCCGAGGCGTTGTTCATGCTCGCGCACGCCCGAGAGAAGGCGTTCGGCATCAAGA
>Ga0075420_100004157_pt1 | contig 12686 bp, 12 predicted proteins | sample SoiMetdeltSBSDD4_FD_75296 | JGI IMG/M metagenome (GOLD analysis project Ga0075420, IMG submission 75296) | Bulk soil microbial communities from a Populus tree surrounding site in Tennessee, USA - Soil MetaG P. deltoides SBSDD4 | ecosystem: Environmental > Terrestrial > Soil > Tree plantation... | reverse complement strand
CCCGGTGGTAGTGGTCGACGACGCTCGACAGCAGCGACGCGGGCGCTACCACGTCGTCCGCCCGCACGCGTCCTCACCGCGCTTCGAGGACGCCGGCCGAAGGTCGATGCACGCGCGCGCCGCCAGCAGCCGCAGCGCTTCGGGAAAGCTCATCCGCTTGAAGCGCACGACGAAGCCGATCACGTCGCCGGCAGCGCCGCAGCCGAAGCAATGGAAGAGGCCCTTCTCCGGTGTGATGACGAAGGACGGTGTTTTCTCGTCGTGAAAAACGCAGAGCGCGAAGAGATGGCGGCCCCTGCGCTCCAGTTCGATCCCCCAATCAGCGGCGAGGGATTCGAGACGGACCCGCTGCTTGATGGCGTCGACCTGTTCCCGGCTGATCCGTAGAAGTTGCATGACGGCTCTCCTCTCTTCGAAGCGCCTCGAAGGCGATGCTCTTGAGGCGCGCGACCTCGGACTTGAAGAGGCGGAGGTTCACCAGACAGGGACCGTGGAAGTACTCGCGTTCGGCATCGTCGATGCCGTCGCCGTCGATCCGAAAGAAGGCCACTGGACGGCCGTGGATCAATCGGACGATGACGTCGCGCAGCTCGCCGCCACGCATGAGCCCGAAGGCACCGAGGAACAGGTCATCGGTCTGGAGCACGCTCGCCTCCCCTGGACGGGGAGAGCCGGACTCGGCTAAGGTGAGTGCCGATCGAAGGTGAGCCCGTCTCTCCTCTTGATCCGGGCCGTCGTCGGGGATCCGCCAAGATCGCTTACCGACGTCGGCCCGCTCTTTCGCGACCCAAAAGCGCCATGGCCCAAAAACCTGTCAAGCGGTTTCTTGTGCCTGCCTTTGCCGCACAGTCTGTATAAACCATATAGATATCTAAATGCAATGCTTTTGTCGTACGGCTTCTATACTCGCCGGTGAGGAGCCCACAGTGCCGCGCACGCGCAAAACGTATCGATCACCAGTGGACGAGAAGACGATCGGCCGCCGACTCCGCGAGCTTCGCGACCGGCGCGGAAAAACGCAGACCGAGATCGCCGAGGCGCTACAGATCACACAAGCGCTGGTCTCGGAATACGAGCGCGGCACCGTGCGCCTTCATGGCGCCCTTATCGCCGGGTTCGCCAAGGTGCTCCACGCATCGGCAGACGAGATCCTTGGGCTTCAAAAGCTGAAGGAAAACGGTGCGATCAAGGATCGTCGGCTCGTGCGGCTGGTCGATCAGATCCAGCGCCTACCGCGACGAGAGAAAGACGCCCTCCTCAAGACGATCGCGAATTACGTCAAAGGCTCCGCCGCTGCCGATTGACCGGCCGCCGTTCCACGTCTGAAAAGGTGCGCGCCCTCGTTCACCGGCGCGCGATCATTCGAAGCGTGGCCGCGCTGGTTGCCGCCTTGTACCACCCGGGGCAGGTACGGCCCGCAGGCGTCGCGCCCGGCACGCGGCGCGCAAGCTGGCGATCGACGGCAGCGCGCCGCGCGCCGGGTGCCCTCGCGGTTCGCTCGCTCCCTGGCGGCTGCGGTCGCTCGCCCGATAAGCGCATGGCTTATCGGCCGCTCGGCGCTTTGGCCTGCGGGCACGCGCGCCTGTAGGTCGCGGCCCGCGGCAGGGTCGCCGCACGGTCACGCGCCGTGAAGCTCGCCCACGTCGTCACGGCGCGCGCCCGCGCGTCGTCGTCGTCGCGTTCCGGGCCGCGTCGTCTTCGAGGCGCGCTCTTTACATAACGAAGTTATGCAAACCTGCCCCGGGTGCCGATCGCCGGCCACGACGCCGCGGCCACGAACGGCCCGCGCCAGCTCGCGCCGTCACTCCGCGCGCAGCTCGTCCAGCTCGTCCAGCTCGTGAGCGCGCTCGTGCCGGCGCCCGCCGCGCGTCGGTCGAAGCGGAAGGGAGAGCGTCGTTGATGCGCTCGCTTCGCGCATCCAAGATCCGCGCCGGCCGCGCAGCGGACGAAGCCGCGTCCGTCACGGATCTTCGCCGCTTCGCTCGCGGGGCCGGCACCACCACCACGCCACCGGCCGCGGCGCGCGGGATCTCGCGACCGCGCGCCGCCGCCGGTGACGTCGGCAGAAATTATTGCTTCGGGCCTTTCGGGTCGACCTTCTCGAGAATTTGCCGCCAGGCGTGCTCCTCAAAAGCGGGCAGTGCTTTCTGGAAGACCTTCAGCATCGATTGTGCTTGGATCGTCCGCCCCTCGACCAGCTTCGCCTCGATTTCAGCGTCGGAAAGTACGCGCTTCTGTTGGAGCAGCTCGCGCAAGGTTTCGGCGAGCACGGTGAGATCGTCGACGCGTTTCCACAGCAGTCCGACCAGCGTCCGAAGACCTTCGATCTCTGTCTTTTGATCCATGTCGCCTCCTGGAGCCACCGCCGATCGTAGCTTATGGATCGATGAATGGAGATATCACATCCACATCCACCGGGAGGCGTCGGCGGCGTGACGTGCGCCTTCACGACAAAGGCGCACGGCACGACGACGCCGGCGTTGCCGGCGGCCGGCCCGCGAGCGAGCGTTCCGAAGATCCGTGACACCGCGCCGTTGCGGTGGCGCGGATCTTGGCTGCGCTCGCTCGCGTTTCGATGACGAAGGCCTCGGCGCCGAGCTGGGGATCGCCGAGGCGCACCTCTTCCACAAGGCGCGGCGTCACGGCCGGCGCGAGCGCGCCCCCGAGCTGGACGAGCTGCGCGCGGAGTGACGGCCGTGGCAGGCGCGGGGCCGTTCGTCCGGCGGAGGCGCCCACGACCAGGGCCGGCGGCGGCCACGATGCGAGCGCGGCCGGCCAACGCGGAGCTAAGCTGCGAAGCGCGACTCGATGACGACAGCCGCCGGCCGGCCACCTACAAGATTCCGCGCTTCGTCAGCTTCAGCGACCGTTGGACGGATGCGCGACGGGATCACGACGGCGCCGGCCACCGCCAGGCCGGCGGCGCCGTAGCCGGACGCCAGGGCGACGACCGCGACGCGGCGCGGGACGTGCTCCAGCTCGCCGGCACGCACGGCCCGTGTCGCGGCGCGCGCCTTTTCATCGTCGAGAGCGGCCGGCCGGACCTTCAAAAGCGCACGTTTTGGTGCGGTCCTCTGGCGGTCCTGAGCCCTCGAAAACCGCGAAAATGCGATCGCGAATGACCCTCCCGCAAACGGGCCGCGCTCAGCGCGTTACGGGGACAGACCCTCCAGAGGGTCGCTGGAAGTCCTTTCGTTACCGTCCGCGTTTGCATCACTGAGGCGTGGCGTGTAGCTGGATGGCCAGCAGGACATCCAGCTTTCAAAACAGGCCGTTGGGTCGTTGGAGAAAGTACCTGTCAGGGCCGGTGGACGATGGACGACGACGACGCCAGGGACACCGCGGACGGGGATCGACGACGGCCGGAAACGCGACCAGAGAGGCCACGACCGAGACCCGGGAGGGGGCGATGTGTCACCCGTAAAACCCGACGCCGAAGGCGGCGCGTTCGTTGGAACGACCCGAGGCGGGTTCGGGCGGGCTGTGTGGCCGGCCGGACGTGCGGAAGCTCCATAGAGGGCCGTGGTGGTGGTCAGGCCTTGGACGGTGGCGAGCCGCACCAGAGGGCGACGGCACCGGCGACGACGGCCGGCGAGTGTAGGGCCCGGAGCCGGCGGGAGGTCGGGACAGTGGAGCCGGCGAGCGGCGGCGGCCAGGGCGACGGTTGGAATCCGCACGTAGCAAAAGCACCGGGGCCGAAGCCCCAGGGCCGGCGTGGCGCGGCGGCGTCACAGGACGCCGCGCTCCTTCAAGCTCACGAATCGGCCGGCCTCGCCGAGGATGACGTGGTCCAGGACTTCGATGCCGAGGAGCGTTCCGGCGGCGGCGAGCCGGCGCGTGAGCGCGATGTCCTCGGCCGAGGGCTCGCTGCATCCCGACGGGTGATTGTGGGCCACGATCACAGCCGCCACCGACGGAGCCAGAAGCGCCGGCCGGAAGACGTCGCGTGGATGCACCAGCGCTTGGGTGGTCGTGCCCAGGGAAACGGTGCTGAAGGCGACGACGCGGTGACGCACCGACAGCAGGGCGACGACGAAGACCTCGCGGTCGCGGTCGCCGATGTACTTCGCGAGGAGCTTCGCCGCTTCGGCGGGATGCTTCATCAGGGGACGCGTCGCGAGCTGGACGCCTTCCTCGCGCACGAGGGAAACGCTGACGCCGGGGATGCTGTAGACGCGCGGCTTGAGCACGGGCACTTTCTTCTCGCCTCCTCGGTCTTCGCCTTGAAAACCGTTCGTCCCCTCCCGCCCGGTCGTGCCTTCCCGGGCGGCGAGGGACGAAGCCCCTAAGACGAAAGCGCGCCAGCGCTCACCGATCAGGGAGCCGGCGGGGTTGAGCGAGTGCGCACGCGTGACAGCGAGCGAAGCGAGGAAGCCCGAAGGGCCTGGCGCGCGCGCGCAAGCGAGCGATCCCCGCCGGCGTGTTGGCCGTTACCTGTCGGCGACGTGCGACGCGGATAATCGTGGTCGTGACGATGAGGAAGGGAGACGCGTTCGTCCGCGCGATATTGCAGCTCGCGGTGCTCGCCGGTTGTGGACACGCGCACACACCAGATCGCCCACCCGAGCTGGTCCTGCTACCTGATGGGTTCGTCGGCTGGGTACGCCTCGACTACGGCGTTGAAGGCGCACCGCCGCTTCCTCGGGAAGGCGAATCCGTCGTCCTGCGCTTTCCCGATGATGGCTACCTGAAAACGTCGTCAGTGCTCAAGGGATCGTACGGACTCCGAGTCGTGCAGTACTACGCGGGCGAACGACGCGTGCCCCTTCCTGACGCATTCCACGCCACAGGCGGCTTCACGACCTGGAAGCCAGACGACAAGGTCACGAGCGCGTTCTATCACTTCGGCACCGAAGCCGATGCGACGGCCACAGCACCGGACGTGAAGGACGCCGACGATAATCCCGTGCTCGGCAAGGTCCGACCAGACCGGCGTCTGCTTCACTGATGGAGACACCGATGACGCGTCGGTGGTCCGATTGACGGTGTATCCGTCCGACCAGTACTCTCGGCCGGTTGACCGGGAAGGAGCTGAAGCGTATTCGGCTCCAGCTCGGCCTCACTCAGGAAGACATGGCAAAGATGGTGGGGCTATCCGCCGGCAGAGTCGTCAGCCGCTACGAGCGCGGTGACCGCAGGGTTACGCCGATGCTCGCCATCCTCGCCCGTCACCTGTCCGCCGGCTGCCGCCTCGCAGGCCGGAAGGGCTGAGCTGAAGCCTCTCACCGACTCCTCCCGCACCTCTTCCGATTGACTACACCTATGGTGTAGTTCATTCTGCCGTGCCAATAGCCTTATATGGGTGTCCTGGTTTCCGGCATTCCCGCACACCATCCAGACAAGACGGCGATAGACGCCGCCGTGCGGTCGCTGCTCGCGCAGCTCGCCGACTCATGGAGCGTGCGCATCGAGCCGGCGCAGACCAGGGCGTGGTGGACGGTTACCATCGAGCGGCCGCAAGACGGCTATTGCAGCGGCTTCTTTATCGAGCCCGATCAGCAGACGGTCGACGGCGTCGTGAGCGCCATCCGTGCGGCGCTTGAGGACGCGAAATAGGAGCGCCATGGCCGTTGCGCAAGCTCAGCTAATGACCCGTGGGACGCGTCGTCGTCCACTTCCGTTCGGGGCGGGTATGGCCGTGCTCGCGGCCTTCGTTGCACGCGAGGGACATGCGCGCGTCCCCAATAGCCATTGCGAAGGCCCCTCCAATTTCCCTCTCGGTCACTGGGTCTCGAAGCGGCGCTCGGCGTACAAGCGTGGAGCGCTCACTGCCGACCAGCAAAGCCGGCTCGAACAGGTTCCGGGATGGGAATGGTTCGTCCGCGTGGTGGGCCCCCCGCTGACGTTCGACGAGGCCGCCCGGCTCCTCCAGGACTACGCGCGCGAGCGCGGCCACATGCGCGTTCCGCGCGAGCATGTCGTCGAGGGCCGACAGCTCGGCGAATGGGTCCAAAACCAGCGCGCGCTACACCGCCGTGGCGAGCTATGTGCCGAGGGCGTCACGATCCTCGAAGGCCTCGCCGGATGGACGTGGAATCCGCGGCAAGATGGCTTCGCCCAGGGCTTGGAGTCGCTCCGCCGATACGTTCAGCGCCAGGGGACCGCGCGTGTTCCCTTAGACGACGAGCAAGACGGCTTCCCGCTCGGAAGATGGGTTCGGAAGCGGCGGCAGCTCTACAGCGCGGGCCGTCGTTGCCCGAATCAGGATCGCCAGCTCGAAGCGCTGCCGGGATGGACGTGGGACCCCTTCACCGACCAGTTCGAGAAAGGCATCCTGGCTCTTCGCGCCTTCATGATGCGCGAGGGTCACGCACGGCCGCGCGCCTCTCACGTCGAGGACGGCTTCCGCCTCGGCGCATGGGTGGACAAGCGGCGGCAGGAGTTCAGGCGCGGGAAGCTCTCGCCGGAGCGAATCGCGCGGCTGGAAGCGCTGTTCGGATGGGCCTGGTCGATCGCTAAGAAAGATGCCGCTGTACAGCGGGCGTCGCGCCACGGCAAGGACGAAGACGAGTGGCTTACGCACCGCTCGATGGTCATCGCCGTTACGAGACGTCGGGGGCGACGAATGGCTGTCGCCCCCGTGGCGACGTTCCGCGAGGACGACGACGCGCCGCCGTGGGGCGGCGCCGGCTACGCGCGCACGTTCCGGCCCGAGCTGGTCCCGCCGGTCGATCCCGCGCGCTTCGTGCGAATCGTTCGGTTCTGCCTGCCGCGCGCGTGGCCGGCCGACAGCCCCGACTACTGGTCCGATCACGCCGCCGGCTCGTTCGGGCACAGGCTGCTCCAGGTCGTCGGCCAGGCCGAAACGAAGTGGACCCCGATCAATCATCGGTTCTTCGCGATGCTGCGGCTCCTGGAAGCCGGTACGCGTGACGTCGACCGTTTTAGATCGCACGAGGAAATCCGCTTCCATCGCGCCATGCTGCACACCGCCGCCCAGCTCGCCGTGCTCGCCGATGGCTCATTTGATCCCGTGGCGTTCCGCCGCGAGACACTACGCGCGGCGGCGACGATGGGCGTAGCGTTGCCGCCAGCACTGCACACGCGGCTGTTGGTCGCGGCGGGCAACGCGTTGAAGGCGCGCCGAACGGCCGCGCCACCACCGCCAGGGCGACGCGCGGACGCGCTCATGCAGGTTCTCGCCCTCTTCTCCGTGCGACGTCGGCGGACGATCGGGAAGCGCCGACGCTGAAGGCTCCCGACAAGGAGCAAGAGCCACATCAGCGGCCCCATTCAACGCTGTTCAGCTTCTCTATTTCGGCCGCGACCGCCTTCTCGTTCTTCAGCGACTTCCAGTAGTCACCAAAGCCTATTGTTGGCCTTACCTGTTGCCACTTGCCCCGGTATCCGGCACGCCGGGCTGTCCGCTCAAGGCGCTCCAAAGCCTCGCGGTCAGCCGGCTTCATCTTTGCCAGCGTCCTTGCCCTTCCGGGCGGCCATAAAGTTACGCTAGCGCGGAAGCCCGGCTTGGGAAGGTCCGTGTGGATCCGGCAACCGATAATCCACCGTGCACCCGCCAGCGTCACGACATATCTACTCTGGAACCCGGCATACGCCATTCGCCATTGCGGCCGGTGGCGCGCCATCAGCGCTACGATTCGGTCATACACCAAATCGCGCGCGCTCGCGGCCGACGATGCCTTCTTCGCCCTCTTAGCAGTAGCCATACGTACCCCACGATCAACACGCATCCAGAGCTGTGGACTTCGGAATCTTCTGACGGTGATGCGGGTCCAGCCGGGCGCTGGCCCGACATGCGGCCGCGTCTACGATGCCTGCATTGCGGCCGAGATCGCACCTTGCCAGCTTCGGCTGCCATCGACGACGAATCGCTCGATGCGTTCACCTGCGGTGACGTACCACCCGTAAACCCGACGCCGAAGGCGGCGCGCTAAGAAACGCTCGCGTCTGACGAGGTCACCGCAGTCCGCTTGGCGGAGGCGATCTCGGTCTGCCAGCTACGACTGGCATCCACAACGAAACGCTCGGCGCCATCGGTCGTCGCGACCCGAAGGCCGTTGGGAATGATCCCGAGAGTGCGAGACGCCTCGGCCGACGCAACGGCCGTCAGCATGGCCGTCCACTCATGCTTCTGGATGTTCAGGGAGTGCGGACGGAAGTGAAGTCTCTTGTCGGTCAGGTATAGCCATCCACCCACACCTTCGATACCGACGAAGTGATTCGCTGGGCCGTGCTTGAGCAGCGTCTCGCCTTCAAACGACGGATGATCGCGTAGAGTGGGCGACACAGCCGCCGCACCAAGCGCCGCCATGAAAGCACCGAATATGGCGGCGGCAAGAACGCCCAAAACCAAGCCCTGCCTCCAGCCAATGAGTAGTGCGCACGTGGCACCCATCGCGAGCCCAAAAGGGAGGCCCATCGTGATCGCCATCTTGATAGCCGTCTTCGTCCGCGACGGTGCACTCGCCGCGACGCTGCCTACCGCATCCTGAGCACCCTGTGTCACTCGGTCACCCTTTCCCAGAGACGCAACTCGTCCAGGAGCACCACTTCCGCCGTGACCGCCTTGACGTCTCTTAACGTCTTCTCGAATAGCGCGAATGGCCCGTGCGGGCTCTGATCCCACTTTCCGCGATAACCATGTCGGCGCATTTGGCGCTGACACCTCTCAGGCCACTTGCTCTTGCGCAGCCGCGCTTCCTTGTTCTTCGTCAGACCCGTAGGCCACAACGTGATGGTGGATTTGAACTCCACCTTGCTCGCGCTCTTGCTTCGGAGCCGAGCGGCATAGACGTGGAAAAACATCTTCCATCGCGTCCCCTCGACGGTAAACGCACGCTGTTGGCCCTCGAAATTGACGCTCGACGTCCACCACGCCTCTTCGAGCCCCTCGAAATGCTGAAACAATCGAAAGAGTGGATCCCGACCAAGCTGTCCGCTTGTCGTTACGGACCTCATTGCCATGTCACGGTCCTGCTTCCGCACTGCGAGCCCGGGAAGCCCTTTAAGGTACACGCCGACGCACATGAAAACGCGCTCGGCTGTTGTCCAATCGAGGTCGACGTCGATGTGAACTTGTCACCACCAGCCCGGAAACAGGTGCAGCTGCACGGGCCACCCCCGCCAGGATTAGGCTTCCGCTTTGCCATCTCCAGGCAGGGCGGCATCAGAGTGCACACTATGATGCCAACAACAGCACCGCCAGCCGCGCCTGCGCCACCCATCCCTGCGCCCCCGGCGATGGTACCCACACCAGGCAGAACCAGCGTACCGCCCCCGGCTCCCACCGCCCCACCAGCCAGCGCACCAGAAAGAGTAAACGCCCAAATGCACGCGCCCACTCCACCCATCGGGCCCGGCGGCGGCGGTGGTTCAAACAGATTCGTGTAAAGGCCGTCGAGATCTACTCTGCTTACCGGATCGTTGTGGACGTATGCGTACCTGTTCGGGCCGTCAGCAAACCCCAGCGGATCTAAGCTCGTCCATCGGCCGAGATCTGCGTAGTACGCGCGATAGCGAGGAAGAATCATCGTGCTCGTGGCGTGGTAATAATGCGCGGCGAATCCAACGCTCGTGTCGTAGTCGCCACTCAGCTTCGTCATCCGGCCAAATGGATCGTAGTCGTACCGCGCTCGGAGAGTACCCGTGCCGTCCATCAGTTCGCGAACGCTGCCCAGGTGATCGCGCGTAGCAAAGTAGCTCGTCGCTCCATCCGTCCAGCCGTGCGGCAGAAACCGTTTCAGGATAGTGGTGCCCGCTGCGTCTCGCTCCTCGCACACCGTAAACGCGCACCACACGAAGCGCGTGTCCTTCGTGGTAACGCTGTTGTCCTTTTCGACGATTCGCACCCGCCGCCCGGCCCAGTCGTACGCAAATTCGCTGCGCTTCGTTCCGACGTTGACGGCGAGCAAGCGGTTCTCGGCATCCCACTCAAAGGTACGTGTGCCATCGCCCGTCAGGTTGCCGTTTGCGTCGTAGGTCAGGGTCTTCGAGGAACCACTCTGGCTGACCTCGTAGTTGTTTGTCCGAACGTTGCCAGCCGGATCGGTCGCCGTTACCGCCACCGTCGTCGCGCCACTGCCAACCTGGGCAGATCCCGAGAATTTGTTGTCCGTGGTTGTAGCGGCCGGCTTCGCTTGCACAGTGACTGTTGCCGCTTCATTCGTCGATCCCACGAAGCGTAGCGCGCCGCCTGGTGCCTGGCTCACCAACCTGTCGATGTTGTTATAGGTGGACTGCACCGTTGCGTCGTCAATTTGCTCCGCGGTGCGGTTGCCAGCGGGATCGTAAGCGTAGACGTACCGCTTCAAGATGGCGGGAGTCGGGTCCGTGCTCTTCAACGTCGCGCTGACCAGTTCATCAACGGCGTTGTATTCCACGTCCAGGACCTTGGCGGCAGCAGAATCGATCTGCTGCGTCCACGTCTTGAGGCGGCTCAGCGCGTTGTACGTGTACTGGAATTTCGACAGCGTTGTGCCGCCAGATCGCTTGTTGTGGATTTCCTGAAGCATCCGATCGGCCGTCCCAGTGAAATAGGCATACGTCGTTTGCTGGCCGTTGGGATACGTCACGCTCGTCTGCCGCTTCGTGGCGCCGTCGTACGCATACGTGAAAGAGCCCAGGCTGTTCGAGGCGGCCGTGACACGGCCAAGGGCATCGAAGGTCACTGACGACGATGTTCCATTAATGGCCGTCGCCGATGCCCGGCCAAGCTCATCGTATGTGATCGTGAGCGTATCGTTCGAAAGTGGCCCGTCGATGCTAGAGAGGCGTCCCGCGCCAAGCGCCGGTGGCGCGCCCACGGCGTTGTAAGCGTACGTCGTGGTCCCCGTGCCGTCCTGCATCGTGAGCAGCCTCGGATACGCAGCGTCGTAGGTGAGGGTAACGTTCGGCGTGGAGTATTGGCTGCTCGTGTAGGTGACTTGCTTCGGTTGGTCGTCCAGCGCGTACTGGAGATTTTTCACCTGTCCCTTGGCATCCGTGATCGTTTTGAGCCGGTTCGTCGTGTTCTCGTAAACGAACTCGGCGTATGAGCCGTCCGCGCGAGTTTCACGTGTTGCTCGCCCCTGAACGTCTCTTTGCCAGGTCGTCGTGTTTCCGTTGGCGTCGGTGAGCTTGTCCAGGCTGCCACACGTGCACCATTGCTGCGTGACGGCGCTGCCGTCCGGCTCACGCCAAGACACCTCGCGCCCCAGAGCGTCGTGTAGACCATGCGACCAACGCCCGAGACGATCCCGACGCCGCTCGGCATTGAGGCGGTTATAGACCGTCTCCTCGAATGTCCCATCTGGATAGGTCGTCTTCGTTAGACGATCGAGCGCGTCGTACTCGTGCGTCACGGAATAGCCGTCCGACTCCGTCGTGGTCAGCGCGCGTCCGTAGCCATCGTACGTGTAGCTCGTGGTCGCGCTGAGCGGGGCCGCGATCGTTTGGATTCGGCCTGGTCCGTTTGCCGCGTTGTCGGCGAAGTAGCTGTACGTCGTCGTGCGATCAGCCGCGCTCAGTCCACCGCGTGGTGGCGTTACAACGGTGGCCACCGTGCCATTCGCGTTATACGTGTACGTGGTCGCTTGGCCCGCGGTATCCGTGACCGTCAGAGGTTCATGCTGACTGTTGTACGTTCGGGTCTCCAACAGATCGTAGTTGGATCCGTTCTTCTGTTTGATGTTGAGGAGGTCGATCTCGTTGGTGTCGTAGGTGTAGATCGTCTCTCGTCCGATTGGGTCAGTTGAGCGCGTCAGGTGACCTTTTGAGTTGTACTCGTATCTGTAGATCTGCGAGCTTCCATCGTCAAGCACTCGGCCAATCCTTACTGGCCGGTCAAAGCTGCTCTGCTGTTCTGGAGCCGGGTTCTCCATGTACCCATACCAGACGCGACCTTCCAGCGCCTTCTTCTCGCTGTGCTTGGTCGTGGATACATAGGGGTGGGCGAGGTTCTTCCCCCCGTGCCACAACCAGTGCGTGACCTGCGCCTTGGTGTAGTCGCCGGGAGCCAGCGCCATCGCCCGCTTGTCCCAGTAGAAGGTGTTCCGGCTGTTCAGCCCCGTGTTCATGCTCTGGAAGCCCGCAGGAACCGTTGCCGGCGGGTCGGACGCGGGCAGCACGGTGTCCGCATCCGTGTACTCGACCCGCTCGACACCTCCGAGGGGGTCGGTGATCTCCAACCACCAGCGCGCCTGAGTCGGATGCCCCTGCGGACTTGGCGCGAAGGTCTCATGGCCAGACTGGAAACGGGTCGTTCCGTAGGGCGTCGTCAACGCACGCATGAAATCCGAGGCGCCGTACTCGAACTGCGACGAAAGCCCGATCACGTCCGTGATGCGGGCCAGGTATCCAGAGGAATCGTAGTCGAACCGCGCGGCCCTGCCGAAGGGATCCGTCACACGGGTGATTTTATACGAGTCCGCATCCTCGTAGCTCAGGGTCGTCACCTGACCGAGGGCGTCGGTAATCGCCACGAGGCGCAACTGGTCGTCGTACGTCAAAGTGACGGCGTTCCCTTGCGGGTCGATGATCTGCGTCAGAAACACCCTCCGCGGAGAGGTCATGGCGCCGTCCCATTGAGCGAATACTTCCTTCGATCCGTCGGGAAGCTCGCGCTGGTATTGGACAGGATTCAGAGACACGCGTCGGAGGACGGCGCGATTCGTCTTCTCCGGCTGATAGGCATCGCCGCTGAAGCCTTGAAAGGTCTCGCTTCCTCCCCCGGCGCGAAAGAGGTAGGC
>Ga0075420_100004156_pt1 | contig 12686 bp, 12 predicted proteins | sample SoiMetdeltSBSDD4_FD_75296 | JGI IMG/M metagenome (GOLD analysis project Ga0075420, IMG submission 75296) | Bulk soil microbial communities from a Populus tree surrounding site in Tennessee, USA - Soil MetaG P. deltoides SBSDD4 | ecosystem: Environmental > Terrestrial > Soil > Tree plantation... | reverse complement strand
GCCGATTTCGTCATTCAACACGACGCGGGTGTGCTGGAGAACGAACGCGTGCGGACGTACCAGCCTGGCTACGCACCGGTGATCAACCCCACTGACCGACTCGGCTACCCCGTCGATCCCGGACTTCTCGACCGCGTCAGGAAGCGGCTCGAGGGGCTCTCAATACCAGGCCAAATCGTCTACGGCACAGTGTTGTCCGGCGATCAGTACCTCAACTGCGAGACCACCCGCGAACGATTGTTGAGGGAGCTCAGCGGCCAGGCGATCGAGATGGAAGGCGGCGCCGTCGCGCAGGTGTGCGAGGCGTTCGGCATCCCCTGGCTCGTCGTCCGTGCCCTGTCCGACCTCGCGGGCGGCAACGCGCTCTTCGATTTCACCGCTTTCGTCGATCAGGCCGCCGCCGCTTCCGCTACGATCCTGCGGCGCCTGCTGCCTGTGCTCTGAACGAAGCCACAGCGCCGAACGCCGCCAGCACGGCGAACACGGCGAACAACCACCGCGCCGGCGTCGCATCTCCGGTATCCGTGAGATTCACCGCCACGCCCGCCAGTCCCGCGCCGAAGGCACCGCAGATCAATTGGACGGTGTTGATCGCCGCGGCCGCCGCCGGCCCTTCGGCCGGATCGTCGACGCAACACATCGCCCACGCCGATAGATGCGGCCACGCAATACCGACCCCGGCCCCGGTGATCATCAGCGCCGCCGCCCATACCGCGACCAACCACAGGGCCGCATCCGCGAACTGGGTCAGCGCACCGAGAGCCAACCCCGTGGCCATCACCAGCGGTGCGACCGCCACCGTCCGCCTGATCACCCGCTCGCTGCTCAGCGACGCGCTGCTGATCTCGCCGACAGTCCAGCCGATCGCGAGCCCTGCACCGAGGAATCCGGCCGCGACGGGCGTCAGGTGGGCCAGCCGCTGGCCGAACAGCGGCACGTACATGTCGACCATCGTGGCGGCCATCAGCACGCCGAGGGTCAAATAGATCCATTTGAGCGGCCCGGAGCCGAAGGTGCTCGGCGGCAGCACGGCCGCCGTCAGCCGGCGGTCGACGTAGACGAACACGGCGACGAGTGCCGCGCCGAGAGCCAACAACGCAGCGGTCGCCCAAACGTCGTGCGGGATCCCGGCCACACTGACGGCGAGTGCGGCGGCGCCAAGCAGCAGCAGTGACCACACGGGAATCGGTGTGCGCGTGTCTTCGACGTCGGCCGCGCGTCGCGCGGGCAGGGCGATGGGTACCAGAATCGCCATCGCCGCGGTCAACACCACCAGAATCCCGAACGCCCAACGCCACGAGCTGAATTGGGCGAACAGCCCGCCCGCGGCCGGACCGACCAGCGTGCCGACACCCCACATCGCCGACACCAGAGCCGAGGCCTTCGTCCATAACGTGCTTGGCAAGGCGGTGTTGATCACCGCGTAGCCCAGCCCCGCGAGCAGGCCGCCGGCCGCGCCCTGCACGGTGCGCCCGACCAACATGATCTCCATGGTCGGCGCGGCCGCACATGTCAGGCTGCCCACGCCGAACACGCTGAGACCCAACAGGTATGACCACCGCGGGCCAAGCCGCATCAGTAGCGAGTGGACGGTCGTCGCCGCTACGACAGAGGCAACCAGGTAGACCGTGGTCACCCACGCGTAGAACCGCTGACCGCCGATGTCTGCCACCGCGCTGGGCATCAGGCTGATGGTGAGGAATTCGTTCGTCGCATACAGCGCGACACCGCCGGCGAGCACGGTGGAGGCCCCGAGGTTCTTCGGGCCTAGCAGCTCACGCCAGCTACCCCGGATGATCGTCGCGGTGTCGGTCACGCCGCTCACGTTAGGAGCTCAACCGCTGTTGAGGTCAAGTCTTATAACACTGTCGATGAAATGCCGTACCGCCGGGCGATCGTTGGTCGTCGACACCACCATTGCGATACGCGCTTCGGGATGCGCGTCGGCCAGTTCCCGGTACACGACGCCGTCGAGCCCGATGCTGTTGATCGACCGCGGCACCAGCGCGACACCGAGTCCGGAGGCGACCAGGCCGACCACCGTCGGCATCGCGGTGCACTCGTACGCCACCGCTGGCGTGAATCCCACCCGGGTGCAGGCACGGGTCAGCTCGTCGTGGAAATCGGGCGCCGAATCGCGGGGAAACAGCACGAACGGTTGATCCCGTAAGTCCCTGAGCCGCAATCGTTCTCGTCGGGACAAGTCGCTTGTGGCCGGCAGCACAGCGACGACGGGCTCGTGCCACACCGGATACACGACCAGTCCGGCCGTCGTCGCCGGTGGCCGAACGAATGCGACATCGAGCCGCTGGTCGTGCACCGCACGGATGTGCTCGCCGCTCGACCCCTCGACAAGTCGGAGCGCGACGTCAGGCGCCGTTGCCCGCCACGGCGGAACGATCCGCGGCAGGATGGCCAGCGCCGCGGAGCCGAGGAATCCGACGCGCAGCAATCCCGCGCGGCCGGCGGCCGCGGTGCGGGCGGCATTCTCCGCAAGGTCGGCCTGCGCCAAGGCCTCGCGGGCGTGCCTGAGCATCGCGTGGCCCGCCTCCGTCAGCTCGACCTTGCGACGGTTGCGTTCGAACAGCGTCGCGCCGACCTGCCGTTCGAGTCGCTGAATCTGCTGGCTCAGCGGCGACTGAGCGATGTGCAGCCGCTCGGCTGCGCGACCGAAGTGAAGCTCCTCGGCCACGGCCACGAAGGACCGCAGGTGCCGCAACTCCATAAGACGTTTACCATATCACCGCCTACCTACTTTGTCTGGAAACCGGCATAGAGATCGGTAAGGCTGGAGCCATGAACCCGAGAAACGAAGCCGACGTCATTGTGGTCGGGGCCGGATCCGCGGGAGCGGTGGTGGCGTCTCGGCTCACGGAAAATCCTGGCCGGACGGTGCTGTTGATCGAAGCCGGGCCGGATTTCGGGACCGGCGTCGAGACCCAGCCGCAGGACATCATCGACGCGGAGGACTCGACCGCCACCGCATTCGATTGGCAGCACACCGGCACGCCGTCGGGCCTGCACCGCGAAATACCCCTCTACGCAGGCAAGGTCGTCGGCGGCAGCTCGGCCACCAATAACGTCATGGCATTGCGCGGCGACCCCGCGGTGTACGACAGCTGGGCGATCGACGGATGGTCATTCAAGGACCTGCTGCCCGCCTTCTGCCGGCTCGAGCGCGATATGGATTACAGCGACAGGGCGTGGCACGGCGATGCCGGTCCGGTCAGGATCCGCCGTCACGTCGCCGGCCCCGTCCACGCAGCGTTTCTGAACGTCGCTGCGACACAAGGACATCCGTCGGTCGATGACCACAACCGACCGTCGGCAGTTGGTGCTGGTGCACTGCCGCTGAACCAGATCAACGGAGTTCGCCAGTCGACCACACTGACATACCTCAGGGTTGCCAGGACACGGCCGAATCTGTGGGTTCGCGCGAACGCGACCGTGGACCGCGTCCTACTCGACCATGGTTCAACCCGCGGTGTTCGCCTGGCCAATGGCGCAGAGATCCACGCTGATTCGGTGATCCTCAGTGCTGGCGCATTGGGCAGCCCGGCGATCCTGTTGCGCTCCGGTATCGGCCCGGCCGAAGACATACGCACACTCGGTATTCCGGTGGTTGCGGATCGGCGGGGTGTCGGCGAGAACCTGCACGACCACCCGCTGCTGCGCATGACGTTCAGCACTGACGGGGAACGCGCACGGCCAGTGCGACAAACGGTGCTCACCGCTCGCACCGGCACCGACGCCGCGCCTGATTTGCAGCTATTTCCCAGCGGGCCGACACCGGCCGACGACGGTGCCGTGCTCACCATGCTGGTCGCGCTGTTGACACCGCGGTCGCGCGGGCGCATGCGGTTGACGGCGGCAGATCCGTTGGCGCCGTTGGACATCGACCCGGGTCATCTCGAGGATCGCGCGGATCTGCCCCGCGTCGTCGCTGGCGTCGAACTGGCCCGAGAGCTCCTCACGAGCCCGCCCCTCGCGCGATACATCCAGGCGGCCGCGCCAGATACCCGGTCGCTGATGTCGGAGCAGGGTGTGAACTTGCGATCCGCGATCGTCGACCAGCTGAACACGTACCACCATCCGGTCGGCGCCTGCCGGATGGGCCCGCCCGACGACGACATGGCGGTGGTCGACCCGGCCGGAAGCGTCTATGGGGTCACGGGTTTGTCGATTGTGGATGCGTCGATCTTCCCGACCATCCCCAGCGCGAACACGAATCTCCCGACGCTGATGGCGGCCGAGCACCTAGCACCGGCACTGACTACTTGAGGCCCGCGGCGTCCATGCCGCGCAGTTCCTTTTTCAGGTCATGGATCTCGTCACGGATGCGCGCCGCCAACTCGAACTGCAAATCCCTTGCGGCGGCCATCATCTGCTCGGTCAGATCCTTGATGAGGTCGGCGAGTTCGGCGCGCGGCATGTTCGTGGTGTCGCGCCCCTCGATGATGCCCGCGCTGACGGCCCGGCCCGGCTCCCCCTGGGCGCGGCGGCCACGCGAGGCGTTGCGGCCCGAGCCGCCGACCTCGACGTCGTCGGCCTCGCGGTACACCTGGTCGAGGATGTCGGCGATCTTCTTGCGCAACGGTTTCGGGTCGATGCCGTTGGCCTCGTTGTACGCGATTTGTTTCGCCCGGCGCCGGTCGGTCTCGTCGATCGCCTCCCGCATCGAGTCGGTGATGTTGTCGGCGTACATGTGAACCTCGCCGGACACGTTGCGGGCGGCGCGGCCGATGGTCTGGATCAGGCTGCGCACCGACCGCAGGAAGCCCTCCTTGTCGGCGTCGAGGATCGCCACCAGCGACACCTCCGGCAGGTCGAGACCCTCCCGGAGCAGGTTGATACCGACAAGCACGTCGTAGTCTCCGAGTCGCAGCTGGCGTAGCAGTTCGACGCGACGCAACGTGTCGACCTCCGAGTGCAGGTAGCGAACCCGGATGCCCATCTCCAGCAGATAGTCGGTGAGGTCCTCGGCCATCTTCTTGGTCAGCGTGGTGACGAGCACCCGCTCATCGCGTTCGGTGCGCTTGCGAATCTCACCGATCAGGTCGTCGATCTGGCCCTTCGTCGGCTTCACGATGACCTGCGGGTCGACCAGGCCCGTCGGGCGGATGACCTGCTCGACGAACTCACCGCCGGTCTGGCTCAGCTCATAGGGTCCGGGCGTCGCTGACAGATACACCGTCTGCCCGATCCGATCGGCGAACTCCTCCCAGGTCAGCGGCCTGTTGTCGATCGCCGACGGCAACCGGAAGCCGAAGTCGACGAGGTTGCGCTTGCGAGAGATGTCGCCCTCGTACATCCCGCCGATCTGCGGCACCGTGACGTGCGATTCGTCGATGACGAGCAGGAAATCCTCGGGAAAGTAGTCGAGCAGCGTCGCCGGAGCCGAACCCGCAGGCCGAGCGTCGATGTGGCGCGAGTAGTTCTCGATACCCGAGCAGAACCCGACCTGGCGCATCATCTCGACGTCGTAGTTGGTGCGCATCCGCAGCCGCTGCGCCTCCAGCAGCTTGCCCTGGCCCTCCAGTTCGGACAGCCGCTCCTCGAGTTCGGCCTCAATGGTCGAGATCGCGTGTGCCATCCGCTCCGGTCCGGCCACGTAATGCGTGGCCGGGAAAACGCGCAGGGAATCGACCTTGCGCACCACGTCGCCGGTCAGCGGGTGCATGTAGTACAGCGACTCGATCTCGTCGCCGAAGAATTCGATGCGCACAGCCAGTTCCTCGTACGACGGGATGATCTCGACGGTGTCGCCGCGGACGCGGAACGCGCCACGGGTGAACGCCAGGTCGTTGCGGTTGTACTGGACGTCGACCAGCAGCCGCAGCAGCGCATCCCGTGGCACCTCCTGGCCGACCTGCAGCTCGACCGAGCGGTCCAGGTACGACTGCGGTGTGCCGAGGCCGTAGATGCAGGACACCGACGCGACCACAACGACGTCGCGGCGGGACAGCAGGCTCGACGTCGCCGAGTGCCGCAGCCGCTCTACGTCGTCGTTGATCGAGCTGTCCTTCTCGATGTAAGTGTCGGTCTGCGCGATGTACGCCTCGGGCTGGTAGTAGTCGTAGTACGAGACGAAGTACTCGACGGCGTTGTGCGGCAACATCTCTCGCAGTTCATTGGCCAGCTGTGCGGCCAGCGTCTTGTTCGGCGCCATCACCAGGGTGGGCCGCTGCAGCCGCTCGATCAGCCACGCGGTGGTCGCCGACTTACCGGTGCCGGTCGCGCCGAGCAACACCACGTCGCGCTCTCCCGCCTTGATGCGGCGCTCGAGTTCCTCGATGGCGGTCGGCTGGTCACCGGCCGGCGCGTGCGGGCTGACCACCTCGAAGCGGCCGCCGACCCGGACGATCTCGTCGACGGCGCGGTACTCCGACTGCGCTAGCACGGGGTGTTCGGTAGCGAAAGCCATGTTCACCAGGGTAGAACCCGGCACCGACATGCGTGATTCCCGCGGCTAGGCCCCGATGAAGCGGGCGGGACGACGTTCGATGAACGACAGCATGCCCTCGGCCCCGTCCTTCGTCCGGAACAAGGCCACGACGTCGTCGACAAACCGGCCCTCGGCGGCCTGCTCCCCCTCGCGGTTCGCGCGCTGGGCGGCGGCGAGCGTCGTGCGCACCGCCAGCGGCGCCGACCGCGTAGCGATCCGTTCTGCCAGTTCAACGGCGCGGTCGAGCTGGTCGCCCGGTGCCACGACCTCCTGCACCAGCCCGATTCGCAGGGCCTCGAGGGCGTCGAATTCGTCGCCGGTCAACAGCCAGCGCATGGCGTTGCCCCAGCCCGCCTCGCGCGGCAGCCGCGTGGTCGCCCCACCGAAGGGATAGATGCCGCGCTGGACCTCGAGCTGCGCGAAGCGCGCGTCCGCGCTGGCGATGCGAACGTCGGCGGCCAGTAAGAGCTCGATGCCGAGCGTCAAACACCAGCCCTGAACCGCCGCGACGACAGGCTTTGTCCACGGTCGTCCGTCGTTGCGCCAGGGATTGCGGGCGTCGTCCGGCCAGTCCAGTGACCCTTCCATCAGGCGTGGTCCGACTTCGGCGAGATCGAGCCCGGCGGTGAAGTGGTCGCCATTGGCGTACAGCACGCCAACGCGTAGGTCGTCGTCGCGTTCCAGGCGCTCGTATGCGCGGCCGAGCTCGTCCAGCATTTCGACGTTGAAGGCGTTTCGTTTTGCGGGTCTGTTGAGTCCGATCCGAAGAACGTGGTCCTGTTGGTCGACTATGACACTTGGCATAGTTGCGAGCCTAAACTATGATGACCGTCATAACCAGCGATAGCCGGAAACGGATGATCCAAAGCGCCGCTTTGCTGTTCAGGGAGCATGGCTACAGCGGCACGGGCTTTCGCGACGTCATCGAGCACAGCGGCGCGCCACGCGGTTCGATCTACCACCACTTCCCTGGCGGCAAGGAACAGCTTGCGGCCGACACGGTGGCGTGGGCCGCCGCGGTGATCGAGCGACGGATAGAACGCGCCGCGCGGGCCGGCAACCCGCTCGTCGCGCTCAGCATGTTTATTGACGCGTGGCGAGAGGTGCTAGAGGACAGCAACTTTCGCGCCGGCTGCCCGATCGTTGCTGTCGCGGCCGAGGCCGACGCGGGATCGACCGCCATCGCAGCGGCGGCCGTCGCGTTCGGCCGCTGGCAGGACCTCATCGCACACGCGCTGCTCCGCGCGGGCGTTGGCCGCACGGATGCCCGGCGACTGGCCACCCTCGTGATTGCGTCCATCGAAGGCGCGATCCTGCTCTGCCGCGCCCGCCGCGACATCCGGCCACTGCGCGACGTCCATCGCGCGCTCGAGGCGACGCTGCGTACTGCCATTTCATGGCACGGCCGACCGGTGGAGTGATCCAACCGGCGGCCTATGCTGAGATATCCACGCTCCCAAGCACGAAACATTCGACCTGGTCGCCCGCACCAACACCGATCCGAAGGGCATCGTGCGGGCCGTCGACGTCTACACCGTCGAGCCGTGGGGCCTCTACATGGCGCGGCCGACGCCGGGCCGGGCGCAGTTTCACTACATGGAGTCATGGCTGTTGCCCTCTTTGAGCCTGCGCGCCACGGTGTTCCACTTCAACCCCGGCTACGAACTCGACCAGGACTATTACCTCGACGTCGGCCTGTACACCGCGGGCGCGACCGCATGGCATGCCGAAGACCACTATCTGGATCTTGTCGTCCGAACCGACGTCGGCGTGGAGTTGTCGGACGTCGACGAGCTGCTGACGGCCGTGCGGCACGGCCTGCTCACCCCAGAAACGGGTGAACACGCGGTGCAAACCGCGGTGAGCGCGATCGAGGGGCTGTCCAGGCACGACTATGACCTCAATCGCTGGCTTGCCGACAACGGCATGGCGCTGACCTGGCGCGGGGCGTAGCGCGTATCCGGGGCGGGTATGCCCCGGTTATGACCTTGAAGGAGTACCGCAACAAGCGGCGGTCGGGCCGCAGCCCTGAGCCACGCGGACGTCGTCGCCGGGCCCGCAAGCAGCCCCGCTTCGTCATCCAGCACCATGCCGCCAGCACCGACCACTACGACTTCCGTCTGGAGATCGACCGTGTGCTCGTGTCGTGGGCGGTGCCGAAGGGGCCGTCGACCAATCCGAAGGACAAGCGGATGGCGCGCCGCACCGAGGACCACCCGATGGAGTACGAAACGTTCGAGGGCATCATTCCGAAGGGCGAGTACGGCGCCGGCCGCGTCATCGTCTGGGACCGCGGCACGTACACTACCGAGCGCGACATGGCCGAGGCGCTGGAGCGCGGACATCTGTCGTTCCAGCTGGACGGCGAGAAGCTCCACGGCGGCTACGCGCTCACCCGGCTGCGCCAGGGTAAGGACGAGGCATGGCTGCTGGTCAAGAAGGCCGACGATGACGCCGACGCGCGACGCAAACCCGTACGCAGCCAACCGGAATCGGTGCTGTCGGGCCGCACCCTCGACGAGTTGTCGTGAAGGTTCCCCAGTGGCGGGCACCGACCCTGGCCACGTTGACCAATGAGCGCTTCTCCGATCCGGAGTGGATCTTCGAACGCAAACTGGACGGGGTGCGCGGGCTGGCGTTCCGCGACGGCAAGCATGTGCGACTGATGTCCCGAAACCGACTGTCGCTCAACGGAACCTACCCTGAGATCGTTGAGGCACTTACGAGCCAGGACACCCCACGGTTCGTCGCCGACGGCGAGATCGTGGCATTCGAGGGCCGGCGTACCAGCTTCGGCCGGTTGCAGGGCCGCTCGGGCATCACCGATCCGGACCAGGCCCGCGCCTCCGGCATACCTGTCTTCTACTACGTGTTTGATCTGCTGCACCTCGACGGCAACGACACTACCCAGCTGCCGCTGATCGAGCGGAAACGGCTGCTGCGCAACGAGTTCCAGTTCGCCGATCCGCTGCGCTACACCACCCACCGGGTCAAGGACGGCGAGGCCGCCTACCGCGCAGCATGCGAACGCGGCGACGAAGGTGTGATCGCCAAACATGCGGATTCCCCGTATGAGGGCGGGCGCTCGACGAACTGGCTGAAGTTCAAGTGCAGCCGCGACCAGGAATTCGTGGTCGTCGGCTACACGAGCCCCAAGGGCAGCCGGATCGGGCTCGGCGCACTGCTGCTCGGCTACCACGACGACGGCGATCTGGTCTACGCGGGCAAGGTCGGCACTGGCTTCGACACCGCGACCCTTCGCGGCCTGCACGAGCGGTTGTCGCCCACCGACCAGAAGGCGCCACCGATCACCAAGGGCCTTGCCCGCGAGCCGGGTGCCCATTGGGTGCGTCCGACGTTGGTGGCGCAGGTGGCGTTCAGCGAGTGGACCCGCGACGGCAAGCTGCGCCACCCGCGATATGTCGGCTTGCGCACCGACAAGAGCCCCGACGACGTGGTGAGGGAGACGCGCTGATGCCGGTCAAGGTGGAGATCACCCATCCGGACCGAGTGCTGTTCCCCGACGACGGCATCACCAAGGGCGATGTGGTCGACTACTACGCCGAGGTGGCCGCGGTGATGGTGCCGCATCTCAAAGGGAGGCCGCTGACGCTGTGGCGGTATCCCCGCGGAATTGATCAGCACGGCTTCGTCCAGCAGGACTTCGGCGGCGCAATGCCGGACTGGATGGGTGCGGCCGAGGTCGCCAAGGAAGGCGGGACCGTCGTGCATCCCGTTGCCGACCGCCGCGACGCCCTGGTGTGGCTGGCCAACCAGAACTGCGTCACCCCGCACGCCTGGCTGTCGCGGCGTGACCGCCTCGACGTACCCGACCTGATCGTCATCGACCTCGATCCCACCACGACCGACTTCGCGCCTGTGCGGGCGGCGGCCCGCGCCTGTGCGGACGTCCTGGACGATCTCGGTTTGACGTCGTATCTGAAGACGACGGGGTCGCGCGGCCTGCACGTCGTGGTGCCAATCAGCCGTGGCCCCGACTACGACGCGGTTCGACAGTTCGCGCGCGATGTCGCCGACGTGGTCGCCGCCGACGATCCCGCCCACCGCACCGTCGAGATGCGTAAGGACAAACGCGGGAACCGGGTGTACCTCGACGTGATGCGAAACGCCTACGCGCAGACGGCCGTCGCACCGTATGCGGTGCGCGCCCGCCGTGGCGCGCCGGTGGCCACCCCGCTGGAGTGGGATGAGCTGGGCGGCCGTGGGCTGCGGCCCGACCGGTTCACCCTTCGCGATGTGCCGAAACGAATCGCCGAACAAGGCGATCCGTGGGCCGACATGCGTAAGCACGCCCGCTCGTTGTCGCGACCCATGCAACGTCTGTCGAAACTCCATGCCTGAATTGCCCGATGCGGAGGGCAGGACCTCGGTGCGCTCGGTGCCAAGCTGACGGTAACGGTTGACTGCGGTGCGTCGATGATCTTGTGATGGCAACAACTGCGGGTTTGCGAAGGCAGGGCCACGGCTTGGCTCCCAGTCAGCCGGGGGCGGTAAGGTCGGCTGCCATGATCTCTACCAAGCGCGGATGGCTGGCGATCGCAGCCGTTGCGATGGTCGGGGCGAGCGCACAGCTAATTCCGGCGACCGCGCTGGCAGACCCCGAAACCGCGCCCACCGAACCCCAGACCGAGGTACAGCCCGCTCCCGGAGATCAGCTCAAGCACAACATCACCTACCGGGCACGTGCAGACGGGACGTCCCGGGGAGCGGTGGTTGCGTACAAGATCGACGACGCGAACGTCAATAGCGAACAGCCGACGCTGCTGCCCGGGCGCACGTTCGAGGTCAACACGGTGCTGGACGATCCCAAACAGGCGGGCATGCAAGTGTCCATCCAGTGGCCCTACGGATCGAACCTACACTGCGAGATTTTGGTTGACGAGCAGGTCGTCGCGCAGGCCGATCAGTTCATTGCGCCGCGATTCTTCCGGGTCAAAGACGACCCGATGTACGGAACCCTGCAGTGCGGTGCTCCGCTGGACACCCCTGTCGCGGGTCCGCCGGCTCAGCCGCCAGCCGAGGCAGCGCCGCCTGCGGCCTAACGCATACTCGCCTTTCTGCAGCCGATGAACAGCGGCGCCGCGCACGCCGCAGCGATGCCGGTGGACCACAGCAGCGTTCCAATCGACGGAGCGAGCACGGGCCCGCCAAGCGCCAATCCCCGCATCGCCTCCACGGCATAGCTCATCGGCTGATGTTCGACCACCGGCTGAATCAAGGTGGGGTATTGGTCGAGTGGCACGAACCCCGTGCAAAAGAAAACGAGAAGCATGACGATGAGGCCAGTCGACTCGACCAACACGGTGTTTACCATGTACAACGCCATCGTCGTTACGAGCGCCGCGAAGGCGACGCCGAATGCCACAGGAATGAGCAGCCACGCCGCGGTTGCGAGAATGCCATGCCGGAAGTGCAAACCCAATATCAACCCGGCGGCCATCACGACTACCCCGGTGAGCAAGATGCGAATCACCTCGGCGGCAAGCCGCGACAACGGACCGGACGCCCGATGGATAGGCAGCACCCAGAATCGGGCAAGCAGGCCGTCGGCGCGCTCGCGCATCAGCCCTACCCCAGCGGCCGATGCTCCGAATGAAGCGCCGATCAGCACGGCTAGCGGAACGGTGCCATAGAGGGCACTGTGGCCGGAAACCGACGAAACCGGTTGACCGAATACAAGATCCAACGCCACCAGGAAGCCCACCGGTAGCATCAGTGCCTCGATCACGGTCTGGGGATCGCGCGCCCACCGCACGAGCAATCGCTGGGTCTGGACCCAGGTCTGGCTCGTGAGAGCGAGCATCATCGGGGCCGCCTCAATACGTGCGCATAGAGCGGCACTGCGATCAGCATGATGCCAACCAGCCAGGCCAGCGCGGGCCCGACGACCCGCCAGATCGGTGATCCGGCGACGTCGGCCGCGTCACCTGCCAGTGCCCGCAATGCGTAGACGAACCGGGAGAACGGCTGGTCGCGGACAAACGGCTGAATCCACTCGGGGAACAGCTCGACCGGCTGTATGCCTACGGACAGCATGATCAAGATCAATGACGGCATCAGGAGCAGATAGCTGGTCGCCTCCGGGCTCTTCGAGACCGCCCCGGCCAGGTCGCCGACGAATGTCACCATCAGACCGATGAGCAGCGCCAGCACGCAGAAGGCAACCGTGCATCCGAGTCCACGGTGAAACCGGAATCCGATGATATGCCCGAACACAATC
>Ga0075420_100004155_pt1 | contig 12687 bp, 16 predicted proteins | sample SoiMetdeltSBSDD4_FD_75296 | JGI IMG/M metagenome (GOLD analysis project Ga0075420, IMG submission 75296) | Bulk soil microbial communities from a Populus tree surrounding site in Tennessee, USA - Soil MetaG P. deltoides SBSDD4 | ecosystem: Environmental > Terrestrial > Soil > Tree plantation... | reverse complement strand
GAAGCTCAGGCTGCGTTCCGTACTGCCGCTGAAAGTGGCCTTCAGGCCGTTGGGAAGCGCTCGGCCTCGCCCTCGCGCGCGAGGATCACCCGGATCGGTCCCGAAGTCTCGACGCGCACGCGCAGCGACGCGCCCTGCGTCAGTCCCTTCAGCCGCAACGCGCGCCACTTCTCGGCGGGCACCTCGGCGCTGAGCTCGGCTTCTGCGGCTAACGCGCTCGCGGCAGCCGCAAGCACGAGCGCAGCGAGCAGCTTCATTGCTACAGCTTGAAAATGCGCTGCGCGTTGCCGCCGCGCACCTGGTGCCGCACGTCGCCGGGAAGCGCATCGACGCGCGACAGGCACCCGGCCATGTCGCCGATCGTGTGCGGGTAGTCCGAGCCGTAGAGCACGTTGTCCGGCCCGCACACCGAGACGCACATCTCGAGCACGTCCTGGCGGAACACCACGCTGTCGACGTAGATGCGGCGCATGTAGTTGCGCGGCGGCTCGGCGGTCTTCGAGCGCGCGGCGGGGATGTTGTCCCAGCAGATGTCGAGACGCCCGATCAAGTAGGGCAGCGCGCCGCCGCCGTGCGACGCGATCAGCTTCAGGTTCGGGAAGCGGTCGAAAAACCCGTCGTAGATGCAGCGCGCCACCGCGAGCGAGGTGTCGAAGGTGAAGCCGATCGGCGCAGTGAGCTGGAACTCGTGCAGGCCGAGCTGCCCGGTGCCCGGCGGCGCGCTTGGGTGGACGAGCACCGGCAGCGCGCGTCGGTCTATTTCTTGCCAAATCCTTTCGAAAGACTTGTCGGTCAACGCCTTGCCGGCGATGTTGGCGAGCACCATCACACCGACCGCGCCGTTGTCGCAGGCGCGCTTCAACTCCTCGAGCGCGAGCTTCTCGTGCTGCCAGGGGAGCGACGCGAACCAGCGGATGCGCTCGGGCCAGGTTCTCTGCGCTTTCGCCATGTCGTCGTTCGCGACGCGCGCGGCTTTCAGGCTGACCTCGGCGCTGCCCCAGAACACGTTCGGGCAGGTAAGCGAAGTGACGGCGATGTCGACGCGCGCCTTGTTCATGTTGGCGATGCGCGCTTCCCAGTCGAACATGTTCGGCACGGGCGTCATGAACGGCGCGCCGTCGAGATGGATCGCGCGCAGGCCGCCGCTCACGGTCTTCAGGGTGTAGCTCGGGCCGCCATGCTGCTCGAGCAGCGCCACCCACTCGTTGGTGAGCATGTGGGTGTGGACGTCGATTACCGGGCTAGGCATCCTGCTTTCGGTCATTCGAGCTTCACTCCCGCCGCCTTGATCACCTCGGCCCATTTCTTCGTTTCCGCACGGATGAAAGCGGCGAATTCCTGCGGGCTGTTGGTGAACGGCTCGGCGCCCGCGGCGAGCGCGCGCTCGCGGATCTCCGGCACCGAGAGGGCGGCCTTGATCTCCGAATTGAGTTTCTGGATCAATTCGCTCGGTGTCCCGGCCGGCGCCACCGTGCCGAACCAGCCCACGGCCTCGTAGCCAGGCAGGCCCGCTTCCTCGAAAGTCGGAACTTCGGGCGCGGCCTGGATGCGCTGCTTCGCGGTCACCGCGAGCGCGCGGATCTTTCCCGCCTTCACGTTGGCGATCGCAGAGGGCACGTCGACCACGCCGAGCGGAACCTGGCCGCCCAGCACGTCGGCCGCGACCGGCCCGCTGCCCTTGTAGGGAACGCCCTGCACGCGGACCTTGGCCATCATGTTGAAGAGCTCGCCCGCGAGGTGCATGGTCGAGCCGTTGCCGCCGTAGCCGTAGGAAAGCCCGCCGGGCTTCGCTCGCGCGCTTTCGATCAGTTCTTTCAACGAAGCCGGCTGGGAAGGGTGCGCGACGAGGAAGAAGGGGATCATCGCGAGCATCGAGACCGGCGCCAGATCCTTCTCGACGCTGTAGGGCATCGTCGGATAGAGGCTGACGTTGGACGAGAGCGCGCCGGCCGCTGCGAGGCCGATGGTGTAGCCGTCGGGCGCCGCCTTCGCCACCGCGTCCACGCCCAGCATGCCGCCCGCCCCCGGCCGGTTCTCGACCACGACCGGCTGGCCGAGCCGCTCGCTCATGCGCGGGGCGATCGCGCGCACGATGAGGTCGGAGCTTCCGCCGGGCGGGAAGCTGACGATGAAGCGGATCGGCTTGGACGGATAGGGCTGCGCCAGCGCGGCGGACGCGCCGAGCGCGAGGAGAAGAAGCGCGATGAATCGGACCATCAATCCTCTTTCCTGGAAAAAGTCAGTGTAGGCGCGCGGCACGCAGGAAGTCGAGCAGCAGCTCGACGGTTTTCTCAGGCTGCTCCTGCTGCACCCAGTGGCCGGCGCCGGGCACGAGGTGGCAGCCGAGCATGCGCGTGCAGGCTGCGGATTGCATGCGCTCGAAATCGCCCGGCTTCTGGTAGATGCCCCAGTCGGCGGCGCCGGCGACGTACATCGAAGGCACGTCGATCGTGCCGCCAGCGAGCGCGCGCAGCGACGCCGAGTGCTCGGCGCTGGTGGCGCAGCGGTACCACTGCAGCCCGCCCTGGAATCCGTTCGCCTCGAACGCATCCGCGTACACCGAGAGCTCCGCGTCGGTGAGCCACGACGGCTCGCGTTGCGGAAGCTCGGGCGCCACGGTCTGCGCCATGTCTTCGTCGAGACGCATGACGTAGTACGTCGGCAGCTTCGCAAGCTCGGCTGCGCTCCACGATGCGAGCGGGTAGGGGTGGTTGTCCGGCCAGTCGGCGCTCTTCACGTGGTAGTAAGCGCGCAGGAAAGCGCGTACGCCCTGCGCGCAGCGCCGCATGTCGCCGTCGGCCTCGCGCGTCGAGTAGTACCACTGGTAATGCTTGCGCCCGAGTGCCGCGAGCTCAACGTGGATGCGCGGATCCACGGGCTTCGCGGGCGGGCCGCCGAAGGGCGCGCTCATCAGCACCACCGAGCGGAATACATCGGGCCGGGTAAGCGCGCAGTAGGCGGCGAGCGGCGAGCCGAAATCGTGGCCGACGACGTGACAGGCTTTGACGTGAAGGACCGAGAGCAACATCAAGCAATCCTCCACCAGACTCAGCATGCGAAAGGACGCGACATCGCCGTCGTAGCGCCGGTCCCAGCCGGTGGTCTTGCCGTAGCCGCGCAGGTCCGGCGCGAGCACGTGATAGCCGGCGCCGGCGAGCGCCGGGATCACCTTGCGCCAGCTGTAGGCGAGCTCGGGAAAGCCGTGCAGCAGCAGCACGCACGGCTGCCCGCGCGTCCCCGCCTCGAGCGCGTGGACCTTGAGTCCGTTGACGTCCGGTATGAAGATCGAGTTCGAATTCGGGGTCAGGGCCACGACTCGTTTTCACATACGCAAGAACAAGTCGTAGCCCTGACCCCGAATTCGGCTAGCCGTCAGCGATGCTGTTTTCGAGCACGCCCACCTTGTCGATCTCGATCTCGACCTTGTCGCCGGGCTTCATCCAGACCGGAGGCGTGCGGCGCGCGCCTACGCCGCCCGGCGTGCCGGTGACGATCACGTCTCCCGGGGCGAGCGTGGTCCAGGTCGAGACGTATTCGAGGATCTTCGGGATCCGGAAGATCATCTGCTGGGTGTTGGCGTGCTGCATGCGCTCGCCGTTCAGGCGGCAGCTGAGCGTGAGCACGGTGTCCGGCGGGATCTCGTCGGCGGTCACCATCCACGGGCCGAAGCCGCCGGTGCGCGCGAAGTTCTTGCCCGCGGTCCACTGGACGGTGTGGCGCTGCCAGTCGCGCACCGAGCCGTCGTTGTAGCAGCTGTAGCCGGCGATGTGGCTCCAGGAATCCTTCTGCGAGATGCGGCGGCCGACCTTGCCGATGATGAGCGCGATCTCGGCCTCGAAATCGAGATGCGTCGACTCGCGCGGGCGCACGATCGGCTGGCGGTGGCCGACCTGCGACTCGGGCAGCCGCAGGAAGATCGCCGGCTGCTCGGTGTTGTCGCGCCCGGTCTCGGCCACGTGCTCCTGGTAGTTGAGGCCCACGCAAACGATCTTGTCCGGGTTGGGAATCACCGGCAGCCAGGTGATGTCGCTCTCCTTATAGTCCGGCGCCTCCGACGCGTACTTCTTCGCCTGGTCGAGGCCGTCGCCCGAGATCAGCGCCTTCAGGTCGGGGAACTGATTGCCTAGGTAGCGCCGCAGGTCGACAATGCCCTTGCCGGTGACGGCGCCGTAGCTGGCGCCCTGCGCAGTCGTGAAACTAGCGAGCTTCATAACGAGATGACCTCGGTTCCGGAGTTTTCGTTCAGCCACATGGGGATCTTCGTGACCGACCCCGCGCGGATGGAAGATTTTTACACAAGCGTGCTGGGTTTTGCGGTGACCGACAGAGGCACGCTCGAAACCCCACGCGGTCCGGTGGACCTCGTGTTTCTGAGCCGAGATCCGCGCGACCACCACCAGATCGTGCTCGCCGCCGGCAAGCCGGCGGACAGCGGCTTCAATCCGATCAACCAGATCTCCTTCCGCATGGCGGACCTCGCCGGGCTGCGCGAGATGCACCGACGGCTGGAAACGGAGCGAGTGAAGGAGCTGGCGCCGGTGTCGCACGGCAACGCGCTATCGGTGTACTTCAAGGACCCCGAAGGCAACCGCATCGAGCTCTTCATCGACACGCCGTGGTACGTCGAGCAGCCGGTGCGCGTGCCGCTCGACCTGAAGCTGCCGGAAGCCGAGCTCTGGGCGTGGGCCGAGCGCGATGCGCGCAAGCGCCCCGGCTTCCAGCCGGTCGAAGAATGGCGCGCCGACCTTAGGAAGAAACTGACGGCGAAACCACCGCGATCGCGCTGATCTCGACCAGGAACTCGGGCGAGGCGAGCCGGTTCACCTCGACCGTGGTCGAGGCCGGCGGCGTCGAGCGGAAGAACTGGCGGCGCACCTTGTTGACGCGCTCGCTGTCGCCGATGTTGCGCAGGTGCACGTCCACGCGGCAAACGTCGTCGAGCGTGCCGCCCGCGGCCTCGAGCGCGCACCTGATGTTCTCGCACGCCTGGCGCGTCTGCTCCTCGACGTCGCCGATACCCGCGATCTTGCCGTCGGCACGGCGCGCGGTCATGCCCGAAACGAACACCAGCACGCCCTTCGCCTGCACCGCCACCGCCTGGGAAAAATGGCCGCCCGGATCGACCAGTTTGCTGCTGCGGATCTGCTGCTTCGGCATCAGGCGCTAGAGTACACTGGGCCGAGAGGAGGAAGCCATGCGGAAGCTGCTCGCCGTACTTGCTCTCGTTCCCGGCCTCGCTCTCGCGCAGGCCTATCCCGCCAAGCCGGTGCGCATGATCGTGCCATTCCCGCCTGGCGGAACGACCGATCTCATCGCGCGCATCGTGCAGCCGCGCTTCCAGGAGTTCCTCGGACAGAGCGTGCTGATCGAGAACCGCGCCGGCGCCGGCGGCTCGGTCGGCGCCGCCGAGGTCGCGAAGGCCGCGCCCGACGGCTACACGCTGCTCATGGTGTTCGACACGCACGCGGTGAACCACCACATCTTCAAGATGGCGCCCGATCCGTTCAAGGAGTTCGAGCACATCAGCCTGATGGTGACCTCGCCGAGCGCGTTCGTCGCCGTGACCAGCTTCGCGCCGAGCAACATGCGCGAGATCGTGGCCTACGCCAAGGCCAATCCCGAGAAGGTCACCTACTCCACCCCGGGCTCGGGCAGCTCGAACCACCTCGCGGCGCTGCTCTTCGAGCAGCACGCCGGCGTCCGCCTCACGCATGTCGCCTACAAGGGCGGCGGCCCGATGGTCCAGGCGCTGCTCGGGCAGCAGGTGCACATCACGTTCCTCTCGATGCCGCTGATCCTGCCGCACATCAAGTCGGGCAAGGTGAAAGCGATCGCGACCGGCGGCAAGACACGGGCGGCGCAGCTGCCCGACGTGCCCACGTTCTCGGAAAGCTATCCCGGCTTCGAGCAGATCTCGTGGTTCGGCATCCTCGCGCCCAAGGGCGTGTCGAAGGACGTGCTGACGAAAGTCCAGCGCGAAATGACGCGCACACTGCGCGCGCCCGACGTGGCGCAGCGCCTCACCGAGCAGGGATTCGACATCGTCGCCAGCGGGCCGGAGGAATTTCTCAAGTTCGTGCAGGCCGAGTCCGACAAGCTCGGCAAGCTCATCCGCGACAATAAGATCGTCGCGGAGTGAAAAGCTTCGTCTACAACGGCCTCCCGGCGCGAGTGGTTTTCGGCGCGGGGGCGCTGTGCAAGTTGCCGGACGAGCTCGCCCGCTTGGGTGCGAAACGCGCGCTCGTTCTCTCAACGCCGGAGCAGAAGGACTCGGCCAATGCGGTCGCCAAGGCGCTGGGAGGACATTGCGTTGGAACCTACGACAAGGCGGTCATGCACGTGCCGATCGACATCGCGGAGGACGCGCGGCGCGTGGCGCGCGAGCTCGGGGCCGACTGCTGCGTCACCGTCGGCGGCGGCTCGACCACCGGCCTCGGCAAGGCGATCGCGCTGACCTCCACGCTGCCGATCCTCGCGGTCCCGACCACCTATGCCGGATCGGAGATGACGCCGATCTACGGCATCACCGAGGGCGGCGCGAAGAAGACCGGGCGCGACGTGCGCGTGCTACCGAAGGCGGTGATCTACGACCCGAACCTGACGCTCAGCCTGCCGCCGGCACTCTCGGCCGCGAGCGGCATGAACGCCATTGCACACGCGGTGGAGGCGATGTATTCGCACGAAGGGAATCCCATCGTTTCGCTGATGGCCGAGGAAGGAATCCGGGCGCTTGCAGATGCGCTTCCCAAGATAAAGGTCGTTCCCTCGGATCTGTCTGCGAGAAGCGATGCGCTCTACGGGGCGTGGCTATGCGGGATCGTCCTCGGCTCGGCCGGCATGGCATTGCATCACAAGCTCTGCCACGTGCTCGGCGGCAGCTTCAACCTGCCGCACGCGGAGACGCATTCGATCGTGCTCCCGCACGCAGTTAGCTACAACTACGACGCGGCGCGCGACGCGATGGGGCGGATCGAAAACGCTCTGGGAGCCGAGAATGCCGCGCGGGGGATCTTCGACCTGGAAAAGAAGCTCGGGCTGCCGCAGCGCCTTGCCGAAATCGGCATGAAAGAGGCCGATCTGGAGCGCGCGGCGCGCATCGCGAGCGAAGCGCCGTACCCGAATCCGCGAAAGGTCGAATTCGGGCCGGTACTCGAACTGTTGAGGGGAGCGTTTGCTGGGTTGCGTCCATAAATGGGCAGCTCCTCGGCGAGCGCGAGCGCCGCTTGAAGCGACAACAGCCGTCATGATAGTCGAGGAGCGGGCGCCGCTTTCAGGCCGGCGGTGAGAATAAACTTCATCGCCTCCTCTCGCGACAAATTTACACACGTCACCGCGCCGCGCGGCACGATCACGGTGTAGCCGCCGACCTGGTAGCTCATCGGCAGGTAGACCGCGACCTCGCCGGCCTTGCCGATGCCCTCGGGCAGATCGCCGAACTCGGAGCGCGTGACGAAGCCGAGCAGCCGCCAGTTCGTCCCCGGGAGCGTCACCGCGACCACCTCCATCGCCGGGCCGTTGTTGCGGCCGAAGAGCGCGATCAGGTCCTTCACCGCGCTGTAGACCGAACGCACCAGCGGCACTGCCAGGAGCGCCGCCTCGGCTGTGCGGAACAGCCGCCTGAACAATACGCCGTGCATCAGCACGCCGACGCCGAACACGATGGCGATCGCGACCACGATGCCGGTGCCGGCGAGGTAGGTCTCGTCGGGCATCAGCCAGCGCAACGGCTTGCCGAACAGCCGGTCGGCCGCCCCGATCAGCCACACCAGCAGGTAAAGGGTGGCGACCGCCGGGATCAGCGTGAGCAGGCCGGTGATGAAAATGCGACCCAGCTTGGGCTTCATGAACCCTCCGTTTTAAGCCATGATCCTCTGGAGACTAGGGGGAAAGCATGATCGCAGTCATCTTCGAATTCACCGCGGCCGACGGACGCTTCGCGGACTACAAGCGGCTGGCCGAAAGCCTGGGCGAGGAAGTGCGCAAGTTCGACGGCTTCATCTCCATCGAGCGCTTCCAGAGCATTTCCGATCCGGCGCGCTTCGTGTCGCTTTCGTTCTGGCGCGACGAGGAAGCGGTGCAGAAGTGGCGCAACCTCCAGATGCACCGCGAGGCGCAGGCGAAGGGGCGCGGCGGCATCTTCAGCGCGTACCGCCTGCGGGTCTGCAGCGTGCTGCGCGATTACGGCATGCGGGAACGCGGCGAGGCGCCCAAGGACAGCCAGCGGGTTCATGGCTGAGGGCGCGCATACCTTCCTCTTCCAGGAGGGCACCTGGCGCGTGGAGGGCGAGCACCGCGACGCCGCCGGCGGGGTATCGCCAGTCGCGGGCGAGAACTCGATCCGGCACGAGCCCGGGCGCTGGCACTTCGAGGCGGTGCTGCGCCTGCGCGGCGACCCGCTGCGCGTCACCCACAACCGCTACCAGATCGAGCCGTTCTCCCCCGGCGCGTCCTCGACCCACTGGAGCTCGAACAACCCGGTGCTCGGCGCGCTGCGCGGGCGCTTCGTGCTCGCCGGCGACGCGATCCTTTCGTCCTACGTGAGCCCGACTTCGCGCTACCGCGGCTTCGAGTGCATCCAGCAGCGCGATGCGCGGCGCTACAGCGTGCGCGGAGCGATGTTCGAGGAAGACAAGCTGATCTCGACCTGGGCGCTCGAGCTCACGCGCATTTAGCGAAGTTTCGCTCGAAAAGTGCGGAAAACGTGGTGGGCCCGGTCCTCGCCGGCGGGCTAGGATCGCAATCACCACGCTCGGGGGAACAAGATGAAAAAAGTCACAACGCTGATCGCCGCGCTGCTGCTCTCGCTGCAAGCCTTCGCCCAGGTCGATGTCGCCACCACCGGCCAGGCGATCGCCGCCGCGCTCAACCAGCGCGACGTCGATGCGCTCTACCGCACGCTGGACGTCGACGCCGTCACGCGCCGGGTCGTCAAGGACCTCGGCCTCAAGGACGCCGACCGCGATGGCGTGAGCAAGGCGTTTCCCAAGGCGCTGCGCGCGAACATCGAGATCGGCCTGCGCACCATCGACGGCGCCAAGGGCAGCGCGAAAAACCTGCGCAGCGGCGTGCGCGACCGCAAGCCCTATGCGCTGGTGCGCTACGACCTGAACGAGCAGGGCATCGACTATGTCGAGTACTACCTTACGCCGGCAGGCAAGGTCGAGGACTGGTACGTCCACAGCCTCGCCACGCTCTACAGCACCTCGGCGCGCCTCGGCCTCGCCACCATGCTGAAAACCGACACCATGCTCTTCAGCCTGTTCGGCACGCGCCTCGCGACCGAGGCCGACGTGAAGCCCTTCCGCGAGCTGCGCGAGCGGCTCCAGGCGCAGGACTTCGCCGGCGCGTACCGCGCGCTCGAGCGCCTGCCCGAGGGCTTCCGCAAGACGCGCCAGTGGGCAGTGATGCGCGTCACCTACGGCGGGCGCATCGACGAGGCCACGCACCGCGCCGCGCTGCGCTACCTCGCGCAGAACTTCGGAAAGGACGCCGAGCTGCAGTTCATGCTGATCGACCACTACGTGTTCGAGCAGCAGGCCGAGCGGGCGCTTGCCTCGCTGTCTGGGCTCGAGCGCACGATCGGCGGCGAGGACGGCGCCACGGCCAACCTGAAGAGCAAAATCCTTCTCGGCGGCCAGCGCGTCGACGAGGCGGCGAAGGCCTGCCGCCGCGGCATGGCGCTCGAGCCGGACTACAAGCAGGCCTACTGGTGCCTGGTGGAGGTCGGCCTGGAGACCAAGAGCGGCAAGATCGCGATCGAAGGGCTCAAGGCTTACGAGAAGGCATTCGACACCGAGTTCGATCTCGACAAGCTTGCCAAGCTCGACCCCTACAAGGAAATCGCGCGCACGCCCGAGTACGCGGCCTGGCGCAAAAGCCGCCGCTAGATCAGGCCAGTTTTGGCAAGGCGATGGGCCTTGCCGTCTCGAACGCCCGCGCGGCTCGCAGCACGAGCGCATCGGCGTAGCGCGGCCCGATCAGGTGCAGCCCGACCGGTAGCCCGCCCTTGGTCAGGCCGCAGGGGATCGACGCCGCCGGCTGCTGGGTCAGGTTGAAGGGGAAGGTGAACGGCGTCCAGTCGGTCCAGCGGCTCTGGAGCATCTTGTCCGCCACCTCCTTGCCCGCGTCGAACGCTGTGATCGACAGCGTCGGCGTAACGAGCAGATCGTAGTCGCGGTGGAAGAGGTTCATGTGCGTGCCGAGCGCGCCGCGCTTGAGCTGCGCGTCGAGCAGGTCATGCGCGCTCACGCGCTCGCCCTGCGCCGCCATCTCGAGCAACCCCGGGTCCATCAGCTTGTGCTTTTCCTTTGCGATCCCCTCGAGGAGGAACGCCGCGCCGGAGAACCAGTGCGTCATGAATATCGGCGCCGGGTCCTCGAAGCCGGGGTTCTTCTCCTCGACTTTCGCTCCCAAGTCCTCGAACACCGCCACCGCTTTGCCGACGATCTCTCTTATTTCCTTGTCGACTTTCGCGTAGCCCAGATCGGCCGAGTACGCGATGCGCAGGTCGGCGACCCCCTGCTCGAGGCCGGTGCGCCAGTCGCGCGGATCGTGGGGCAGGGCATGCCAGTCGCGCGCGTCGGGCTGCGCGATCACGTTCAGCATCAGCGCGGCATCCGCGACGCTGCGCGTCATCGGGCCCACGTGCGCCACGGTGCCGAACGGCGAGAGCGGCCAGGCCGGCACGCGGCCGAAGGAAGCCTTGATGCCGAAAAGGCCGGTAAAGGCGCAAGGGATGCGGATCGAGCCGCCGCCGTCGGTGCCCACCGCGAGCGGCCCCATTCCCGACGCGACCGCCGCCGCCGCGCCGCCGGAGGAGCCGCCGGGCGTCTTGGCCTTGTTCCAGGGATTGCGCGTGATGCCGGTGAGCGGGCTGTCGGTCACGCCCTTCCAGCCGAATTCCGGCGTGGTGGTCTTCCCCAGGAGCACCGCGCCGTGCTCGCGCAGCCGCGCGGTGGCCGGCGCATCGTCGTTCCAGGGGCCCTTCGGGTCGATCGTCTTCGAGCCGCGCAGCGTCGGCCAGCCTTTGGTCAGCACGATGTCCTTGATCGACACCGGCACGCCGTCGAGCAGGCCCCTCGGCTGGCCCGCCTGCCAGCGCGCTTCGGAGGCCTTGGCTTCGTCCAGCGCCCGCTCCGAGACCAGGTTGAACGCGTTGAACACTGGATTGAGCTCTTCGATGCGCGCGAGCACCGCTTGCGTGACGTCCACGGGCGAAAGCGTCTTCTTCCGGAAGGCCTCCACCAGCTCGGTCGCTGTTAGCGTGCAGAGATCGCTCATCGGCGATCGGCCTTCGCCCGGGCCAGCGCTTTCTCGCGCCACATCGGCCAGGCGCGCTTGTAGTCCTGCACCGGCGCCGACGCCTTGACCTCGGCGGCGTCCAGGTAAGTGATCTTGCTGGACAGCAGCAGCGCCTGCATCTGCATGCGCGCGCTCATCTCGAGATAGACACTGCGCCCGACCGCGCGCTGCAGGTTCTCGCCCACGGTCACCGAGCCGTGGCCGCGCATGAGCGCCGCCGCGTGCTTGCCCAGGCTCTTTGCCAGCGCCGCGCCGAGCTTCGGGTCGCGCACCAGCAGGTCGGAGCCTTTCTTCACCTTGCGGATCTCGAACACCGGCAGGCCCTCGCCGATGAAGGACGCCATGTGGAAAAGCGCGCGCATCCTCACGCCGGTCACGCTGAAGGGGATCACTGAAGGCGAATGGTTGTGGACCACGGACATCACGTCGGGCCGTGCGCGGTAGATCTCGCTGTGGATGAAGCGCTCCGAAACCGAGTCGCGCCCCGAATTTGGACCTCCATCGTCGAGCGGCTGCCCGTCGAGGTCGTACTCCATGATGTCCTCGGGCTGCACCGTCTCCGGCGCGATCGCGCGCGCGATGAAGAAGCGCTTCGGGTTGTCGGGCGAGCGCATGCTGACGTGGCCGTAGGCGTCGATCACGCCGTGCTCCGCGAGGATACGGTTCGACGCGACGAGGTCGTCCAGCAGGTTCTGATTCATGGTGTCGCGGCGAAGTGTGGCCCAGGAACGCTCCTTGCGACAAGCCGAAACATGAAAGAGATCGATGACCGGGAGCAGCACATCCGCGTCAATCCGCGCAGTGAAAGCGACCTCGACTACTGGGCTTCGCGCCTGGGTGTGCCGAAGGAAGAGTTCCGCCGCGCAGCGGAGCGGGCAGGCCCGCGCATCGGCGACATTCGCCAGCACCTGATCGGCGGTTTTACTGCCGCGGGTCCGACTTCCTAGTCCGCTTTTATCCCCGCCGCATTTACGACCCGGGTCCATCGCGCGAGCTCGCTCTTGACGAGCGCGCCGAGGCGCCCGGGCGGGCCGCCGGCCGGCGCCATGCCCTGCTTGGCCAGGAATTCGCGCATCGCGCGGTCTTCTAGGAGGAGATTCAATTCGGAATTGAGCTTGCCCACAACCTGTTCCGGTGTTCCGGCCGGCGCGAAGGCGCCGTACCAGGTCTCGACCTCGAGCCCGGGCAGGCCTTGCTCCTTCAGGGTGGGCACTTCCGGAAACGCCTGCGAGCGCTCGGCGCTCATCACGCCGACTGCGCGCAGCTTGCCCGCCAAAACCTGCGGCTGAGCCGTCTGCACTGCGGCGATCGTCGCCTGCACGTGGCCGCCCACGAGGTCGGCCAGCGCGCCGGCGGCGCTCTTATAAGGAACGTGCACGATGTTCA
>Ga0075420_100004148_pt1 | contig 12693 bp, 8 predicted proteins | sample SoiMetdeltSBSDD4_FD_75296 | JGI IMG/M metagenome (GOLD analysis project Ga0075420, IMG submission 75296) | Bulk soil microbial communities from a Populus tree surrounding site in Tennessee, USA - Soil MetaG P. deltoides SBSDD4 | ecosystem: Environmental > Terrestrial > Soil > Tree plantation... | reverse complement strand
TTGAAGGAGATGCAGCGGCGGCAAACCCAGATGGCGATCGTCGTCGACGAGTACGGCGGCACGGCCGGCCTGGTGACCGTGGAAGACCTGCTCGAAGAGATCGTCGGCGAGATTCGCGACGAATACGATGTCGAGAGCGAGACAGTCACCGACGAGGGCAACGGCAATTTCGTGTTCAGCGGCAAGGTCAGCGTCGACGAGGTTCGCGAGCGCCTGGACGTCGAGATCGAGCGTGAAGGCTTTGAGACCGTGGGCGGCTATCTGTTGTCGCACCTCGGACGAATGCCGTACGTCGGCGAAACGATCGAAGTCGGCGACCTTGGGTTCGAAGTGATCGAAGTCGAACGGCGTCGCATCACCAAGGTTCGCGCGCGCCGCCACGAGCAATCGCCGGTCGAGGCCAGCCTTCAGACCCGCCACGGCCAGTGACGCCGTGAAAGCCGGCTTCGTTGCCCTGATCGGCCGTCCCAACGCCGGCAAATCCACACTGCTGAATCGCCTCGTCGGCCAGAAGCTCGCAATCGTCTCGGACAAACCTCAGACGACCAGGACGCGTGTCGTCGGCGTCAAGAATTTTCTGCCTTCGCCGCCTTCGGCGGCTACGGCGAGACAGGCTTCGGAGGGGCAGGTCGTCTTCGTGGACACGCCGGGCGTTCACAAGCCGACGCACCGGATGAACGTCCGCATGGTCGATCTGGCGCTCGAGGCGATGCGCGAGGTCGATCTGCTCACGCTGATCGTCGACGTGTCCGCCTACGCGAACGCTTCGGCGAGACCTCGCCGTCGCTCGGAGAGCGAAGGCGGGTCCGTGAAACCGGGTCCGGGCGACCGTCACCTGCTTGGACTCTTGAAGGACGTCGAGACACCCGCGATCCTGGCGCTCAACAAGGTCGACCTGATCGCCAAGCCTCAGCTGCTGCCGATCATCGACCACTACCGCCAGGCGCATCCGTTCGTCGAGATCGTGCCGCTCTCCGCGGTGGATGGCACCAACGTCGACACGCTCGAGCGACTGATCCTGCAGTACCTGCCCGAGGGTGAACCGCTCTATCCACCGGACTACTTGACCGATCAGACCGAGCGCTTTTTCGTCGCTGAGATCGTCCGCGAACAGGTGCTGCAGCTGACCCACGACGAGCTCCCGTTCTCCACGGCCGTCGTCGTGGACACGTTCGACGAATCAGACCCACGGTTGTCGAAGCTGTACTGCACGATTCTGGTCGAGCGTGAGTCGCAGAAGCCGATCGTGCTCGGGAAGGGCGGCGCCATGATCAAGGCGATCGGCAGCGGCGCCCGAGCGGAGCTCGAAGCTCACTTCGAGCGAAAGGTCTTCCTCGATTTGCACGTCAAAGTGAAGTCCGAATGGCGCGACGACGAGCGCCTGCTCGACGAGATCGGCGTCCAGCGGTCCGGTCGCTAGGGTCCGTGGTGCTTCATCGGAACAACGTTATCGATCGGCTGGCGTCTCAGCTCATGCTACATTGGGATGTTTTGTGGGCTGACGGACATCCATCATGGCGGCGCAGCGCAGAATCGACCTCGTTCTCGACTCAGTCAAGCGACTGCTGCGCATTGGTGCGACCGCCAATCTCTTGAACCTGCTGCAGAAGCAGCACCCGGCCGACCTCGCCCAGGTTTTCACCGAGCTTCCCGACAAAGACCGCGAAGCCGCCTTCACCATCCTTGCCGATCGGAACGGCCGGCTCGCGATGGAAGCGCTGTCCGAGCTCGGCCCCGAGGCAGGCGGACGGCTGTTGGCGACACGAGCCGCCGAGGAGATTGCACGCCTCGCCCAGGAGATCCCCTCGGACGATGCCGCCGCGCTGATCGACCACCTCCCCGAGGAGCTGTCGAACGCCGTTCTCGACCTGATGCGGCCGAAGGAGTCGCGCGTCGTCGAGCACCTGCTCGAATACGACGAGCGGACGGCCGGCCGCATCATGAACCCCAATGTTTTCGCGCTCAACGAGGAGATCACCGTTGGGGAAGCGATCACCGAGCTGCAGAGCAACCGCGAAGTCGAGATGGTCTTCTATCTCTACGTCGTGGACGAGCGGCGCCATCTCGTCGGCGTCGTCTCGCTTCGCCGGCTCCTGCTGGTCTCGCCCGAAACGCCGCTGAAGCGCATCATGACCGCCGATCTGATCAGCGCGCGCGTCGACATGGACCAGGAGGAAGTCGCGCGTCAGGTCGCGGCGTACAACCTGCTCGCTATCCCGGTGGTGGACGAGGAGAACAAGCTGGTCGGGATCATCACGGTCGACGACGTGATCGACGTCATCAAGGACGAAGCGACGGAGGACATCTACCGCCTGGCGGGTGTCGCGACCGACGAGCGCGTGTTCACGCCGGCGCACCAATCGCTTCGCAAACGGCTCCCCTGGCTCGGCGTCAACCTGGGCACCGCGTTTCTCGCGGCGTCGGTGGTGGGCATCTTCACGCGGACGATCGACGCGCTGCCGATTCTGGCCGTGTTCATGCCGATCGTGGCCGGCATGGGCGGGAACGCCGCTACCCAGACGCTGACGGTCATTGTCCGCGGCATTGCGCTCGGTGAGTTGAGCTGGAGCAACTCGCGCAAGGCGCTGATGAAGGAGGCGGCTGTCGGCATCGGCAACGGCCTGGCGCTCGGGCTGGTTGCGGCCGCGGTGGCCTGGATGGTCAATGGCGACCCGGTGCTGGGCCTCGTGCTCGGCGCCGCCATGGTCATCAATATGTTCGTGGCGGCCACCGCCGGCGTGTTGGTTCCGCTCGGTCTCAGGGCTGCGAGCATCGACCCGGCGCTGGCCTCGTCGGTCTTCATCACGACGATGACCGACGTGTTCGGCTTTCTGTCGTTTTTGGGCCTGGCGACGCTGTTCGCGCATAACCTGACGCGAACGGGCTAAAGGATCTGAAAAGGACATAAAATAGTGCGGTTCGTGCCGCTCTACACCGCCGACGCGCTGGTGCTTCGCACCTACAAGCTCGGTGAAGCCGATCGGATCGTCGTGTTTCTGACGCGCGACCGGGGCAAGAAGCGCGGGGTGGCGAAAGGCGCGCGACGGCCGCGATCGCGTTTTACCGGCGCGCTCGAGCCGCTCACCGAAGTGCGGGTGGCGTATTTCGAAAAGGAACGGCGCGAGCTGGTCGGGCTCAATTACGCGGAAACGCATCGTTCGCCGCTGACGTTGAGCAATCAGGACGCGCTGGGCTACATCGAGTACTTCGCCGAACTGCTGGACGAATGGGCCCAGGAGGCGGATGCCGACGATCGCCTGTATCGCCTTGGCGCGTCGATGCTCGACGCGCTCGCGGCGGGGGCGCCGGTGGAGCCGCTGGCACGGTACTTCGAGTATTGGCTCCTGCGGCTGCAGGGCGTGTATCCGGAGTCGCGGGGCACTTTGTCGGATGCGGCGATGGCGTTTCTGACGACCGCCCGGTCGGTCGCTCCGCAGCAGGTGGGTGGGATGCCGGCCACCACGCGAGTGTTGAGGGAACTGGAAACCGTGCATCGCGCGTTGATTGCGACGCATCTGGAGAAAACGTTGAAATCCGACCGCGTGCTTCGCGACCTTCGCCGTCACCCGTAGAGGATTCCCGATCGCGTGACGTTTCAAGATCTCATCCTCAAGCTCTCGACGTTCTGGGCCGCGCATGGCTGTCTGCTGCAGCAGCCGCTCGACCTCGAAGTGGGAGCCGGCACCTCGCATCCCGAAACGCTGTTTCGCGTGCTCGGCCCGAAAGCGTGGAGCGTGGCCTACGTCCAGCCGTCGCGGCGGCCCGACGACGGCCGATTCGGTCAGAATCCGAACCGGTTGTTCAAGCACCATCAATACCAGGTGATACTCAAGCCGTCCCCAGACGAAGTGCAGCAGCTCTATCTCGAAAGCCTCGAGTCCTGCGGCATCAACCCGCGTATCCACGACATCCGGTTCGAGGAAGACAACTGGGAGTCGCCGACACTGGGCGCGTGGGGCATCGGCTGGCAGGTCATGCTCGACGGCCTGGAGATCACGCAGTTCACGTATTTCCAGCAGGTCGGCGGCATGGACCTGGCGCCGGTCTCCTGCGAAATCACCTACGGCCTCGAGCGGATCGCGATGTTCCTGCAGCGTGTCGAGAATGTCTTCGACCTGGAGTGGGGCGGCGGTGTGCGCTACAAGGAAGTGCGGCTCCAGGAGGAGATCGAGCAGTCCAAGTACGCGTTCGGTCAGGTCGACGGGCTGTCGGGAGCGGAGTTCGCCGACGTTCATCGCGAGCTGTTCGACAAGAACTTTGCGCTCGGTGAAAAGCTGCTCGATTCGAAGTTGATCCTGCCCGCGCTCGAGCAGTGTCTCAAGTGCTCGCACCTGTTCAACATTCTCGATGCCAGCGGCAGCATCGGCGTCACGGAACGCACCGGCTACATCCTGCGCGTGCGTCAGCTGTCGATCAGGGTAGCGAAGGCGCACGTGGAGGCAGAGAACCTGGAGTCCGGCCCGGCGGCGTAACAAGATGGATCGCGAACTGCTGATCGAAATCGGGTGCGAGGAGATTCCCGCGAGCTGGCTGCCTGGGCTGACGGCGCAGATGGCCCGCCATGTCGACGCGCGGCTCAAAGAAGTGCGGCTGACGAGCGACGCCCCCGCCGAGTCATACAGCACACCGCGCCGTCTGACAACGCGGGTGATCCGTGTCGCGGAACGGCAGACCGATCTCGAAGAGCTGGTCACCGGGCCGCCGGTCGCGGCAGCGTTTGGCCCGACTGGTGAGCCGACGCCCGCGGCGCTCGGATTCGCCAAGAAGTACGGCGTCGAGGTGTCGGGACTCGAGCGCAGCGACACGTCCAAGGGGCAATACCTTGCCTATCGGCTGCGACAGCGCGGCAAGGCCACCGTCGACGTCCTCGCGGATTTGATGGGCGGCGTGCTGCGTGACCTGCGCTTCCCCAAGCAGATGCGCTGGGATGCGTACCTCGAGGACGGCAAGGGCGACTTGCCGTTCGGCCGGCCGATCCGATGGCTGCTCCTGCTCTACGGCGGGCGCGTCGTCCCGTTCGTCATTCGACGGACGGAGCTCGCGCAAGGCCCGACGGTGCAGGACATCCGCTCGGGACCGAATACGTACGGCCACCGGTTCCAGACGACGAGCGGCCGGGCCGGGCGGGCGATCAAGGTCAAGACGTTCGACGACTATCAGGCGCGGCTCCTCGAGAATTTCGTCATCCTCGAGCGCACCGAGCGTGAGCAGAAGATTCGCCGCGAGCTCGAAACCCACGCCCGACGTCTGAGTGGACGCGTCAGTCCGAGCGTCGCGGCCCACTCGTCGCTCCTTCAGGAAGTGCCCGATCTCGTCGAGTACCCGACGGTCGTCGCCGGCCATATCCCCGTGGAGTTCCTGACGCTGCCCGAAGAAGTGCTGACGACCACGATGATTCATCATCAGCACTACTTCCCGGTGGTGGACGAGGACGGGCGGCTCAAGCCGGCGTTTCTCGCCGTCATCAACATGGAGCCCGAGAAGCCGGAGATCATCTCGCGCAACGCCGAGCGTGTTCTGACGGCGCGGCTGCGCGACGCCCGGTTCTTCTGGGACCAGGATCGCGCGTCGACGCTCGAGTCGCGCATCGAACGGCTCTCGACCATCCTTTTTCACAAGAAGCTCGGAAGCTATCGCGAGAAGGTCGATCGCGTCGTCACGCTCGCCGAATGGATTGCCACCGAGGCGTTACGCGTGCCCGAGGCGGCGCGTGTCACCGCTCAGGCCGCGCGGCTGTCCAAGTCGGATCTCGCCACCGACATGGTGCGCGAGTTGACGGAGCTCCAGGGCACCATGGGCGGCATCTACGCCCGCGAAGAGCAGCTGCCCGAGGCGGTGTGGAAGGCGATCTACTTTCAATATCTGCCCGTTGGCGTCGAGGCGGATGCCGCGCCGTCGCGCCAGCAGCTCGGTCCGGCGGCGGTGCCGTGGACGGCGCTGTCGCTCGCCGACAAGCTCGATTCGGTTGTCGGCATGTTCGCGGCGGGTGAACTTCCGACCGGCTCGCGCGACCCGCTCGGCCTGCGTCGGCAGGCACAGGGCATTGTCAAGATGCTGGCAGACCTGCCGGAAGTGAGCGGCCTCGATGTTCGCGTGCGCCTCGGGCCGTTGCTCGACAAAGCGGCCGCGCCGTTCAATGCCGATGGGGAGGCGCTGAGCGCCGTAGGTACTTTCATGGGCGATCGCCTCGCCTACCTGCTCGAGCAGCGCGGCTTCGACGTGAGGAACGTACGAGCGGTGCTGCACGGCGACATCGGTCAGACCAGTCCGCTCGAGGCGAAGCGTAAGCTCGAAGCGCTGGCGCAGATGGCCGGATCAGCATCGCTACTTGGTGTCGCGACGCTGTTGAAGCGCGTCAAGAACATCTCGAAAGGCGTGAGCGCGCCGTCGAGCAATCCCAACGGGTTGCTGACCGAGCCGGCCGAGCAGGCGCTCGTCGCCGCGCTGGAGCAGAGCGCGCCTGCCATTCGGGCCGCCGCTGAACGAAGCGACTACCGCGAGGCGTTCGCCGCGGTGGCGGCGCTGCAGCCGATGGTGGCCAAGTTCTTCGACGACGTGCTCGTGATGGCGGAAGACGAAGGGTTGCGAGCGGCGCGCGTCGGACTGGTCGCGACGATGCGGGATCTGATTCTGGAGATCGCGGACATCTCCGAGATCGTGACTGATTGAGACGGCGGACAGGAGACCGAATTCGATGGCGAAGAAGAAGGCGGCCAGGAAGGCCGCTGCGAAGAAGAATGCCCCCAGCAAGACCTCCAGCAAACCCGTTTACCTCTTTGGCAAAAAAACAGACGGCAACGGCTCGATGAAGCCGCTGCTCGGCGGCAAGGGCGCCAACCTTGCCGAGATGTGCCGGATTGGCCTGCCGGTGCCTCCGGGCTTCACCATTACCACGGAGGTCTGCACCTACTACTACGCGCACAAGCGCGCGTATCCGCCGACGCTGCAGCCGCAGATCAAGGCCGGCATCGCCGCCATCGAGCAACAAACGAAGAAGAAGTTCGGCGATCTGAAGAACCCGCTGCTGGTCTCGGTGCGGTCCGGCGCGCGCGACTCGATGCCGGGCATGATGGACACCATCCTCAATCTCGGTCTCAACGACCAGACCGTCGAGGCGTTGGCCGTGAAGACCGGGAATCCGCGGTTCGCGTGGGACTGCTATCGGCGCTTCATGCAGATGTACGGCGATGTCGTGCTCGGCGTCCAGAAGCGCCCGGAGGAGGATCACGAGCCGTTCGAGACGGTCATCGAGCGGCTCAAGCACGAGCGCTATCACGAGGACATCGAGGACACGACGCTCACCGTCGACGATCTCAAAGAGCTGGTCAGCCGCTTCAAAGCGCTCGTGAAAGAGCGCGCCGGCAAAGACTTTCCGACCTCGCCGTGGGAGCAGCTCATGGGCGCGGTTGGCGCGGTGTTCGGGTCGTGGATGAACGACCGCGCCATCGTCTACCGCCGCAAGTACAACATTCCGAGCGAATGGGGAACGGCGGTCAACGTTCAGGCGATGGTCTACGGGAACACTGGCGATCGATCGGGATCCGGGGTGGCGTTCACACGCAACCCGGCCAACGGCGCCAAGGAGTTCTACGGTGAGTTCCTGATCAACGCGCAGGGCGAGGACGTGGTGGCCGGTGTGCGCACGCCGGAGCCGGTGCGCGGTCTCAATAAACATCTGCCGCAGGCGTATCAGGAGCTCGAACGGATCCGCCAGACGCTCGAAAAGCATTTCAAGGACGTTCAGGACTTCGAGTTCACCATCGAAGACGGCGTCGTCTACATGCTGCAGACGCGCAACGGCAAGCGCACGGCGATGGCAGCGCTGAAGTTCTCGATCGACATGCAGCGAGAGAAGTTGATCGACTGGAAGACCGCCGTGATGCGCAATCCGGCCGATCAGTTCGAGCAGCTGCTCGCCCCCGTGTTCGACAGCAGCGAAGTGTCGAAGGTCTCGGTGATCGCGACCGGTCTTCCGGCCGGACCCGGTGCGGCGTCAGGGCGCATCTACTTGAATGCCGATCGCGCGGTCGCGGCGGCGGAGAAGGGCGAGAAGGTGCTGCTGGTCCGGGTCGAGACGTCGCCGGAGGACCTGCGCGGCATGATCGCGGCCGAAGGCATTCTCACCGCTCGCGGCGGCGTGTCCTCGCACGCGGCCCTGGTCGCTCGGCAGATGGGCAAGGTGTGCGTCTGCGGGGCGTCGGCCGTCGAGGTCGATTATCAGAACCGGTCGGTCAAGGTGCAGGGCAAGACGTACAAGGAAGGCGACTGGATGTCGATCGACGGCACCGTCGGTCACGTCTATGCCGGTCAGGTGCAGACCGCGCCCTCGGAAATCGTCGCCGGGCTGGTGCACGGTGATGCCGAGGCGAAGCGGACGGAGAAGTTCAAGAACTTCCAGCAGCTCATGAAGTGGTGCGATCAGGCGACGCGGATGGACGTGCGCACCAACGCCGACACGCCGGATCAGACGCAGAACGCGATCGCATTCGGCGCCGTCGGCATCGGCCTGTGCCGAACCGAGCACATGTTCTTCGAGGGCGACCGCATCGATGCGATGCGCGAGATGATCCTCGCCGAGACCGTCGAGGCGCGGAAGGCGGCGCTCGCCAAGCTGCTGCCGTACCAGCGCGAGGATTTCGCCGGCATCTTCCGGGCGCTGAAGGGCTATCCCGCGACGATTCGCTTCCTCGACCCGCCACTGCACGAGTTCCTGCCGCACACGCCGGATCAGCAGAAGGACCTGGCGAAGAAGCTTGGTCTATCGGTCGAGAAGATCCATTCGCGAGTCGAGCAGCTGCACGAGTTCAACCCGATGCTGGGGTTCCGTGGCTGCCGGCTCGGGATCGGCTACCCGGAGATCTCCGAGATGCAGGCGCGAGCCGTCTTCGAGGCGGCCGCGATCGTGCAGAAGGAAGGCATCAAGGTACACCCGGAGATCATGATTCCGCTGGTCGGGTTCAAGAAGGAGCTCGATCTGCAGATCGACGTGGTGCACAAAGCCGCGCGTGACGTGCAGGCGGAGCAGAAGGTCAAGCTCAATTACATGGTCGGAACGATGATTGAGATCCCTCGTGGCGCGTTGACCGCCGACGAGATCGCCACGTCGGCCGAGTTCTTCAGCTTCGGCACCAACGACCTGACACAAACCGGTCTCGGCATGTCGCGCGACGACTCGGGCTCGTTCCTGCCGACGTATACCGAGCTCGAAATCGTCACGAAGAACCCGTTTGCGACCATCGATCAGGGCGGCATCGGGCAGCTGGTGGACATCGCCGTCGCGAGGGGGCGCAAGACCCGCCCCGACATCAAGCTTGGGATTTGCGGCGAGCACGGCGGCGACCCGGCCTCGATCCAGTTCTTCGAGAAGGTCGGTCTCAGTTATGTCAGCTGCTCGCCATTCCGCGTGCCGGTGGCGCGCTTAGCGGCCGCGCAAGCTGCGATCACCACACAATGAGACGTGCTTAACGTCTACGTCCACCGCGACGGGCAGACGGCACACGTCGATCGGGTCGAGCCCGAGTGGCTCGACCCCTCCTCGCGGGCCACGCTCTGGGTGGACCTCGCGGCGCCAACCGAGCAGGAGCGCCGCGTGCTCAGCGACGTCTTCACGTTTCATCCGCTCGCGGTCGAAGATGCCACGAGCGCCCTGCAGTTCCCGAAGATCGAACCCTATCAGGGCTATCTCTATCTCGTGCTGCACGGCATCGATGCCACGCCGAAGCAGACGCAGTTCGCGTCGCGCGACATCGACTTCTTCCTCGGACGCAACTACCTGGTCACGGTGCACGACGGGCAGTCGCGATCGCTCGCCGAGATGCGCGACGTCTGTTCGCGTCATGAGCACATCCTTGCCGACGGTCCGGTCGCACTGCTGCACCGCATCGTCGACGCGATCGTCGACAACTATCGGCCGCTGATCGAGCAGATCGAGGACCGCATCGGAAAGCTCGAGGAGGAGGCGTTTACGGGGCGCGAGCGCCTGGCGCCCCAGGTGATGAAGCTCAAGCGGGAAGTGTCAGCGATGCGCCGGGTCCTCATTCCTCAGCGCGACGCCATCGGCCGGCTCGCGCGGCGGGAGTTCGCCGCGATTTCAGACGAGATGGCCTATCGCTTCCGCGACGTTTACGATCACGTCGTCCGGTTGACCGAAGAAGCGATTCTGTTTCAGGACCGGGTGACCGGGATCTTCGAGGTCAACCTCTCGGCCGTGTCGCATCGCCTCAATCAGATCATGAAGCTGTTGACGGTGATGTCAACCATTTTCCTGCCGTTGACCGTGCTGACCGGAATGTGGGGAATGAACATTCCGCTGCCGCATTTTCCGGGCGGCGACAACGTCCAGTTCCTGTGGGTCGGCGGGATCATGGTCGCGATCGGTCTGGCCATGCTGGCGGTCTTCCGCCGGAATCGGTGGATCTGATGGGAACGATTCACCGCCTGCCGGTCGATCTCGCCAATCAAATCGCCGCCGGCGAAGTGGTCGAGCGTCCGGCGTCGGTGGTCAAGGAGCTGGTCGAGAACGCGATCGACGCCGGCGCGCGGCGCATCTCGATCGCCATCGACCTCGGCGGCAAGCGATCGATCCGTGTGGACGACGACGGGTCGGGCATGGATCCGGAGGACGCGCGGCTCGCGATCGAGCGCCACGCCACCAGCAAGATTCGGCGCGCCGATGATCTCGCCGCAATCGCGACGTTGGGGTTCCGCGGGGAAGCGCTCCCGGCGATCGCGTCGGTGTCGCACTTCGTCCTGCGCACCAGAACCGCGCACATGGACGCGGGCACCGAGATCCGCGTCAACGGCGGCGCGTTGGCGTCGATCACCGAGGCCGGCGCTCCCGCCGGCACCTCGATCGAGGTCGGCGATCTGTTCTACAACCTCCCGGCGCGGCGCAAGTTCCTCAAGTCGGACGGCGCCGAGTCGGCGCAGGTGTCTCGCATCGTCACGCAGCTCGCGCTGTGCTATCCGGAGGTGGGGTTCACGCTGACGAGCGCAGGCCGCAAAGTGGTGCAGACGCCGCCAGTGACGACGCTGCGCGAGCGGCTGTATCAGCTCTACGGCGACCGCGCGGATCTGATCGAGGTTCGCCGCGAAGGGGACGTGAAGCTGCTCGGTTACGTCGCGGCGCTCGCCGAACAGGGGCCGACGAGAGGTCCTCAGAACGTGTTCGTCAACCGCCGCGTGGTGAAGGACCGCACGATCGCGCACGCTGTGATCGACGCCTACAGTGCCGCGTCGATCAAGGAGCGCAGCCCCGAGCTCCATCTGTTCATCGAGATGCCGCACGATGCGGTGGACGTGAACGTGCATCCCACCAAGGCGGAAGTGCGTTTTCGCGATCAGTCGCACATCCACGAGATCGTCCGCCGTGCGCTCGGCGACGCCTTGGGCCGCGGTCGTGTGCCCGAGCTGCAACTGCAGCCGCCGTCGGCCGCAGCGACGCACGCGGTCACGCTGCCGTTGCCGAACGCGTATAGCAGTGTGTATCCCAGCCGCTGGTCAGGGCCGCCTCAAAGCGGCCCCGACGACCTCGCTCCGACACGCGACAGTCCAATCGCACCGACAGGCGATAGCGCGATTGCACCGACACACGATGATTCCTTCGCACCCGCCTCGGGCGTTTCCCTCCGGCCGATGATGCCGTTGGGTCAGTTCCGGGACACGTTCATCATCGCGGTGGACGACGAGGGCATTGCGATCATCGACCAGCACGTCGCCCACGAGCGCATCCTGTTCGAGCGCATCACCGAGCGGCTGACGAGCGGGCGTCTCGAGAGTCAGCGTCTGCTCGAACCGCTGCTGGTGGAGTTGGCGCCGAACGCGAGGCAGGCGCTGGCCGCGCACGGCGGCGAGCTGGAGCGGCTCGGCTTCGAGATCGACGAGTTCGGCGGCGAAGCGATCCGCGTGACCGCGTTCCCGGCGCTGCTGCGCCGCGAAGAATCGGCCGCCGTACTGCGGGCGCTCGCCGAGGACCTCGAGCACCTCGATCGCGCCGCGCGCGTCGACGAAGCGATCAAGCGCGTCGCTGCGACAATGGCGTGTCATGCGGCCGTGAAAGCCAACGACCCGCTGACGATCGAGAAGATGACGCACATCCTCGAGGAGCTCCGGCAGACGGCGTATTCCACGATCTGCCCCCACGGCCGCCCGGTGATGCTCAGGTTGACCCGCCGCGAGGTCGAAAAGAATTTCCAGCGAATATAATTCGCGACGTGATGCGCCCTCTCGCTCTCTGCTCGATATCGCTCGCGTTGACGTGTCTGGCGTTCGCGCAGCAGCCGGCGCCGCCAACCGCCGGCCGCGGCGCTGCACCCGCTCCGACGCTGCCGCCGTTGTTCTTCCGCGAAGAGTGGCGGCAGATCGATCGCCCGCCGAATGCGCCCGCCGACTTCGTGCCCGAGCGCGGCGTGACGCCGTCGGCGGTGACGACCGCGAATCTCGAGCTCCACCTCTACGATCCCAACGCGAAGAGCATTGCGGCCTACGCCAAACAGCCGCCGACAGGATCGATCGTGCGAGACTGGAGCGGACCGGCCTGCATTCAGCTCGCGGGCTACAACCAGAACCCGCCGCCGAAGGACGTCGCGGCCGGGCAGCGGACCGACCCGCCGAACCTGTGGACCGGCGTCTGTCAGACGCCGGTGGCCGCGACACTGCGAGACAAGAACAACTACGTCGACCTGACCGGCCTCG
>Ga0075420_100004147_pt1 | contig 12696 bp, 9 predicted proteins | sample SoiMetdeltSBSDD4_FD_75296 | JGI IMG/M metagenome (GOLD analysis project Ga0075420, IMG submission 75296) | Bulk soil microbial communities from a Populus tree surrounding site in Tennessee, USA - Soil MetaG P. deltoides SBSDD4 | ecosystem: Environmental > Terrestrial > Soil > Tree plantation... | reverse complement strand
AGGCCATTGCCGCTGCCAATGGAGCGATCCATTTGAGATTCGTCATTATTCCCCCTGCATTTCCGAGGTCGGCATCTCTGGTCGCGCTTCGCGCGGCTTACTGGGCGCGTACTATACAACCCCCCACATTGGTGGGGCTACCCCATGTAAAGCCCGCCGTTCGCGTGAATCGTCTGCCCCGTAATGTACCGTGCTCCCGGGCCGCACAGAAAGCGGACGACGTGCGCAATTTCCTCGGGGTTCCCTTTGCGTCCCATCGGGGCGGCCAGCGACTTATGGTGCGCCGGTTCCGGTCCGGAGCGAGCGGTATCGATGAGGCCCGGCGCGACGCAGTTGACGGTGATCCGATGCGGCGCCAGATCGTGCGCGAGCGCCCGTGTGAGTCCCACGAGACCAGCTTTCGAGGCGATGACGTGTGCGCGGCGTGACGCGCCGGTATGCGACGAGAGTCCGCCGATATTCACAATCGACCCGGCTCCCGACGCGATGAGATGCGGCAGCGAGGCGCGGCTGCACAAGTAAGCGCCGTCGAGCGTGGTCGACACGATCTCGCGCCACTCTGCGTACTCGAGGCTGGCGAAATCCACCTCTCGGCGCACGCTCGCATTGTTGACGAGAATGTCGAGCCGGCCGAACTCGCGAACCGCGGCGGCGACGAGTGCCGCGGCCGCGGCGGGGTCGCCGACGTCGGCGACCTGCGCCGCCGCGCGGCCACCGGCCCCGCGGATCTCTTCGGCCACCGATTCCGCGTCGGCGGCGGCTCGGCGGCCGTTCACGATGACGGCCGCTCCACCCGCGGCAAGCGCGAGTGCAATCGACCGGCCGATATTGCGCGCACTGCCGGTGACAACCGCAACGCGACCGGCAAGCTCGTTGTTGAATGGAGGCATACGTGCAAGTGAAAAGTAGAAACTGGAAAGTAGAAAGTAAGTTTAAGGTGCGTCACATACTTGGAAACTTACTTTGCACTTTGAAGTTTGAACTTTGAAGTTGGTGATCATCTTCTGAACTCCTGCAGCCCCTCGAGCGTCGGCTGCCCGAAGAGCGTTCGTGACACGGCGAGCAGGCGATGAGCGATTTCGGATGTCCAGCCGCCGTAACGCGCGTTCTCCATGAACTTCGATTCCAGTTCCCGGTCCGAGAGAGGTTCCTCTACCCCGCCCCGGATGTACGGCTGCCGGTATTCCTTCTGCGTGCCGTCCTTCAGCAGGGCCCGCAGGTGACCCGTGAACTTGCGCGGATATTCGTCGTGCGGGTTGATCTCGTACCGGATCTTTGCGGCGAGCGCGAGTGCTTCGCGATCGCGGATGCGCGCCTCGCTGAACTGCGCCAGGCCGACGTTTCTGTCGAGAAATCCCACCGCCATGCAGAACGGCGTGCTGAATTTGGCAGCATATGGCGTGGGCGGCCGGTGTTTGTCGGCAAGCGGCTCCCACAGGCGCGGCACGGTCCCCTGCGCCACTTCGCAGACAATCTCCGCCACGTCATCAGCCGTCACCCCGTCAGCAGCCAGCTTCGTCGCACAGTCGATAAACGGCTGCACCATCGTCCCGCACGGGTACGGCTTGAATGCGATCGACGGCATCACCCACCGTTTACCAAGAGCCTCGACGAGCGGCTCGAAGTTCGGCTTCACCGACGGCGCAAAGGCGCGGTACACGCTGTTGCGGCCGTCGAGCACGGTGCGGGGGCCCAGGAATCCACCGCGCGCCATGAGCGCCGCGCGGATGCCCGACTGCGCCGCCCATCCTGCGTGCATCCGCTTCGTCCACGTGCCTTCGGTCAGGTACTCGATGATGCCGGACGCCATGCTGCCGGCAATCCCGAGCGCCGACGTGCTCGCGTCGGGCGGCAGCCGCAGCGCCGCAGCGACCGCAGCTGCGGATGCGAGCGCGCCGAAGATAGCGGTGGGATGAAATCCGGCGTTGTGCGTCGCCATGGGCGCAACCAGACTCATCCGACACATCAGCTCGGTACCCGTTGCGATCCCAACGAGCAACCGATCTCCGCCGAGCTGTTCGCGCTCGCACGCGGCGACCACCGCCGGGATGATGACGGCTCCAGAATGGACCGGACCGCCCTCGAACGTGTCGTCGAAGTCCTCGCCGTGTGCAGCGGTGCCGTTTACGAGCGCCGCGCCAAAGCCGTCGAACGATCCCGAGTGACCGAACACCGTGCACGAGCCGTGGTCTGCCGCGCCGAGCGTGGCGTCCACGTACTTCTCACGACGCGCCGCCACGCATAAACCCGCGACATCGATGAGCAGCCTGCGCGCCGTCTCGACGCCCTCGTCTGGCACATCACCCGGCGTCACGGACGCGAGCCACTGCGCAACTGTTTCGGCAACGATCACACGGTGGCCTCCGCGCCGGGCTGGACCCGTCGCGCAAACAGATGCCGCAGCAGCGAGCCGACGATGAACACCGCGGCGAACCCAAGGAGACCGGCTGAAATCGGATCCCGAAGAAAGGTCATGTGGTCGCCGCTGGAGAGCACGAGCGCACGTCGATAGTTCGACTCCACCATGAACCCCAGTACCACTCCGAGCACCATGGGCAGGAACGGCACTTTGAAGTAGCGCATCGCATATCCGACAACGCCGAAGAGCAGCGCCACGCCGACGTGAAACAAGCTCGCCTCGATCGCATACACGCCAGAGACGACAAACGCGTAGATGAACCCCATGAGATAGGGCTTCGGGCGGTTCACCAGCCAGAGACAGGGCGCCATGATCAGATACCCGAGAATCAGCATCGCGACGTTTGCGATGAAGAGCCCAACGAAGAGACCGGTGATCACGTCGGGACTCTTTACGAACAGCATCGGACCGGGAATCAAGCCGTGAATCAGGAATCCCCCGAGCAGCACCGCCGAGGAGTTCGAGCTCGGAATCCCGAGGCTCAGCATCGGGACGAGCGCCGTGCATGCCACGGTATTGTTGGCGGCTTCCGGCGCCGCGATTCCCTCCGGGGAGCCCTTGCCGAACTCCTCTTTGTTCGCCGACCAACGGCGCGCTTCGTTGTACGCGAGAAATGCCGAGATCGTGCCGCCGCCGCCCGGCATGATGCCTTCGAACGTACCCATGACCGATCCAATCAGCTGCGGCCGTGCGATCCTCCGCCACATCGCCGGCCGCGGAAACCGGATCCGTGCTTCCGTGCTCGATGCTTTCTCCCACCCTGGCTCACTGCTCTGAACCAGCAGCTCGCCAACCGCAAACAGGCCCACCATGACCAGAATCGGCGGAATACCTGAGAGCAACTCAGGACTGCCGAACGTGAACCGGCTCACGCCGGTCACAGGGTCGGTGCCGATGCTCGAAATCATCAGCCCGAATAGGGCGGCCATCAGTCCCTTGACCAGCGAATCGCCCGACACGGACCCGATGACACTCAGCCCGAGCACCCCGAGCGCGAAATACGATGTGGGCGTGAACGCCAGTGCGACCGACGACAGCGGCTGCGCCAGCAGCACGAGCACGGCAAGGCCGAACAGTCCCCCGACGAAGCCGGAGTACAGGGAAATCCCCAACGCCTCGCCCGCCTTGCCCTGCTCCTTCATGGCGTAGCCATCGATGACCGTGGCTGCGGCGGCGTTGGTGCCCGGCGTGCGAATCAGAATGGCGGGGATAGAACCGCCGTACTCTGCGCCCACGTACGTCGCCGCGAGAAGCACGACTGCGTTTGTGGGATCGAGGCCGTACGTGAACGGCAACAGCAGCGCCATCGTGATCGATGGAGAGATGCCCGGCAGTGCACCGCCGAGAATTCCCCATGCGACTCCCGCGAATGCGGCAAAGGCAAGACCCGGAGTCACCATTACGGCTGCAGCGGAAATAACCCGGGCGGCTGCGCGATGCCCATGAACGCGACGAACAGAACCCAGAAGAACACGCCGCCGCACAACGCGACGAGCGCCGCCGGGCGACCAACGGTTCCGCCCTGGTAGTAGGTGGTCGCGAAAATCAGCCCGGAAATCGACAGCAGATAGCCGAGCCAGGGAGCGAGCACGATATACACAATGCCGATAAGGAGCATGCCGGCGGCTCTGAAGGACCGGGATCGGGGATCGGGGATCGGGGATCCGGAAAGTTTGGACACCGCTGTGGCCGGCTTTCCTGATCCCTTCGGATCCCGGATCCCGGATCCCGGATCCCGAACACCCCTAACAAGCAATATCAGCGACAGCGCAGCCAGAATCAGCGCGTACACCTTCGGTAACCCCTGAGGCCCAATCGCATCGGCTAACTGGCTGATAGGAACCAGGGTCGCCATCCAGTAGTAGAGGATGCTGATGGCGAGTGCTGCACCGCCGAACACCAGGTCCCGGTGCTTCACTCGATGACGCCGGCGTTCTGCAGGAAGGCTTCGGTCTCTTTCCCGAACGCGGCCATGAAGGCCACGTATTCGTCGTGAGGCATGAAACCTGGTTGAAGGCTGTTGGCGGTGTACAGCTCGCGATACGCAGGATCATCGAGCAGCTTGGGAATCGCGGCCTCCCACCGTGCGATCACGTCGGCAGGCAGGCCCTTAGGACCCGCGAGGCCCCGGAACTTGCGGACGGCGAGATCGATTCCCTGCTCCCGGACGGTCGCGACCTCCGGAAACTGCGGCAACCGCGCTTCGCCGACCACTGCCAGCAAACGCAGGTGCCCCGCATCGAGCTGTGGCCGAATTTCCTGGAGCTCACCCACGCCCATGTCGAGCGTGTGATTGAGGACGTTCAGCAGCATGTCGCCGCCCCCCTCGAACGTCGTGATTGCCGGCGTGCCGCCGGCCTTCTGCTTCAGTTGCTCCATCACTTGCCGCTCGAGCGAGGCAGGATTGGCGGCGCCCCACTTGCCGCCACCTGACCGAGCGTGATTCAGCACGTCCTGCAGCGATGTGAATCGCGAGTCGGCTGCCGTGTAGAGCACTTCCGGGTCGAAGAACAGGTTTACGAGCGGCTCGAGATCCGAGTAGCGCGCGGCGGGTCGGCTGAGGAGCGACGTATAGATAAACGTCGGTGTTGTCGCATAAAACAGGGAGCCGTTCGGCTTCGCCTTTGCGATGGTGGCCATCGCCTTCGCACCGCTGCCCCCCTGGATGTTCTCGACGACGAATGTGCTGCCCATGACGCGCGTCAAGTGCGGAACCATCTCGCGGAGGAACACGTCGCTGCCGCCACCTGGACTGGAGTGCGTCACCAGCGCCACGACGCCGCCACCTGAGTCGTTCGCACGCGCGCACGCGGTCAGGCTGGCAACGGCGATTACGACCGCAACGAGACGAATTTGGCCCCTCACGCCCGAAGTCTGGCACAGTCGCTCGCCGCCGCCAAGCCGGTGAACTTCGATACTCGAGCCGAGAATCGACGTGGTGGCAGTTCTTCGTTTGGTATTGGCTGAAAGTACGGCCCCGCCCGTGTCGAAAGGCGCGGGCGGGGCGCGAGGTCTATCTACCGGCGCGGGGTCGGGGTCTGGCCGGACTGCTTGTATCTCTTATCGCTTTCGTTCAGGTACGTTGCCCACGGACGCGTGTCTGCGGCTTCCCAGTAGAGCGGATCGTCATCCAGCCTGATATTCAGCTGGCCCTTTTCGTCCATGTAGACGTTCTGCGACGGTCCCATGGTGTCGGTGCAGGTGTTGAACTGCATCCTGTCCTCGTACGGCGTTTCCTTCTCGAGCCGAAAATTCAGCCGCCCGTTGATCGGACTCACGTACACCTCGGGATCGTACAGCGTGATCTCGCCTTCGATGCGATCGCCGACGCGGCGATAGCGTTCCACGGTCTCGAGCCCATCGCTGTACTCGGACAGACCACCCTTCCATCCTCGAATCTGATTCGTGTGCACGATGAGCTCATCGCCGTTCCAGAAGCCTATGGATTCCCCATGCCACTTGCCGAATTCCTTCTCTTTAGGGCTGTGCGGGCTGCCATCGGTGTAAATCCAGCGGGTCGTGCTCGAGCCGTTGCCAGAACCCATCGCATAGACCTTGCCCAGCGTGACGGCGAACTCTTGGGCGCCGACCGCATCGAAGTATCCACCCGGAAGACAGATAGAATTTGCCGACCAGATCCGCCCCTCGGTGACCGCCTTCATTTCCTGGACGAAGGTTTCACGGTACTTTGGCGTCAACATCGCGGCGATAGTGCTGGCCGGAGCCCCGCCAGCGAAATTGACTCCGCCCCCCCAATTACCGCTCCAGTCGGGCAGGGTCATTCTGGTGTGCTTAGTTCCGCCGTTGGCTTGCTTGAGCAACGCCTGATAATGGTCCCAGGCGTTGGTGTACGGGTATGGGCTCTTAAGGTTCACGCCACCTACCTTGCCTGTGCCCTCCGAACCGTACACCCTGGCCGAGAGCTCCTGCCCAGTTCGTCGGCCCTCGACGTTGATCGCCATGCCCCTGAGCTGACCGGGAGTGTTGTTCCGGTAGTACGCCGGATCGGTCCAAAGATCGCGGTCTTGGCGAAAATCGGTGGTGGTAAAGATTGTCGTTTGCGCCACCGCCGAACCCGATAGCGAGAGGCCGAGGAGCACCGCGGCGATCGAAGCCTTGGCCGTGAATCGTGCGGTCATGACTTCAAATCCTTCCGAATTGCTTTCCATCGCCGGAGGTCGCGACGATGTAGTTCCCGCCTGGACGACCATCCCGCAGCGGATGCAACTCGACCGTCACCTTGTCGCCGGGCTTGAAGGTCGTCGTCGTAAAGCCGACTTTGAGCATGTTCGTGATGTTGGACATCTCGACCGCGTACTTGACGGTTTCGCCACTGTCGGCCTTGATATTGACGTAAAGAAACACGTGAGGATTGCGGAACACCCAATCCGCCACCGTTCCGGTGATCGTCACGACCTTCTCGTGATCGAACATCGCATGGGAATGGTGCGACCACGCAGGCGACGAGACAGCCAGCGCCATCGCGGCCGCCAGTGCACCGGTCAATCTGAGGCTGTTCATCACCGTCATGGACTCCTACCTCCTTTTCTCCAGTTTATATACCACAGACGTCACCACCACGAGCCGCGTGGTGGGGATTGGACTCGTCGTCGAGACGGTCCGTCGAGCACTCGTTGCGAGCATCGCACCGTCCGGCGACAGGCATGCCCCGCACAGGCGGTTCCGAACAGTTGCCTGACTACCGCCGCCCCGCATACACTTCGCAGCCACAAGTATTCGCAGGGTTCCACTACCGGTAACCGCGTTCGGCGTCGCTGCTCTCTCCACTTAGAGGTACGAATGGCTCCACACACGTGCAATCTCTCGCGACGAGTTACCTTCTGGGCGATCGCCATCGTGTTCGGGCTGTCGTCATTTGCGGCGACAGACGCAGTCGCGAGACAGGCCGGAACTTCGGCCACCATCATCGGGCAGGTCACCGACGCGAGCGGTGCCGTGCTGCCAGGTGTGACCGTCACCGTGACAAGTCCTGCACTGCAGGTACCCGAGATGACGGCCGTCACCGACGAACGCGGGGAGTACCGCCTCACGACGCTGCCGATCGGCACTTATACCGCCACTTATGAGCTGAACGGCTTTCAGACCAGCCGCCGCGAAGGCATCCGCCTGACGGTCGGGTTCACGGCGCGCCTGGATGTCGCTCTCGGAGTCGGTGCCCTTCAGGAAACGGTCACCGTGTCGGGTTCGGCGCCTCTCGTCGATGTCGCCTCCACCACGACGACCACACAGCTCACGCGCGAAACGCTGGAGCTGCTGCCGACGAGCCGCAACAGCTTCAACGCGATGATGATTCAAACACCGAGTGCCAGAACCAGTGTCCGGCTCGACGTTGGTGGAAGCGGGTTCAACGACTCTCCCCGGTTCCACACGATGGGACAGCTTGGCGAATCATGGCAGGGCGTCGAAGACGTCATCATGCAGGGTCCGGCGTCGAATCCAAGCGGCAGCTACGTTGACTACTCCACGCTCGAGGAGGCGACCGTCCAGGTGATGGGCCACAGCGCCGCCACCCCGACACGGGGCCTGGCGATCAACGGCGTCATCAAGAGCGGCGGCAACGATTTTCACGGGCAGGGCTATTACTCACGGACCTCCGGCAACCTCAAATCTGACAACATCACGCCGGAGCTGCTGCAGCAGGGCATCTCGGAAGGTGACAAGCTGCGTCTCCGAGACGACTTCAGCGGCGAGCTCGGCGGCCGGCTCGTCCGCGACAAGCTGTGGTTCTTCGGCGCATCGCGCCAGCGTCGCCAGCACGACGACATCCTGGGCTGCTTCCTCCCCGTGGACGACGGGAATCCCGACGGTGCCCTCTCCACTGACCCGTGTGTGGGCACCGAGCGCACTCGGTTTGTCACGGCGAAGGTCACGCTGCAGCTGAACCAGTCGGACAAGATCGTCGGCTTTGCACAGCCGAACTGGCGGTTCGGCGAGCGCGGTGGCAGCGCCGTGGCGCTCTGGGAAACTCGAACCTATCGGACGCCCGGCAGCGACGGCGTCTGGAAGGGCGAGTACCAGACGGTGAGAAGCGATCGCTTCGTCGTGGACGCGCTGTTTGGAAGCTTTTACGTCCGGTCGGGCGACTCCGACCTCGGTCAGACAAGAAGAGCCGGCGCGCGCGACCGCACGACGCTCAACCAGTGGGGCGCGTCGGACTCGACGGGCTCGCGCAACAACATCGACCGGTGGCAGGGACGCGGAACCGCGACCTGGTTCCAGCCAGATGGCCCGGTGGGCAAGCACGAAATCAAGGCCGGGTTCGACCTGCACTGGGCCCGCGCCGAACGAAGTCAGCTGCCGCGCGGACCGATTGGCAACTACACGCTCGAGTTCAACCGTGGAGTGGCCGATCGGATCATCCTTCTCAACTCGCCGGTCTATCCCGACACCCCGATGCAGTTCACTCACTTGTATGTGCAGGACAGCTGGAACATCGGTCGCAAGCTGACGCTGAACCTCGGCGCCCGCTTCGCACGTGAAACCGCAGTGATCCCGGAGCAGTGCCGCGAGGCTGCGGAAGCGCCGTCCCACATTACGTTCCCCGCGGAATGTTACGAGCGGCAGGAGATGCCCGCGTACAACAGCCTCGCTCCGCGTCTTCATGGCGCGTACGACCTGTTCGGCAACGCCCGCACCGTGATCAAGGGCGGCTGGGCGCGCTATTACCATATGCGCAGCTCGGACGATCTGCAGATTGCAAACAAGAACACCATCTCGCAGGCGCGTTACCGCTGGCGCGATCTGAATAACAATCGCGACTACGATCCGGGCGAAGTCAATCTCGATCCAAACGGGGCGGACTTTATCGATCGCACCCTGCGCGGCATCGGGTCGGCGTTCGGAGGTGGCATCATCAATCCCGACACGACGCAGCGGTATCAGGATGAGCTGCTGCTATCGGTCGAGCAGCAACTTAGTTCCGACTGGGCGGTCCGGGTCACTGGCGTCCATGCCGACGCCAGGAATCAATGGCGTCTTGCCAATGCGCTGCGCCCGTACGAAGTCCATAACATCCCAATACCCAATCTCGACCCAGGGCCAGACGGGGTGCTGGGCACTCGGGACGATACGGGAAACGTCATCACGTATTACGACTATCCGGCGTCTCTCGCCGGCCTGGCCTTCCAGCAGCCGTGGCTCGTCAACGACGACGAGGCCAATTCCTCGTTCAACACCGTCGAGTTTCAGGTTGCCCGGCGATACGCGCAGAACTGGCAGTTCCGCGCGTCCTACAGCGCCACCAAGAAGCACATCCCGTTGACGACGAACCAGGGAAACAACCAGACAGGTTTCTTCAATACCCAGGATCCAAACGCGGAAATCTTCGCTGAGGACAACACCTGGGAGTGGATCTTCCGAACGGGAGGATCGTACTTGTTCAGGTACGGCATTCTGGGATCGATCAACTTCAGTCATGAGAGCGGCGCACCATGGGCGCGGCGGGTCGAGCTGAGTGGCGGGCGTCAGATTCCGACGCTCGTGGTGAACGTGGAGCCGATCGGGACGCGGCGACTGGACAACCTGAATCTGCTCGACATCCGCGGCGAGAAGCGCTTCTCGGTCGGAGCCAACCAGCAGGTCGTGCTGCGGCTGAATCTGTATAACGCGCTCAACAAGCCGACGGTGCTGGGTGTACAGACGCTCTCAGGGCCAAGGTTCAACACCGTGACATCGATTGTGTCGCCTCGCATCCTCGAGTGGGGACTGTCGTACGTGTTCTGAACTAGCCAGGGCATGCCCTTGACATCCCGGTGAATGCCCTTGGCTAGTTGGCAGTGTCTGCTTGGCGCGCTCCGCGCGCCGGGACCGTTATGCGGACACAGCAAGCACAGAGTTCACTTTCAGCGCCGCATAACGGTCTACTGACCGATGATCGATGATGTGTCAATCGAACGGGGCGATGGTCTAGAAGGGTCTCGTAAGGCAAAGGCAAAAGCGTTTCTGTTTAATCGATTGACACATCGTCATTCATCGATCATCGATGGCGAAGATTTCATTACCAGCGTCGCAGACGCACTGCAGCATATCTCCTACTTTCACCCTCCGGACTACATCCAGGCGCTCGCCGAGGCGTACCGCCGCGAAGAGTCGCCGGCCGCACGCGACGCGATCGGTCAGCTGCTGACCAACTCACGGCTGTGCGCCGAAGGGCGGCGTCCCATCTGCCAGGACACCGGCATCGTCGTCGTGTTTCTTTCCATCGGGATGGATGTCAGATGGGAAACAGATCTCGGCGTCGAGGAGATGGTGAATGAAGCCGTGCGCCGCGCATACCGGAATCCCGACAACCTGCTGCGCGCATCGATGGTGGCCGATCCTGCAGGCGCGAGAACCAATACAGGTGACAACACTCCTGCTATCGTTCACACACGTGTCGTCCCAGGTCATACGGTGGCAGTGAAGGTGGCGGCCAAGGGAGGCGGTTCCGAGCACAAGGCGGCGTTTGCCACCCTGAACCCTTCCGACGACATCGTGGCGTGGGTACTCGAGACAGTGCCGGCGATGGGCGCCGGATGGTGTCCACCGGGCATCCTCGGAATCGGGATCGGCGGAAGTGCGGAAAAGGCGATGCTGCTCGCCAAGGAATCGGTGCTCGACCCCATCGACATGCATGTGCTGAAGGCGCGTGGTCCGAAGAGCAGGATCGAGGAGCTGCGCATCGAGATCCATGACAGAGTGAATGCGCTCGGCATAGGGGCCCAGGGACTTGGCGGGCTCACAACCGTGCTCGACGTCAAGATTCGCGACTACCCGTCCCACGCGGCGTCGCTGCCTGTCGCCCTGATCCCGAACTGCGCGGCAACCCGGCACGCACGATTCGTCCTCGACGGAACCGGGCCGGCGACGCTGCCGCAGCCCAATCCGGCCGACTGGCCCAACGTGGCATGGGCACCGACGTCGAATGCGCGTCGCGTGAATCTGGATGCGGTCACGCGCGACGAGATTCTCGACTGGAAGGCAGGCGAGACCGTCATGCTGTCGGGCAGGCTCCTGACAGGACGCGACGCCGCTCATCGCCGGATCGCCGATCTCCTCTCGCGCGGCGAGAGTCTGCCATCTGGACTCGACTTCAGGAACCGCTTCATTTACTACGTCGGTCCCGTAGATCCTGTGCGCAATGAGGTCGTAGGTCCTGCCGGTCCGACGACGGCGACGCGAATGGACAGATTCACCGACATGATGCTCACCAGGATGGGTCTGCTTGGCATGATCGGAAAGGGTGAGCGGGGGCCCGTAGCGATTGAGGCGATCAAGCGAGCGAGAAGCGTTTATCTGATTGCCGTCGGTGGGGCGGGATACCTCGTGTCGAAGGCGATCCGAACGGCAAGGGTGGTCGCGTTTCCGGACCTCGGCATGGAAGCGATATACGAGTTCGTCGTCGAGAGCATGCCAGTGACGGTAGCCGTCGATACGGAAGGTCGTTCAATTCACGAAACGGGACCGGCGGAGTGGAAGAAGCGCATCAATCTGCGGATCGATGATCGATAGACCTGTCACCTTCCCTCCCGACGATGGTCGTGGATTCCCGTGACACCGGCCTCCTTGGCAAGTCTCCCTCCCGCAATAATCTCTGCAACGTCCTGCTCACCCTCGTGGCGAGCGTCTTCGAATATCTCGTAGTTCGCCTGTTTGTTGCGGTTGACTTGAAACGCTATCTTCCACGGCCTGGTAAAGACCTTCGGATCTTCGAGTGTTGCTCCATATTCGATGCGATCAGGGCCGACCAGCGTCCAGCGTTCCACCACGTGCAATGCATCGCTGTGGAAGCTTCCATGAGAATCGATCCACGTTCCGTCGTTGAAGTTCGTGACATCAACGACCAGCGTATTGCCTTCCCAGCGTCCACGTGAGTCCCCCATCCACAGCTTCACCTCCGGGGCGAGGTGCGGGCGCCCGTCCAGGGGAATGGCGCGGTACGCGTGGTTAGACTCGTAGAGAATCAGCACATACCCCGGCCGCTGGATGAACTGCATCCCACCAGGAACGTAATTGTTGCGCGGCACTCCGTCCAGCAAGGCGCGGACATGTGGATCGACATGCTCCACTTGCGTCGGCGTGAAGATGTCGCGCAGGAGCTGCGTTCTCCTGGCTGTGGCGGCCTGTTGATAGGGGATGCGTCGATCGGGCGGATCGACGATGACGATCGGATTTCGTTCTCCGGCCCTATTCTGAATCACGTCGTCGGCCGGATCTCGTCCGTCCTCGACACTGTGCGCCGCCCCGACGGCGTCGCTGATCCAGTGCCCCTGCATGTC
>Ga0075420_100004145_pt1 | contig 12697 bp, 12 predicted proteins | sample SoiMetdeltSBSDD4_FD_75296 | JGI IMG/M metagenome (GOLD analysis project Ga0075420, IMG submission 75296) | Bulk soil microbial communities from a Populus tree surrounding site in Tennessee, USA - Soil MetaG P. deltoides SBSDD4 | ecosystem: Environmental > Terrestrial > Soil > Tree plantation... | reverse complement strand
ACCGGCTTCACCTACTTCCGCCAGATCTCCGCGGTGCTCACCACCGTCACCGTTTCGTTCGCGGTGCTGCTCATCGCCGTGCTGCTGACGGTCTCCGTCAACCAGCGACTCGGCGAGATTGCGGCGCTGCGCGCGCTGGGCTTCTCGCGCTGGCGCGTCGTCACCGACGTGCTCTCGGAATCGGCGCTGATCGTCGGCTCGGGCGGAATACTGTCCCTGCCACTCGGGCTGCTGCTGGCCTCAGGCCTCGACCGCATCCTCAAAGAGATGCCGGGCATTCCCGCCGACCTTCACTTCTTCGTCTTCGAACGGGACGCGCTGTTCACCCACATCGGGCTGCTCGTGGCCACGGCCGTCATCGCGGCGTTGTATCCGATGCGCATTGTGTCAAGCCTTCCCATCGCGGCGACACTCCGCGATGAGGTGATCGGATGAACGCGCATGCCTGATGTGATCGTCGACGCCCAACACGTCGGCCGCGCGTTTGCGATGCCGGCCGGACCCGTGCACGCCGTGCGCGACGTCACCCTGCAGATCCGTGCCGGCGATCATGTCGCCGTCCGCGGCCCTTCGGGATGCGGCAAGTCCACGCTCCTGCACATGCTCGGCTGCGTCGATGCGCCATCGTCCGGGACACTGCTGTTCGACGGCCACGATGTCGCGACACTGTCCGACGCCAGGCGCAGCGCGTTGCGCTTGAAGCGCATCGGCTTCATCTTCCAGCGCTTCTTCCTGCTGCCGATGCTCACCGCGGCCGAGAACGTCGAGCTGCCGCTCTCGGAGGCCGGTGCCTCGAAGCGTGATCGACAGCACCGCACGAAAGAGCTGCTCGACTACGTTGGCCTCTCGGCCCGCGCCGACCATCGGCCATCGCAGCTCTCCGGGGGCGAGATGCAGCGGGTGGCCATTGCGCGGGCGCTCGCCAATCGACCGCAGCTCCTGCTGGCCGATGAACCGACAGGCGAGCTCGACGAAGCCACCGGCGCGCAGATCGCGGCACTGCTCGATCGCGTCAATGCCGACGGGACCGCGCTGGTCATCGTCACGCACGATCACACGCTCGCCGAGCGTGCCGCTCGAGTGTTGATGATGCGCGATGGACGTATCGAGCAGGAGACGCGGCGATGATCGGCAGGCTGGCGCTGCGATCGTTGACGGCGCATCCGATTCGCAGTGCCGTACTCGCCGCCGGCTTCGGCATCGGCGTCGCGGTCATGGCCATCCTGCTCGGCGTCGCGGCGATTGTTCTGGAACAAGCGCAGGCGCCGGCGCTCGCCGGCGGTGGTGACGTGCTCGTTCGTCTCAGCCTGCCGGTGCCAGCACGTCTTGTCCTGTCGGGCACGCTGCAGTCCGATGCGCTCAAGCCGCGCATTCGAGCCGTCGCCGTCTCGCACACGACCGACCTGTATCTCCTGCACAACGGCACGACGACGCGTGTCGCGGCACAGGGGGGCATTCCAAGTCTCGAGCGGGCGCTGAACGATCCCGAGACCTCGCCAATTTCCGCGTGGCGAGACTCAGCGGACGATCGCGCCTGGATGGACGGGCCGCCCGATCTCGTCCTGCGGCAGCTCGATCGCTTTCATGGGATCCCCGAGGGCACACCCTGGGGTAATTCGTGGGCCGAATGGCTGTACTTCAACGGACGATCGAACGAGGCCAGCTTCTATCTGACCTTTCTCGTCGGGCCGCGAACCCCCAACGGCATGCGGAGCGCAGGGGTGCGCCTGCAGATCGAACACGGTGGCCAGATGCAGTCGTTCACCGGCGGCGCTGAGCTGACCGATGCAGAATTGAGCCGCGCACCGGATCTCACCATCGGCGGCAGCTCGGTCACGCTGGACGGCATGCGCTACCGGATCCACATCGACACCAGGGACGCCCGCGGCAGGACGGCTGTCGGGGATCTGAGTCTCGTGGCCACGGCCGGGCGCCTCGTCCCTCCGATCGAGATCACTGGCGCCAAGGGCTGGCGTACGGGCTACGTCGTTCCGGTGATGTCGGGCACGCTCGACGGCGTCATCGAGATCGACGGCGCTCGCGTCTCGCTCGACGGCGGGCGTGGTTACCACGATCACAACTGGGGCTTCTGGCAGGGTGTGTCGTGGCAATGGGGACAGGCACAGCAAGGTGACCTGTCAGTGATTTACGGCCGCGTGTTTCCGCCGCGCGAGGCCGCCGATCCAGAGACCATGCCCGGCTTCGTCGGCGTGCTCGGCCGCGACGGTCCGCTCGGCTACTCCACAGACGTCCGCATCACCGAGGAAAACGACGAACGCGGTCAACCCAAGCGGATCACCGTGCGTGCTCGAGGATCCATGTTGGAGGCCGACATCCGATTCGACGTCGCCTCGGCGGTGACGTCGCACATGGAGCAAGGACCGCTCGCCAATGGGGTCGACTTCCTCCAGATGCGCGGTCAGTACGTCGTTCGTGGACGCGCTGGAGCCCGCGAGTTCGACTTTGCCGCAACTGGGGCAGCCGAAACGTTTCGCGGCAGATAAGCAGGAATCAGGGTGACTACTGATTCCTTCATGGTCTCTCCAACATATGCCGCGCTGCGATTTGTGCGCGGCGCCGTCGCAGCGACAGCTCCTTGAGCGTCTCCGCCAGCGGAAGGCGCACCTGGAACGCATTCCACCCTCGCGCCAGTTGCGCCGCGACCGCTTGGCGCCGGGCGATTTCCATGCGGAAGCAATCGAAGCACAACGTCTGCGGCCGGTCGGCTTGCGGATGCGCCTCGTCCCTGAATCCATAGCGAGCTTCACGGGCGCGACACCCGGCGCAGAGTTTCTGTGTGTGCGGGGTGCCGACGCGAGGAACCATCCGCGCGCGGCCGGTGCCGCGGTCGTAGAGCGCCAGTTGTTGACCGTCGTTGATCTGCCGTAGTGCCTGCGCCATGGTGAGCGTCTCCTGTCGTCAACTACCAATTCCCAACTGCCAACTCCCAACCACTCCCAACTCCCAATTGGGCGTTGAGCCTGGAATCACTCTACGCACGGGGTATGACAGACTAGGTCACTGTGGCCAAGGGCAAAGGTCAAAGGTCAAAAGGCAAAGGCCAGGAACAAGGTCAGACGTCAGCCGAACAGCCCGCGCCCGCGTCGATCGACGAGCTGTATCAGCTGCCGCTGTCCGAGTTCACACCCGCCCGCAACGCACTCGCCACCCGATTGCGCAAGTCAGGCAAGGCCGTCGATGCCGACGAAGTGCGGTCGCTGGTGAAGCCGTCGATTCCTGCCTGGGCCGTGAATCAGGTGTACTGGAAACACCGGCCGGCCTTCGATCGTCTGTTGTCCTCCGGCGATCGACTGCGTCAAGCGCAGTCGTCGACCCTGGCCGGAAAGTCGGGCGATGTTCGTGGTGCGCTCGACAGCGTGCGCCAATCGTTGTCCGAGCTGTCGAGACTGGCGGCCAGCGAACTCGAGGCCGCCGGCCACAATGCGTCGGCTGGTGCGATGCGCGCCGTCACCGCAACACTCGAAGCCCTCTCCGCCTACGGCAACGTGGACAACGCACCACGCGCGGGACGGCTGGTGGACGAAGTCGATCCGCCTGGCTTCGAAACACTCGCCGCACTAGTTCCGAACGCCGGAGCGGTCAGCAGCGATTCGCCGAGCCGAGTGCTTCAATTTCAGCCGGCGGCGCCGAAGGTGGCCAAACGCGGGAGCGCCGAGGACCGCGAGGAACGGCGCGAAGAGGAACGACGCGCCAAGCTCGCAGCGGCGAAGGCGGCCGTCGAGGAGGCGGACAAGCAGTTGCGCGAGGCGCGCAGCACCGCGCAGGACGCGCAGTCCGCGCTGAAGAAAGCTGCCGCCCACGCCAAGGACACGGAGCAGGCGATGGTCGAAGCCGAGCAGGTGCTGGACAAAGTTGCCAAGGAGGCGCACACCGCGCGACAGACCGCGCGCCGTCTCGCCGCCGAAGCCGAAACGGCGGCGCAAGCGGTTGAGGACGCCGAACGCACGCTGGCGCGCGCGAAGAACGAGGTTGATGAGATCTAAGTCCTTGGTCCTTGGTCCTAGATCCTAGTCTTCATGCGGCCCCATCTCGCCCGCCCAGCGGATGGCGCCGCGGACCTCGAGGCCGAATGAATCGAGCATCCGCGCCACGGTGTGATCGACCAGATCGTCGATCGTGCGCGGATGGTTGTAGAACGCCGGCATCGGCGGCAGGATCACCGCGCCCATGCGCGACAGCTTCAGCATGTTCTCGAGATGGATGTCGCTCAGCGGCGCTTCGCGAATCGCGAGCACGAGCCTGCGCCGCTCTTTGAGCACCACGTCAGCGGCACGATGTATCAGGTTGTCGCCGAACCCATGCGCGACAGCAGCCAGCGTCTTGGCGCTGCATGGGGCGATGATCATGCCGTCGGTCTTGAACGATCCACTCGAGATCGCCGCGCCCATATCACCCGGCGGATAAACGACGCTCGCCAGCGACTCGACGTGCTCGCGTGAATAGGGCGTCTCGTGCGCCAGCGTACGGGCCGCCCAACGGCTGATGACCAGATGGGTCTCGACGTCCAGCTCGCGCAGGCGCTCGAGCAGACGGACGCCATAGACAGTGCCAGTGGCTCCGGTGATACCGACGATTACTCTCACCTTGTCAATTGCCAACTGCCAACGCCCAACGCCCAACCACTCCCAACTACCAACTCCCAACCGCCAACAATACTCAAGGTCCCAATTGGGAGTTGGGACTTGGGAATTGGGAGTGCTTGGAAGTTGGCCATTGGGAGTTGGGAGTTGAAAATGAAAGAGTATCATCGAGGGTCGTGTTCAAGCGAAAGACCTCGGGATCGGTGCTCTGCTCCTCGTGCGGCGTGCTCGTCGGCGTGGGTGACGATCGCTGCTATAACTGCGGCCGGCGCAATCCTGCGCTATGGGGCTGGGCCCCCGCCCTGCGGGAGTTGGGCGGCGACTTGGGGTTTGCGCCGTTCGTCATTGGCGCGTGCACCTTCGTGTATGCGCTCACCTTAATCTTCTCAATTGGCAGCGTCGGCGTCGGCGGGCTGGGTCTGCTGAGCCCGAGCACGCGGGCGCTCTTGCTGTTCGGGGCCAGCGGCGCGTTGCCAGTGTTCGTGGCCGACCGCTGGTGGACGGTGCTGAGCGCATCATGGCTGCACGCCGGGCTCCTGCACATCTTCATGAACATGATGGCCGTCAGGCAGATCGCACCGGGCGTCGCCGAGCTGTACGGACCAGCTCGCACGGTGATCATCTACACGGCGGGTTCCGTGGTTGGCTTCGCGCTCAGCTCGTTCGCGGGCGCGTTCATTCCTCCAATCCTGATTCTGCAGGGGTCAACGATCACCGTCGGCGCGTCGGCATCGATCGCCGGCCTGATCGGCGCCATCCTCGCCTACGGCCATCAAACCGGCAGCACGATGGCCCGCAGCTACGCCGGCTCGTATATCGTCGGCCTGGTCGTGATCGGATTCCTGCCGTTCGGCATCGACAACTACGCCCACGCCGGCGGCTTCGCCGGTGGGTATCTCGCGGCTCGACTGCTGAACCCGATGAAATCCGAGCGAGCGGACCATATGATGATCGCCATTGCGTGCCTGGCGGCGTCGCTGCTGTCGATCATCGTGTCGGTGATTCACGGCGCCCCGTTGTTGCGACCGTAGACCGTAGACCGTAGACCAAAGACCAGCGACCGAGAAAGTAGTGTCCGGCTTCAGCCGGACCCGAGGAGCTAACCGTGAGACTTGCGTATCAGGGAGAACCGGGCGCCTATAGTGAAGCCGCGGCGCTGCAGTACGGCGGACCGCAGGCCGAGACGCTGCCGTGCAAAAGCTTCGAGGACGTCTTCGACGCAGTGTCGCGGAACAAGGCCACGCACGGCGTGGTGCCGCTCGAGAACTCGATTGGCGGCACGATCCATCGCAACTATGACCTGCTCCTCGATCACGATCTCACCATCTCGGGCGAGGTCGAGCTCGACGTCATCCACTGTCTGCAGGCGCTGCCGGGGACGCAGCTCATCGACGTGAAGGTGGTCTACTCGCACCCGCAGGCACTGGCGCAGTGCGAGCGGTACCTGAAGGATCTTGGCGCGAGCGTCGAGGCGGTGTACGACACCGCGGGCGGCGCCAAGCTGGTCGCCGAAAAGAAGCTGACCGGCGCAGCCGCGCTCGCCTCGCGTCGCGCTGCGGAGGTGTTCGGTCTCGAGGTGCTGCAGGAAGCCGTGCAGGATTTCGAGTACAACATCACCCGCTTCGCGATCATCGGCGGCGCGCCGCCCGCCGACGCCAACAAGACGACGATCGTGTTCGCGCTGCCGAGCACGCCGGGGGCGCTGTTCAAAGCGCTGAGCGTGTTCGCGCTGCGGGACATCAACCTGACCAAGCTCGAAAGCCGTCCGATGCGCGGGCGGCCGTGGGAATACCTGTTCTACGTTGAAGTGGATGCGCCGCGATCCGACCTCGGGTGTGCGCGCGCACTCACGCATCTCGCCGAATTCGCCCGGTGGACTCGCGTGCTTGGAACCTACAAAGGTGCCGAGCGGCGGCAGGCCACTTAGCGGACAGCCATCCCGATATAATCCCCGGCCATGATGCTTCGAGCCGGATTGATCGCCGCTCTCCTGGGCATGGCCGGAGTCGCGCAGGCCCAGACTCCTGCCCCCGACGGCGCGGAACTCTATAAGCGTAACTGCGCGCAGTGTCACGACACGGGCGCGAACCGCGCGCCCAATCGCGACGCCTTCAAAGCGCTGCCCGCCGAACGCGTGCTCGCGGCCATGGAAACGGGATCGATGATCACCATGGCCAACAACCGGACGGCCGCCGAGCGCCGAATCATCGCCGAGTTCCTCACCGGCAAGTCCCTGAACAATCCACTCATCACCACGCCTCCGCAAGCGGCGATGTGCACGGCGTCATCGAACTTCAATCCAAACACCGGGCCGCGCTGGACGGGATGGGGGCAGAACACGAACAACACGCGATTCCAGGACAGCGCAGGTGCTGGTCTCACGGCTAGCGATGTGCCCAAGCTCAAACTGAAGTGGGCATTCGCGTTTCCTGGCGATCTGCAGTCGTATGCCCAGTCGACGATTGCCGGTGGACGCGTGTTCGTCGGCAGCTGGGGCGGCAAGGTTTATTCGCTCAGCGCCGCGACCGGGTGCATCCACTGGTTCTTCGACGCCGGCCAGGGCGTGCGTTCGGCAATCAGCATCGGGCGTGTTGGCACGCGCGACATCGCCGTCTTCGGCGACTCGCAGGCCAACCTCTATGCGCTCGACGCAGCGACCGGCAAGTTGCTGTGGAAGACCGACGTCGACGACTTCCCCGTCGGCCGTATCAGCGGATCGCCGACGCTCCACAACGGTCGCATCTACGTCGGGATTGCTTCCGGTGAAGAAGCCTCGGGCGCCAACCCGGCGTACGAATGCTGCAAGTTCCGCGGCAGCGTCGTCGCGGTCGACGCTGCCACCGGGAAGATGTTGTGGAAGACCTACACGATCGAGGAGCCGAAGCCGACCAAGAAGAACGCGGTCGGCACGCAGCTCTGGGGACCGTCAGGCGCGCCAGTGTGGTCGGCGCCGGCGATCGACGCGAAGCTCAATCGGCTGTACGTGACGACTGGCAACAACTACAGCGACCCGACGTCACCAACAAGTGATGCGTTCCTTGCGCTCGACATGGACTCGGGGAAGATCCTGTGGTCGAAGCAGATGACCGAGAAGGACGCCTACACGGCTGCCTGTCGTTTGCCCGACAAGACCAACTGCGCTGATTCGAACGGACCGGACTTCGACTTCTCGTCGTCGCCAATCCTCTTGTCGCTCGCCAACGGACGACGGTTGCTCCTCGCCGGTCAGAAGTCGGGCATCGTGCACGCGCTCGATCCCGACAAGGGCGGCGAAGTGCTCTGGCAGACGCGCGTCGGCCGCGGCGGAACAATGGGTGGAGTGCAGTGGGGCTCGGCGGCGGATCAATCGAACATCTACGTCGCCTTGTCGGACATCGGCCGCGTCATGCTGAACTACAGCAACAGCACCGATGCCGATCCGAAACAGGGCGGCGGAATGTTCGCGTTGCGGCTCGAGGACGGCGAGCGGGTGTGGTACACGCCGCCGCCGGGATGCGGCACGCGTCAACGCTGCAGCCCGGCACAATCGGCGGCGGTCAGCGCCATTCCCGGCGTCGCCTTTTCCGGGTCCGTCGACGGCCACATGCGCGCGTACTCCACGAAGGACGGCGCCATCATCTGGGACTTCGACACCATTCGCAGCTATGAGACGGTGAACGGCGTCACGGGCCGCGGCGGTTCGATCGACGGCCCAGGGCCGTCGATCGGTGGAGGCCTGGTGATCTTCAATTCCGGCTATCCCACGGCAGGCGGTACGCCCGGGAATGTCCTCCTCGCCTTCTCTGTCGACGGCAAGTAGCACGCCGGTACAGAAGCGGGAGTCGAATACCACTTCGGGGCTGCGCGCAACCCATCATTCGCCATCCGGCTGACTGCGTTTCTGCTGATCTGGACAGCCGCGCTGTGGCTGCAGATCGCACTCGACGCCCCATTGATCTTCCCGCTGGTCACAGACTCTTCGAGTTGCTGCTGCTGGTGATCGTCACAGACCTGTGGCTCGGTACGACGAGAATGACTATCAATCCGCGCACGGTTCGAAGCCGACACACGATCGCGGGGATCGGAGCCACGCGAGTGATGGCACCGAACGAGAGCTCGAAGATCGACCTGCACACAGCATGCAGACCACTGGGCGGTCGGGAAGGCCTCTACGAGATCAGAATCACGAAGCCGAATGATCGCCGGGGTTCACTCGGCAGCGGGATCCGGAACAAAGCGCACGCCGAGTGGCTCGCCCGTGAGATGCGCTCGCCGATGGGCCTTCCGAGTTGACCTCGGCCACGAGTCGAGACCGGCTCGACCATTTCATGGGCCAGGAATTGCAGCCGGTCTCCGGCGGAGGAGCTGTCTTTCATGGCCAGCGCGCAGTCCAACTCGTCAGCGGTCCGAGTCGCCGCCGTCGGCGATCTGCACTGTACGCGTACGTCACACGGCGCGCTGCAAACGCTGTTCAGTCAGGTGTCGCAGTCGGCAGACATGCTGCTGCTTGCCGGCGACCTGACCGATACGGGTCTGCCTGACGAGGCACGGATCCTCGCGCGAGAGCTGGCCGCCTTGCACGTGCCGGCGATCGCCGTGTTCGGCAACCACGACTACGAGTCCGGTCATCAGGACGAGGTGAGGAAGATTCTCACCGACGCTGGCGTGACGATGCTCGACGGCGAAGCAACCGAAGTGCGTGGCGTGGGCATAGCCGGCGTCAAGGGATTCTGCGGCGGATTCGGCAAACGGGCGCTCGGACCGTGGGGCGAGACGGCGATCAAGCAGTTCGTGCACGAGGCGCTCAACGAGGCGCTCAAGCTCGAGTCCGCCTTGGCCCGGCTGCGCGCTCGACATCAGATCGTCCTGCTTCATTACTCGCCGATTCAGGAGACGGTCGAGGGCGAGCCGCCTGAGATCTACGCGTTCGTCGGCTCGAGCCGCCTCGAGGATCCGATCGGCCGGTTTCCCGTCTCGATGGTCTTTCATGGACACGCCCATCGCGGCCGTCCGGAAGGGCGCACCAAGGATATGGTAGCCGTCTACAACGTCTCGATGCCGCTGCTGACACGGACCTACCCCGATCGGCCGCACTTCCGTCTCGTCGAGATTCCGGTTGACGTCGTGGAATCCGCGCCGGCCGCGGTACAGGGAGGCGCGTGAACACCGCCAGCCTTCCCAAGCGGTCGCTCGCGACGTTCTATCAGGATTGCTTCGCCATTCTCGAAGAGGCGGGCGTTCGGTTCCTGATCGGCGGCGCGTTCGCACAATCACGCCACACGCAGCGGGATCGCGACACGAAGGATCTCGACATCATCCTCCGGCGCGACGACGTGCCGCGCATGCTGGCGGCGTTTGAGCATGCCGGGTATCAGGCGAGCATCCCGTATCCGCATTGGCTCGCCAAGATCCATAGCAACGATCACTATCTCGACGTGCTGTTCGGGTCCGGCAACGGAGTGGTCCACGTGGATGACAGCTGGTTCGAGCACGCGGTCGAAGCGGAAGTGCTCGATCGCAAGGTGCAACTGTGCCCACCGGAGGAGCTGTTGTGGTCGAAGGCATTCGTGCAGGAGCGCGAACGGTTCGACGGCGCCGACGCGCTGCATCTGCTGCACGCGTGCGCGCACTCCTTCGATTGGGACCGCCTGCTTGCCCGCTTCGATCGACACTGGCCCGTCCTCTTCGGCCATCTCGTGCTGTTCATGTTTGCGTATCCCGATCGACGCGGCGATATTCCGCGGCGCATGGTCGAAGAGATGACCGAGCGCTTCCGGAACCTCGAGCCCGATGAACGCGAACACGTGTGCTACGGCACGCTGCTCTCACGCGAGCAGTACCTCTACGACGTCAACGTCCTCGGCTACGAGGACGCGCGACTCGTGCCGCGCGGCGGCATGACCAAGCGCGATCTGGAGATCTGGACCGAGGCGATCGGGAAGAAATAGGCTCTGGCCTTGGGCTTTGGGCGGATGGCAGGATTGGTGGCAACATTGTCCTTGCCACCGGCGCTCGCGGCAGCGATGCTGAGGCATGATCCGCCGCCGCGTCTCCCACGCTTTGGCGCGACAAGTCCGCCGTCGCGCCTCCGACGCCTTGGCGGGACAAGCCCGCCGCCACATCGTCTTCGTCGCTTTCCCCGACGTGCAGGTGCTCGACGTTACCGGCCCGCTCGAGGTGTTCGGGCGTACGGCGCGTCTGCTCGTCGAGCGCGGACTTCGTCGAGATCTCGCCTACACTGTCGAAATCGTGGCCGGAACCGCGGGCCCCATTGAAACATCTTCGGGTATCAAGATCGTTGCCGATCGACGCCTCCGCGACGTGCGGACTGATGTCGACACACTGCTCGTCGCCGGAGGCCGCGGCGCTCGCCGGGCTGCACAGGATCCGGCGCTCCTCGCGTGGCTCGCACGGATGGCTCCACGCGTTCGACGGCTCGGGTCGGTGTGCACTGGCACGTTCATCCTGGCCGCGGCGGGACTGCTCGAGGGCAAGCGCGCCACCACGCATTGGGCCTCATGCGAGACGCTGGCAGCGATGTACCCACGCGTGCGCGTCGAGCCGGATCCGATCTTTGTCCGCGACGGCCGTGTCTGCACGTCGGCTGGCGTCACCGCGGGAATGGATCTCGCGCTGGCACTCGTCGAGGAGGACTTCGGGCGCCAGGTCGCGCTCGGCGTGGCCCGGCAGCTGGTCATGTTTCTCCAGCGCCCTGGCGGGCAGTCCCAATTCAGCAGCCAGATCGCGATTCAGGCCGCCGACCGCGAGCCGTTGCGCGAACTGGTGCAGTGGATCGCCGATCATCTGACTCAGGACCTGTCGGTGGCCGCTCTGGCCGAACGCGCCGCCATGAGTCCTCGCCACTTCGCGCGTGTGTTTGCCTCCGAGCTGAGGATGACGCCGGCGAGATTCGTCGAATTGCAGCGCGTCGAGGCCGCCCGCCGCCGGCTCGAGGAATCGAGCGACGGTCTCGAACGTGTTGCGGCGACCTGCGGTTTCGGGGGCGCGGAAGTCATGCGACGCGCGTTTGTTCGTACGGTTCATGTGTCGCCAAGCGATTATCGGAGTCGTTTCCGATCGACCCTGCAGAAAAAGGGAGCATGAGATGAAGAAGGTCGCGTTCGCAGTACTCGCACTCGCCTACGTTGCTACTCTCCGCACCCCGATCGAGGGACAAACGACAGAAGGTGGCGACGGGCCCCGTTACGTGAACACGACGAACCTGGTGCGTCCTCCCGACTACCGCGAATGGGTGTTCGTCAGCTCGGGTCTTGGAATGGAGTACAACCCCGTGGCAGGCACTCCGGGCAGGAACGCCTTCGGCAACGTCTTCGTCAACCCCTCGTCGTACCGGGCGTTCATGAAGACCGGTAAGTGGCCGGACCGGACCATCTTCGTCCTCGAGTTCCGAGGGTCGACCAGCGAGGGCTCGATCAACAAAGCCGGCCGCTTCCAGACAGGCCTCGTCGGACTCGAGGCCGAGGTGAAGGACTCACGCTTCCCCGACGGCTGGGCGTTCTTCAACTTCATGCCGAAGGGCGCCATTGCAAATAGCGCGGAGCCGCTGCCAGTTGATGCGGGCTGCGTGGAGTGCCACACCAAGAACACGGCGGTCGAGCGAACGTTCGTGCAGTTCTACCCGACCCTGCTGGATGTAGCCCGGAAGATGGGAACCGTGAAACCGGGTTTTTAGGCGGTAAAAGCCCCGAAATCTCCACACAACCTGAGCCATTTACAGTAATATCCGCCGGTCTGACTCGTCGGGCGAACTGAGCTGTTAATTCCGGCTGTATCGAACGTTGATATTGCTGGATGGCACTCCTCCAGAATCCCGGCCCGACAGTCGATCCCATGGATGAGGAGCGGTTGCGGCGCATCTCGACGCTGGTCGATTCGACGTTCGACCTGTCGTTGAAGGAACTGCGCTCGTTCCTCGACCGCGAATGTCCAGACGATCCCGATCTGCGCGCTGAGGTTGAGCGGCGGGTCCTTGATCGGAGCACTGCCACGGGGCTCCCGCTTCCCGTCGAGGGGCGCTTCAAACACATGCTGGCGCCCGGCGATGTCATCGCCGATCGCTATCGCATCACGAAGCTCATTGGCCGCGGCGGCATGGG
>Ga0075420_100004144_pt1 | contig 12698 bp, 10 predicted proteins | sample SoiMetdeltSBSDD4_FD_75296 | JGI IMG/M metagenome (GOLD analysis project Ga0075420, IMG submission 75296) | Bulk soil microbial communities from a Populus tree surrounding site in Tennessee, USA - Soil MetaG P. deltoides SBSDD4 | ecosystem: Environmental > Terrestrial > Soil > Tree plantation... | reverse complement strand
CCGAGCAGGCACACCATCTCGCCGGGATAGATCTCGACGTTCACGTTCCGGAGCACCGCCACCATGCCGTAGTGCGTGCTGACGTCGCGGAGCTCGAGGACCGGCTTGCGGTCGCCGACGTCGCCGGGGACGGGCTCGCTCGGGGTCGGCAGCGCCTCGGTCTGGACCGGCTGGACGTCGACGCCGGTCTCCGCGGGATCCGCCTCGACCTGCTCGCGCTCCCGGGTATCCGGCCGGTCGCTCATCCGACCGCCTTCGTGCCGAGGTACGCCTCGATCACCTGCGGGTCGTTCGCAACGTCGTCGTACGTGCCCTCGGCGATCTTCCGGCCGTAGTCGAGCGCGATCACCCGGTCCGACACGCCCTTGACCACGCGCATGTCGTGCTCGATCACGAGGACCGTGAGCCCGAGCTCGTCGCGCATCCGCACGATGTGATCGCGCAGCTCGAGGGTCTCCCTCGGGTTCATCCCGGCCGTCGGCTCGTCGAGCATGATGAGCACGGGATCCGTCGCGAGGGCGCGGGCCATCTCGAGCCGCCGGCGGTTGGCGTACGAGAGCGCGAAGGCCGGCTGGTCCTGGCGGTAGCCGGCGAGGCGCTTGCCGAAGAACTCGAGGGCGGTCTTGGCCCGGGCGCGGATCTGCTCCTCCTCGCGACGCGTGCTGGGCAGCCGGATCACCGAGCCGAACACCCCCGACCTGCCCCGGCAGTGCTGGCCCACCATCGCGTTCTCGAGCACGGTCATGTTCGGGAACAGATGGACGGTCTGGAACGTCCTCGCCAGCCCGAGCTTCGTGATGCGGTTGGGCGCGAGGCCCACGATGCTCTCGCCTCTGAACCGGACGTCACCGTCGTCCGGCGGGTACAGGCCCGTCACGACGTTGAACATCGTGCTCTTGCCGGCGCCGTTGGGCCCGATGACGGACACGATCTCGCCCTCGTCGACGTGCAGGTCGAGCCCCGACAGCGCATAGAGGCCTCCGAAATGCTTCGCGACGTTGCCGAGCTCGAGGAGGCGGGTGCCGTTCTGGCTCACTCGATGTCCTCCCGCCCGACGCCGAGGCCGCCGCCCGGCAACACGGCCGCCACCGCCTCGCGGTCGCCCGTGGTTCCCGCCGCCCAGGCGTCCTGCTCGACCTCCTCCTCGTGCAGCTCGCGGCTCCGCCGAACGTTGGGGATCAGCCCCTGCGGCCGGAGGATCATGATCGCCACGAGCGCGCCGCCGTAGACCAGGAGTCGGTACGCCTCGAACTCGCGGAGCAGACCCGGCAGGCCGATCAGCACGAGCGCGCCGACGACGACGCCCGGAAGGCTCCCGAGTCCCCCGAGGATCACGACCGCGAGCGCGGTGATCGACACGACGAGTTCGAAGCTCGTCGGCGTGAGCGATCCGAGACTCACCGCGAACAGCGCCCCCCCGAGCGAGCCGATCGCGCCGCCCATCGCGAACGCGAGGAGCTTGAACCGGATCGTACTCACACCCATCGCCTCGGCGACCTGCTCGTCCTCGCGCATCGCGTTCCACGCGCGGCCGATGCGCGATCCCGCGAGCCGCCACGAGATGAACAGCGCGAGCAGGACGAACGCGAGCACGAGGTAGTAGAAGTGCTGCGGATTGTCCTGGAAATTGAGCCCGGCGAACTCGGCCTTCGTGACGCCCCGCATGCCCTGCGGACCGCCGATCAGCGGCTGAGCCCATTTCGAGGCCGTGATGATGCTCACGATCTCGCCGAGGCCCAAGGTCACGATCGCCAGGTAGTCGCCGCGCAGTCGGAGCACCGGCGCGCCGATCAGGAGTCCGAGGCCCGCCGCGAGCAGCGCGACGATCCAGATCGCGACGTAGAAATTCAGGTCCGCGGAGAGCGCCGGCTCAGCCGCCCCGGCCGTCGTGTTCAGGAACGCGCCGGTGAACAGCCCGAGCGTGTAGGCGCCGAACGCGAAGAAGGCCACGTACCCAAGGTCCAGCAGCCCCGCGTAGCCGACGACGATGTTCAGCCCGATCCCGAGCAGGACGTAGATCATCACCTGGCCGAGTACTTCAGAGATCACCGTGCCGAGCAGGAGCGGCATGATCGCGAGGATCGCGAGGATCGCGACGAGCAACCCGAGTTTGGCGGCCGGCGCTTCCTGCACCGTCGAGCGAACGCGCTCGCGGGTCTGCTCGCCGCTGCGATGCCACAGCACGTTGGCCGCTGCGGCAACAGCGAAGATCAGTGCGGCGCCGAGCCAGGTCAGCCCCCTCGTCACCGGGCTGTAGAGCCAGTCGGCCTTGAACCCCAGTTCGACGAAGACGATGGGGATGATCCGCTGGAGCATCGCCATCGCGATCACGGCGATCGTGCCGACCGCGAGCGGCGCCCGCGCGACGGCCGGAGCGGTACGCGCCAGGCCGCCGACGGCGCCGCCGAGGATGGAGATCCCGATGAGGATCGGGAGACCCGCCGGGACGCCCTGGTCGAACGTGAGGAACGCGATCAGGGGCTCCGAGACCTGGATGAAGACCTCGCGGATCCGGTCGACCCCGAACCACTCGGCGAACCACACCGCCGCCGCGAACACGCCTCCGGTGACCAGGCCGGTCAGCGCACCACCCGCGACCCCGGCACCGAATCCGACCGGCCGACGTTCGCCGGCGACGACCCGAGGACGCGTGACGGCGTACGCAGCGACGAGCGCCGGCGCGACGAGCATCACACGGCCGAGGGTGATCTGCTCCCCGACCAATTCGAGCTCCGCGAACTCGGTGTAGAGGCCAACCAGAGCGATGTAGATCGCCGCGATCCCACCGAAGGCGCCTCCGCGCATCACCGATCGCCTCGCGATCCCCATCAGACCTTCTCCGCGTCCCCGGTCCCGAGGAGCCCACCGGGCCGGAAGATCAGGACCAGCACCAGCACGAAGAACGTGAACGCGTCCTTCAGCTGGAACGGCGACGGGATGTCGTACCCGGTCAGGATCAGCGCGGGGCCGAGCGACTGCAGCAGGCCGAGGAGGATGCCGCCGAGCGCCGCGCCCGAGATGCTCCCGATGCCGCCGAGGACCGCCGCGGTGAACGCCGCGATCCCGGGCCGGAAGCCCATGAAGAAGTTCACCGACTCGAACGTGAGGGAGAACAGCACGGCCGCGACGCCCGCGAGCAGCCCGCCGATCGCGAACGTCGTGACGATCACGCGGTCGACGTGGATCCCCATGAGGCTCGCGATCTCGCTGTCGGCCGCCACGGCGCGCATCGACTTCCCGGTCCTCGTCCTCGAGATGAACAGCGACAACAGGGTCATCGCGATGATCACCGTCACGAGCACGAGCACCTGGATGCGGTCGATCGGAATCCCGAGGATCGTCCACGTGCCTTCGAGCGCCGTGGGCACTCCAAACCCTCTGGTCTGCGGACCGAAGAAGCCGCGCGCAGTTTCCCGGAGGAAGAACGATGCTCCGATCGCCGTGATGAGCGGCACCAGCCGCGGCGCGTTGCGGAGCGGCCGGTAGGCGACGCGCTCGAGTAGGACCGCGACCCCCATCGAGGTGAGCATCGCCACGGTCAGCAGGATCACGAGCGATGCGACGGGGCTGCGGTCGAGGAAGCCGCTCGCCTCGTAGGCGTCCGCGAAGAAGAACGCGGCGAACGCCCCGAACATGAACACCTCGCCGTGCGCGAAGTTGATCATCCGCAGGATGCCGTAGACGAGCGTGTAGCCAAGCGCGATCAGCGCGTAGATCGATCCCTGGGCGAGCCCGAGGATGATGAAGTTCCGCCAGGCGGTGCCCGAGTAGGCCTGGTCCTCGGGGAGCGTCAGGGTGCGGTACGCGCCGACCAGAACGACCGCCAGGATGAGTACCGACAGGACGACCAGGATGATCTTGCGCCAGGGCAACCGTTCCAGGCGCCCGAGCTGCGCGCCGCGGGTCGGCCCCTGGGTCACTGTACCCATCGCGTGCGCGAGCCTAGTCCATCCCTAGAGACGGCGCTGCGGGTGGGCCCGTGGCCCACCCGCAGCGCGCCGCGCAGCGTCGATCAGATGACTTCGTCGAGCGACTTCGTGTCGCTGTAGACGGCGTCAGCCGGCTCTTCGCCACCCTCGACCGGCCAGTTGGGGTACTCGAAGATACCGATCGTCACGTCCGTGGCGCAGTCGCCGAGCGGCGTGCACGTGATGATCCCCGTCATCCCCTCGTACCCGCTGGTCGCGAGGACGGCGTCCTTGAGCGCGGTCCGGGAGATCGTCAGGTTCCCGCTCCCGTCGTCCACCGCCACGGCCTCGATCGCGTCGAACAGTACGTTCGTGGCGTCGAAGGCGTGGGCGTTGAACACGGCCGTCGGGTCCGTCCCGAACTGCTCCTGGTACGCCGGCAGGTACTCGTTGGCGTAGAACTCGCCGTCCTGGAAGACGGTGACGTCCGGCGAGGACGCGAAGTACGGCCCCGCGGCGTCGCCGGCGGTCTCCAGGAACGCCGACTCGAGGCAACCGTCCGATCCGAGGATCGGGGTGTCCGGCGCCAGGATGTCCTGGCCTTGGACGTACGTCAGCGCGCAGACCGGGTTGAAGTTCGGTCCGTAGACGACGTCCGGCTCCCCCTCGGCGATGCTCGTGAGCACCGGGCCGAGGTCGGTGTCGGCGCTGTTCACCTGCTCGATCGTGGTGATCGTGCCGCCGAGCGCCTCGAAGTTCTCGCGGAACGCCAGGGCGAGACCATCGGCGTACGGGCTCTCGTCGTTGATCGTCGCCGCCGTGGTGGCCCCGAGCTCGTTGAACGCGTACTCGGCCACGATCGCGCCCTGGATCTTGTCGTTGTGCGCGGTCCGCGCGTAGAAGGGCTGGTGCGCCTCCTCCGACGTCAGTCCGGGGTTCGTGTTCGACGGCGAGAACAACAGGATGCCCTTGTCGCCCAGGATCGTGTCGGCGACGCCGAGCGCGGAGCTCGAGCACGACGTCCCGATCACCGCGACGATGTCCGGGTTGGCCGCGAGCGCGGTGCCGCCCGCCTGGCCGCCTTCGGCGGAGCATCCGTCGTCCTCCTCGAGCAGCTCGACGTCGTGTCCGAGCAGCTGCCCGTTCGTGCCGTCGAACGCGTCGTCCAGGTAGTCGATCGCGAGCTTGATCCCGTTGTTGCTGTCGGTGCCCAGGAACGCGGTCTCACCCGAGATCGACAGCAGCGACGCGAGCTGGATCGGCGCACCCGCGGCGATCTCGACGCAGCCGAACTCGTCGGCCTCACAGTCGACCGCTCCCGTTGCAGCGGTGCCACCACCCGTGGCCGCCGTCTCGCCGCCCCCGTCGTCGTCGCCACACGCGGCGGCGACGAGCGTGAGCGCCGCGACCAACGCCAGGATGGCGAAGTGTCTGCGGTCCCTCATCTAGCCCCCTCTCGGTCGTACGTACAGATGGATCGATCCGGCCCAAGCCGGAACACGTCTCCGTGTCCCCCTTTCTTCCCTCGGGCAGAGGTGCTACCTACCACATCCTGCCCCCGCGCGGCCACCCGAGACGGTCGGACGAGGGCCTTCAGGCATGAGTACGGAAGGGCGAACCCGGCGGGACTGGCCCACGAGCCGAAGCGCCGCTCAGGCGGGCGAGGAGGCCGGCACGGCGCCCGCCTCTGGCAACCTCGTGACGCCGCCGTTCGGGACCACCCGGGCGGCGTCCTGCCCGAGGAGCAGCCGCAGCTCCGAGAGCATCCCCGCCCCCGGTTCCACCCGGAACGTCCCGACCTCGAGCGGCCTGACCCCCTGGGACGAGAGGAAGCGCACCCGGACGGGCGTGCGGCCGGGATGGGCCGCGAGCAACTCCTTCAGCTTGCCGATCACAGCCTTCGTGCAGCTCGCCGCGGCCACGTCTACCTGCAGCACGCCCTCCGGCTCGGTCTGCCGACCCGGCCCGCCGAGATCCGGCTCCGTGATCTCGACGGCCCGGAGCTGGAGTTCCTCGCCGCGCCCGCGCCGGTCCGCGCGCCCCTTCACGAGCAGGATCGCATCGGGCTCGAGCAGGTGCTGGACGCTGTCGTACTGCCCTGGGAACACCACGACCGTGATGCCGCCGGCGAGGTCCTCGAGCCGGAACTGCGCGTAGGGCTCGCCCTTCTTCGAGTACCGGCGCGCGATCGACGACACGATGCCCGCGACCGTGACGAGGTCGCCGTCCCCGAGGGTCTCCGCCTCCGAGAGCTCCATGTCGGACAGGGCCGCGAGCCGCTCGCGCACCTCGAGCAGCGGATGGTCGGTGACGAACTGGCCGAGCATCTCCTTCTCGAGGCGCAGCAGCGTTCGCTTCTCGAACTCCTCGGGCGTGATCACGGCCTCGTCGATCTCGTGCGCCGCCAGCTCTCCCCCCCCGAACAGCGAGAACTGCCCCGCGGCCTCGGCCTTGCGTTCGGCAGCGATCGGGCCGGAGATCTTCTCCTGGTTCTCGACGAGCCCGCGCCTGCGGTAGCCGAGGGAGTCGAAGGCGCCGGCGTAGATCAGGCTCTCGAGCACCTTCTTCGTGAGGACGGATGGATCGACCTTGCGGCAGAAGTCCGCGTAGCCCGTGAAGGCCCCTTTCGCGCGCCGCGCCGAGATCACCTGCTGCACGGCGCCGGCCCCCACGTTGCGGACCGCCGACAGGCCGTACCGGATCTTCTGCTCGCCGCTCGCGACGGGCGCGAAGTCCTGCTCGGACTCGTTCACGTCCGGGGGCAGGACCTCGAGCCCCATCAGGCGGCAGGCGTTCAGGTAGAACGGCTTGCGGTCCTTGTCGTCGCGGACGCTCGTGAGCACCGCGGACATGTACTCCACCGGGTGATGCGCCTTCAGGTACGCGGTCTGGTACGCGACGTAGCCGTAGGCGCACGCGTGCGACGCGTTGAACCCGTAGTCGGCGAACGGCTCCATCAGCTCGAACAGGTCCTCCCCCAGCCGCGAGGGGTATCCGTTGGCGACGCAGCCCTCGATGAACTTCTCGCGGTGGACCATGAGCTTCGCGCGGATCTTCTTGCCCATCGCGTGCCGCAGGGTGTCGGCCTCGGCCAGCGAATAGCCCGAGATACGCACGGCCATCTGCATGACCTGCTCCTGGTAGACCATGATCCCGTACGTCTCGGACAGGATGTCCTCGAGATCCTCGTGCGGGTACGTCACCTGGCGGCGTCCGTGCTTGCGCTCGGCGTACTCGACGTGCATCCCGGCGTTGAGCGGCCCCGGCCGGTACAGAGCGACGAGCGCCATGAGGTCCTCGAACCGGTCGGGGGCGAGGTGCTTGATCAGCGACCGCATCCCGCCCCCCTCGAGCTGGAAGACCCCGGTCGTGTCGGCGCGCCGGAGCATGTCGTAGACGGGCTCGTCGTCGAGCGGGACGTGGTCGATGTCGAGCTCGACGTCACGGCGGCGCAGGTGCGACAGCGTGTCCTCGATCACCGACAGCGTCCGCAGGCCGAGGAAGTCCATCTTCAGCAGGCCGAGGTCCTCGACCGCCTTCATGTCGAACTGCGTGACGATCCGCCGCGAGTCGTCCCGTGAGTCCTTCGAGAGCTTCAGCGGGAGGTAGTTCACGAGCGGCTCGTCCCCGATCACCACGCCGGCGGCGTGGACCGAGTCCTCCCGTCGGAGCCCCTCGAGGGCGCGGGCGGTGTCCACGATCTCCCGCGCCTCCGGCTCGCGCTCGTACGCGTCCCGAAGCTCGTGCGAGATCTGGAGCGCGCGCTCGATCGGCTCGTCCCGGCCCATGATCGCCGGCGGGTACATCTTGCAGAGCCGGTCCCCTACGCTCGCCGGGAAGCCGAGGACCCGCGCCGCATCCCGGATGCCCTGCTTCCCCTTGATCGTCTGGAACGTGATGATCTGCGCCACGTGGTCCGAGCCGTACTTGTCGGCCACGTACCGGATCACCTCGTCGCGGCGGCGCTCGTCGAAGTCCATGTCGATGTCCGGCATCTGGATCCGGCCGGGATTCAGGAACCGCTCGAAGATCAGGCCGTACCGGAGCGGGTCGAGATCCGTGATCCGCAGCGAGTACGACACGACCGAGCCCGCCGCCGAGCCGCGGCCGGGCCCGACGCGGATCCCGTTCTCGCGCGCGAACCGGATCAGGTCCCACACGATCAGGAAGTAGGCCGAGAACCCCATCGAGTTGATCACGCCGAGCTCGTGGTCGATCCGGGCGCGGATCTCGGGCGTGAGCTCCGGGTAGCGCGTCGCTGCGCCTTCCAGCACGAGCTCGCGGAGGTACGTATCGCGGTCCTTATCCTGGGGCGGCTCGAAGCGGGGGACGTGGAACCGCTCGTCCTCGGGCGCCGCGTTCCCGTAGACGAGCTCGAGCTCGCACATCTCGGCGATCTCGAGCGTCGCGTCGCAGGCCTGGGGGAACTCGCGAAAGACCTCTCGCATCTCCTCCGCGCTCTTCAGGTAGAACTCGTCCGAGTCGAACTTCAGGCGGTTCATATCCGTCTGGACCTTCTGCTGCTGGATGCAGAGCAGGACGTCGTGAGGTTTCGCATCCCCCTGATCGGTGTAGTGGAGATCGTTGGTCGCCACGATCGGCAGATCCGCCCACTCGGCTACCTGAACGAGCCCGGGGAGGATCCTTGCCTGGTCCTCCAGGCCGTGGTCCTGGAGTTCCACGTAGAAGTTGCCCGCACCGAAGATGTCGCGATACTCGGCAGCGATCTCCGTGGCCTTCTTCTCTTGGCCGTTGAGGAGAAGCTGCGAGACCTCGGAGGCGAGACAGCCGGAGAGGCCGATCAGGCCGTTGCCGTGCTCCGCGAGCAGTTGCTTGTCGATCCGCGGCCGGTGGTAGAAGCCCTCGAGGTACGCATCGGTGACGAGCTTCAGCAGGTTGCGGTAGCCCGTTCCGTTGCGGGCAAGGATCGTGAGGTGCCGGTACTTCTCCTCGCTTTCGCCGGGCGAGCGATCGAAACGCGACGAGGGTGCGACGTACGCCTCGACACCGAGGATCGGTTTGACCCCGGCGGCGGTGCCCGCCTCGTAGAACTGGAGCGCTCCGTACATCGCTCCGTGATCGGTCAGCGCCAGCGCCGGCATGTGGTTCGCCGCGGCTCGCTCGAACAGTGCTGTGATCCTCGCGGCCCCGTCCAGCAGCGAGAACTCAGAATGGGTGTGGAGATGAACGAAGCTCCCGCCTGCCACGGCGGGTCAGTCTAGACCAATCTCGAGCCGAATCACACCACTGTAGTTTGTCCCCAGGTCCTCCCCACGTTCTCCACAAGCACCGGTGATACCGGAGGTTCCGTGCAGAGAACTACACGCTTGTAATCCCGCGAGGGGTCTGCGTACACTCGTCCTCGGACGCCTTTCGAGGGGACACGAGTTGCGTCTCTCCTACTCGAGCATCAACACCTACGAGACCTGCCCGGCGAAGTTCAAGTACCAGTACGAGGACCGCCTTCCCCAGGCCCGCTCGCCGGCGCTCGCGTTCGGGGAGTCCCTGCACCGCGCCCTCCACCTGTTCCACGACCGGCCGGTGCCCGTCGCGCCCTCGCTCGAGGAGCTCCACGACATGCTCGAGGCGGGATGGGTCTCCGAGGGCTTCGGCGACGACTCCGAGGAGCGCACGTACTACGACCACGGACGGCAGGTGCTCGCGCAGTACCACGTCGAGAACGCCGACCGGTACCGCATCCCCGCCGCGCTCGAGTTCCGCTTCCAGATCGAGGTCGAAGGCGTCACGGTCTCCGGCGTGATCGACCGCCTCGACCGGATCCCCGGCGGCGGGTACGAGATCGTCGACTACAAGACGAACCGCCGGCTGCCGCCGCAGTCGAGGATCGACCAGGACCTCCAACTCTCGATCTACCACCTCGCCGCCCGCGAGGTGTGGGGGATCAGCCCCGAGCGGCTGACGCTCTACTACCTGCTTCCCGGGCAGCGGATGACGACCGTGCGGACCGACGCGGACGTCGAGCAACTCCGCCGCCGGATCGGCGTCGTCGCCGAACGCATCGAGGCGGGCAAGTTCGAGCCGCGGCAGAACCCCCTCTGCGATTGGTGCGAGTACCAGGCGATGTGCCCACTGTTCCGGCACCGGTACGAGCAAGCGCAGGGCGACCCGGCGCCGAGGATGACCGAGGTCGTCGACGAGTGGATCGCGCTGAAGCGGAACGGGCGCCAGACGTACCGGCGGATCGACGAGCTCGCGGCGCTCATCAACGCGTTCTGCGACGAGCACGGCTATCGCCGCCTGTTCGGGACCGACGGTGCGGCCGTCGACCGGCGGCCCCAGCACGTCACGGCGCCCGTCGACGAGAAGGTGCGCGAGGTTCTCGAGCCGCTCGGCCTGTGGGAGCGCGTGCTCTCGGTCGACCCCGCCAAGCTGAACGCCCTGATCGAGTCACGCACGCTCGCCCCCGACGTCGAGGACCGCCTGCTCGCCTCGCGCGAGGAGGTCCGAACGCAGCACGCGCTGTACCTGAAGGAGGCCGAGAGGGCGCGGCGCTAGCGACGGGTCAGGCCTCCCTCCTCACCCGTCGCAGGGTCTCCTCGAGGTCGGGCGGGAGTGCGTCCTCGAGCTCGAGCCGCTCCCTCGTCTCAGGGTGGTCGAACGCGATCCGCCACGCGTGCAGGAACGGCCGGGCCAGGCCGAGGCGCCTCGCCTCGTCCCCACCGCCGCCGTACCGGGCGTCACCGAGGATCGGATGCCCGACCGCCGACAGATGCACCCGGATCTGGTGGGTCCGGCCGGTCCGCGGCGCGGCCTCGAGCAGCGTGGCCCGCGCGAACCGCTCCCGGACCTCGAACGCGGTGGCGGCCTCGCGGCCGCCGGTGGCGTCCACCCGGATCCGGGCGCCGGTGCGTGCCAGCGGGGCGTCCACCTCGAACCGGTCATGATCGACGCCTCCCCGCACGAGCGCGAGGTAGCGGCGGTCGGCGCCGTGGCGCTCGAACAGCCCTGCGAGGGCCTCGTGGGTCGGGTCGTCCAGGGCGACCACCAGCAGTCCGGACGTGCCCGAGTCCAGCCGGTGGACGATCCCCGGCCGGAGTGGGCCCCCGCGCGGCGCGAGCGGCAGGCCCATGCCGAGGAGGCGGTTCACGACGGTGCCGCTGCTGCGGTTCGCCGACGGGTGGGTCGGCAGGCCCGCCGGCTTGCGCACCACCGCGAGGTGCTCGTCCGACCAGGCGAGCTCGAGCGGCGGCTCCTCGGGCTCGAGCGCCGAGGCGGGAGCGAGGTCGACCTCGATCCGTTCGCCGCCCGCGAGCCGATGGTCCTTCGGCCGGGTCACGCCGTCGACGAGCACACTGCCCGCGAGGATCGCGCGCTGCACCTCGGCCCTGGGGACGCCGAGCCGCGCAGCGACCACGGCGTCGAGGCGGCCGGAGCCCGCCTCGAAGGTCTCGCTCACCGTGCCGGCTCGTCGGGCGCGGGGTGATGCCCGGACTCCGGCTCACGCTCGTCGTCGCCGAAGGCGCTCGTCACGGCGAGGATCACCGCGCCGATCACGATCGCGGTGTCCGCGAGGTTGAACACCGGCCAGACGTGGAAGTCGATGAAGTCGGTCACCGCGCCGCCGAACCCCGGGCCGTTCGCGATGCGATCCGTGAGGTTCCCCAGCGCCCCGCCGAGGATCAGCCCGAGCCCGATCGCGACCGACGGCCGCATCGCCCGCGTGGACACGACCACGATGACGGCACCGACCACGATCGTCGCCCCGGCGAACAACCAGGGCGCGCTCCGGCCGAAGCCGAACGCCCCGCCGGAGTTCGTCGTGTAGGAGAAGGAGAGCACGCCGGGGATCACCCGGATCGGGGGCCGCCCGGCGAGTGCCTGCTCCACCCAGACCTTGCTCAGCCGGTCGAGCAGGAAGGCCCCGGCTGCCACCGCGTACAGAAGGGCCGCCGAGCGGCCCCGGGGACTCACCGGCCTACCGCCGGGACTGCGCCTGGGCGTCCTTGAGGCAGAGGTCCACGTAGGGCAGCGCCCGCAGGCGCGCCTTCTCGATGGGCTTCCCGCACCGCGAGCAGATCCCGTACGTGCCCTCGTCCATGTGGGCGAGGGCACGGTCGATCTTGCCCATGAGGTCCCGGACGTTGTTCTCGATCGACAGGTCGCGCTCGCGCTCGAACGTGAACGTGCCCGCGTCCGCGTTCTCCTCGTCGAACGAGACCTCGCCCGAGAGGTCCGACTGGGAGGTGGAGAAGGAGGTCTCCTCGATCGTCGTGAGCTGCTCCTGCAGCTCCGCCCGCTCCTCGAGCAGGCGCTGCCGCAGCCCGTCCAGTTCCTTCTTGGTGTAGGTCGTCTTCCCGGCCATAGTCGGGGGAACCTAGCATCGGCGGCATCCCCCGACAAGAACGCCTTCACGTTGCGCGGAGGCGAACCTCGGCGACGGACTGCTCCACGCCTCGGACCTCGAAGACCTTGGTCCGGGAGCGGGCGCCCCGCCGCAGCAGGGTCGCGCTCGCGGGCACCCCGAGGGCCTCGGCGAGGGCTCTGCGGGCCGCCTCGGTCGCGCGCCCGTCCTCCGGCACGGCGGCCACACGGACGACGATCCCCCGCTCGTCCAGCTCGACGGACGTCCGGGCAGACCTCGGGATCACTCGGACCGTGACCAGACCCATCGTCCCTGCCCCTCCAGCTCGGCCCCGCCCGCCGCTCGCCCGTGTAGCATGCCTCGCACAGGCGATGACGGGAACGAGTAGGAGGATCCCGCGCCCGAGCGAGCCGGGGACGGTGCGAGCCCGGTGGCGTGGCCCTCCGAACATCCTCCTCGAGCCGCCG
>Ga0075420_100004142_pt1 | contig 12701 bp, 10 predicted proteins | sample SoiMetdeltSBSDD4_FD_75296 | JGI IMG/M metagenome (GOLD analysis project Ga0075420, IMG submission 75296) | Bulk soil microbial communities from a Populus tree surrounding site in Tennessee, USA - Soil MetaG P. deltoides SBSDD4 | ecosystem: Environmental > Terrestrial > Soil > Tree plantation... | reverse complement strand
CTTGTACTTGCGGGCGTTGCCCCGGTTGACGTGGTACTGGCGGGCGATCTTCATCGCCGCCTCGGTCGCCTCGGACCCGCCCGAGACGAACTTGACCGCCCCGAAGCCGGGCGGCGCGAAGTCGATCAGCACCTTCGCCAGCTCGATGGCGGCCGGGTTGGTGCCGTGGAGCGGCGGCGCGAACGCGATCGTGTTCAACTGCTCGGTGACGGCGTCGATGATCGCGCGGTTGCCGTGGCCCAGGCTGACGGTAAAGACGCCGGCCAGCCCGTCGATGTACTCCCGCCCGTCGGTGGACTTGAGCCGGATGCCCTCGGCCTCGCTGATGACGAACGGATCCTTGGCGAACTCCTCCATCTGCATGAAGTCGAGGACCAGGCGCATGACGTCGGCACGGGCAGGGGAGTCGACCATCGGCGGACCGTCCTTGAACGCGGTTTCGGGCGTCTCTGTCAGATGTCGACAGAGTGTACGAGACGTGCCGGTCGGGCGCAACGCGTGCCGCGGGCGAACCGGCGATTCGCCCCTACGCTGCTCGCATCGTCCGTCATCGTAGGGGCGTGCCGCCGGCACGCCCGCCGCGCCGATCCGCCCTCGCGGTTACCGGGCCTTCCCGCGCACCGGCCCCGGCCGGCTCTCCGCCTCGGACTCGCCCGTCAGCTTCCGGACCGTCCGGGTGCTGTCGGCGTGCCGCCCCTTGATCATCCGAGTGTACGACTTCACGTCGCGCTGGCGGATCAGCTCAATGCGCCGGCGGTTCATCTCCAGGTCGTCGGCCCAGCGCGCCTGGTCTCGCGTCACCAGCAGTCGGCCGTAGCGGTCCAGCCGATCGTTCAGGTGGAGCGCGGTCTCCTTTAAGGTCGCGTAGCCCGGCGCCCCGAGGATGATCGCGTGGAGCTGGCGCTGGACCCGGCGGTAACGGCGGTAGTCGTGCTCGGCCCAGGCGTCCGCCATCGAGATCAACGCCGCCTCGGCCTCGGCGAAGTCCGCCTTGGTCATCTTCGCCATGATCTCGTCCAACGCGCCGATCTCCAGGGCGTCGCGCAGGAAGATCAGGTCAGACCACTCCTCGGCCGTCAGCCGCGAGACCTCGGCGCCGCGGTGGGGCCGCAGCACTACCAGCCCGTCCGCCTCGAGGGTCAAGAGCGCCTCGCGGACCGGCGTCTTGCTGACCCCGAACCGCGTCGCGAGGTCCGCCTCCACCAGGCGGTCGCCCGGCTCGAAGTCGCCGAACGCGATCCGTTCGCGCAGCTCCTGGTAGATCACGTCCTTGATCTTGGGGTGGGTCCCGAGGCTGGGCAGCGACAGCGCGCGAAGCGGGTCCGCCGGATCGTGCCGCACGCCCTCACGATCGGTGCCGTCTCGTTGCATGCGTGCCTCTCGATGGCGAGCAGGGTCGGTGACGCTCACAGGGCGACGTAGCCACCGTCGACGGCCAGGATGTGGCCGGTCATGTACGAGCCGGCGCCGGACGCCAGCAAGAGCGCCGGCCCGACCAGCTCGTCGGCGGTGCCGAAGCGGTTCATCGCGTGCTTCTGCTTGAACGCCGCGTAGAACTCCGGTTCCCGTTCGAGCGCCCCCTCGATCATCTGGGTCTGGATCACACCCGGCGCGATGGCGTTCACGCGGACGCCGCGCGTCGCCCACTCGGCGGCCAGCGCCCGCGTCAGCTGCACCACCCCGCCCTTGCTGGCGAGGTAGGCCGGGTTGCCGTTGTAGCCGACCAGCCCGGCGATCGACGCGATGTTGATGATGCTGCCCCGCCCGGCCTCCAGCATCACCTGGCCGGCCTCGCGGCAGAACAGGAACGTGCCGGTCAGGTTGACGTCGAGCACCGTCCGCCAGCGATCGAGCGGGTACCCCTCGGCCGGGTGCCGCGCGCCGATGCCGGCAGAGTTGATGAGAATGTCCAGCCGCCCCCAGCGCTCGACGGCCGCCCGGACCGCCCGCTGCACGTCCGCCTCATGGGTGACGTCGGCCTCGACGGCGGAGGCGTCGGCGCCCGCCGCGCGGAGCGCGTCGACGGTCGCCTTGGCGGCCTGCAGGTTGCGGTCCACGATCACGAGCGCGGCCCCGGCCGAGGCGAGCCCGCCGGCGATCGCCGTGCCGATCGCCCCGCCACCGCCGGTGATGAGCGCGACCTGCCCGTCGACGCGGAACAGCTCGACTCCGGCGAAACCTACCACGCCTGACCTCCGTGCGGGGCACCTCATCGTGCTGGCCCCGCGGCGCCGTGCGCGACATCATAGACGGACCGACACACGAGGTTACAGGGGATAGGGGATAGGTTATAGGGAGGGAGTCGTCCCCTAACCCCTAATCCCTATCCCCTAACACCTACGGAGGAGCGATGCGACCGAACACGGCGAAGCGGAAGCTCCAGGCGGGGCTGCCGATCCTCGGGGCGAGCGTGAGCGCGGCCAGCCCGCTGGTCGCCGAGACGATGGGGCACCTCGGGTACGACTGGGTCTTGCTGGATCTCCAGCATGGCGAGAACAACCTCGGCAACATCGGCGCGCTCCTGACCGCCGTCAGCGCCACGCCCACCTTCCCCTGGGTGCGTGTCGTCTCGAACGACGGCCCGCTGATCCAGCGCGTCCTCGACCTCGGAGCGTACGGCGTGGTCGTCCCGATGATCAACAACGCCCGGGAGGCCGAGGCCGCCGTCCGGGCGATGCGCTACCCGCCGAAGGGCGACCGCTCCTGGGGGCCGATCCGGGGGGCGCTGTACGGCGGCGCGGACTACTTCGCCGAGGCCGAGCGCGAGCTGATGCTGGTCGTGATGATCGAGACGGCGGACGGCATCACGAACGCCGACGAGATCCTGGCCGTCGACGGCGTGGACGGCTGCCTGATCGGCACCAACGACTTCTCGCTCTCGTTCGGGCTCTCGCCCCGCCCGGTCCCCGACGCCTCGCCGATGGACCCCCGCGTCGAGGAGGCCGCGCAGCGGGTGCTGGAGGCGGCGAAGCGGCACGGCAAGGGCCCCGGCCTCTTCACCACCGACGGCGGCATGGCCGGCGAGCGGATCCGTCAGGGGTTCCGGATCATCTCGCTGCTGGGCGACGTCGCCGGGCTGCGGGCCGGCTGCGCCGCCAACCTGCGCCAGGTCCGGGAGGTCGCCGACACGATCTCGCCCACCGCCTGAGCCGCTCACCCGCCCGGCACCCGCTGGACGGACGCCGATCCTGCCCGGCATCCACAAGGATCGCCCGTAGCCGGCCGCATCCGCCCGAGCGCCGCCGACAGCACACCTCCGTTTCGCAGTACCCTCACCGGACGAAGGAGAAGGAGGAGCGTATGGTCGACGTCCCGAGCACCATCGCCGAGGCCGCCGAGTGGCTCCGATCCGGCCGCATCACGGCCGTCGCGCTGACCGAGGCCCTGCTGGCGCGCGCCCACGCCACGCAGGATACGATCGCCGCGTTCATCACGATCATGGACGACGCCGCGCTGGCCGCCGCTCGAGCCGCCGACGCCGACTTCGCGGCCGGCGTCGATCGCGGCCCGCTCCAGGGCATCCCGCTTGGCGTCAAGGACATCATCGCCACGAAGGACGCGCCGACCACGGCGAACAGTCGGGTGATGGACCCGGCCTGGGGCGAGGGCCGCGACGCCCACGTCATCACGAAGCTGCGCGAGGCCGGCGCCGTCATCACCGGCAAGCTCGGCCTGCACGAGTACGCCACCGGCTGGCCGGATCCCGACACGGGATTTCGCATCCCGAAGAACCCGTGGGACCTGACCCGCAGCCCCGGCGGCTCCAGCTCCGGGACCGGCGCCGCCGTCGCCGGCGGGTTGATCCTGGGCGGCCTCGGCACCGACACCGGCGGCTCGATCCGCGGGCCGGCCTCGTACTGCGGCATCAGCGGGATGAAGCAGACGTTCGGGCGGGTCAGCAAGGCCGGCTGCGTGCCGCTGGGGTACAGCCTGGACCACATCGGCCCGATGGCGCGCTCGGCCCGCGACTGCGCTCTGATGCTCCAGGTCCTGGCCGGCTACGACCCCGCCGACGCGACCTCGGCGGACGTGCCGGTGCCGGACATGCTCGGGAAGATGGACGGCTCGCTGGAAGGCGTCCGGGTTGGGGTGCCGCGCGAGTTCTTCTTCACCCTGCCGGACCTGGATCCCGAGGTGAAGGCGGCCGTGGAAGCTGCCATCGCCCAGATGGCCGAGGCCGGCGCGACGGTCGTCGAGGTCGAGCTGCCGAACGCCGACGTCGCCTGGATGGCCGGTCGGATCACCAGCAGCAGCGAGGCGTACACCTATCACCTGCCGGACCTCCGGGCCCAGCCGGAGCAGTACGGCAAGTACGCCCGGCGCTCGATCATGTTCGGCAGCCTGTTCAGCAGCGCGGACTACGTCCAGGCGCAGCGGTTCCGCTCGGTCTTCAAGGCCGCGTGCGCCGCCGTGCTCGGGCCGCGGGCCGACGTGCTGGTCGTGCCGACGATGACGGACCTCGCCCCGACGATCGCCGACTTCGACGTCGGCGCGTCGCGCATCCAGCCCGGCTTCATGCCGCCCTGGAACGTGACCGGCCTGCCGGCCATCAGCATCCCGTGCGGCTTCTCCGGGGGCGGGCTGCCGATCGGGATGCAGGTCGTCGGGCAGGCGTTCGACGAGCCGACCGTGTTCAAGGTCGCGGATGCGTACCAGCACCTGACGGACTGGCACCTGCGGGTGCCGGAGATCGCGAAGGAGGCCCAGCCAGTATGAGCGAGAGCACCATCGACGCCGCCGCCATCGTCGATCAGCGGCTGGCCCGCGACGGGATCACCGTCGACGAGGAGGAGCGCGCCCGCCTGATCCAGCTCGTCTCGGTGACGCAGGAATGGGTGCGGCGGATCAGCATCCCCGAGACGCGCTACGCCGAGCCGGCCCTGACCCACCGGGTCAAGTAGCACTCAGAAGCCATGGCCGACACTGATCGACAGCCGTCGAGCTCCAATGTCATCCTGAAGCGCTGATCGACGTCCTATCCCGGCTGATCGCGCGCTGAAGGATCTACAAACGACCCTTCCCGACGACACCTGAATGGGGCCAGACCACTCACCGGATGCCCTGGTGCGGCGGTCATTGGAGTCCCGTGTACCCCAGGTCGCCGTCGGATGTCCCGGCCCCGATTCACCTGTCCGTGGAAGGGCAGGCTGTGAGATCCTTCGCGGCGGGATGTTCCGGGATGGTCAATGGCAGGCCGCTCAGGATGACAGGGGTTTCCTCTGCGCCTGCGTAGGATACCCGCAAGAGGGCACCGACGCAGGATACGGGCACCAGGCAAAAGGCGAGGCCACCCCATCCGGGGTGGCCTTCTTCGTGCGCCGCGTCGGGCCGCTTACGGCTTCGAGGCCGGGGCCGGCTGCTGCGGCTGCGTGTTGACGTCGACCTTCGGCACGTTGATGTTGATGCTCGGGTTGTCCTTCTGGGCTGGCTGCGTCTGGGCCGGCGGGTTGACGTTCACGTTCGTGGTGCTGGGGCTCGGCCCGGAGAACAGGCCGGAGAACAGCAGCCAGATCACCACGGCCGCGACGACCAGCGCCAGCACGACGGCCAGCATGCCGGCGCCGGCGGACGTTGCGCGCTCGCCCTCGTCGACCGGGCCGGGCGAATTGACGTTGACCTGGGTCATGATCTTCGGCTCCTAGAGCAGGCCCAGCACGCGCAGGACGACGACGATGACGACGATTGCACCGATGATGTAAAGGATGGAGTACATCTGAAAAACCCTCCGCTGTGTCCTAAAGCACGGCGCGTGCCACGCCAGTTCGGTATGCTGTTTCAAATACGGCACGTGCGACGGCGTCCGGCGCTCCGGGGCCGCTCGCGCACGGGAGGCAGCCCCCGATGGCATTGCGCGAACGGATCCTGGCCGCCCGTGGCCGCGAGGCGCCGGACCTCGTCCTCAAGCACGCGCGGGTCGTCAACGTCTTAACCAACGAGATCTACCCGGCCGACGTCGCGATCCACGAGGGGTACGTGGTCGGCATCGGCGAGTATCGTGGCCCGAATGAGATCGACCTGGCCGGCTCTCATCTGCTGCCCGGCCTGATCGACGGCCATCTCCACGTCGAGAGCACCATGCTCTCTGCCGGCGAGTTCGCCAGGGCGGTCGTCCCGCACGGCACCACCAGCGTCGTCGTGGATCCCCACGAGATCGGCAACGTGCTGGGCGCCCCCGGCATCCGGATGCTGCTCGCGGCCACCGACGGCCTGCCGCTCAACTTCTTCGTCAACGTCCCGTCGTGCGTGCCGGCCTCGGAGATGGAGAACGGCGGCTTCGTCCTGACCGCCTCGGACATGGAGCCGCTGCTCGACGAGCCGCGCGTCGTCGGCATCGCCGAGCTGATGAACTTCCCCGGCGTCCTGGCCGCCGATCCGACCGTGCTGGCGAAGGCCGAGCTCGGGATCCGGCGTGGCGTCCCGATCGACGGCCACGCCCCGGGCGTCACCGGCAAGGACCTCTGCGCCTACGTCGCGGCCGGCATCGAGAGCGACCACGAGACGACCCGCGCCGAGGAGGCCGAGGAGAAGCTGCGGCTCGGGCTCTGGCTGATGGTCCGCGAGGGGTCGACCGAGCACAACCTCAAGGAGCTGCTGCCGGTCGTGCGGCGGCTGAACGCCCGCCGTGCCCTTTTCGTCACCGACGACCGCGCCCCCAACGACCTGCTCGACGAGGGTCACCTGGACCACGCCGTCCGCCTCGCCATCGCCGAGGGGCTCGATCCCGTCGCGGCCATCGCGATGGCGACCATCAACCCGGCCGAGCGGTTCGGCCTCAAGCGGCTCGGCGCGATCGTGCCCGGTTACCGCGCCGACCTGGTGGTTGCCGACGACCTCCAGAACCTCCGGGCGACGCTGGTCTTCAAGGACGGCCGGATCGTGGCCCGCGACGGCGCCCCCAGCTTCCGCCCGCCGCGCTTCGACTACTCGGCCGCCCTCGACACCGTCCACATCGGGCCGCTGGACGCATCGGACCTGGTCATTCCGGCCAGCGGCGCCCGCTGCCGCGTGATCGGAGTGGTCCCGCGCCAGATCATCACCCGCCACCTCGTCGAGGAGCCGACGGTCCGGGACGGACGGATCGTCGCTGACCCGGCGCGCGACCTCCTGAAGTTCGCGGTGGTGGAGCGCCACAAGGCGACCGGCGACGTCGGCGTCGGGCTGGTCAAGGGGTTCGGGATGACGGCCGGGGCCATCGCGTCCTCGGTCGCCCACGACGCCCACAACATCGGGGTGATCGGCGCCGACGACGCCGACATGCTCGCGGCCGTCCAGGCGATCGTCGAGCAGCGGGGCGGCCTGGCCGTCGTCCGCGACGGCGCGGTGATGGCCCGACTGCCGCTGCCGATCGGCGGCCTGATGTCCGACCTGCCGTTCGAGGAGGTGGCCGCGCGCCTGGAGGCCGTCGAGGAGGCCGCCAGCGCCCTCGGCTGTACGGTCTGGCGGCCGTTCATGGTGCTGTCGTTCCTGGCGCTCTCGGTGATCCCGGCCCTCAAGCTGACCGACCGCGGCCTGGTGGACGTCGAGGCCTGGGAGCTGGTACCGGTCGGCGTCTAGCGCAGATCTGACCGTTCGGATCGTAGCTAGCAAGAGGATCGACCCCTCGCGGGATGTCTGACGTCCAACCAAGGGGCCGATCCGAATCGAGCGTGTGCCGCTTGGCCGGGGCCGTCATCCGTCTCACCTCCCGCTGCCGAGCCTGACGACCAGCGACGCCTTGCCCTGGACCGACCGCTCCGTTCAGTTCGTCGCTTGAGACGACGCGCGAGATCTACGCTAGCGTCGCGTTTGCCCAAGGCGCTCGCCGTCGGCTACTATATTGACTGAGTGTTCAATGAACGAAGTCAGATCGACGCGGCGACGCCAGGCGGAGCAGCGGCGTGTCCAGCTCATTGACACGGCGCTGAACGTCTTTGCCCAGAAGGGCCTGGACGGCGCGACCGTCAAGGACCTGTCCGAAGCGGCGGGCGTGGCCCAGGGGCTCCTGTACCACTATTTCCGGTCGAAGGAGGATCTGCTCCGCGCCGCGCTTGAGCGCCACTATTTCCTGCCCGAGCTGCGCCGCATCACCTCGCCCGACCGGGATCGGCCGGCCCAGGAGGTGCTCCTCGACGTGAGCCAGGGGTTCGCGGCGATGCTGCGCGAGCGCCGCCCGCTCTTGCAGGTGATGATCCGCGAGGCGCCCACCAACCCGGCCGTGGCCGAGCGCATAGCGCGGGCTCAGCGCGAGAGCGTGCGCCTGCTCAGCGACTACCTCGGGTCTCGCGTGGAGGCCGGCGAACTGCGACCGCATGACACCCAGGCCACGGCCCGCCTGCTCCTCTACACCGTATTGATGAGCCACCTCACGGACACGCTCGACCAGCCCTTCCTCACGGCGGTCGTCGAGACCATCTTGCACGGCGTCGCGGCCCGCTGACGGCAGCCCGCGGCGCCTGCAAGCAGTACGCGCACGGATGATCGTCATGCCCGATCTACCAGACCTGCTGAGGCTGCTCGTCGGCGAGCGCCCCTCGCCGCTGTTCAGTGTGCTACTCCTGGTTCACGTGCCCGCGGGCCTCATCTGTGTGGTGACCGGCGCCGTCGCCATGCTGAGCAGGAAGCGGCGAGGTCCGCATCCGCGCTTCGGGGAGGTCTATTACCGGGGGTTGGCGATCGTGTTTGTGTCCGCGACCGGTCTGGCCATGCTCCGCTGGCACGAGCACGCGTACCTGTTCTACCTCGGGTTGCTCTCCTTCGGTGCAGGGTCAATTGGCTATGCCGCGAGGAAGCGGCAGTGGCCGGGCTGGATGACGTTCCACATCGCCGGCCTGGGCCTGTCGTACATCGTGCTGCTGACCGCCTTCTACGTCGACAACGGGCCCCGCCTGCCGCTCTGGAATCGGCTGCCGACGCTCGCATTCTGGCTCGGGCCCAGTATCGTGGGGCTACCGCTCCTGGCGCGGGGGCTGCTCCGCCACACGCGGGTGCTGGCCGACTTGCGCGCGGCCGCGGGCTCGCTGCTGGATCGTCCGGCACCACCGGAGGAGGCACACCGATGAGCTCGCGAGGACTGTCCGGGGGCATCCTCCCCCTCGACGCGTTGACCCGTGCCGACCGTGAGATCGTCGGCGCCAAGGCGGCCGCGCTGGGCGAGCTCGCGCGGTCTGGCTTCCCCGTACCCGAGGGGTTCGTGGTCACCGGCGGGCCCGACGAGGCCGTATCGGAGGCCGACCGGATGCTGGGCGGCGTGCCCGTCGCGGTGCGCTCGTCCGCCCTGGCCGAGGATCTCGCCGACGCCTCGTTCGCCGGCCAGTACGACACGGTGCTCGACGTGCGCGGCCCGGACGCGCTGCTCGCTGCCGTCTCGCGCGTGCGCCAGTCGGCCACCGGCACACGCGTTCGCGCCTACCGCGCGGCGCGCGCCGCGACCGAGCCCAGCGGCATCGCCATCCTGGTGCAGCGCATGCTCGCGCCCGAGGCCGCCGGCGTCGCGTTCACCGCAAACCCCGTCACGGGCGACCGCCGGGAGGTCGTGATCACCGCCGGACGCGGGCTGGGCGAGCGAGTGGTGGCCGGCGAGACGATGGGGGACGAGTGGGTCGTGCGAGAGGGCCAGCCCACCTGCCGACGGTCCGTCGAGCAAGCGATCGACGCCGGGCAGGCCGCCGCCATCGCCGGGCTCGCGCGTCGCGTCGCGGCCCACTTCGGGACGCCGCAGGACGTCGAGTGGGCGATCGAGCGTGGACGGCTGTACCTGCTCCAGGCGCGACCGATGACCGCCCTGCCGGAGCCGGCCGACTGGACGCCACCCTCGCCGGGCTACTGGATGCGGAGCTTTCGCCTGGGCGAGTGGCTGCCCGAGCCGATGACGCCGCTCTTCCGCGACTGGCTGCTCGAGCGGATCGAGGCGGGCTACCTGCACGGGATGCGCGAGACGGCGGGTGCGGCCGTGCCGTTCCGGTACGCCGCGATCAACGGGTGGTACTACACCGCCCCTCCAGGCGTGTGGTCGATCCCGGGCACGTTCTTGGGCGCACTCATTCAGAGCCGCGGGCGCGTGCTCCGCGTCCTGGTGAACGGGTTGCTCCGGCCGAGCAGCCAGCCCGAGGTCGCCGACCGAGCGCTGCTGCGCGAGTTGGCCCGGCACTGGCGCGAGCAGCTGCTGCCCCGGTATCGGCAGCTCGTCGCCGAGGGCGAGCGCCGAGTCGAGACGGCCTCCCCGGTCCAGCTCGAGGCGATGATCGACACCGTCGGGTGGCTCGCCGGCGAGTATCTCTGGTCGCTCGCGATCGTGGGCGGCTCGGCGTGGAAGATGGAGGGCTGCCTGGCCCGGTTCCTCCGCCGGCAGACGCCCTCCGAGCCGGCGGGCGGCGTGCAGTTGCTGCTCCGCGGCCTGCCCGGCACCGATCTCGCGGTTCCGGCCCACGCGGTCCAGAGCGTCGACTGGTACTGGCCCACGGCGGGGGAGACGGAGTCGAGGCAAGACCGCCCGGATTCGACCCTCGAAGAGCGTCGGCGTCGGCTCGCGGCCGAGCGCGAGCGGGCCGAGGCGGCCTGCCGGCAGGCACTGGCCGACCGCCCGGCCGCGCTCGCCCGTTTCGAGGTACTCCTCGCGGCGGCGCGGCGCTACGCCGGTCTCCGCGAGGAGCAAGCCCGCTGGTTCACGCTGGCGTGGCCCCTGCTGCGGCGCTACGCGCTGCGACTGGGCGAGGCGGCACGGGCCACGGGGATCGTCGACCGGCCGGACGACGTCTTCTTCCTCTGTCGAGCCGAGCTACGGTCGCAGTCGGGCTTTCAGGACACGGTCGCGCGGCGGCGGGCCGAATGGGAGCGCCAGCGGCGGCTGATCGCGCCGCTCACGATCGGCAAGCCGCCACGGCTGCTGGAGCGCAGCCTCACGGCGGTGGTCGAGGCCGTCCGCACGGGCGGACGGCCGCCCGACGGCGCCATCGTCGGCCAGCCGGCGAGCCCCGGCCGCGCGTCCGGGCCGGTCCGCGTCGTTCGCGACGTCGCGGACTTCGACCGTTTCCAGCAAGGGGACGTGCTCGTCGCCCAGGCCACCGTGCCGGCCTGGACACCGCTCTTCGGCCGAGCGGCGGCCGTCGTCACCGACGGCGGTACACTGGCGGCCCACGCGTCGCTGGTCGCCCGAGAGTACGGCATCCCGGCCGTGGTGGGTACCACCGACGCGACGACCCGGCTCCGAGACGGCCAGGAAGTCGTCGTCGATGGAAGCGCGGGCACGGTCACAACCTTGCAGCTCTGAACGCCCGGTTCTGGCACACTCCGCACCGAGCCGAAGGCTGATCCGCCTCACCCGACCGCAGCCGGGCCCCGTCGCCACCTATCCGGTGGCGCGAGCCGACCGCGCCGTCTCGCACAGCACCTGAGCCGAAGTGTGAGATCTACGCTGGCCGGAGCCTCAAACGCGGGGCCGTCCCCACATCGCCCAGCCGTGGGTCGAAGCCCACGTCTACTATTGGTGCGTCGCGACGCGACGCCGGGGTGGCCCCGTCCCCAGTCGCGTAGCGACGGCACAAGGGTAGACCGGGTGCTACCATTCCGTGCCGATTCGGAGGGGCCCGTGCCCAGGCGCGCCATCCTGACGCTTGTCCTCATCATCCTGCTGATCCCTCGACCGGGAGTTGCCGGCGCCCAGGAGCCGGATCGGCCCGTCGTCGACGGGGTCGCCCTGGAGCGGACGCGGGTCTCGGGGATCGACCTCTTCTTCGATCCGGACGTCGATCCCGAGGCCGTCAAGACGGCCGGCGCCGCGCTGGTCCTCGGCCTGGCCGACGTCCCGGAGCTGACCGGCCTGCCGCCGTTCACCACGCCGATCGTGGCCTACATCCTGGCCGACGACGACCGCTTCCGCCTGGCACTCGCCGCGATCGCGAACGTGCGGGTCGAGCTGGTGGCCGAGGACATCGGCGGCTACACCATCGAGCGCGACGGCACCATGCTGATCTTCTTCGCCGCGCCGAACGTCGCCAGACCGCCCGGCGCCGTCCTGGGCTACACCCACGAGCTGGCCCACCTCGCCGTCCGCGAGGCGACCCAGCGCCGGCCGCTGCCCCAGTGGTTCAACGAGGGATACGCGAGCTGGATCTCGGGGCGGGCGCTGGCCCGCCATCACCCCGTGGAGGCCGCCCTCCAGGGCCAGCTCGATCGGCTGTCGGTCGCCTCGGCGCTCCACACCCGCGACCTGATCCCGTGGGCCGACCTCGTGACGCGGAGCCGCTTCAGCCGGGCCGGCGTCGAGGGGCTGGTCAGCCTGGCGTACGGCCAGAGCACGCTGTTCGTCGACTTCCTGGCCAATCGGCACGGCACCCCGGCCCTGGCGCGCTTCCTGACGATCCTCGGCGAGGGGGCCGGCGCCACCCAGGCGTTCGGCACGGCATTCGGCCCGTTCGGGCCGGAGGCGACGGCGTACGAGCAGGCGCTGGCAGACCTGAAGCTGGAGTACCAGCCGGGGCTGTACGTCGTCCAGCGCCCCGGCGCCGAGCGGCCGGCCGTTCTCGCCGCCGTGGGCGGGCCGACGCTCGAGACGGCGGTGGTCGAGCTGCTCGTCGACGGCGAGCTGATGCGGCGTCGGGAGGTCGACTTCGACGGGAGCGGCATGCTCGTCGCGTCGCTGCCGCCGACGCTCCTGGAGGGCGCCGGCAACGTCAGGCTGCGCGTGACGGCGCCCCACCTCGGCGTCCTGGAGCTGGACCCGATCG
>Ga0075420_100004136_pt1 | contig 12706 bp, 9 predicted proteins | sample SoiMetdeltSBSDD4_FD_75296 | JGI IMG/M metagenome (GOLD analysis project Ga0075420, IMG submission 75296) | Bulk soil microbial communities from a Populus tree surrounding site in Tennessee, USA - Soil MetaG P. deltoides SBSDD4 | ecosystem: Environmental > Terrestrial > Soil > Tree plantation... | reverse complement strand
GGTTCGCCTTCGACGACGAGTCCCGGGTAATACGCGACGCCGAACAATTCCCGCAGCGCCCGATCGCCGCGATCGATCTGCGACACTTCAAACGGCCACTGCGGATAGTCCGTCATCTCGAACCCGTGCGCCGGATCGAGCAGAAACGCGATCGGCGTGTACGGCGTCCCGCGATCCGGATGCTTCTCCGCGAAACGCACAAACTCGTCAGTGATCCGCCCCAGCGGATTCAGTTGAAACGGATGCTCGCCCGGCCCCGGTTTGAAAAACTGATCGTGCCCCTGCTCGAGATAGATAGCCGACGCGCCCGACATGTAATAGAGGTAGTAGTTCTTCCGATACCACGACAGCGACGGCCCCATCGTCGCGCCGTAACGCGAGTGATAAAAATGATCGGGCCCGGCGAAGTTCTGCGCCTTCGTAAACGTCGTCGCCGTGTCGCCGAAATTTGGCGCGTGATAATAAAGAAACGCGCCGCCAAACTGTCTCGCCGCTCCCCGCGTGAACGCGATCCGCATGCCCGTCATCGGCATCACCGCCGCCGTTTCCATGCCCAGCAGCTTCACGCCCCAGTTCGTCAACGCGTGCGCGAACGACGTGCTCGAGGTCGACTGCGCCGGAATCAGTTTGTCCCACATCGGACCGGTTTCGCTGTGAAACGTATCGCGCCACTTCCGCGACAACGCCTGCGAGTAGAAGTCCTTATGCGCGTCGAGCAGTTGCCGCCGCGTCATCTCCGGCGTGATCTTCAACTCCGCCGGCGCCGACTCCCACACGTACCCGACGCTCTCGCCCGAGATCCAACCGAGAAACTGATCTTTCAGCTCGCCATTCAACAGTTGCCACGCCGCTTTCGCTTCGTCTTCTTTCATCGCGGCGCCGCCGTAGTTGATGAGAATCGCAAAAGGAACTTTGGTCTCGCGCAGGTAACGCAGAAACTGGCTGCCGGGCTTCAGGTACTCGGGAACGTTGTTGATGTAAACAACCGGCACGACCAGTTTCGATTGAAACAACGGCACCTCGCGGGCGCCTTTGAACTTCGCGATGAAAGTTTCGATTGGTTCGGCGTTGAACGGATACAGCGGCCGCTCAGCCTCGGGTTTGTCCAACAACGGCCAGAACTCTTTCGCGATGTTCCACGGCATGAGGAAGTCGCGTCCCGCGATTTTCGGGAGCGCCCACAGTTCGGGAACACGCGCCGGCGCATCGCCGCTCAGCAGCGACGCAAGAGGTTTGCGCGACGTGGACCAACTTCGTAGATAACGGGCGGCGGCGAAGTCCGGCTTCTCGCGTCCTAATGGTTTGAATGCGGTGTCGTTCGTGAGCAGGAAACAGTCGACGTGACGCCGTGCGGGCGCGGCTTTCTCGATGTTGATCGAAACTCGCGCCGGTCCTTTCTTCAACGACACTGTCGCCGAGTCCCACGTGAAAGCCCAACCCCAGTACAAACTGACTTCATCATGCGGATCGACGACGTCTTTCACGCCGAACTCGTGACGAAAAACCTCCGCGCCATCCTGCGCAATTGTCAGGGTGAAGTTCTCGCCCTTGTCGGCCCAATCGGCATAACGGATCCAGAGCGCGTATGGTCCGGCACGCGGCACTTCGAGATCCTGGTAGAGCGTCGCTCGCGTCTCGTCGGCGCTGGCCGCGGCTGAGTTCCACTCACTCTCACCGCCCTGCGTCCACTCGGCTGAAACGCCTGGTCCATTCATTCCCCAACCCGGCGCTTTATCGCGCGACAGGTTCAGGTACGACGGATTCAGCATCGGCGCGCCGAGTTTGCCGGTCGTGAAGCCGCGCATGTTCTCCGCTTCGTACCAGAGATACTCGGGAGCAGACTTCGATTGTGAATAGAGAGTTGTGGTCGAGAGAAGCAGAACGATCCACAGGTTTCGCAGCCTGGCGAAACCTGTGGCCGAGAGCGTTATCCGAGCGCTTCGAGACATTCACTAAGCGTGCGTTGACGGCAAGTAAACATCGGTGTGTCGCGCAGCGTGTAAGAGCTGGCCTTGGTCTCGCGCAGTTCCTGGACCAGGTCGAGAAAGTCGGAGGGATAGTCGGTTTCGAAGGCGACGACGAACTCCTGATCGTCGAGACCAAATGAATACGTGGTGTGCAGTTTCACCGATCGGTACTTCATGCCGATGCGGATGTGCTCGTCCATCATCTCCTGCCGCTGTTCCGCGGGCCGCGAGTACCACTCACGCGTCTTCACGAACGGATAAACGAAGAGATACTGCGACTTGCCGGGAACGATGTGCAACCGATCCTCGACGTGCTGGGGATTGTCTTTGTCGATGTACATCGAGCGCTTGGTCATGGAGAGAAACGACTGCGACGGTTCGATGTATTTCGCCATCTCGGTGCCGTTCATCCGCGCGGTCATCTCCTGAATCGGCTCGAGCTCGTAGCCGATGCGCCAGATCATGAAATCGACGTTGGTGCGGAGGCCGACGGTGGAATACGAATGGATCAGCAGCGAGGAACGAAACTCGTCGACCGTCGTGACGAACTCGTCGCGGCACCGCTGTTTTTCTCCATCTGAAAGCAGCCGCCACTCGGGTCGCGCGTGATAGAAGGTAAAGTTAACGAATTGCCGGGGAAGCTTTGCCTTCTCTACTTCTACTTCGGCGTTAGTGGGCGCCAGTCGAAGGGAGCCGCGAGCGGCGTTGCTTTGATCCTTATCGCTACTCATTGAAGTTTACCTCGGAAAGACTGACCTGAAGATTCGGCGATGCGAAGTTATTCTGCCCAGTATGCACTCCGATTGCAACCGGGGAAGAAACCCCGGCGGTCGCGCGTCTATACCCGTGTACAGTTTCCCTTGATCTGTGTAATCTGTGGTTCAAATCAAATCGGAGAAAACGTCTAATGAAACCAGTCTCGCTTGTACTAACGTGTGCCGTTATCGCCTTAATCAGCCTCGCCTGCAACAATACCGAAACAATTACCAACAGCACCACGCCATCCCGGACGGCGTCACCGGCCGCGGCCGCATCGCCTGCCGCGCCCGCGGATGAGTTCGCGACCGCGCGCCTCAATTACGCGAAGCATTGCGAAGCGTGCCATGGCCCACAAGGTGAAGGCGGTCCCGTGAAGACTCCCGAGAAACAGATCAAAGTCCCATCATTGAAGGCGCCGCACGCTGTCAGGCACAGCGATGAAGAACTGATAAAGATCGTCACCAACGGCGAGGAAGAAATGCCGTCGTTTAAAGATAAATTGAACGCTGAAGAGATAACGACGATGGTCCGTTTCGTGCGGAAGAACTTTCAGGGAAAGTAGATCTGTGGTTAAATCATCCCGCGTGCAGGCGTAGCTCAGTTGGATAGAGCGTCTGACTTCGAATCAGAAGGTCGCAGGTTCGAGCCCTGCCGCCTGTACCACCGATGCCCGATATCTGCCAGGCGTCATACCACACAGACGCTTAAAAGTGCGTGAGAAGTGACTCTGATCGGCAAAACCAGCGGCGAGAGCAATGTTTGCAACTGCCGCGTTCGAACACATTAGTTCACGACACGCATATTCGATTCGCACCTTCCGCAGATACTCTCCAATGGAAGACCCGTAGTGTTTCCGAAACTCGCGTGCTAAGTGAACCGGATGAACGCCGGCTACCGCTGCAATCTCCGAGAGCTTGCATGGTTCAGCGAAATGTTGCTCCAGAATGTTCTTGACCCTTTCAAGCCATTGCGGGGAGCGAGCATCTGAGTTGCTCGTAGATCGACTCTCAAGTAAACCCTGTTCGAGTTTTCGCAGTGACTCATCGTCCATCTCACGGAACTTGAAATACAACTCCAGGAAGAGTTCAGGTAGCGACACCGGCGTAGGACTGGATTCATCTGACTGAACCGGATCGAAAATCTTCGGAGGATTTCGCGCAAGCCTTATAGTGAACGAAGGTAGCGCATGAGTCTGAGGAGGGCGCGAGCTGGACCTGTTTGGATCGAACAGAGTTAAGCTGACCATACTCTGTTCGCGCCTATCCACCTCGTTTTGAGAAGGTGCGAGTTCGCTAATGGCAATATATAAAACCATCTCGCTATCTACTCGGCCATGCAATCCGGATTGTTCCTCCGGGGTGGACCGCGATGCGTTATTGAGATCGGAGGGCTTTCACAGGATCCAATTTCATCGCTCGCCGAGCCGGAAGATAACAAGCGAGCATCGCCACCGCACTGAGAATTGAGATGATCCCGACGAGAGTAACCGGGTCACGAGCGCTGACGCCGAACAATAATCCGCTTAACAACTGCGTCAAGACGAGAGCTCCCGCAAGTCCGATCGCGCTGCCAATGAGCAGCAGACGCAGTCCTGCTCCAACTACTAACTTGAGAATGTCGCTGCCGCTCGCGCCCAGTGCAAGCCTCAATCCAATCTCATGCGTTCGTTGCGTTACCGAATAGCTTACGACCGAATAGATCCCAACGGCCGCTAACAACAGCGCAATTAAAGCGCCTATGGCGAAGAAATAGACGGCGATTCTTTTTGCTGACATCCGCTCATCGACGTATTGCTGCAATGGCTTTACCTTGAAGACCGGCGCCGAGTGATCCACGGCGCTGACTTCCCCGCGGATGTCCTGAACCAAAGCATCCGAGCTGGAGTCAGAACGCGTCACCAGGAAGACATCGCGGCTGGGTTCGTGCGCATAAGGAACATAAAGTTCGGCTTCAGCTCGTCCGTCCATATCCTCGTTGATGACATTTGCCAGGAGACCGACGATTTCATATCGCTGACCGTCGCTTAAGAAGAGGCTTTCGCCAATCACCCGATTATCGGCCAGGAACTGTTTGGCGAAGGCTTCGTTAACTAACGCGACTCGCGGCGCGCCCTCACGATCCTGTTCTGTAAATGCTCTGCCTTGTCGTAAGGCTGTGCCTATCGCTCCGCGATATCCGGGCGTTATGGTTCGGAAGGTCACAGAGGGTCGCCGCTCATCGGCTAAAACTGTGCCGCCGATGGCGGCGACCTCGCGGCGATGGTGAACGTACCCGAGCGGCAGCGTAGTCGTTAACCCCACATCCGTAATTCCCGGCAGCGCAGAAACTCTCGCGATAAGATCGTCCGCAAAATTAATTCGAGCCTGTGCGGTGTTGTACTTTTCGCCTGGAAGAGAGACTTGCAGGGTCCAGACGTTGGTGGCGTCGACTCCGAAATCCGTGTGCAATAATCGTTGAAAGCTTCGGAACATGATCCCGGCGCCAACCAGGAGGACCACAGAAAAAGCTACTTCAGAGATCACCAGCCAACGCGTCGTGCGATTCGAGGCTTTAGCGAGGATGCTTGGGCCATTATCCTTCAGAACCTGATTGAGCTCGACTCGCGTGGCGATCAATGCAGGAGCCAAACCGCACAGAATTCCAGTCAAAACCGAAACGCCCAGAGTAAACACGAGCGCCGTCTGATCGATCCCCATCTTGCTCCAGCCGGGAATAAACATCGAAAAGTCCTGTGGAAGGCTCCTCACGACCTTGATCCCGAAATGAGCCATAAGCAGGCCGACGCATCCGCCTAAACCTGAAAGCAAAAGACTGTGCGCAAACAGTTGCCGCATCACGCGCACGCGACTGGCGCCGAGTGCAAATCTGATCGCGATATCTCTTTGCCGGGCCGCCGCGCGCACCAGGAGGATATGGGCCACGTTGGCGCACGCGACCAGCAAAACGAGCAACACCGAAATAAACAGGTAAGGGACCGCGACTCGGACACCGCGCGTCGCGTGCTTTACCAGCGGAATTACGCCGACCTCCCGGCCGCGATTCGTGTCGGGATACGCTGATTGAAGACTGACCGCAATTCGGTTCAGATCTTCGGCGGCCTGCGTCAGACTTACTCCCGGGCGCAGCAATCCAAATACACTAAGATTGCGATCGCGCCGTGAACGATCATTCGGATCCAGGAGTAGCGGTACCCAAAGTTGGCCGTCATCGACTGGATAATGGAAGTGTTTAGCCATCACTCCCACAATGGTGTGGGTTTCTTCGTTGAGGCGGACCGAGCGTCCGATGATTTGCGGGTCAGCTCCGAAGCGAGTCCGCCACAGACCGTCGCTCAGAACGACGACCTGATTTCTGCCGGTCTCGCTATCTTGCGCAGTAAAGGTTCGCCCCAGGGCGGCCGGCGTTCCCAGTGCGGTGAAAAAACCGTTGGAGACAAAGGTTCCGGACAACCGCTCAGGTTGCGATCCGTTAGCCAGATCGAAGTAACTCGATCTGATGGCCACCAAATGCTCCAAAGTGTGATTCTGCTCTCGCAAGTCTGCGAAATCGCCGGGCGCTATCGACCCGCGAGTGATACCCGTGTCGCGTTGTCTTTCCCGCACGATAACCAGCTGGTTTTGGTTGGGAAAATCAAAAGGACGAAAGGCGAGCATCTCGACGGTGCTGAAAATCGTCGTGTTGGCGCCGATGCCCAGCGCCATCGTTACGATCACAATCAGGGTCACGCCAGGCTCGCGGACGAGCATGTGAAACGCATACCGTAAGTCCTGCCAGAGTCCCACCGTCCTGGCGGATCGAGGCTCCTGTCCCAGCTCGACGGGTTCCGAGTAAGTGCGTTCAAGCCGGCGCAGATCACCGATCACATCGCTCTGCCGAAACTCAGACAGGGTTTTTTGCACGGCCTCGTCTTCCGTGTCACCCTGGAGCAACAGATCTTCATAACGGTCCTCGAGGTGCTGGCCCAACTCCTCAACGATTTCGGCCTCGCGCAGAGGCCGCAAGGCTAGTTGAGAGAGAGCTTCACGGACTTCCTTCTGCCAGTCTTGCATCGGTATTACTCTGAAGGACGGCTGCGATGATTCGACGGGTGTCCCTTCACGTCGGATTGATACCGGCGACATGGTCCAGGGCCGCAAAGAAGTCTTTCCAGGTGCGGCGGTGTTCTTTCAGGACACCTCGTCCGGCGTTGGTCAATTTATAGAAGCGACGGCGGCGCTGGCTGGGCTTTTCCAACCAATGGCCTTGAATCAGCCCGCGCTTTTCCAGGCGATAAAACAGCGGGTAAAGCGAGGCCGCGTGAAATTGAAGTACTCCGCCGGACCGCTGCTCGATCAGCTTGGCGATTTCGTAGCCATGGCGCGGCCGATCTTCGACCAGCGCCAGAATCAACATCTCCGCACTACCGCGTTTCACTTCCCGGTTCAGCATCGATGGCGTTCGCATATGTTGTAACGCCATATATACTGATGCCATACTAGGCTGTCAAGGAATTTTTCGACGCTTGTCCAGGATGAACCAACAAAACGTTCCGATTGTTCAATACTGTCAGAAACAATCCAACTAACATAAATCCATCGAGAGCAGTGACTGCCGGATCATGGACGTAAAGTTCAAGCACTCACCGACTCCTTATTACTTCATGGATCAGACGAACTTTTACAATTACTCGCTGCCACCCTTTTCGCTTCTTGCTACACAGGAGACGTTAGCGATAGTTCGACAAAGAATTCTGTACTCTCGCAGACTCGAGCGTCTTTGGGAGTTTATTGAGGAGTCGTATGCGGACCCGGATATTCATCTCGCTGACGCCGCAAGATGCAGTGGCGTCAGCCGCGATCATCTCAACAGCCTCTTGGGCCGTTTCGCCAACACCACCTTTCGCGATCTGCTCGCTCGCTATCGCATCGAGAGATCTTTGGCGCTGCTCAATGAGCGAAACTACACGTTGACCGAAGTGTACAGTCGTTGCGGATTCAATAGCCCAACTACTTTTGAACGCCAGTTCAAAAGGTGGGTGGGCTGCTTGCCGATCGCATATAAATCGAGTGTCACGAAAAACCGGCAAGCCACACAAGACATCCAGCCCCGATTTTTGAAGAAAAATTCCCGATCTCTGAAGAGACTAAATCAGGCAGAAGACTAATATAGATTCTGCGCCCTTGCAGACCAGCTAAACCAGACCACACGCCAGGTAGCCACGAGTTTGAGGTTACCGCTCTGCGCAACCTCTGCCCTCGGTGTGTCTGTGGTTAGTGGTCATAGCAGCCGTCTCGTCAGGGTTTTCTCGAACGAAACCGTATCAACGCCGGCGATCATCACCCGACTAGCGCCGGCACTCGGCTCATCACGTTCCGATGCCAGGAGGATATTCATGAAAAAGTTATGGCTGTCAGTCACTCTCGTATTACTCGTAACCTCACAAGCAGCAGGCATTTTCTTCTTCGCCCAACAACGCCGGACTCCCCCCACTCTGTCGCCGGCCCAACTTCAGCAAAGAGAAATACAGCAACAGCGGGCTGAACAAAGACGAGAGGCTTTTACTCGCGGACGTGACGTGCTAAAGAAAGCAAACGTCCCTTTTGAGCCTGATGAATTATTGGGTAGGTCCTGGCGGGAGAGACTTGCCGAGCGATTCTCGCAGATGCCGCAAATGGCCGAGATTCGAGAGGAAGGAAATAAGATCAAGGGCGCCTTGATCGCCGACACTCTGTATCTCCCGGAAAAAGTCGAACTTGAAGGCGACACGGTTATCCTCGTTCGAAAGTTGATCTTTAAGGGGCGCGACGTGTTGATTAAAGGGAACTACAGTTTGGATATGTTCCCGATTGAGTTCACCGGCATGCTTGACCTGGTGGCCCAAGCGAAGCCTTCGCGTTGGGCACAGCTCAAGAAAGTAAACTTCTCTGAATATCGACGCACACTGGCTGCCATGCCTGTTATACGCAACGGGGTTGTTACGATCGATCTTCACGGACCCGGCCAGGCAGAGTGGCTCGAAGAGCAAAAGAAGCTCAAGAAGGATAACGGCTACAGGGCCAATCACGCGTCGAAGAGTGCAACGTTTGTAGAGGACGTGGGATCACCTGGACAAGATGGAGCGACGGGAGGCACCGGTTCACACGGAAGCTCCGGAACTTCTGGAGGAGCGGGCAACAATGGTTCTAACGGCATCTGTGGCTCGGGTGTTCATGGCGGAGTTGCCTCCAATGGTTCAGCCGGAAGCGCGGGCGCATCGGCAGGTAATGGCACCGATGGAGGTAACGGCGCAAGTGGAAGCCCCTATAGCCTTAATATCGCGGAGGGCGATAACACGAGTTTTAACGTCCTGACTTATGGCGGCAGGGGTGGCACCGGTGGCGCGGGTGGAACCGGCGGCACAGGCGGCAATGGAGGAAACGGCGGCCGGGGCGGCGATGGCGCCAGTTGTGCCTGCGAACAGGGTGGCTCAGGTAATGGCGGAAACGGCGGTGCGGGTGGCGCCGCTGGAAATGGTGGCGCTGGTGGTAACGGTGCAAAAGGAGGCAACGGTGGAAACGGGGGCGCCATAAACGTAACGTACTATGAAGGCTACTCGGGTACGCTCACTACGAACTCCTCGGGCGGTGCGGCTGGATTCGCGGGCGGCCAGGGGCCGGGTGGCGTTCCAGGCTTCAGGGGCGAGGGCGGCGATGGTGGCATTCATGGCAGTTTGCTTACATGCAGTTCGTCTAACCCCGTCAACGGCAATGATGGCGCCGACGGCACGCTTGGTAACATTGGTGGCTTGGGTGCGGCTGGCACTCCTGGCGCGGGCGGAAACGCTGGAAGCGTGACCATTACGCAATTGTCTTCCTGTGGCGAGGAATCTGACAGTTGTATCTTCCATACGGACTGTTGCCCGGGATTCAGGTGTGCCGGCTTCCAATGCACATCGCTCATTTACGATCCCGATTCACCAGTTCTCGTAGACGTTAACGGCGACGGGTTTGCTCTAACCGACGCTGCCGGCGGCGTTTCTTTTGACATCGCTGCCAATGGCAGGCCGAAGAAACTTTCCTGGACAACTGCAAACTCCGATGATGCATGGCTTGCGCTTGACCGAAACGGCAACGGCACGATCGATAGCGGGGTGGAACTCTTCGGAAACTTCACGCCACAACCTCCGCCGCCGACAGATTACGAGAAGAATGGTTTCAATGCTTTGGCCGAGTTCGACAACCCGCTCAAAGGTGGTAACAATGACGGTGGGATTGACAGCCAGGATTCGATCTACTCATCGTTGCGGCTATGGCAAGACAAGAATCACAACGGAGTCTCAGAGCCCGGGGAGTTGAGCACACTATCCGCGCTCGGGGTTACATCGATAGAGTGTAAGTACAGGGAGTCAAAGAAAGTGGATCAATATGGTAATCAATTTCGCTATCGGGCGAAGGTCAGGGATGCGCACGGCGCCGACGTCAATCGGTGGGCCTGGGACGTATTCTTGAGAAGCGCTCAATAGTCCTTCGTTGACCCTAATAGGAAGCACCCGCCGGCTGCGATTGTCTGCGGGTGTTTCTTTTGTGTGGTTAATCGCTGGTCGCGTTTTGGATTTGTCGCGACTGATCAATCCGCCTACAATCACCGAATCATGGATCAAAGGCTTACTCCCGTCGCCCAGAAAAACAAACTCGCACTGATCGGCATTCGCTACGACGAAAACTCGTCGTTCACCAAAGGCGCCGCCGATGCGCCGCCGCAGATTCGCGCCGCGCTCCGTTCCGACGCCTGGAACCTGTTCAGCGAGAACGGGACCGATCTGTCCGACGACTCCGTCTTCTTCGACGCCGGCGACATCGAACCAGTCGCCGGCAGCGACATGTTCACGTTGATCGAAAATTCGGTGCACACGCTGATCGCCGACGGAATGTGTCCGATTTCGCTGGGCGGCGATCACTCGATCACGTATCCGATCGTCCGCGCGTTCGCGCGCAAGTACAAAGATCTCAGTATCCTTCACTTCGACGCACATCCCGATCTCTACGACAACTTCCAGGGAAATCGTAATTCGCACGCGAGCCCGTTCGCGCGAATCATGGAACAGAAGCTCGCGAAGCGGCTCGTGCAGGTGGGAATCAGGACGTTCAACGCGCACCAGCGCGAACAAGTGAAGAGATTCGGCGTGGAAGCGATCGAGATGCACCAGTTGCGCGACAACCTGCAACTGGTGTTCGATTCTCCCGTCTACATTTCATTCGACATAGACGCGCTGGATCCCGCCTTTGCGCCGGGCGTGTCGCATCGTGAACCTGGCGGAATGTCCACTCGCCAGGCGATCGACATGATTCAGCGGATGAAGGGAAAGGTCATCGGCGCGGACATCGTGGAGTTCAATCCGCGAATGGATCCGTTGCACATCACCGGCACCGTCTGCGCGAAGCTGCTGAAAGAGATCGCCGCGCGCATGGTCGAATAACTCGTCAGCGCGGCCGTTCGGAAATCGGCACGTAATCCCGTGTGCGATGGCCCAGGTAAACCTGCCGCGGCCGCGCGATCTTCTGATCCTGGTCCTCCAACATCTCCACCCACTGCGCCAGCCAGCCTGACGTGCGCGGAATCGCAAACATCACCGGAAACATATCGACCGGGAAACGCATCGCCTGGTAGATGATACCCGAGTAAAAGTCGACGTTCGGATAAAGCCGGCGTTTGACGAAGTACTCGTCTTCAAGCGCGATCCGTTCGAGCTCGAGTGCGATGTCGAGCAGCGGATCTTTGCCCGTGACTTCAAACACCTCGTAAGCGACCTGTTTGATGATGCGCGCGCGCGGATCGTAGTTTTTGTAAACGCGGTGCCCGAAGCCCATCAGACGAAACTCGCCGGCCTTGACGCGTTTGATGTAGTCGGGAACTTTGTCGACAGACCCGATCTCTTTCAACATTCGCAGCACCATCTCGTTCGCGCCGCCGTGCAATGGTCCATACAGCGCGGCCGCAGCGCCGGCCAGCGCCGAGAATGGGTCCGTGTGCGCGCTGCCGATGCTGCGCATCGCGTTCGTGCTGCAATTTTGTTCGTGGTCCGCGTGCAGGATGTAGAGGACGGTCAGTGCTTTTTCCAGCACTGGATTGGGCTCGTACTTCAGCTCCGTCGTCTTGAACATCATGTTGAGGAAGTTGCCTTCGTAGCTCAGGTCGTTGTCCGGATAGGCATACTGCATTCCGATCCGGTGTCGAAACGCGAACGCCGCGATCGTCGGCACCTTCGCGATCAGACGATAGATCTGCTTCCAGCGGCAGTCGGTGTTGAAGATATCTTTCGCGTCCGGATAGAAGGTTGACAGCGCGCCGAGTGTCGCCAGGAACATGCCCATCGGATGGGCGTTGTAGTGGAAACCATCCATCACCTTCTTGATGTTTTCGTTGATGAACGTGTGATAGGTGATGTTGCTCGTCCACTCCTTGAGCTGTGATTCGCCCGGCAATTCACCGTTGAGCAACAGGTAAGCGACTTCCAAATAGGTGCTCTTTTCGGCAAGTTGATCGATCGGGTAGCCGCGGTACTCGAGGATTCCCTTGTCGCCGTCGATGAACGTGATGCGGCTCTTGCACGACGCCGTGTTCATGAACGCCGGATCGTAGGTCATCACACCGAAGTCGTCGTCGGAGACTTTGATCTGGCGCAGATCCATGGCCCTGATCGTGCCGTGTTCGATCGGAAGTTCGTATTGCTTGCCGGTGCGGTTATCGGTGATTGTTAAGGTGTCATTGCTCATGTGAGGAGAGTAACGCCGCGCGAAGTTGTAATCAAATCCGTGTTGTGAGGAAACACGGATAATCCCGACTTAATTTTTTCGAGCTTCTTTCAACTCGCGCTCGACCTGCTTGCGGGCCTCTTTCGATTCGCGGTCGTTCAACCCGAGATCCTGTAGCGTTTGGCCCAGGCTTCGACCCGACGACAAACCGTTCAGAATCGCGGCGCGAGTGATGTTCGGGTTCTTGCGTCCCAGGTTTTGCGACAGGCG
>Ga0075420_100004135_pt1 | contig 12707 bp, 9 predicted proteins | sample SoiMetdeltSBSDD4_FD_75296 | JGI IMG/M metagenome (GOLD analysis project Ga0075420, IMG submission 75296) | Bulk soil microbial communities from a Populus tree surrounding site in Tennessee, USA - Soil MetaG P. deltoides SBSDD4 | ecosystem: Environmental > Terrestrial > Soil > Tree plantation... | reverse complement strand
GTGACGCCCCATCTGCGACACGGCAAACGTCCGGCTGATGATCGCCTGCACTTCGAGCATCTTCTCGACAATCGCCTCGTCGCCGGAGGGTGGTGCGAACTCACTCAGGGCAGTCGCCTGCACATACTCTTCAAGGGGAACAGTGCGGATCACGGGCTTCCCGCCTTCGACAACCTGTACGCGGAGTCGCGCGGGCACGACCGCTTCGGCGGCCGGCAACTGCGGCTCGGCGGATAGGCCGAAGCATCCAGCAACTGCAAAGCACGTGAGACTGAAGCAAGCAAGACGTCCCATGACCGCTGTATCGGTGTATCACGATGTTACAGTTAGGGCACCGATGGCTCGAGTGCTAGTCGTAGATGATGACGGCGGGGTCAGGGAAAGTATGGCCCGGACGCTGCGCGCTGCTGGGTATACGGTCCAGACGGCGTCAAGCGGCGAGGAAGGTTTCGATCTCGCGAGGGGTGACGCGTTCGACGTGATCCTCTCGGACATGCGCATGCCTGACTTGTCAGGCCTCGACATCCTCAAAAAACTGCGCGACGTGCGCGTTGATGCGTCGTTCATCATCATGACCGGTTTCGGCACCGTCGAGACGGCTGTCGAAGCGATGAAGCTGGGCGCGGTGGATTTCGTCCAGAAGCCGTTCTTTCGCGATGAGCTCGTGATGCGCGTGCGGTCCGCGGCGGATCGACGCCAGCTGGCCAGGCAGGTGGACCTGCTCCAACGGCAGAATCAGCCCGACGCGTCGCTCGACGCGCTCGTCGGCGACAGCCGCGCCATGGCGAAAGTGAAGGACGTGATCCAGCGCGCGGCCGCGGCGCCCGGGACGGTGCTGATCACGGGAGAAACCGGAACGGGCAAAGAACTGGCGGCGCGGGCGATTCATGCGGGCAGCCCGCGCGCGGCCAAGGCGTTCGTCGCGGTGAACTGCGCGGCGCTGACCGACTCGCTGCTCGAGGCCGAGCTGTTCGGGCATTCAAAGGGCGCGTTCACCGGCGCGGCCGGCGCACGCGCCGGGCTCATCGAGCACGCCGATGGCGGTACGATGTTGCTCGACGAGATTGGCACGCTCTCGAAGGGGCTGCAGGCGAAGCTGCTGCGCGCGGTCGAGTCCGGCGAGATCCGGCGAATCGGCGAGAACGACAGCCGAACCGTGGACGTGCGTTTCGTCGCGGCCACCAACATCGATCTGAAAGCCGCCACATCGACCGGAGAGTTCCGCAACGATCTCTACTACCGCATCCACGTGCATCACGTGCACATGCCTCCGCTGAGAGAGCGGACCGGTGACATCCCGTTGCTCGTGTCGCACTTTCTCGCCCGCAACGGTCGCGCGCGAAACGTGACGTCGTGCGCCGATGCCACCATGGACATCCTGCTGGCGTATTCGTTCCCCGGCAACGTTCGCCAACTCGAACACATCGTCCAGCGCGCGGTCGCGACGGCGCGCGGTCCGGAGTTGTTGCCGGAGGATCTTCCCGAAGAGTTGCTGGCCGAGCCCGGCCTGCCCGCCACGGAGGGCACCGTCGCCGCCGCGCGTGACAAAGCGGAGCGCGAGATGATCGTCGCGACGCTTGGCAAGCATCGCGGGGAGATTGGCGCGGCCGCCCGCGAGCTGCAGGTCAGTCGCACGACGATGTGGCGGCTGATGAAAAAACACGGGATCGAGACGTAACGGCAGCGGGCAGGCTGTTTCAGCTGCGGAACGTCTCAATTTTTCACTCCTGAAACATCCACCGTGTGACCGGCGCGCCCGGTGCACCGGTGTACACGCGCTAAATCTCTGACGACAAAGACTCTCTGAATACCCGGATGGCGTCGTGTGCGCTTCCGGCTTGGGATTTGCCAGTTCGGTTGGCACGCGTCCGTGCGCCAGCTGCACACGACGTGTTCGCCAGCATGCCTACTCGAATGCCCAGCACGTTGCTCGTCGATCAGATGACGGTGGACAACCGTCGCCTCCTGTGGGAGCTGCAGACGATCAACGAAATTGCCGACGGGATCAGCCGGTCGCTCGAACTCGACGATGTGCTCACCGGAGCGCTGCAGAAGATCGTCAAGGCGTTCGACGCGGTCGTGGCATCGATCCGCTTGCGCGACGATTGCAGCGGCCGTTTCGAGTTGGCCGCCTCGGTTGGTCCATCGCGACTGCAGCCGTTCTGGGACGACTCGCATTCGTGGTTGAGCGACCAGGTCATCACCACGCGCACCGCCATTGTCGCCGAGGACATGAAGCATCCGCCCGCCTCTCGCGGCGAGCACGCGCTGCGCAGCGGCATCAGCCTTCCGCTGCTCGCCGGCGGTGATCTGCTCGGCGTGTTGAGCCTGGGCGCGTCCAGCCCACGCCGCTTCGTTCTTGCGGACGAGCGCTTGCTCGCCCTCATTGCCAGTCAGATCGTCGTTGCCGTCCAGAACGCGCGGCTGCATGACTCGGTGCGCCGCGGCAAGAGGGAATGGGAACGCACGTTCGATGCGATCAGCGACCCGATCGCGGTCTTCGATAGCAACCGCCGGCTGCTGCGTGGCAACACGGCGCTGGCCGCGTTGCTCGGGCGTCCCGTGACTGAGATTCCGGGATCGACGTGCGCCGAAGTGGGATTGTGCGGGGGCCGTTGTCCGGAGTGCGCGGTCGGCCGTTCCCTCGTGCAGGACGCGGTCAGCCGCGCGGAGATCACGCTTGGCGATCACCAGATCCTGAGCGTCACCACGTTCCCGATGAATGGCGTGTCCGATGGCTCGGTCGTGCAGGTCGCGAAGAACGTCACTGAAGAAGCGCGGTCGGCGCGTCGGCTCAAGGCATTGAGCGACGAGCTGAGCTCGGCCAACGCGCAGTTGACCGCCACGCTCGAGCGGCTCAAGTCAACACAGGCGCAGTTGCTGCAGGCGGAGAAACTCTCGGCTATCGGGCAGCTCGTGGCCGGCGTTGCTCACGAGTTGAACAATCCGCTGACGAGCGTGATTGGGTTTGCGCAACTGCTTGAAAGCGAATGGCGCTCCGGGGACGCGGCCCGATCGACGGAAGCGATCGGCCAGGACCTCCGGCGGATTGCCGAGGAGTCGGGCCGTGCGGCGAGCATCGTGCGTAATCTGCTGGCGTTCGCCCGGCGTCAAACCGCGGCGCGCGTGCCGCAGGACATTACCGATCTCGTCCAGCGCGTGCTCGCCCTGCGTACCTACGAGTTCAGGCTCAACAGCATCGAGCTCGTCACCGAGTTCGAGCCCGATCTACCAACGTTGATTGCTGACGGCGGACAGCTCCAGCAAGCGCTGCTCAATTTGGTACTCAACGCCGAGCGCGCGATGCGCGGCCGTCCAACGCGCCGGCTCGTGGTCAGCGCACGGATGGAGCATCGCGCAGGCGCGGTCGAACTCTCGATCACCGACACCGGCCATGGCATCGATCTCGCGAACCTGAATCGCATCTTCGATCCGTTCTTTACGACGCGCGATGTCGGTGAGGGCACCGGTCTCGGCCTCAGCATCTGCTACGGGATCGTCCGCGATCACGGCGGACAGATTTCGGTCTCCAGCAAAGTGCAGGTTGGTACGACGTTCACGATTCTGCTGCCTGCGCGGACCGAGCTCGGTTCGGACGATCAGGAAATTCTCGTCGCCCATGTCGATCAAAGCGACCGCGAGTTTGTGCGCGCGGCGTTGGCCGCCTGGGGCTACGCGGTGACGTCGACCGACCGCAGTGATGAAGCGCTGCGGAGTTATCGCCGCGGCACTTTGCGCGCCGCGCTGATCCACCGAGGGATCCTGGCGGCGGATCTGCCGGCCTGGCGCGACGCACGAACGCACGTCGACGGCAAGGTGCCCCTGATCGTCATGTCCACTGCGACAGACGATGGGGACGTGGAACGGTTCGGGCACGAGGAAGCGAGTGCAGTACTGGCGCCGCCCATTCAATTGCGATCGTTGCGGGCGGCGTTGGCAGCAGTGGTGGAGAAATGAAGGGGAGGGGCTAATGGCGGCGCACAAACCGATGCTGGTAATCGTGGACGACGAGCAGGGGATTCTCGATGTGGTCTCCAGGTTCGCCGAACGGGCCGGGTTCGAGGTAGAGGCCTGCTCGCGAGGACGCGAGGCGATTGCGCTCATCCAGGCGCGGCGTCCGGATCTCGTGCTCGTCGACTTGCGGATGCCGGAGGTTGGCGGCATCGACATCCTGCGCTCGATCCGAGACGTGGATGCGCACTGCCAGACCGTCCTCATGACTGGCTACGCGTCGGTCGAGACGGCCGTCGAGGCCGTCAAGCTGGGGGCCATGGATTACCTCACGAAGCCGCTCGACTTCGGCCGCCTCGAACAACTGCTCGCGAACGTGCGCGAGGAAATCGAGCGGCGGCGGAGCGTGCTGACGATGGAAAGCGATCTGGCCCGGCGTCTCGAGTTCTGCGGGATGATCGGCCGCTCGCCGCGCATGCAGGATCTCTTCGGCATGATCCGTCGCCTGGCGCCGCACGTCCGCCTCGCGCTCATCACTGGCGAGACGGGTACCGGCAAGGAACTCGTCGCGCGAGCGCTGCACCACCTTGGACCGCGCCGCGATCGCCGGTTCGTCGCCGTGAACTGTTCAGCCGTCAACGACACGGCATTCGAGAGCGAGCTCTTCGGCCACGTGCGCGGCGGATTCCACGGGGCCACCGACAACAAAGCCGGCCTGTTCGAGCTCGCTGACGGCGGGACGTTGTTCCTCGATGAAATTGGCGGGCTTCCAGCGACGGCGCAGGCGAAGTTGCTGCGCGTGCTCGAAATGGGGGAGGTCAGCCGCGTTGGCGCGCTGGAGTCCCGGCGGGTCGACGTTCACGTGATTGCGGCCACCAACCGCGAGCTGCGCAGCGAAGTCGCCGCGGGCAGATTCCGCGGCGATCTGTACTACCGCCTCAACATCGTCGAAGTGAAGCTGCCGCCGCTTCGCGATCGGCGCGAAGACATCCCGTACCTGACGGCGGCGTTCGTGCGCGAGATTGCGGACCGCTTGCAGAAGCCGGTGCGTGGCCTGACGCCGGGCGCCGAAGGCTTCCTGACCGAGTCGCCTTGGGAAGGCAACGTGCGCGAGTTGCGCAACGTCATCGAGCGGGCGTGCATTCTCGCGGACGGCGAGTTCGTGACGGAGCGCGAGCTGGCCGTCTGCCTGCCGCCGACGGTGACGATGCCCGGCAGCCGTCCGGCGAGCGCTGCGACCGTACCGACGGCGTTGGAAATCGAGACCGACCTGCTGGTGAACGTCGAACGCGATCACATTCAGCGGGCGCTCGTTCGCACGGGCGGGAACAAGAAAGCCGCGGCGCAGATGCTTGGCCTGAGCCGCCGTGCGCTCTACCGCCGTCTGGAACGCCTTGACCTGTCGGCGACGATCTCGCGACGCCGGCATTCCGCGATGGCTGAAGCGTAATGTTGCAGCCGCCGCATACCACTGCTGAAACGGATCCCGTTTCGGCGAGGAAGCCTGGCGCCGAGCCGCCGCGATCGGTCTTGATCGTCGACGACGAGCCGGGTGTGCGCCATCTGATGCGGCGGTGGCTCGAATCACGCGGCTACATGGTCAGCGTCGCCGCGAACGCCACGGAGGCGTTGACGTTCCTCGAGCGTTCACGCGTGGCCGTGGCTGTGTGTGATGTCCGCATGCCTGGACAGGACGGGCTCTGGCTCACGGATCATTTGCGGCAGCACTATCCCGAGATGGCCGTCATCGTCGCGACCGGTATCAACGACGTTGCAGCCGCCGTCGAGGGATTGCGCCAGGGGGTTGTCGACTATCTGACCAAGCCGTTCGATCGCGGCCGTCTCTTCGAGGCGCTTTCACGCGCGATCGAGTGGCACCACGCCGCCGCCGATTCAAAGCGCTGGCGCGACATGCTCGAAGGCGAGATGCAAATGCGCTATGCGCGGCTCGCCGACATCATCGAGCGCTGGCCGGTCGATTCGGACGACACGCTCGACGCGTTGGTGTCGCGACTGATGGCCGACAATCCCGACGCCTACGCCCACGCCTGCCGGGTTGCGGCCCTGTCCGCATCCTTGGCGCGAACATTGGCGCTGACGGAAGCCGAGATCGCGATCGTCGAGCACGGCGGCCTGCTGCACGATCTCGGGAAACTCGCGATGCCGCAAGCCGTGCTTCGCAAGCCGGCCCCGCTGACGGTCGAGGAGCAGCGCCTAATCCGGCGCCATCCCACGCTCGGCAGCGCGCTCGTCGAAAGCATTCCGTATGTCGCCGCATCCGCATCTCTCGTCCGCGAGGCCCAGGAGCGTCCCGACGGCTTGGGTTTCCCAAACGGCACCCGAGGGAACAGCGTGGGGATTGGGGCGCGGATTGTGTCCGTGGCGGACGTCTACGACACGATGACTCGCGCCCGCGTGTTCCGCGACCCGCTGCCTCCGGCCGCCGCTCTCGACGAATTGGCCCGCCACGCCGGCACGCAGTTCGACTCCGGCGTCGTCGGGGCCTTCCGCGCCACGGTTTCAGCCCAATAATTGACTTCCTGCCACGGGTGTCGGTACGATCGCCCCTTTCGCTGGCCGCGAAGGCTCGCGGCAGTGTGAGGTCTTCTGGATGGGACAGTCGCAGCAGGCGCGTGGGCTCGAGCTCCATGGCATCACGAACGTAGCGAGAGTCTACTGGAACGAGAGCATCCCGGCGCTCTATGAAGAAGCGGTTCGCCGTCGCGAGGCGCTGATCTCGACGAACGGTCCGCTCGTCTGCCGAACCGGGCAGCACACCGGCCGATCGCCGAACGACAAATTCATCGTCAAAGAGCCATCGAGCGAAGATCGCGTGTGGTGGAGCAAGGTGAATCGCCCGATCGAAGCACGGCACTTTGACGCGTTGCACCAGCGCCTCCTCAACTACGTCGAAGGCCGGGAGCTCTTCGTTCAGGATTGCTTCGCCGGCGCCGATCCGCGGTACCGGCTTGCGGTTCGCATCATCACCGAGCAGGCCTGGCACAGCCTGTTTGCGCGGCACATGTTCATCGAGATGCCAGAGGCGCCTGGCCGGCCCGGTCACCTTCAGCCGGACTTCACCGTCATCGATACTCCCGGGCTGCACGCCGAGCCATCGCATCACGGAACCAACTCCGAAGTTTTCATCCTGCTCAATTTCGAGAAGAAGCTGGTACTCATCGGAGGGTCGAGCTACGCCGGCGAGATCAAGAAGTCGATCTTCACCGTGATGAACTACGTCCTGCCATTGCGCAACGTGCTCTCGATGCACTGCTCGGCGAACGTCGGACCGGCGGGTGACGTGGCGTTGTTCTTCGGTTTGTCGGGCACCGGCAAGACCACGCTCTCGAGCGATCCCGAGCGCAACTTGATCGGCGACGACGAGCACGGCTGGAGCGAGGACGGTGTGTTCAACATCGAGGGCGGCTGCTACGCCAAGATGATTCGCTTGTCCCGGGAAGCGGAACCGCAGATCTACTCGACGACCGAGCGATTCGGGACCGTGCTGGAAAACGTCAAGATGGACGCGGCAACACGCGTGCTCGATCTGGACGACGACTCGCTGACGGAGAACACGCGCGGAGCGTATCCGCTCGAGTACATCGACAACTGGGTCCCGTCAGGCCAGGCCGGTCATCCGCGCAACATCGTGATGCTCACCGCGGATGCGTTTGGCGTGCTGCCGCCGATTGCCCGGCTGTCGTCAGCCGGGGCGATGTACCACTTCCTCTCGGGTTACACGGCCAAAGTTGCCGGAACCGAGAAGGGCGTCACCGAACCAAAAGCGACATTCAGCACCTGCTTCGGCGCGCCGTTCATGGTGCTCCACCCGACGGTGTACGCGAAGTTCCTGGGCGAGAAGATCGCCCGGCACGATGTTCGCGTGTGGCTCGTGAACACGGGATGGACCGGCGGACCGTACGGCGTTGGCTCGCGCATGAAGATCGCGCACACGCGCGCGATGATTCGCGCGGCGTTGTCCGGCGCGCTCGACTCGGCAGCGTACGAAACGGATCCGATGTTCAACCTTTCGGTTCCCGCCGCGGTGCCCGGAGTCCCCACCGAGGTGCTCAAGCCGCGCAATACGTGGAAGGATCCCGCCGCCTACGACGAGCAGGCGCGCCGGCTGGCGCGGATGTTCGGTGAGAACTTCAAGGCCTTCGAGGCCGACGCCACACCCGACGTGAGGGCGGCGGGACCGCACCGTGCTTGATAGGTGAAGTAAAATCCAAGCTTCACGCTCCGTGACCTTTTTTCATGCGGTAATTGGCCTCGAGATTCACGCGCAGCTGCTGACTGCCACGAAGATCTTCTGCGGTTGCAGCACGCGGTTCGGCGCGCCGCCCAACACGAACATTTGCCCCGTGTGCCTGGGCATGCCCGGCGCCCTGCCGGTGCTGAATCGGCGGGCCGTCGAGTTTGCGATCCGCGCGGCGCATGCGCTCAATTGCGAGGTGCAGGCGCAGTCCATTTTCGCGCGCAAGAATTACTTCTATCCCGATCTCCCCAAGGGCTATCAGATCTCGCAGTACGAGCGGCCCGTTGCGCTTGGCGGCTTCGTGGAATACGAGGCCGGTGGCATTTCGCGCCGCGTCGGCATTACCCGGGCGCATCTGGAAGAGGACGCCGGCAAGTCGCTGCACGAGGGCTTTCCGGACTCCGACCGTCGGACTTATCTCGACTTCAACCGCAGCGGCGTCCCCCTTCTCGAGATCGTGACCGAACCTGATATTCGATCCGCTGCGGATGCTGGGGAGTTCTTCAGCCGTCTGCGCGCGATCCTCGTCGCCATCGGCGTGAACGACGGCAACATGGAAGAGGGCAGCCTCCGGTGCGATGCGAACGTTTCGGTCCGGCCAAGCGAGGATGCGCCTTTCGGCACAAAGGCCGAGGTCAAGAACCTGAACTCATTTCGTTACGTCCAGAAGGCCCTCGAGTACGAGATCGCTCGACAGGCGGCGGTGCTACGCGACGGCGGCAAGGTCGAACAGGAAACGCGCCTGTGGGACGCGGCCGCCGGCCGCACCGTGTCCATGCGCAGCAAGGAAGAGGCGCACGACTATCGATACTTCCCTGAGCCTGACCTGCCGCCGCTCGAGCTCAGCGCGGCGTGGATCGAGGAGATTCGGTGTCAGCTGCCCGAGCTTCCCGACGCGCGCCGGAGGCGATTCGTCACCCAGTACGGCCTGCCCGACTACGATGCCGCCATCCTGACCCAGTCCCGGGCGCTCGGCGACTATTACGAGGCGACGGCAGCCGCGTCCCGCAGTCCGAAGGCCGCCAGCAACTGGATCATGGGGGAGTTGACTCGCAAGATGAATGAGCTCGGGATCGAAATCGAGGCCGCGGGCATCTCCCCCGACGCACTTGCGGGCTTGATCCGGCTCGTGGACTCAGGCACGATCACCGGGCCGATTGCCAAAGACGTTTTCGAGAAGATGTATGGCACCGGACGATCCGCCGAATCGATCGTCGCGGCCGAGGGCCTGGCGAGCATCAACGACGACGCCGCGCTCGAAGCCGCCGTGCGTGACGCCCTGGCGAAGAACGAAACCGCGGTCGCTCAGTATCGTGCCGGAAAGCAGCAGACATTTGGTTTCCTGGTGGGGCAGGTCATGAAGGCAACCAAAGGCAAGGCGAATCCGGCAACGGTCAACGCGCTGATGAAGAAGCTGCTCGAATCTTGAGATTCGAATCGTGATAGAAGCGCACAATCTTTCGAAGCTGTACGGCCGCGGGGTCTTCGCGCTCCGCGACCTGTCTCTTCGCGTCGACAAAGGGGAGTTCGTTTTCCTCACGGGACCGAGCGGCGCGGGTAAGTCGACGCTCCTGCGCCTGCTGCTGCGACGCGACGTGCCGACCGAGGGCCAACTCGTCGTCGGGGGCCGCGATCTCGCGACGCTGACCGCGCAGGAAGTGCAGGCCTATCGCCGCTCGCTCGGCTTCGTGTTCCAGGATTTCAAGCTCCTGCCCACCAAGACCGTCCTCGAGAATGTCGCCTTCGTGCCGCACGTGTTGGGTATGGCGCCCACACAACAGCAGCGCCGGACGTTCCAGGTGCTGAAGTGGGTCGGCCTGCAGCATCGAATGAACGCCTACCCGATGGAGCTTTCGGGCGGGGAGCAGCAACGGATCGCTATCGCGCGTGCGCTCGTCAACGATCCGATGATCATCCTGGCCGACGAGCCGACCGGCAACCTCGATCCGGATCTGTCCCTCGAGATCATGAACCTGTTCCGCGAGATCAACGCGCGCGGTACGACCGTCCTGGTCGCGACGCACGACCGCGAGCTCATTCGACGCGTTGGCCGTCGTTCTCTCACCTTGGATCATGGCCGTATCGTCGAGGTGAACTGACGCATGCGGGCGCTCACGTATTTCGTCAACGAGGCAACTGAAAGCCTCCTGCGCAGCTGGCGGGCGGCGATGCTCGCCATCTTGACGATTGCTGCCGGCTTGTTCGTCCTGGGGTTCTTTCTCATGGTCAACAGCAACCTTCAGCGGGTGGTGGGCCGCTGGAGCGAGGCTGCGGAAATGTCGGTGTTCTTGAAGGACGATGTGACGAAGGAGCAGCTGCAAGCGCTGGACGCCGCGGTGGCTCAGAGTGGGCTTGCCGTCGACCGCAAGCACATGACGAAGCAGGACGCCGTCGCGCGCTTTCGGGAAGATTTTCCCGATCTGGCCGGCGCGGCCGATCGGCTCGAACGCAATCCCTTTCCCGCGTCGCTCGAAGTCCGCCTCGCGCCGGGCGCGCGCGATCAAGCCGCCAACGTCGATGCGCTGGCCAGCCGCCTCACCGCGATGCCCGGTGTCGCAGATGTGCGCTACGACCGCCGCTGGCTGAGCCGACTGGGCTCAGCCGTTCGATTCCTTCGTACGGTCGGACTCGTGATCGTCGCGCTGCTCGCGATTGCCGCCGCGCTGACCGTGGCGAACGTGGTCCGCCTAGCGGCTTACGCGCGGCGTGACGAAATTGAAATCATGCAGCTGGTCGGGGCGCCGTTCGCCTTCATCCGCGGCCCGTTCATCGCGGAAGGCATCCTCCAAGGCGGCGTGGGCGCGCTCGTGGCGATCGTCTCGCTGTGGGTCGTTTTCATGCTTGGAAAGGGCTGGTACGGCCGGATGGCGCTCGAGGGGCTCGGGCTGACGTCGCTCGCGTTCCTGCCTCTGGGAGCCGTTGTAGCGCTCCTGGCGGGCGGGATGCTGCTCGGCTGCGTTGGAGGGCTGATCGTGGCTCGGACGGTCCGCTGAGCCAGCGCTCCCCATCTCAATTACGACACCGTCTGTTGACACAAGTTCCAACACGCGTCTACACTGGTTTTTACGCCTTATATGTCCCAGGCAAGGAGTCGCATGGCATCCGTTGTCAGACCGGCCAGGGTTTTGGGCTCGCCTGTCACGTCTCTTTCCACCTACACAGATTTCTATCGCGCCGAGTTCACGAAACATCGTGAATGCCTCGCAGCTTTGCGAGAGTATTTTTCGGAAAGCGCGATCACGGACGCCGATGCCGCGCTCGCGCGCGTCATCAATGAGCTCGAACAGTTGTGCGCAAAGGACGACGCTGAGCAGGTGATTGCCGGGCTGTTGCGAAAGTTCAACGCCGTCACCGGCCTCTCCGGGTGGTCCGACCCCACGCAGCTCCACTGACACGCCAGACTCTTCATCTCCGAAACGACGCCAGCACAATTCTTCGTGCGGCGGTAGACGCCGTCGATCCTTCTCGCTTGATGCAGCACGCGTTCGCACGCGGCCTGTTGCCCGAACTCGGTCCAGCGACGCCCATTGTTGCCGCCGGGAAAGCCGCGTGGCTGATGGCCCAAGCGATCGGTGAGCGGGGCGCGAGTGGCGTGATTGCTGGCCCGCGCGTCGGCGCGAGCGACCCGCCACCGGGATTTCAGTGGTACGACGCGGGACATCCGTATCCCAACGACGCAAGCGTCGCCGCTGGCCGGCATGCGCTGAGCATTGCGGCCGAGTGCCGTCAGCGCGGTGAAACCCTTGTCGTGCTGCTGTCCGGCGGCGCATCGGCGATGCTGGTCGCGCCCTCGGCTGGGCTGACCGTTGAGGACAAGCAGGCGACCGGCCGCGCGCTGATGACAGCAGGATTCGCAATCGATCGACTGAACTGCGTCCGAAAGCACCTGTCCGACGTCAAAGGTGGACGGCTCGCGGCCGAGGCCGGCCGTGTGCTCACGCTGGTGATCTCGGATGTTCACGGTCCCATACCGAACGATCCGTCCGTGATCGGCTCGGGCCCAACCGTGCCCGATCTCACATCGTTTCGAGAAGCGCTCGAGATCGTTCAGCAGGTCCCGGCCGTGCCTGGTCGGGTTCGTAGTCATCTCGAGCGAGGCGCACGGGGTGAGTTGCAGGAGACCATCAAGCCGGGCGACAGAAGGCTGGAGGACCTGCGGTACGAAATCCTCGGCGATCGCACGACCGCACTCGCAGGCGCGGTCCGCGCGGCGGAGTCGCTGAACTATCGCGTCATCGCGGTAGACGAAGCGACAACAGGCGAGGCACGCGACGCGGCACGTGATTTCGTGAGACACGCCGGACGGGCAGCCGAAGGCAGCCGTCGCCTGTGCATGCTCGCGGCGGGCGAGACGACCGTGACGGTCACGGGAAACGGCAAGGGCGGACGGAACCAGGAGTTCGTGCTCGCGGCCGTTCCGGCGCTTGCGGCCCTCGAGCGGGACGCGGTGCTTGCCAGTGTTGGCACGGATGGAATCGACGGTCCGACGGACGCCGGC
>Ga0075420_100004131_pt1 | contig 12710 bp, 25 predicted proteins | sample SoiMetdeltSBSDD4_FD_75296 | JGI IMG/M metagenome (GOLD analysis project Ga0075420, IMG submission 75296) | Bulk soil microbial communities from a Populus tree surrounding site in Tennessee, USA - Soil MetaG P. deltoides SBSDD4 | ecosystem: Environmental > Terrestrial > Soil > Tree plantation... | reverse complement strand
CGCTCCCCGTGCATCTCACCCAGGGCGGCCGGCCCCATGCCTATAACCATTAGAAGTATGATCACCAAGCACACTGGCCAGCCCAGTACAGCCGCGACATACTCTCCCTCCCAGCGTCTGTCCCGCACGATGTATCCCACGATGTAGCTCGCGATTATCGCTCCCACTCCCCAGGTGATCGGCACGTACCACAGCATGGTTTCCTCTCCTCATCAAAGTCGTCACGCCGGCGCGCTGAGGTGACAAATCTCTACTAATTTACTAGGCTCGGTGCTCGGTCCTCGTTAGATCCTCGAGCTCCTTCTCCGTCACCTCTCTCAACCCAGCCGTACTCCCGAATAACTTGATCGCCTCATCCCACGCCACCGGTGCATACCCCCACTGATCCACTCCAACATTCACAAAGCGTCCCCAGGCGATGTGCCAGCGCTTATGCACATGCCCGCAGAACGTCTTCGGCCACTCGCCTCGCCGCCAGGCATTCTGTGCCATCCACCCGAGCGCATCATGCACCATGAACACGCCGCCGAATGTCAGATCATTCTGAACCGAGGCCCACACCCCCAGATTCGCCTCATGCGTCAGCGTCCGATCGTGATTCCCCCTCACCAGATGCTTCTTCCCGTTCAGCTTCTGAATCGTCCACTGCCTCAGCCACCGATCCTGAAAGCTAACGTCCCCGAGCACGAAGACGTGGTCCTGCGGCGCCACCCGCTGATTCCACCTCTCCACCAGCTGGTGGTCGTGGTCGAACAAGTTCTTGAACGGGCGGTCGCAGAACTCGATGATCCTCCGGTGGCCGAGGTGTAAGTCCGCGGTTAACCAAACCAGTCCCCGGTCGCCGGCCCCACCGTGCCAAAGCTGCATTTCTCCCTCTGTTCTGGGTCTCAGGTTGCTCAACCCAAGGTTCCTTCGCTCCTCTCTCCGGCCCCAGCGGACAATCCTTGCACTCCTCCTTCGTCCCGCTCTGGTGTATCGCCACGCACGTCGTCACTGTCATCCTAGCGTGCATCGGCGGACATGGAACGAGGACAAAGGTCTTCATCTCAGGTCCTCTTCTCAAGCAGCTCGATGATCCTGTCCAGCTGCTTCGGGATCTGGAGCACTCCGTACACCATGTACGCCGTCCAGAGTGTCCAGACCACGACGAGCAGCATCCACACCACCAGGCCCACGGTCTCCATTACTTCTTCTCCTGTGCCTCGCACTCCTTCACGATGACGTTCATCTTCACGATCAACTGCCTGAACTCTTCCATCGTGGGTGGATTCGTCGTGCTCCCGATGCGAATCTTCGCCTTCCCATCCGCATCCGGTTTCTCGATCGTCACCAGCGTGATGAACTCCTTGAGCACGTTCATCGACGCCGATGCGCAGTCAATCGGCTTCTCGGCTGGCTTTCGCACCGCCACCACAAGTGCCGCCACGAACAGCACCCCCGCTATCGTCATCCCTGTGATCTTCAGAAACCCCTTCACATCTTCGGTCATCGCTCCTCCTTGTTGTTGATCACTTCACATCCCCCAGCGCCGCCACCATCCTCCTCAGCGTCAGATGCGCCAGCACAATCGCCATCTTCAACTGATTCGCCGTCAGATCCTGCCACCTGTCGATCTCATGCTGGCACTTCCTGCAATACGGCTCGTCCATGTCGAACTTGTTCTCTAGGCACAGAACGCATTTGTGCTGCATATGTCCCCTCGGAATCCCGGCTTTCCTCTCGAACATCGTATCTCCTGCAACGGGCCGAGCTCATCACCCGGCCCATTCGGTCAGCTGATCCAGGCCGCCACGGCATGAAACGCGCTCAGCGCCGTCTGCTTCGCCGCGATCATGCAACAGAACGCCCAGAACGAGCAAGGAGCCAGGGATCCCATCGTCATCGCCATGCCTCTCTTCAAACCGGCAGCACCACTTCCACCGGACCCTCCGGCTTCATCAGCACCGCCTCGATCTTCTCCTTCGGCACCTCGACCTTCACCAGCGCCGTCGATGTCTTCGTCCGATCCTCACACTTCGCCGGATCGATGACGATCATGTCCCCCTTCACCAGATCGAACAGCTGAATCTTGATCCTGTCCGGATGATCCACCGCCCACTGCCGGATCGCGTTCGCGACAAGCGACCCCGCGACCGCCGCCGTGTACGCCACCGCTCTCGCCGCACACGGATCCGGTGAAAACGTCAGATCACTCGGATTGATCACCTTCTCGTACTCCCTCAGGTGACTCTCGATCTTCGGATCGATGGCATACAGCTCGAACCACTGCCCTCCCATCCTCGGGTCCACGAACAGCTTGCACCGGTCCTTCATCGCCTTCCAGACCGTCTGCCTCCCGAGCAGATTGTCCATCGACGCGATGCACACATCCACATCCTTCGCGTGCTTCCCGTCGAACAGCGCATCCGCCGTCTCGACCGCCTCTGGATCGAGCTCGAACTCCCTCACCAGCTGCCTCTTGACCGCATCGACCTTCTTCATCCCGAGGCTCGACACCCCGAACGCCTGCACCGACACGTTCACCGGCTCGACCTGATCCGGGTCGATGAGCATGAACTTCTCGAACCCCATCTTCCCCATGAGGATCGCTGTCCAGCTCCCGATCGCCCCACACCCGACGATCATCACCTTCTTCTCCGCCGCCACCTTCACCGGTAGCAGCTCCTCGTGCCTCGACCGATCCACCAGTCCCATCATCGCCTAGCCTCCTCGAGTAGGTTCGCTGGAACCCGCAGCTTCTTTGCCAACAGCTGCTCCACCGCCGGCTTCGCCACCTGCCTTGCCAGAGTCAAGATGTGAATCCTGTCCTCGTCCCCCGCCTTCTGCGCTGCCACGATCCTCGCCTTCAGGTCCGGCGGCGCCGATGGCATCGACCAACTCCTCCCTTGCCCCGACTCCTTGTCCATCACCAGCACAAACCTCGGGAGCTGTCTCCATGGAACCTCATCATCAAGCTTGATCTTCGGCATCCACTTCTTCGCCTCTTTGGCCGCCCTCGGTGCAAGCTCATACCGATCATACCCAACCGCTGATGGATACGACTTCCCTGCCCACGTCACCGGACTCCACTCAACGTGCCCACGGCCCACGTCCTCTTCCCCAAGTCCGCCCCATCCCCGCCAATAAATCATCCCCGCCTCTCGCCCATTCAGCCACCCCCGAGCGGTCTTCCGCAACTTCCTTCTGTCTAGCCTCCACCAATCTGCGCCAGACTTCCCCACCGTCATGTGCTCCCGCTGTTTCGTCTTCGGCCACTGTGACAAGCATGCACAGTACAGCTGTGTCATCGCCCCCTCGATACACTTCCCGTACCCGTCAGCGCTCAACCACCTCAACAAACTCCCCGTTCCCAGCCCCTGCGGGTGATACTCATGTGACCCATAGCTCTCCGCGTCCGCCACCCACCTCTTCACCATGAACTTCGTCATCCGCTCCCATGTCATCGCCCCCGTCCGATCGATGATCATCCCCTCCGCTTCCCACTTCACCCCAGGGAACTCCACCGTCATCACTCTCACGACATCATCCCCGAGAAGATGCCATCCGCCAACATCTCATAGATGTTCTCCGTCTCATCCGTCAGGTGCTCCGGGCAAACCCCCAGCGCCCAGTACCTCGTCCCCGTCTCCGGCGTAATCCACGTCGTGCATCTCGCCTCCATGCACATCTTCCTCACCACTTCCCCGCTCGCCGTGACCGCCACGCAAGTCTTCCCGTCCGACTTGATCGTGTTCCCCACCCGACTGACCGGCTCCTCTTTGACGGTATTCTGCTCCACCACCTGCTCCTCAGCCGACTTCGTCTTCCCACTATCCACCCACCCCGACGACGCCTTGTTCGCCGCCGCCCTCCGATCTCTCCAGCTCTGCAACAGCGCCGTTCTCTTCAGATCATGCGCCTTCCTCCAGTGCTCCGCCCTCAGCTCATCGAACCCAATGAAGTTGCTCCTCCCATGACACCCGATCTGCTGCGAATAGATCACCGGTGACGCGCAGTACTCCATCGCCGGACACTGCTCACACCTCGTCCACTGCCCCGATGACCAGTGTGACCGGTCCGCCGGGTCATTCGGTTTCCATCCCTCTCCACCCCTCCCGCCGATATGCACATACCCGCCCTTCTCATTCGGCGTGTACACCGTTCCCCTGTTCGACTTCTTCGCCTCATCCTCCGCCTTCTGGATCGCCGCGAGTCGATCATCCGTCAGATCCCGCTTCGGCCGCACCCCGTACTGCATCTTCTCCTTCATGACCTTGTCGCATTCTTCTCGCACGTTGTAGCTCGCCTGCTCCACGTGCATCACCGCCTCCTGCGTCCACTGAACGTTCTTCGGCCCGATCAACGTATCCACCCGCGCCTTCCACTCCCGGCGCTTGTTGAACACGATGCTCGCCAACACCCCCTTGTTCACCAGACTCCTGATGCACTCCTCATCTGTCCCGCTCCAGAACACTCCCATGTTCACGTGCGAGTGCCACCAGAAGATATCCACATCCGGCATCACTCCCATCGCCCCGATCTTCTCCTGCCACTCCGCCAGCTCGAGTGGATCGATCTCCGTCCCGCCTCCGGTCCCCCACTGCCGGAACAACTCCACATCATCCACCTTGAAATGCAGCCTCCCCGTCTTCGGCCCCCTGAACACCTCTCCCTTCGCCAGGCCGCTGATCTCCACACTGCACAGATCCACCCACGCGCTGATCTTCTCATAGGCCAGCTGACTGACCACGATGACTGGTTGCAGCTCTGCCTTCACTGTCCCTGGTGTCTCGTGTGTCATCTCTGGCCTCCTGGATCTTCACCGAGCATCTCACGGAAACGGGCTATTGCAGCATTAAGATCTGTCGCCGTGATGTGTGTCGGTGCCGGTAGAGGCGCCGCCTCCGTCGCCCCTTCGGCCGGCTTCTCCACCACCCCCGCCAACTCCATCCCACTCACCTTCGGCGCATCCCCAACTCTCTTGCTCACCGCCACCAGTGGCGCATACTGATGCGGATCATCATGCCACTGCCCAAAGAACCCCGACATCTCATCTACAAACGCTCCCCAGCCCTTGTCGAACAGCTGAATCAGCACCCACTCCCCGAACGGGATCGGATTATTCGGATCATCCGTCCTCCCCCAGCAGATCTTCCCGTTCCCTGTCCGATACACATGCGGATGTGGATGCTTGTTCCCGTCCTCCTGTATCGCCAGCATCGTGTCAGGATCCAGCGGCACCGGGATCCAGAGATAGATCGGCGGCAGCTCATACACCCCCGCCGTATACGTCCTCCCCACATGCACCCTCTCTGGACTCAGAAACCTGACCGGGTTGAGACACAGCACCACCGCATTCGGCCGTGTGTACGCCGCTCTCAACCTCCCGTCCTTCACCAGCTGCTCGATCTCCTTGAACCCCTCCCTCGATGTCCACTTCCCCGACTGCCCCGTCTTCATCTTCTGCAACTCCAGTGCCCGCTCCATCTGCGCCACCTTCAACCCGTGCACCCGCTCGCCCTCTGACAACACCGCCGTTTGCACCGCGGTTATGGCTGCCCAGCTCGCCTCCGGGATCTCGATCGGCCCCTTTGGCTTCGTCGCCGCCACCGGCCTCAGCTGCACCCCAAACTCCTGCTCGAACTGTTCTATCACCCTCGAGTCCACCTCTTCCCAGTTCCTGTTCTCCTCCTTCGCCCACTCGAGGATGAACTCCACCAGCGAACACCAGAACCGTGCATAGACCTTCGCCGATGGCGACTCCTTGATATCCGTCACCCCCGCCCAGAGCTCACACTGCGGGTCGACCCCCAGTGTCAACACCCCACTCTTCCTCACTCCTACACAGAGCGCGTACCCATGATGCCTCCCCAACACATGCCCCGGGACAACCTCCTCCGGCCACGACGTGATCGCCGCCGGCAGTGTCGTCGTGATCCCGATCGGTGAGTACGTGAAGTGAATCGTGTTCCCGCCCGAAAGCATCGAATGGTTCATGGCGAACGCATACCGATTCGCCAACCCCGCGTAGTTCACATCCTGCACCGATTCCCGGTGCTCCACCGGCCCCTCGCCCACCTTCGGCACCAGCACCAAGAACCTCGGCGTCTTCTCAAACCTCTTCTTGTTCAGCGTCTCCGGCGGCGCCTCCTGCTGATAGATCTTCAGCACATCCTCTCCCGCCACCCCCGGTCTGATCCCCGCGTCCACCAAGAACCCTCTCAACCCTCCCGGTCCTCTCCTCGGTGTCAGATTCCCCTTCCGATAATCCACCCACCGATCTGTGACCAACCGAGCCGCGGTGTGACACGTCCCGTGCGCCAGCTGCGTCTGGAAATTCGCCACGTTGTGCCATCGCGTGCTCCACGCCTCCGTCGCTCGAAGCGGTGGCCCGTCCACCACCCTCTTGTCAATCTCCTCATACGTCTTCAGCACATCCGGCTGCAGCATGAACGCCCACTGCGTCCCCGCGGTCATCACATACCCCAGACACGTATTCCTCACCGCCGCCCCACCCGCCTCCGCAATCTCATCCTTGAACCACGTCCACGTCCGTCCCCGCTGCATCGCCGCCAAGCACGCTTCCATCCGCCCTTCTGCCGGTTGGTGCGCCGCGAACTTCGTGACCAGCTCGTTCCTCACCCGCTCTGTCCTCTGTGCGATCGTCTCCGGAGGCGGAGCCGGCTTCGGTGTCTCCACCGTCGTAACCGCTGCCGTACTCCCTAGCGTATTGATAGCCACTCCTCCTCCTTTCTTCCCTGAAAAATGGGGGGTGAGGCCGCCGTGACCTCACCCCCGCAGCTCGTGCGACAGAGCCCTTTAGCTCTGCTCTTCGGTCTTCGCCTCGGGAGCCGGCTCGGCTGCCGGATCCGCAGGCGTGGCCGCCTCGGCCGCCTCCGGTGCCTCGGGATCGGTTCCACCGATCGCCTTCGCCGTCGCCTTCACGACATCGCCGTCGCGCAGGGGGTAGCTGTTGAGATCGGCCTCGTCCACTCGCGTGGTGTTGATGATCACCGACAGCCCGCGGGTGTCGACGCCCAGCGCCTTCAGCGCCGGTCCGGCGAACTCACCGTTCGCGAGGGTCTTGGTGATGTCGCCGCACTTGAATCCCTTGAATTGCACGCTCGCCATGTTGTTCTCTCCTGGAGCTGATTGCTTCCCGGGTGGACGCTCCCTGCCTCCCGGTGCCTCGGAGTCACTGACCCCAATCTTCTTCTGCTTCGTGTACCACCTGAACACGAACCCCCCGTACCCGATGTCCTGATGCCACCCATACTTGTGTGGCTTGAGCGAGCACTGAAACAGCCCCCCAGGGCTCCTCTCATCGCATCGGTTGCTAGTCATTGGCGCCTTGTACTCGGTTCCGTATCTCATCGTTTCCACCACGACCAGTAGAAGGCACACACCGACCAGTAGCAATAACGCCTTGGCCAATTCGCAGGGTTCATTTCGGCCCCCTCTTCCCCCACCAGCACCACACTCCACCGAACAATCCATCAACTCCTCTATGCGCCCCCGCGTGCCCCGGCATCTCGTGACACGCCCCCACGAACCACCTCGGGCTCGGATCTTCGCACGCCGCCCACGGCCGCGCCTTGTACGTCTCCCGCCCGTCGCTCGACTTGTTCCTCAAATTCTTGAACCAGTTCACGAGCGCGTGCATCTCATCACCTCATCACTACGAAATCACTACAGCCCCGTAGAAACTCCAACTGTTGCATCTAAACGAGTTAGCCCCGAAATTGCTCATCGAAATCACTACGCCCCGAGAGAGAGAGAAAGAGCGAAAGATCACATAGTCGATAGGGGGGGCTATTTAACTAATAAATTATTAAAATTATATAAAGACCTCCCTCTCTCTTCCCCCTCTACTCGTCGCTCGTCGTGTAGTTCCCCTCTCCCCCTCTAGCTCTCCGTCGACGTGTAGTGATTTCAAACTCGAAAATCGGGCCTAAGTCCTTTCGTTGCACTAGATGGAATCACTACACGTGTGTAGTGATCTGTAGATGCCAAAATGGCGCACCTCAGCGGTCATCGATCTCATCTAGCACCCAGGTCAGCGTCCAGGCCGCACAGATGAGCGGGGTGAACGGGAGAAGCAGTGGCGCTCCTAGTGCCAACACCCACCATGGAGGCCGCTTGGGCGTTCTCATCTCTGCCTCCAGAAGTCCGTCCGCTGGGCCATGTACCTGTCCCCGACCTCGCCCCACACCTCAAACCTCATCGCCCTCGTCCGATCTCCCATGAACTCCACAACCGTGGTGCAGTCAGGATCGCCCCCGCGTTCCTCGCAGTGAACCATCTTGATCTCAACCCACTCGGCCTCTGGCAGTAGCGGCGGTGGCGGCTCCTTGCCACATCCCAACAGCGTAAGCTCAGCGGCGAGGATGACGGTAATCGTCTTCATCTTCATCGTCGGCCTCGTTGTCCAGCTCCTCGTCGTGTGAGTGCAACCAGAAGAGGTTCGGCCCCGGCAAGTACTCACACTGAAAGAGATGCACGATCTCATGCTTGATCAGGATGTCCCCGATCTCGTCCCCTTCGACGTACACGCTCTCCCGCCCCTCTCGGTCCTCCGTGAACAGCTCCGTGATCTCCTCGACGATCTCGTTGAGCCTGTTCAGCTCGGTCACTGCCTGCCCGCCCTCAAGCACTCGCCCTGTCTCGATCTCGACGATGTAATACCCACTGATTCGGTTGCTGATGTGATCTGTCCTGGGAATGAACTTGTACTTAACCCTGTTCGCCATCTCACTCTCCCGCGATCAGCACCGCCAGCGCGATCAGCGCCAGCGCCTTGACCGTCTGATCTTCTCCCACGATCATGAGCACGAACGCCATGATCATCATCACCCCCCGCAACACGTTCTTCCACCGCCTGTGCCGCCGCCACATCTCCGCATCCACGATGGTCTGCTCGAAGGCGTTCATCGCCGGTATCGTTCTCATCCCCGCCTCCTTCCCACCACGTAACAGAGTCCCGCGATCACGATGCTCACCGCCAATGGCGAACCGTTCCACCACTTGTGCACGAACGACCACGCCACCAACAGCGTCACCAGCCACACCGCCAATGCAGCACAGCCTGCCACGCCGTCCACTGTGTCCTGGTCATTCATCACACCCACCTTGGATCAGCCGGCACCCCGATCGGCATGCACGGCTTCGGCTGTGGCTTCGGCGCCGGGAAGTCGATGAGACACAGCGCCGGGTAGTACCAGCACCGCCAGTCGTAGAACAGCGACGACAACGAGAACGTCATCGCCACCACTACGACCACCGTCGCTCCTGACTTCATGACCTTCTTCATACCCTGCCTCCCTCTGCAATAATCGCTGGGCCTTGGCTGGAGCGCTGTCTGCCGCATGAAGGGGGGCGTACTCCATGTTCGACTACACTCAACACCCAAGGCCCAACTCTCTAATCTGGTGGGCGACCCACTGAACTCTCGCCCAGCGGGCGCGACGTCCGAGGATGAGGGCAGGGCATCCGCCGTTCGCCGTCTTGCTCGCCCAAATAGACGCCGGGAAGTTTCGCGACCTTCCCGGCTGGCTCTCCAGGGTTTTTCCCCGCCCTGGTAGGGCTCAGAGACTCGAATAGTTGCCTCTCTCCCTCAGCGCAGAGCTCGGCGTTCACCTCAAGCGCAGGCAGTTGCGAATCGAGATGTCCTTCCGAGTTGCACCACAGGGTTGGGCCAGAGAGGCGCGGCCACGGGTGCCAGCTGTGCCGAACCGACACCCGATTACCGATGCCACCGTTCTCGCTTTCGCGGAGTCTCGGGCAACACCGGAATAGTCATCCCTGGGGACAGCGGCTTCGATGGATGCCAGGAAAGTCCAGGGTGCACCCGCTGCAGCGTGCCGCACCCCTTGTGGACTCCGGGAACATCGATCTTCTCACGGCCGTCCCCAGGAATCTTTTCTGACAAGGTCAGCGGAGCACCACTCCCGGCGCTGCCTCATCCCATCTCACGGGCCTCGTTCGTCGGTGCCACGCTCGTGTGGAGGCTAATCCTGAAAGCGCTCCGAGCCTGTGGCTCAGGTCAGCCCGCGGTGCCTCCATCACTCCTGTCGTGAACGGCCCCTCCTCTCGCCGCGACTCTCCGCCGTCCACACTGGCAGGGCAGCGACCCCGGTTCTGCACCTGAGATGTCTCCCCGCCTTACCGGACATCAAGATGCCTCATCGGCACCCCGCGTCCTGTTCACGCTCCTGTCGTCCGCATGGGAGCCAGCTTTACGGGCTGGTTTTACGAGGCGCGTGAATTCTTCCGACACTGCTTGTTGCAGAACTTTCTCACCGTCCCCTTGAGCAGCTCCTTCTTGGTGAACAACAGGGCAGTGCCGCAGTACTCGCACTCGAGCCTGGGCTCCACCTCCCTGGTGATCGCCTCTCTCCTGCTCTTCTTGGTCGTTCTCTCATAGCTGATCATGCCATCTCCCCGTGATTGTGCCGGTCTGATGGCCCGCCCGCCATCTGGTACGCTTCGGCACACACGCCCCGCGCCTCGGCAAGCTCGCGCTCCGCATCCAACAGGTCGAGGGCGAGGTCGCGGGCCAGTCCGCCCCAATCGCCTGAAGTTGCTCCTCGCACGGTCTCGACCGGCACGCGACGGCGGGCGGTCATCGCGTTGTCTCGATGAGGCTCGCTTCGTCGCGTAACTCGGAGGCCCACTCCCTACGAAGCAACTGCACGGCTTCCTCGAAGTAGATCCCGTTGCAACGGCACGCCTGAACGTACCGGATGGCTTCGGACTGTGCGCGGTCGATGCGGTCCATCACTCCCCCTCGGCCCGCTCGGGGGCGGGCTGGCGGGCGCGTAACAGCCGGTCAATTTCCGCCGCGATCAGCGCACCCGCCTTTTCGAGATTCTCCTCTGCCTCAGGCTCCTCGGCGATGAACTCCACCGTTGCCCCGAACAAGACCGCCCTGAGCTCGTCAATCTCTTCGGTGGTTAGCCGCGTCCCCGGCTTAAACCAGTACGTTGCTATCCGCTTGGACTTCCAGCGCATAGCTGTGTGTGCTTTCATCATCTTGCCCTCTCGCTGGGGCACGGCCGCGCTCGAACTCCCGCTGGGAAGCTCCCTCGGTCATTCGAAACCGTGCCCCAACCTCGCTATCTGATCCTCGCCCGCCTGGGGTTATCCGCCTTGCTCCGCCCAAACGGGAACTGCACCCACAGCTTGGACCTCGAAATCGGCACGTTGATCCCCGCCGAGCGGACGTTCTCGCCCTGGTCGAGCGGTTCCACAGCCGTCTGCGCAGCCAGCTCCTGATCGCGGTCTGAGAACCCTGGTTGGCTCTCCCGCACATCCATCGCCGCCTGCTGTAGTCTCGCCCGTTTGATCGAGCTGACTTCAGCCGCCTGCCTAGGAAACCGCACCCTATACCGAGGCTTCCGCTTCGGCAGAGGACCGCGCCCTTGCACGGTCTCCGCCATGTCTCACCTCCGACACTAGGCTGCCTGCCTAGTTCTGTTGCCTCTCGCCGGAGCTTTGACGTGGGGTGGGGATATTCTCCCCACCCCTGCCCGACGATCAGAGCCTGACGCGGTTCGCCTTGCCGAAGACGCCCAGCTTGTGCGCCTCCTCGGCAGGCAGGGCGACGACTCGCCCCAAGTCCGCGTCCCAGACCGCGACGTGCGCCGCCTGCTTGGCGAGCGCCTCGCGGAGCTTCACGGCGAAGATGGAAGCCGGGTCGATACACTCCAGCAGTGGATCCCAACCGCCATACGACGGCCGGAACGCCGGAGAGATCATGTTGACCACGACCCCTACCTTTGCCGGGACGTTCTTGGTCATCACGTACGCTTTCTGCTTCACGACCTGCCCGTCGGTACCCACGACCTCCACGGTTCGGAGGGCGAGTCCTTCCGGCTTGCGTGCTTCAGTGGCATACGCATCGACCGCGAACTCCGGGACTCTGACCGTCGGAGCCGTCGCCTTGTCTTGCATGGCTTCGTCTCCGCCCGAATGTTCTTGCAGCCGGTACGCTCGGGATTCCGTGCTCGGCTGCCGCCTGCCCTACCCGTCACGCCCGTCCCGTGAGGGCCGCTCGTGCCGTGCCGCCGCGGTGCGCTGCAACGACGCCGGGCCATGGTGGTTTCGCGAACCGCCGCCCGATGCCCGATGCGCCTCGCCGCCCGACCCCCAGGCCCCCCCGCACCAGCCCGCGCGAGACCATAGATCGACCTCCTAGCGTCTGTAGAAATTTCAGCCATCGAGCGACGAGCGAGGAGGCGAATCCGGCGCCGCGGTGTGGTATAGTGGCGGCTCGGGGGGAACAAGGGATGTTTCTCACTAGACGGATCGTCAAGCTCCTGACTCTCGTGGTTGAGGAACTGCGGGAGGCCAGGAAGCGACAGGAGAAAATACTCATGGCACTGGCAGACTTTCAGGCTGTTTTGCAACAGATTCGGGACGCCGGCGAGAACGTGGCGGCCGACGTGGAGACGATCCTGGCGCAGCTCTCGGCCGGCGGGCTGACCGCGGACGAGGAAGCGCAGCTGCTCGTGGAGCTGCAGGGAGTTGCGGACAGGATGCGAGGGATCGCGGACATCGTTCCCGACCCCGCGTAGATTGCGATAGGGCTGACAGAAGGGGGGCCGAGCTTCAACCTGGGGCCGGCCCCCCTCGATTTTTGTGTGGCGGGGCTTCGCTCGGCGCGGTAGACTGAGAGGCACGGGAGGGAAGAAGAGATGAAAAGCGCGCTGAAGGAAGCGGATCAGGCGGTG
>Ga0075420_100004121_pt1 | contig 12724 bp, 10 predicted proteins | sample SoiMetdeltSBSDD4_FD_75296 | JGI IMG/M metagenome (GOLD analysis project Ga0075420, IMG submission 75296) | Bulk soil microbial communities from a Populus tree surrounding site in Tennessee, USA - Soil MetaG P. deltoides SBSDD4 | ecosystem: Environmental > Terrestrial > Soil > Tree plantation... | reverse complement strand
TCGAAGAACGCGCTCGGCACGAACGTGCAGGGCTACGTGATCCCGATGTTCCAGAGCCAGACCGCGATCGCCTACAACCCGACGCTGGTGAAAAATCCGCCGAAGACCTACGAGGAGCTCGCCGCGTGGGCCAAGGCGAACCCGCGCAAGTTCGGCTACAACGGCATCAAGGGCGGCATGTCGGGCGTGGCGTTCGTCGTCGGCTGGGTCTACGCCAACACGCCGGACGGCGAGCGCCTGATGAAAGGACCCTACGACGCCTCGACCAAGGCGAAGTGGGATCCCGCGCTCGGCAAGCTGAAGGAATTCAATCGCAACGTCGTGATCACCCCGGGTAACGCGGGCACGCTCGACATGCTGAACCGCGGCGAGATCTCGATGGGCCCGGTGTGGGTCGACATGTTCTACACCTGGATGGCCGACGGCAAGCTGCCGCCGAACATGCGCCTGCAGCTCATCGGGCCGGGGATGCCCGGCCAGCCGATGTACTACGTGATCCCGGCGAAAGCGGCGAACATGCCGGCGGCGAAGAAGTTCGTCGAGATGGCGACCAGTCCCGAGGTCCAGGCCGAGGGCATCGTGAAGAAGTTCAACTGGTATCCGGGAATCGACGCCCAGCATGTGAAGGCCAAGCTCGACGACAAGACCTGGAACAAGCTGTTCGTTGACGTCAGCCCGCAGGACCTCGCGTCCAAGGGCAAGACCTTCCCGATCAAGCAGTACTTCGACGACATTCTCGAGAGCTACGAGAAGAAGGTCCTGAACTAATCGCGCATGCGCGATAGCGGCCGCCGGAGTTCCATACTCTTTGGGCCGCTCCTGGTAGCGCCAGCACTGCTGATGGTGCTGGCGCTATTTGTTTATCCGCTCGGCTATTCGCTCGTCACCGCGTTCGAGGCCAAGGGCGGCGGCTTCACCCTCGGCAATTTTCAGAAGGCGTTCGAGTTCTACAGCGTGGACATCGGCTTCACGCTGGTGATCATCGGGCTTTCGACCCTGCTGATCGCGCTCGCCTCGATCGCGATCGGCGGCTACCTGACGCTCGGCGAGAATCCGAGCGCGGTCGCCGTGCTGCGCTGGCTTTACCGGTGGCCGCTCTTCATCCCGTTCGTGGTCGCCGCGCAGTGCATGCGCTCGTTCCTCGCCAAGAACGGCCTGATGAACAACACCTTCGTCGCCGCAGGGATCCTGGAGATCGACCAGACCGTCGGCTTTCTCGACTGGCGCGGCATCGTGATCACCTTCGTCTGGAAGCAGACGCCGTTCGTCGCCCTGCTCGTCGCCGGCGCCATGGCGTCGCTCGACCGCTCCACCATCGAGGCCGCGCGCAACCTGGGCGCGTCGCGGTTGCGCATCCTGTTCGAGATCCTGGTGCCGCAGGTGATGCCGACGCTGGTGGTCGGGCTGATCCTCTCTTTCGTCACCATGATGAGCGTGCTTTCGGTGCCGCTCATGATCAGCGGCGAGTCGCCGACCATGATGACGGTCGACATGGCGTTCCGCATCAACAACTACGGCGACTACGGTACCGCGAACGCGCTCGGCTTCATCTCCTACCTGCTGACCGCCGCGTGCGCCTGGGTCTACCTCAAGCGGGGGGTGCGGCAGGCATGACCTGGCTGATGCGCGGACTGGTCCTCGGGGTGCTGGCCTTCATCGTCCTCGGCCCGCTCGCCAACCTGGTGCTGTGGGCAGCAGCCGAGCAGTGGTACTTCCCGCACAAGTTGCCGGTCAGCTACGGCACCAAGTTCTGGGCGCAGGTGTTCAAGCCGCGCGGCGACGCGTTGGTTTCGCTCGTGACCAGCATCTGGATTGCGCTCGCCACCGTGGGCGCATGCCTCGCATTGGCCATCCCGGCGGGCTACGCGCTCGCGCGCCTCAAGCTTCCCTGGCGCACTGCCATCCTGCTCGCCTTCCTCCTGCCGCAGGCGTTTCCGAGCGTCGCGGTCTACATCAACGTGGCGCGCATCTTCTACGACTTCAAGCTGAACGGCACCATGCTCGGCGTCATCCTGGTGCATACGGTCCATGGCCTGGTCTTCGGGGTCTGGATCGCCGCCGCCGCTTTCGCCGCCGTCGACCGCGACCTCGAGCTCGCCGCGCGCAACCTCGGCGGCTCGGCGCTGCGCACCTTCCTCACCGTCAGCCTGCCGCTCGCGGCGCCCGGCATCATGGCGAGCGCGATCTTCGTCTTCCTCGAGTCGCTCGACGAGTTCACCGGCACCTTCTTCGTCGGCGTGCCCGACGTCATCACCCTTCCGCTTCTCATGTTTACCGCCAGCATCGCGGGCAACTACCAGATCGCCGCGATTACCGCGCTGGTGCTGCTCGTTCCTTCCGTCCTGTTCATGCTGTTCATCGAACGCTTCCTGAAGGCCGATGTGATGTCTAAAATCGGGGCCTAGCCCCAGCCGGGTCGAATCGCAGTCACCCGGTCGCACAGGACCCTCCGTCCCAAGACTGCCGGTCTCCGTATTGGAGGGTTATGAACAACATCTTCATCGCGCGCGCGTTGCGCGACTTCGGCGACGGCTTCGTCGCGGTCCTGCTGCCGGTCTACCTCACCGCGCTCGGCCTGTCGGCGTTCCACGTGGGGGTCATCGCCACGGCCGCGCTGCTCGGTTCGGCCCTGCTGACGCTGGCGGTCGGATTCCTCGCCGCGCGCTACGGGGTTCGCGGACTGCTGCTTGCGGCTTCGGCGCTGATGATGGCGAGCGGCCTCGCGTATGCGGCAGCCAACGACTACGCGCTCCTCCTCGTCGTCGCTTTCGTCGGCACCATCAATCCCTCCGGCGGCAGCACGAGCGTGTTCGTGCCGCTCGAGCACACGGTGCTCTCAGGCGCCATCGAGCCGGCGCGCCGTACCTGGGCTTTCGCGCGCTACAGCCTGCTCGGCGCCCTCGCCGGCGCGCTCGGCGCGCTCGCCGCCGCAACTCCCGAGTGGCTCGCGCCCTTCGGCATCACGCAGCTTGCCGCCATCAAGCTGATGTTCTGCTTCTACGCCCTGCTCGGCCTTCTGGGCGGGCTCGCCTACCAACGCATCGTTTCCGTCAGGAAAACCCAGACCGCGGCGCCTTTGGGCCCCTCGCGCGGCATCGTCTACAGGCTGGCCGCCCTCTTCGCGATCGACGCCTTCGCCGGCGGGTTCGTGGTGCAATCGCTGCTCGCGCTGTGGCTGTTTCAGAAATTCGACCTTTCGCTCGCCGCCGCGGGCACGTTCTTCTTCTGCAGCGGCGTGCTGGCGGCGTTCTCTTTTCCGGTGGCCGCGTGGCTCGGCAGCCGCATCGGGCTGGTCAACACCATGGTGTTCACGCACATACCGTCCAGCCTGTGCCTGATCGCCGCGGCGTTCGCGCCGTCGCTGGAATGGGCCCTCGGGCTGCTGCTGGTGCGCGCCGCGCTCTCCCAGATGGACGTGCCCACGCGCTCGTCCTACGTCATGGCGGTGGTGACCGAGCCCGAGCGTCCGGCGGCGGCGAGCGTCACCGCGGTTCCCCGCAGCCTCGCTTCGGCTGCGAGCCCGGCCCTGGCCGGGGCGCTGTTCGCCGCCGGGCTGCAGGCCTGGCCGTTGCTGCTCTGCGGCGGAATCAAGATCCTGTACGACCTGATGCTGCTCGCGGCCTTCCGCACGATCAAGCCGCCGGAGGAGCGCTAGAATCAAATCCATGAAAAAGGTCAAAGCGTCGATGATGAATGCGATCCACGACCTGCCGCTCCTGGTTGCGCGTGACGAAGGCTTTTTCCGCGACCAGGGGCTCGACGTGGAGATCGTGAAGACGCCCGGCTCCGGCCAGCGCGACTCGGACCACCAGGCGCTGCGGCCGAACGTGTTCGACCGCACCATGGAGGCGCTCTACGATCAGGGCGCCTGCGACCAGTTCCGCATGTGCGAGTGGGGCGTGATGAAGCGCGCGGTCGAGTCCACCGCGGTCGCCGGCCACCGGCCGGCGAAGATCGTCGCGCTCGGCTCGGCGATGTCCTCCTTCGCGCTCGTGACCGCGCCGAAATCGCGCATCTACGAGCCCGAGCAGCTGAAGGACCGGCCGATCGCGGTCAGTCCCTTCAACGGCTCGCATTTCACCACCCTCAAGCTGCTGGAAGGCTTCCTCAAGCGCGAGCAGATCAAGACCACCTTCGCCGGCACGATGAAGGAGCGCCTGGAGGCGGTGGCGAAGGGCGAAGTGGCCGCGGCGAGCCTGATGGAGCCCTGGATCAGCGTCGCCGAGAAGCGCGGCCTGCGCGTGCTGATGGAGTCGCATTCCACGCGCAGCGAGGCCGCCGGCGACGAGCTCGACGGGACCACGCTCGCCAAGATGTTCCGCGCCGAGGCGGCCGCCGCCGAGGCGATCGAGAAGGACCCGGCGAAGTTCGCCCGTTACCTGGTGGATGAGGCCGGCGGCTTCCTCGGGCTGAAAGACCTGAAGCTCGAGCGCATCCTGAACGCGCCGCCGGAACCGTATACGCGCGAGCGCTTCGATCACACGTACCAGTGGACGCTGGGCTGGGGTCTCGTGCCCCCGGGCGCCACGTACGAAAACACCGTCGATAACCGCGCCTGGCAGTAGCCGGACCGCAGCAGGAAGCGCTCTCCGGCTCGTCGAGCCTGGAGCGGCTCAAGCTCTACTACACCCGCAACGAGGGCCGCGTCGCGGCGGCATTCTTCGCCGCCGGCTTCGTCTTCGACATCCTCACCACCGGGCGCATCGATTCCTGGCTCACGATCGCGCAGCAGGCGGTGTATCTGGCAGTGATCATGGCGATCCTGCTGCACACGTTCCTCGAGCAAGGCTCGCCGCCGCCCGAGCCCGCCGGTTCCCGATTGAGCAAGTGGTATTACGAGTACCGCTCGCCTCTCGTGCACTTCCTCATGGGCGCGCTGCTCAACCTCTACGCCATCTTCTACTTCAAGAGCTCGTCGCTGCTGGTGTCGTTCGGCTTCCTCGGCCTGCTGGTGGTCGTGCTGCTCGCGAACGAGCTCAGGCGCATCAAGACGCTGGGCCTGCCGTTCAAGTTCGCGCTTCTCAGTCTCTGCCTGCTGTCTTTCGCGGCGTACCTGCTTCCGGTGCTGTTCGGCTCGATCGGGATCACCATGTTCCTTGCGTCGATGTTCGCGGGCTCCGTGCCGCTCGGCGCCGCCGCATGGCGCATCCGCAAGGCCCGGCCCGAGAAGTTTCCGGCGGCGCGGCGGCAGATCCTGGTGCCGCTCGGCTGCGTGCTGGTGGGTTTTCTCGCGTTCTACCTGTTCCGGCTGATCCCGCCGGTGCCGCTATCCATCCCGTTCATCGGCGTGTACCACAACGTGGAACGGACCGAGGCCGGCTATCGCCTGAGCCACGAGCGCCCGGCCTGGCGCTTCTGGCATAACGGCGACCAGAAATTCCTCGCCCAGCCCGGCGACCGGGTCTACGTGTATTTCCGCGTGTTCTCGCCCGCACGCTTCGCCGACCAGGTGCAGATGCGCTGGCACTGGAACGACCCGGCGCGCGGCTGGGCGCTGCACGATACGATTCCGATCCGCATCGTCGGCGGGCGCGAGGAAGGCTTCCGCGGCTACGGCTTCAAGTCCAACTACCAGCCCGGCGAATGGAAGGTCCAGGTGGAAACCACCGACGGGCGGGAAATCGGCCGGGTGTACTTCGAGCTGATCCCCGCGCCCGCGGCATCGCGCGCCTTCGAGGCGCAGCTCGACTAGCTGCCGACTTGCAGTCTGCAGCGGTATCTAGCTGCCAAACTTTATGTACTTGACCATCTCTTTCTGTACTTCGGCCGGCTGGTCGAGCAGGCCGTTGAACATCTTGAGCACCGCCTCGGGCGGGATGTAGCCGACTTCGATCTTCGCCTTCTTCGACTCGGCGACGAACTCGGGATCCTGCACCGCCTTGGCAAACGCCTCGCGCAGCATCTGCACGCGGTCGGCCGGCGTTCCCGGCGGCGCGCCGACCGCGCGCCCGATCGCGAGCGGCGCAGCGCGGATGCCCATGATCGCCTTGCCCACGGCGCTGGTGGCGAGGTCCTCGTCGACCGGCAGGTGTTCCCAGCCCGGCAGCGCGACGCGCCCGCGCACCAGCGGCCGCACCGCGCCGCGGTCGGCGGCGAGCTTGATCGTGGTGGCGAACGCGGCCCACACGTCGACTTCCTTGCGCTCGATCGCGAGCAGCACGTCGGCATTCGCCGGGTAGCCCGACACCAGCTTGAAGTTCGCGCCCGCGAACTCCTTCAGGAGCAGCGGGAAGTCGTGCGCATTCGATCCCGGGCCGGTGGTGCCGACCACGAGCTCCTTGCCGGATTTCTTGACCTCGTCCCAGCTCTTGTACGGCAGGTCCGAGCGCACCGAGAGCGCCACGCCGTCGGCGCCCGAGGAGCCGAGCCATTGGAAGCGCCGCGCGTCGAAGCGCGCCGCCTCGACCTTGGTGAGCTGCGCGATGCCCACGTTGGGATTGGCGGCGAGCAGCGTCAGGCCGTCGGGTTTCGCCACGTTGTAGACGTGATTGGTGGCGACCAGGTGCGCCGCGCCGGTCATGTTCTGCACGATGACCGTGGGATTGCCGGGAAGGTGCTTGCCCAGGTGGCGCGCGACGATCCGCGCGGCGATTTCCAGGCTGCCGCCGGAGGCGCCGATCACCAGGGTGACGGTCTTGCCCTCGTAGAACGAACCCTGCGACCAGGCGGGCGCGGCCAGCGGCAACGCCAGGCACAGCCCGATGATGATGCTTCGCATGTCTCCTCCTTTTATTGGAACCAGCCCGTGATCAAGCCGGTTTCGAATGGAAAATGCAACAGGCGCTGGAATAGCAGGTGAAACGCTCCCCACGCCGCCGCGGCGAGCACCGCCGCCAGGAGCCATCGCTCCCGGCCGGCGAAGGCGAGGTAGCAGAACACGAAAATCGGCACCGCGAACGGAAAGCCGAGCAGCATCACGAGCGCGATGAACCCGGCCATCCAGCCGAACACGGCGGAGCTGCGCCGATTGGCCAGCGCCTGGTCGGCGCGCGCCGGCGGCTCGCGCAGATCCAGCACGACTTGAACCAGCGCGAGCACAAGGAGCGGAATGCCCATGGTGAGTGGGAACATGGCTGCCTTCGCCGGCCACGCGAATGCCATGGACACCGCGCAGGCGGCGACGAGCGCGAGCCCCGCGCTGAAAAAAAGCGCGCCGCTAAGCCGCACGCGTGCGCCGCTCCTGGCTAAGCCGCACGAGTGCGGCGCTCCTGAAAATACGGGAACACGATGACCACCACGGTGAGCGCGATCAGCACCAGGACCAGCGGCTGCGCGAGCCAGCTGTAGCCATAGCGTGCCATCGAGATGAAGAGATACGTTTCGGCGAGCTTGCCGAGCACGAAGCCGAGCACGAGCGGCGCGCGCGGCCACTCGAAGCGCACCATGAGGTAGCCGACCGCGCCGGCGGCGAGCGTGACCAGCAGGTCGGCGATCTGCTTGTTGGCGGTGTAGCTGCCGACGAATACCAGCAGCAGGAGAAAAGGGATGATCACGCCGCCGCGAATTCGCGTCACGTAGGCGAGGTACGGCAGGAGCGCGAGGCACGCGATCACGGTGATCACGTTCGCAATCACCAGCGTCCACACCATGGAATAGGTGACCGCAAGGTGCTTGGTCAGCATGTCAGGGCCCGGGTGCAGCCCCATGATCAGGAAAGCGCCGAGCAGGATCGCCATTGCGCCGCTCCCCGGCACGCCGAAGGCGATGGTCGGGATGAGATCGCCGCCCTCCTTGGAATTGTTGGCCGCGCCCGGCCCGAGCACCCCCCGCACGTCGCCGCGGCCGAAGCGGCTGCGGTCGGTCGCGTCGCGGGCGCTCTGCGCCGCGTGCGCATAGGCCATCCATTGCGCCACACCGCCGCCCGCGCCCGGCAGGATGCCGACGAACACGCCGACCACCGAGCAGCGCACCACCAGCCAGAAGTGCCGGAAGGTGTCCTTGATTCCCTCCCACACGCCGGCGCCGAGCTTCGCCGCCGGCGCATTGCCCGCGATCGACGTCCCGCGCACCGCGAGGTCGATGATCTCGGGAATCGCGAAGATGCCGACCAGCACCGGGATGAGGTCGAGCCCTTCCCAGAGGTACATCAGGCCAAAATCGAAGCGCAGGATGCCCGACTGGCGCTCCTGGCCGATGGTGGCGAGCAGCAGGCCGAGAAATCCCATGGCGAAGCCCTTGAGCTGCGCGCGCGTGCCCAGCCCGGAAAGCGAGGTGATGCAGGCGATGCCCATCACCGTGACCATGAAGAGCTCGGGCGAGCCGAAGGTGAGGACCAGCGGGCGCACCACCGGGATCGCCAGCGCGAGCGCGGCGGCGCCGATCAGCGCGCCGACGAGCGAGCTCATCAGCGCCGCCCCCAGCGCGCGCGCCGCCTCGCCCTGCTTCGCCATCGGGTGCCCGTCGACCACGGTCGCGGCCGATAGCCCTTCGCCCGGCACGCCGAACAGGATCGAGGTGATGTCGCCGGTCGTGGCCGCGACCGAATGCATGCCGAGCAGGAAGGCGAACGCCTCCACCGGGCTCATCTTGAAGACGAACGGCAGCATCAGCGCGAGCGTCGCCGCGCCGCCGATGCCGGGCAGCAGGCCGACCACGAAGCCGAGCGCCATCCCGACCAGCATCAGGCTGAACGCGTTCCACTGCAGGACGAGAGCAAGCCCCTGGATCAGCGCATCAATCATCGGCCGGCCGATGCTAAAGCAAAACCGCTGGCTCCCGCGTTCGGTTTAGAATCGACTCGCGAATTCTCAACCGTGCGGGCTCAAGCGAATTCGTCGAAGAAGGGAGTGCTCCCATGCGGCCGATGAAGATTCGTTCGCAGCTGGTTCTACTTGCCCTCGGCAACCTCCTGATCCTCCTTGGCCTGGCAGCCGCCGCCTGGTTCGCGGCCCAAGGTGCGATCGCTCCCTCACCCGACGCGCTGCAGGTGATGGCGCTCGGCGTTGCCGGCGTCTTCGCATTGCAGCTGCTGCTGGCGCTCGCGTTGGCGAAGCGCATTTCCGGCTCCGCCGCGGCGCTCGGCCCGATCGCGAAGGCGATGCTGAGCGGCGCCAAGGCCGAAACGCCGGCCCCGATCCGGGTCGCCGAGCTCGCCGAAGCCGGCGAAAAGCTCGTGCATGCCGCTAACGCCGTGCGCGGACGCGACGCTGCGCTGCGCGCTGCCGACCGCACCAAGGACGAATTCTTCGCCATCCTCGGGCACGAGCTCCGCACTCCCCTCGCCGCGCTGGGAGCCGCCGCACATGTACTGCGGAACGCGCCGGCGGGAGACGGTGCGCTTCGCGCCGCCGCGGTGGTCCAGCGCCAGGTCGAGCACATGACCCGCCTGATCGAGGACCTGCTCGACCTGAGCCGCGTCACGCGCGGCAAGGTGAGCCTCAGTCGGCGGCCGCTGAATCTCGCGCCGGCCGTGGAACGGAGCGTCCACGAGCTGCGCGTAGCCGGGCGCCTAGAGCGCCACCACGTGCGCCTCGAGCTGGCGGAAGTCTGGGCACAGGCGGACGAGGCAAGGATCCAGCAGATCGTTTCCAATCTCGTCGGCAACGCCCTCAAGTACACGCCCGACGGCGGCAACATCGTGGTGAGCCTGCGGCGCGATCACGATGCGGCGGTGCTGCGTGTGCGCGATGACGGGGTCGGCATGTCGCCCGACCTCGCCGCCCGCGCGTTCGATCTCTTCGTCCAAGGCGAAGAGCCCGGCAGGCCGCGCGCCGCCGGACTGGGCATCGGCCTCGCGCTCGTCCGGCAGCTCGCCGAACTGCACGGGGGCAAGGCATTTGCCGCGAGCGCCGGCCTGCGCCAAGGCTCGACCTTCACGATATTGCTGCCCGCAGTCGAAGCGCGTGCCGGAGAGCATACGGCGCCCGTCGCCGTCGCCGCACAACCTCGCCACTGCATTCTGCTGGTCGAGGACAACGCGGACACGCGCGAGACCATGGTCGCCGCGCTCGAGATTGAGGGCCACCGCGTCTACCAGGCGGCGGACGGTGATGCCGGGATGCGCGCGGTCGCCGAAGTGAAACCCGACGTCGCGGTAATCGACATCGGCCTGCCCGACCTCGACGGCTACGAGTTCGCAAGCGCGCTGCGCCGTAATCCCGAATGCCAAAAGATGGTACTGGTCGCGATCACGGGTCTTGAGCAACCGGACTCGCTGCGACGCGCGCGCGAAGCAGGGTTCGACGAATACCTCACCAAGCCCGTTCCGCCGGAACGGCTGGTCCGCCTGATCGATGCCGCACGCGCTTCCAAAAGCAAGAGAGCATACGCAGGCACGACGTAAGCGTTCATTTCGAACTGACCTCGAGCACCAAGCGGACGGGAGGCAACGCCATGGTTCTGTTCTTACGATCCACTCTTGCGACGCTAGCCGCCGCTGCGGTGCTGCTCAGCGGATGTGCTTCGTTCGCACCCGCCGCCGACAAACCGGCTCTGATCGTCTTCATGGCGATCGACGGCCTGCCGCAGCGGCAGGTCGTCGACTACCGCGACCAGCTCGCCGCCGACGGCTTGCGGCGCTTCCTCGAGCGCGGCGCATGGTTCGCCGATGCGCATTACGCGCACGCCAACACACAGACCGCGCCCGGCCACGCCACCATGCTGACCGGCGCGTATCCGCACCGCTCGGGGATCATCGCCAATGAATGGCGCGACCCCGCGACCGGCGAGCTCGAATACAACACCGGTGACCCGGCCGCGACTTACATCGGTCACAAGACCAACCGCCTCGACGGCACGAGCCCGAAGAACCTGCGCGCCGAGACCGTGGGCGACGTGCTGCGGCGCCTCGAGCCGCGCTCGAAGGTCATTGCCATCTCCGGCAAGGATCGCGGCGCGATTCTTCCCGGCGGCCACCGGGGCACGGCCTACATGTACCAGACGCAGACCGGCCAGTTTGCTTCGAGCACCTACTACATGAAGGCGCACCCGCAATGGGTGGTGGATTTCCACGCGCGCAAGCCGGCGGACGCGTTTTTCCACAAGGAATGGCAACCCCTCCTCGACGCGGCCGCCTATTCCCGCTCGCTGCCCGACGGGCAGAGCTGGTACGCGAAATGGGGCGGCAGGCTACCCATGAAGATGGGCGAAGGATCGGACACGCCCGGACCGGCCTTCTACAGCCAGGTGCTGCGCAGCCCGTTCGGCGACGAACTCACGCTCGCGTTCGCCCGTGCGGCGATCGCGGGCGAGGAACTCGGCAAGGACGCCGCGCCCGACATCCTGTCGATCAGCCTGTCGAGCCACGATTACATCAACCACGGCTTCAGCGCTGAATCGCGGATCTCGCACGACCACCTGCTGCACCTCGATCGCCACCTCGAGCGCTTTTTCCGCGACCTCGATGCGAGCGTGGGGAAAGACCGCTACCTCGTGGTGCTTACCGCCGACCACGGCTTCATGCCCGCTCCGGAAGTCAGCCAGGCCCAAGGGCGCGATGCCGGGCGCCTCAGCGGATCGCAGCTCATCGCGCGATTGAATGCCGGCCTCGCGCCGCGCTTCGGCGAGGGACGATGGGTGCTGGCGATATCCGCGCAGGCGGCAGTGCTCAACCACGCGCTCATCGCCGAGCGCAAGGTGGACGGCGGGTCGCTGCTGGAAGAAACGCGCAACCTGTTGCTTGCCGAGAAGGCGGTCGCCGCCGCGTATACGCGGCGCGAGATCGAGACCAACAGCCGCGCCGGCGCGCCGTTCTTCGAGCAGGTCCGCAAGGCCTGGGACAGTCAGCGCTCAGGCGACATTCAGGTGGTGCTGAAGCCCTACTGGATGTATTCGTCCAGCACCAGCATGACCACGCACGGCTCGCCGCACGCGTACGATACCCAGGTTCCGATCCTGTTCTACGGCCCGAGGTGGGTGAAAGCCGGTCGCGTCGACGCGCGTGCGGAGGTCGCTGACATCGCGCCGACACTGGCGCGCGTCCTCGGAATTCCCGCGCCTTCTTCCTCCGAGGGCAAGGCGCTGCCGCTCAGCCCCTGACGTCGAGCACCAGCTTGCCGCGAAAATGGCGGCCTTCGCTGACCGCATGCGCCTCGGCCGCCGCAGACAGCGGGTAGCGCGTAATCTGCGGCGGCCGCACCGCCCCCGAGCGCACGAGCTCGATGATGCGCTCCAGATGCCGGCGTTCACGTCCAACCTTGGGGCGCAACGCGCGCACGTCCGGCCGCGGCGAAGCGGGCGCGGCGTTGCCTGAGGCGATGAACGCGGCGCGACCGCCGGGACGCAGCACCGCGAACGATTTCACGGCGACTTCGCCGCCGACGGTATCGAAAACTGCGTCGCAAACTGAAACCTTACGCGTGAAGTCCTCGGTCCGGTAGTCGATCACCTCGTCCGCGCCGAGCGCGCGCACGTAGGCATGGTTCTCGGCGCGCGCGGTAGTGATGACGCGCGCGCCGATGTGTCTCGCGAGCTGGATCGCGAATCCCGCCACGCCACCCGCGCCGCCCTGGATCAGGATCGTCTCCCCGTGCTCGAGCTTCAGCGTGTCCTCGAGTGAAACGATCGCAGTCAACCCCGCCAGAGCGAGCGCCGCGCAATCCACGTGGGAAATCGGATCCGGCTTGCGCGCCACGATCCTCGCGTCGATGGCGATCTTCTCCGCGTACGCGCCTTCCTGGCTCGTTTCGCAGACGCCGAAAACCGCCTCGCCGATCCGAAAATCCTTCACCCCGGAGCCGAGCGCCGCAACGACGCCGGAGAAATCCCGTCCAGGCACGTAGGGGAA
>Ga0075420_100004119_pt1 | contig 12726 bp, 13 predicted proteins | sample SoiMetdeltSBSDD4_FD_75296 | JGI IMG/M metagenome (GOLD analysis project Ga0075420, IMG submission 75296) | Bulk soil microbial communities from a Populus tree surrounding site in Tennessee, USA - Soil MetaG P. deltoides SBSDD4 | ecosystem: Environmental > Terrestrial > Soil > Tree plantation... | reverse complement strand
GTGTCGGCGTACGTGAGCAGCGACTGCCACACGGTGGGGACCCCGGCGGCCTTGTTCGGCCGCGCCGCCGCGATGAAGGCGGCAAGCGGTTCCGGTGCCAGGAACTGGTTCGGCATCGCGAGGGAGGCGCCGGTCATGAAGGCGGCGTACGGCAGTCCCCAGGCAAGCACGTGGAACTGGGGGACGATCGCGAGGATCTGGTCGCGCGCCGAAAGGTCGAACGTGTCGGGTAGCGCGATGCCCAGGGCGTGCAGGTAGATCGACCGGTGGCTGTAGACGACACCCTTCGGGTCGCCGGTCGTTCCGGACGTGTAGCACATCGCCGCAGCTTGCCGTTCGTCGATGTCGGGCCACGGGAAGCTGTCCGGCTGGACGGAAACGAGCTGTTCGTAATCGTGGACCACAACCGCCGCCCCGTCGAGCAGGTCGTGGTCGGCGGTCCCACTGACGATGACATGCTCGACGGTCCGCATCGAGGGCAGCAGCTCTGCGAACGCCGGCAGCAGCGAGGCGTCGACGATGACCACCCGATCCTCGGCGTGGTCGGCGATGTAGCAGACCTGCTCGGCGCCGAGGCGGATGTTCAGCGGATGGACGACGGCGCCCATGCATGGCACCGCGAAGTACGCCTCGACGTGTTCCTGGTTGTTCCACATGAAGGTGGCCACCCGGTCGCCGTCGTGTATGCCGAGGGCGCGCAACGCGTGCGCCAGCCGCGCTGCGTTCCGGCCGACCTCGGCATACGTCGCCTGCCTGTGCCCGCCGGGTACGGCGGTGACGAGCCGGCCGCTCCCGCCGAAGGTCGTCGCATGCTCCAGGATCCGTCGGAGTTGGAGCGGAACGTCCTGCATCGTGCTGTGCATTTTTCGCTCCCTCGGGACGTCAGTGGGACGGCTGGTAGGCGGTGGCGAAGGGTGCGGCGAACAGTGCCTGGACCTGGGCGAGCCCACCTGCAGCCTTTGCGTCGGGGCGGACCAGGTAGACCTGTCGCGCGGGGATCTGACCCGGCTTGCTGTAGTCCAGTGCAGGCACCAGCCCGTCGGTCTGGACGTTCTGGAGGCTCTGGAACGCCTTGAGCAGACCATCCCTTGTCAGCGTCTTGTTCTTGCAGGCCGCAGCCAAGATGTCCGCCATGATCTCGCCCTGGGCATAGCCGTACATCACGAACGTGGTCTTCAGCTGGTCCGGGTACTTCGCCAGGAACGCCTTGCGGACCTGCGACGGGCCGGGCTCGGTGGACGAGAACGGCGCGATCGACGTGGTCACGAGTAGCCGCTGCTCGAGCGCGGCCTTGGCCGGGCTGCGGAGCAGGGCGGGGCTGAAGGAGGGGTTGGAGCCGAGGAAGGTGGCGCCGTATCCGGACGCCGCGGCGACACCTACCGCAGAAGCCGTCTGCGGGGGTGTCGTGGTCAGCAGGACGAAGTCGGCCCCCGCGCCGCGCAGCGCGGTGATCTGACCGGTGAGGTCGGCATCGGTCGGCTTGATCTTGTGCTCGACGAGCTCCAGGCCGAACTCCTTGGCCGCCGCCCTGCTGCCCGCGGCGGCGTTCTCGCCGTAGTCACCCTCGAGGAAGACATGGCCGATCGTGTCGCCCTTGGCCAGGCCCTTGTTCTGCATCAACCAGCTGATGCCGTTGATCATCTCGACGTCGTACGTGCTGCCCGTGATCACGACGTACGGATTGCTGAGCAGACTCGACGACCACGACGCGGCCATCGTCAGCATCTGGTCGGACTCGAGGTCGGGCAGCAGGCCGGCGATCATCGGCGAACCGAGCAGCTCGTCGAGAGCGAGCACGTCATCCTTGATCTGCGCGTAGGCGGTGACCGCGTTCTGAGCGTTGTAGCCGTGGTCCTTGACGACGAACTCGACCTTGCGGTCACAGACGCCGCCCTGGGCGTTCTGCTGGTCCCAGAAGAGCTGACGTCCCTGCTCGGCCGACTTGCCCGCGGCGGCGAAGGGACCGGTGCGGTCGGTGAGGACTCCGAGCTTGATGACCTGATCGGTGACGCCCGGGCCGGTCGCCAGCTCGCCGGCGGCTGCCTGGGCGGTCTGGTCGGACTTCGTCGAGCATCCGGCCGCCGTCAGTACGACGGCAAATGCGGCTGCGAGTAACAGGCGAGTGCGGGACGGTGGTGCGGATGAGCGTGACATGAGAATCTCCTGGGCTAGGTCGGGTGATGAACTCAAGGACGGCGGGCTCGGCGGGCTCGACTTCGTAGGCGGCCACCGATGGCTGCCGCACCGCCCGGTTCGAGCAGCAGCAAGGCGACGATCGCCGTGCCGAAGGCGAACCTGGCGGCGATCGCAGGGCTGATGCCCTCGGCGCCGTCCGGAGCGAGTCCGGGCAGCACGGCCGCGTAGCGTTCGAGGACGGCGGGCAGGCAGGACACGAAGACGGCGCCGGCGACCGCTCCGGCCGGCGAGGCGAGCCCGCCGATGACCACCATCGCGAGGTACTCGACGGCTAGGAGCATCCCGAACGTCTCCGGGACGATCCGGCCGAACGCCAGCGCGAGCAGCACCCCGCCGAGGCCGGCGTACATCGAGGAGACCAGGAACGCGTACGCCTTGTAGCGGGTCACGGGCACGCCCATGATCCCCGCCATGAGCTCACGGTCTCGGACCGCGCGCAGCGCCCGGCCGGGCCGCCCGCGGACCAGGTTTCGGCACGTCAAGTAGGCGATGGCCGCGACGGCCAGGCCGAGGTACCAGAGCTTCTCCTCGCGGCCGAACGGCACGCCGAGCACGTACAGCGTCTCGCCGGGGAGGTCGTCGAAGGACAGGCCCAGCAGCGTGAATCCGGGCACGTTGCGGCCGTTGAAGCCGCCGGTGAGCGCCTCCATGTTGAACAGCACGTGCTGGCCGACGAAGACCAGTCCCAGCGAAGCGATGCCGAGGTAGATCCCGCGCAGCCTGGCCGCGATCGGGCTGAACAACAGGCCTGCGACGCCGGCCAGTGACACCGCAAGCACGAGGGCGACGACCGGCGGGAGACCCAGCCCGGCCTGGTGGCTCACGCCGACGGTGCGGTCCTCGGCGGCGAGGAACGTGTAGCCGTAGGCCCCCACCGCCACGAAGAACGAGTGGCCCAGCGACAGCTGGCCGGCCTGTCCGAGCAGCAGGCCGAGGCCAAGCGCCGCGGCGACTCCGGCAAAGGCGAACATGCCGAGGCGCAGCCAGAATGCGTCGAGGTACAGCGGCACGGCCAGCGCCACGATGAGGGCAATCACCACCCCCGCGGCTCGCGCGGCCGAGCGTCGTCCGGCGAGGACGCCGTCCCGGACAGCCGGCTCGGCCACCGCCAGATCCCGGCTCACGTCGATCCCTGACTCAGACACGATGCAGCTCCCTCGTTCCGAACAGACCGGACGGGCGGGCCAGCAGCACGAGGACCATGACGACGTACGGCATCACGGTGTGGAAGCCGAGCCCGAGGAACGACAACTCGCTCGCATAGCCCTGCGTCAGCACCTCGGCGACGCCGACCACCAGGCCGCCGACAACGGCGCCGTTGGTCGAGTCGAGGCCGCCGATGATCGCGGCGGGGAAGGCACGCAGCGCGATCGTCGCCGTCACGGGCTCGAGGCCGGGCGACGGGAAGACGGTGATGAACAGACCGGCCACCGCCGCGAGGAGACCGGCGAGGCACCAGGCCAGCGCCGACACCCGCTGGCGGCGTACGCCCATGAGCGCCGCCGTCTCGGGGTCCTCGGCCACGGCGCGCATCGCGATCCCCCAGGTCGACAGCTTGAACCAGCCGAAGAACGCGGCGATGAGCGCGATGCCGACGACAAGGGCGACGATGCGCGTCTGCGGGATCGTCAGACCGCCGACCGTGACCACTCCGTTCTGCCAGGGATCGCCCATCGGCAGGATGTCCGCGCCGATCCGCCGGGTGATCTCGGTCTGGATGACGACGTCGACTCCGATCGTCAGGATGCTCGCTGCGACGACGGACCTTCGGGCGACCGGACTCACCAGAAGCATCTGGATCGTCAGTGAGACGACTGCGGCGCCGCCGACACCCACCAGAACGGCCACCAGGAACGGCACGTCGCCCGCCGCGCTCAGCCGCGCGGTGACGTACGCGCCCACCATCAGCAGGGCCGGGTGGGCGAAGTTGACGACGCCGCTGGCCTTGTAGACGATGACGAAACCGAGCGCGAGCAGTGCGTACACCGCACCGAGCGACACGCCGCCGACGAGTAGCTGCAGTAGCTGTTCCATGGTCATTCCTCTCCGGCGCCGAGGTAGGCGCGCTTTACCTCGGGATCGCCTTGCACGTGGTCCGGCGCGCCGTCGGCGATCCGCCGGCCGAAGTCGAGCACCGTCACGCGGTCGGCGATGGCCATGACCATCCCCATGTCGTGCTCGACGAGCAGGATCGGGATCAGCAGGGCGTCGCGGATGTCGCGGACGAGTTGCGCTATGACCGAGGTCTCGTGTGCGTTCATGCCGGCGACCGGCTCGTCCAGCAGCAGCAGCTCAGGCTCCACGCACAGCGCCCGGGCGATCTCGACCCGCTTCTGGTCGCCGTACGACAGCGCACCCGCGGTGGCGCCGAGCTTGTCGCCGAGGCCGACGAAGGCGCCGATCTCCCGGGCGCGGGCGCGGTGGCGCCGGTCCTCCCGGCGGGCTGCCGGCGACCCCAGCGCGGCTGCGGCGAATCCCGTCCGGGTGATGTGGTGGCGGCCGAGCATCAGGTTCTCCTCGACCGTCTCCGACGCCAGCAGCGCGATGTTCTGGAACGTGCGGGCGACCCCCAGCCTGGCGACGTCGTGCGGCTGCATCTTGGTCAGGTCGGTGCCGCGGAACCACACCGAGCCCTGCGCCGGCTTGTAGGCGCCCGACAGCACGTTGAACAGAGTCGACTTCCCGGCACCGTTCGGGCCGATCACCGCATGGACGGCTCTCGGTGCGACGGCGAACGACACGTCGTCGAGGGCGGTCAGGCCGGCGAACCGGACGGTGACGGCATCGACGGTCAGCGCCGGGGCAACTGCCGGGATCATGGGAACCGTCATCCGACCCACCGCCGTAGCTGTGCCCGGGGACCGGCCGCGGCGGTCAGCTCCCGGTCGACCGCAGCCTCGGTGTCGCGACCCAGATACAGGTCGCGGACGGTGTCGTCGGCGGCGAGTACATCTGCGGAGCCGGACAGGGACACCTCGCCGGTGGTCAGCACGAAGGCATGGGCGGCGACGGACAGGGCCATCGCGGCGTTCTGCTCGACGACGAGGATGGTGGTGCCCCGCGCGTTGATCTCGGTGATCACCTGCGCGATCTGGCCGACGACCTGCGGTGCCAGTCCGAGGGAGGGCTCGTCGAGCAGCAGCAGCCGGGGTTCGGCCATCAACGCGCGACCGATGGCCAGCATCTGCTGCTGCCCGCCGGACAGCAGTCCGGCCCGTTCGTCGCGGCGGTCGTGCAGCAGGGGGAACAGCTCGCAGACGAATCGGCGTGCCCGCCGGTTCGCGGCCGCGTCGCGTACGGCGAAGCCGCCGATGCGCAGGTTCTCCCCGACCGTGAGCCCCTCGAAGATCCGCCGGCCCTCGGGCGACTGGACGATGCCGGCCGCGACGATCGCAGCGGCCGATCGCCTGGTCAGTGGCCGGCCGTCGAACAGGATCTCGCCGCGATCGGCGGCGGCGCCGTGCTCGGCCAGTACGCCGGAGATTGCCCGCAGCAACGTCGTCTTGCCCGCGCCGTTGCTTCCCAGTACGGCGACCACGGCACCGGCCGGCACTTCGAGCGAGACGTTCCGCAATGCGCTGATCGCTCGTCCATAGCTCACGTGGAGTTCGCGAACGGTGAGAGTCGGCATCGGGTGCTCCTCGTTCGGCGGTATGGCCGAACAGAGTGCGGTGCCGTGGCGACGGCGTGTAGCCACAGGTGGAGATCGCCGCACGGACATCTCCATCTGGAGATGGCGCTCCTCGTGCGGGCCGAGGCAGGATGTCAAACGAGGCGCCGAGGTGCCGCGGCTTCCGCGAACCGCACCGGGGCGCCGGGAGCTGGGTCCAGGTGATTCCATGCAGAACCGCCCGAGCGCGGCCGTGACTCCCGACGTGCTGCTCGGAATCGACGAGGAGTACGCCAGCATCCTCGCGCTGCTCGACCGAGCCGCCACGAGGCAACGGATCGTGACGAGGGTGCCGCAATTGTCGGGAGTCGACGTGGCATGGGTGGGTGAGCCGGACGGAGCGGACGGGCTGGTGCTGCAACATGCCGTCAACGTCGTCACCGACGGCGTGGACGGACTCGTTGTTCCAGTCGGCACCGGTCTGGGAGGTCAGGTGTTCGCCCAGCGCCGCCCGTTGTGGGTGAGGGACTACCTGTCCGCGCCCTACGCCACCCGGCGATTCAGGACACAGGCCGAGGCAGAGGGCGTCAGGGCGATGATCGCGGTCCCGATCCTCCACGAGGGCAACCTGCTCGGCGTGCTGTATGGAGCGAATCGCCAGATGACCGACTTCGGTGACCGCACGGCCGGTGCCCTCGAACAGCTCGCTGCCCGGACCGCCGGAGCGCAGGTCGTTGCCGAACGGGCCCGACACGCCGCGGAGGTCGCCGTGCACGAGGAGCGTCGTCGCGTCGCCCTGGAACTGCACGACTCGGTGGGCGCCATGCTCTTCACCCTTCGCGCCGGCCTGCAGCGGCTCTGCGACGAGCCCGGGCTCGACGAGCACGTCCGGAGCCGGCTGACCGCCCTCGACCAGCACGCCGTGGAGGCGAGCGCGGCGTTGCGCGGCTCGCTGCGAGTGCTGAACGCCCCGCCCGAGCAGGTCGCCCTCTGCGTGGCGTTGCGTGAGCACTGCCGGGCGTTCCAGGACCGTACGGGCATCGACACCCGGGTGATCACGCTCACCGAGCTGCCTACCCTGCCACGGTCCCGGATCGGCGCACTGGCGGACGCCGCCCGGGAGGCCCTGCTGAATGTCGAGAAGCACGCCAGGGCGCAGTCCGTCGTGGTCAGCGTCTTCGAGCTCCGCGACGGCGTGGCGATGACCGTCTCCGACGACGGAGTCGGCCTCGACTCCGACCCGGACTGCGCCGAGGGCCTGGGCCTGGCGGCGATGTCGGAACAGATCGCCCGGATGGGCGGGACGGTCACCATCGGCCGCAACGACGACGCCGGTGTGACCCTCCAGGCCTGGGTGCCGCTATGAGCACCCGGCTGGTCCGGGTACTCGTGGCCGACGACCACCCGATCGTGCTCGACGGCGTGACACTCGCGCTCCAGACCACGCCGTGGCTGCAGGTCGCCGGCTACGCGCGCACCGGCCGCGAGGCGATCGCCGCCGTCGAGCGGCTCAAACCCGACGTGGTCCTGCTCGACCTGCGGTTGCCCGACATGCTCGGGCCCGAGGTGGTGCAGGCGCTGCGGGCGCGTGACACCGCCGTCAGAATCATCCTGTTCACCGCCTATCCCGATCACGCGGCGCTGGACGCGGCTCTGGCGGCCGGCGCGCACGGTGCCTTGGTCAAGGACACCGAACGCGACGACCTGGTCGACGCCATCAGACGTGTCATGGCCGGCGAACGCGTGCTCAGCATCACCGCCGCCGGCAGCAGCAGCGCGGCACTGAGCCGCAAGCTTCGCGAACACGGCCTGACCCGGCGTGAGTACGACATCCTGCGGCGCGTCGCCATGGGCGAGACGAACCCTGAGATCGCGGTCGCGCTGGGGCTCACCCGCAACACCGTCAAGACCTACCTTCAGCGCAGCCTGGAGAAGCTCGGCGCGCGCAACCGCGTCGAGGCACTGTCACGAGCCAGCCAGCTCGGCATCCTCTGACCACCGCGAGCGGGCGTACTCGCGACCTCAACGAGGCGGATGAGACCAGGGGCGTGCCATCAGCCTCATCCTTCCAACGAATGGCCAGATCCCACCAGCAGAGCACGAACAAGACCACTACGCTGCCCCCATCCGAGCGGCGCAATCCGCGCAGGAACGGCACAGAACCCGTGACGGTTCAGCTCGCGAAGGTAGAAGGCTCGCGATGACGATTCCCGACGCGTCGGACGACGACCCGCGGCTGGCGTTCGTGTACCAGGAGGCGCTGCGCGGCCTAGTGCAACAACAGGCCGCGGTCGAGAGTCTGCACAACCGTGCCGCGACTCTGGTCTTCGCGGCGTCGTTCGCCAGCTCACTGCTCGGCGGCCAGGCGCTCGCGGACGGGCTCGGGTTCTGGGACTGGGCGGGCATCGTCGTGCTGCTGGCGATCGGCGTGCTCACGGTCATGCTCCTGTGGCCGTACTACAACCTTTCGTTCCGGTTCGACCCCGCTGACCTACTGGAGCGGTACGTCGACGGCACCGCTCCGCAGACAATGTCCGGCATGCACCGCGAGCTGGCTCTGCGGATCAAGGAGGACTGGCACAGCAACGGCCGGATCGTCCGGCGCCTCCGAGAAGCCTTCCAGCTCGCGCTCGTCCTGCTCGTGCTCGAGATCCTGGTCTGGATGTTCTCGATCGCCGGCATCTTCGGGCTGTGAAACCCTTGTCGTCGCCGGCCCGAGCTGCGTCGTCGTTCGATGCCTGCGAGGTGGACGGCATTCGGATCGAGCAGGACGACCTGACCCGCTCGCAGGTGCTGTGCGGCGCTGAAGCAGCTGTCCGCGGTGCACGGCGAGCTAAAGTCGATGCGCACCGCGGCCGCCGCCCGCGGCCGCGGTGTCGCCTCCAGTCTGCTGGAGCACCTGATCGCCGAGGCGGTACGACGCGCCTACACCCGGCTCAGCCTCGAGACCGGCACCCAACCCTTCTTCGAACCGGCCCGACGGCTCTACACCCGGTACGGCTTCACGTCCTGCCCACCGTTCGCCGACTACCGCCCCGACCCCAACAGCACCTTCATGACCCGCCGCCTCACCCCTCCCCCTGGCTAGCGCACCGCGTGGCAACCGGTCCGGCTGTCCTGCTCTCAGGCACAACAAATCCGGCCGACCAGGCATCTAGAGAACTAGAGACCCGCTGTCATCGCCGCGAGCCCGCCAGGCCCCGGCGCTTCCTGGGAGGCCGTCCGCCATGCTCCGCCACCGCCGCGCCGTCGCCGCTGTCCTCGTCACGACCTTGCTCCTCGCCGGATGCGGCGAGTCCGGCGACACGGCCACCACCGCGTCGTCCAGCCCCAGTCCAACGCCCTCGGCGACCCCGTCCACCCCGGCACCGCCGGCGCTGGCATCGCTACCGGCACGGACGATCGTGAAGCGGGCAGAGGCCGCGGTCCAAGCAGCCGAGACCCTTCGGCTCAAGGGCACCGTGGTATCCGACGGCGATGCCGTCTCGATCGATCTGCGGTACGGCAAGAAGGCGACAGCCGGCTCGATCACGATCGGCGGCGCCAGCATCGCGCTCGTCGTGATCGGCCAGACGGTGTACATCAAGCCGTCGGAGGCATTCTGGCGCCAGCAGGCGCCGACGAAGCAGGAGGCGGACGCCGTTCTCGAGCTGGTGCGCGGCAAGTGGATCAAGGCGCCGCTGACCGACAAGGAGTTCGGCTCGTTCGGCGAGTTCGGCGACAGGGACAGTTTCGTCGCCGAACTGTTCAGCGACGTCCCCGCAAAGCTCAAGAAGACCGGACCCAAGCTGATCGACGGCGTCCGGTGCATCGGGATCGACGACGGCGACGGCATCCTGTGGGTGCACAGCACCAACGCTCGTCCCATCCGAGTCACCGCACCGGCCAACTCCAAGGACAGCGGCAGCCTCACGTTCAGCGAGTACAACGCGGTTGCCGAACCCAAGGCTCCGCCGCGCGAACTGGTCATCGACTCCAAGCGACTCGGCGGCTGACCACCACGCGGGTGGTCGCGATGACGTTGCCTGCGCCGGTCTCGACGCCGTTCGTGAGCCTCGCCGAGACCGAACGGCTCCCCCGCAGGTCAGGTCGAAGGTCCGCGGTTTCGCTGTTTCAATGCGGGTAGCGCGACACCGAAAAGGAGCGCGACGGCGATGCCGAGCAAGGTTTCGCCCACTCTTTCGTCGAATCTTCGCTCTGCTTCGTCGGGCGCTCCATAAACCAGTAGCAAGATCACAATGAACGACGTGAATCCGCCTGTGACGTACCACCGGCTCGGGCGCGTCGCAGCCAGCCCGGTCAACGCTACGACGATCGCGGCGGCGATCACCGACTCGTCGACCTCGAGCTGCGCGAGGACACAGGCCGCCAGCGCACCTGTCGTGACGCTGACCGCTCGACCGGCACCTCGCAGCCGGGTCATCTCCGCCGTGGGACGCATGACCAGGAGGCATGCCGCGGTCGCCCATCCCTTGTGACCCAGGTCGAGGGCGAATCCCAGGGCGGCGCACGCTGCGCCGGCCAGCCCGAGCCGCACGCCGTACTCCACCATCGTGGCTGGACCGGGCAGCGCTGCGTGGGCCGGTGCCGTCACCGACTCCTCGGGCCAGCACAGGCACAACAGCCAGCCGTACACAGCACCGACGGCCATCAGGGCGGCCACACCGGCTGCGGCGTCGACATCGCCGTCGAAACTCAGCCCGGCACCCACCATCGGGACCGCGAGCGTCATGAGCAGGGACCCGACACGGGCGTGCGCGGACATGACAGCCGCACCGAGAGCCAGCACGAAGATCCCGCCCACCGCCAACAGCCAGAACGTGGACAGCGCGGCTCCCATAACCAGCCCGAGCCCGATGCACAGGCCGACGACGAGTACGGCAACACGACTCCGCCGGCCGCCGCGTGCGCCGACAGCGGCGGCAGGTATGCACCCGAGGGCCAGCGCCAGCCCGTCAGAAGGGCTCCGCAGCGCCACCAATGCCGCAGGCAGCGAGCACAACGCGCCGAGCATCGCCCACGACCAGAGCCACGCGATCGCGGCGGGCCTCCGGGCCGCTACCTCCGGGGTCACCGCCCCCGCGCCTCTCCCATTCCGTGAGCCTAACCGCTGAATCCGCCGGTCAGGGTAGGGCGCGACCTGCCGCACGTGCGCGCCGGTGCGGAGGCTGTGGTACGCCGGGGACGGGGGGCGGCGATTTTGCGGCGGTCGCGGGGTCTGTACATATAGGACAGCCCGTGCCGCGAGCTTTGAGGTGGTCGATGACAGTCAGCGAGGAGTTCGCCAGCCTGACCGGCCGGTTCCGGAGCGAGCTGCTGGCGCATTGCTACAGGATGCTGGGCTCGGCCGAGGAGGCCGAGGACCTGGTTCAGGAGACGTACCTGCGGGCGTGGCGGTCCTACGAGGGGTTTGAGGGCCGTGCGTCGGTGCGGACGTGGTTGTACCGCATCGCGACCAACGTGTGCCTGACCGCGATCGAGCGTCGCGGCCGCCGGCCGCTGCCATCCGGGCTGGGCGCGCCGACCGAGGACCCCGGGACTCCCGTGGTCGCCGCGCCGGAGGTGCCGTGGTTGCAGCCGTTGCCCGACGTACTGCTGGCCGCGGAGCACGAGGATCCGGCCGCGGCGGCAGTGTCGCGGGCGGGTATCCGGCTGGCCTTCGTCGCGGCGTTGCAGTACCTGTCCGCCCGGCAGCGCGCGGTGCTGATCCTGCGAGACGTGCTGGAGTGGCCGGCAGCCGAGGTGGCGGAGCTGCTGGGTACGACTACTACCGCGGTCAACAGCGGGCTGCGGCGGGCGCGTGCCCAGCTCGCGCAGACGTTGCCGGCCGAGGATGAGCTTGCCGAGCCCGCCGAGCCGGAGCGGCGGGCGGTCCTGGACCGATTCGCAGCCGCGTTCGAGAACGCCGAGGTGAGCGCGCTGGCCGAACTGCTGCGCGAGGACGTCGCCCTGGAGATGCCGCCGGCGATGACCTGGTTCGCCGGTAGCCGGGCCGTAGTGGGCTTCTTCGCCGCATTGCCTCCGTTCGCCGCGCCAGGGGGCTTCCGGTTGGTTCCGATCATGGCGAACGGGCAGGCGGCGTTCGCGATCTATCATCGTGCAGCCGATGGGGCGTTCCGTGCGGACGCGGTGACGCTGCTCACCGTCACCCCGACGGGGATAGCGCGGATCGTCACCTTCCGCGACCCGAGCCTGTTCGAGTCGTTCGGCCTGCCCCCGGAACACGGCGCTGACGCCGGACCGGCGGGCCCCCCGTGGCCGCGCTGAGCCGGGGGCTGGAGCTGCTCGAATCGGCTGTCGGCTACCTGCTCGGCGGTACGGCGCTGGTCACTCCGCAGCTCCTGTCGCATCCGACGCCGTGCCGCGGCTGGGATCTGGAGATGTTGCTGGAACATGTGAGCGACTCGATCGGGCTGCTGGACGAGGCGATGGCGAGCGGAAGAGTCAGCGCGACAGCAGGTCACCGTGGATCGCGGCCTGACCCGGTCGCGCGCCTGCGCGGTCAGGCAGCCAGGCTGCTCGCCACCAGTGTCGCGGCGGCGCCGGCAGCGCGTCCGGTCGTCATCGGGGACCGTGAGCTCACCGCGAACATGATCGCGGTGACCGGCGCCATCGAGATCACCGTCCACGGCTGGGACATCTCGGAAGCAGTCGGCGCCCGCCGGCCGGTCCCGCCGCTCCTGGCGACCGTCCTGCTGCCGATCGCCCAGCTGCTAGTCACCCCGCGCGCCCGGCCCGGACTGTTCGCCGACCCGGTCCTGCTACCGGGTCCGGCCGGCCCCGGCGACCAACTCGTCGCCTTCCTCGGCCGCCGGCCACGTCCGCGTCTGGCTGCATGAAGAGGCCGGGCGCGCGCGGCGATTCCGGAGTGTCCGGCGGGTCTATATCAGTAGGCCGCGAATACGTGGCGCCGAACGCGA
>Ga0075420_100004118_pt1 | contig 12727 bp, 18 predicted proteins | sample SoiMetdeltSBSDD4_FD_75296 | JGI IMG/M metagenome (GOLD analysis project Ga0075420, IMG submission 75296) | Bulk soil microbial communities from a Populus tree surrounding site in Tennessee, USA - Soil MetaG P. deltoides SBSDD4 | ecosystem: Environmental > Terrestrial > Soil > Tree plantation... | reverse complement strand
CTTGTCGTGGATGCTGTCGTCATAGGCGTCGGTGTTTCCGATCGCGTGGTCGAAAATGGTCGGGTTCGAGGTGAGACCGGTGACCGAGAACTCGTCGATGTACCGGCGGAGCCCTCCGCTGTTGAGAAGCGGGCGGGTGATGTTGTCGAGCCAGATGCTCTGGCCAAGATCCTGAAGCTGTTGAGTCGTTCTCATGCTTGTGTCCTCCGTCCGCCCCGCCACAGCACTGTTGAGGGGCTCACGCGAACTCCTCGCTGAGCCGGGCGAGGGCAAGCGCTCCGAGCGCCAACCCGAAATCTCTCAACGCGACGTCAAAGTACCCGGGGATCAACAGGAGATTCCCGATGAGGCCAAGGAGCCAGGCGGCCACAACGTGCGCAGTCAGGTTCGTCTATTTGGTGGAAGTGCACATCTAGCGCCAGAGGCCGAAAGCGCAGAATGTGCGGCAACTCAGGTTGTGCAGCCTCGGACACTCGGCCTGGCGATTCAGAATGAAACCGCAGGCTTTCAAAACGAAAGGATCGGCCTTGACGGATGCACTATCGCTGAGTAGACGCGTGGCGCGTTGCTTGCGTTGAGGCGAACGACGTGTCTATTGGAGCGACATATCCCGTAACCTGGCAGGCAACGCATTCCTGACGGCGATGCTGCCGTCTTGCGGTCTTCACTAGCCCAGGGCGAAGGGGAACAACGCGAGAGCTCGAAGCATCCAACTTTCGCGCGTCCGGACTCCCACGCGGACAAGAAGGAGTGACTACGTGCGACTCATCGGTGTTTTTTCGATTGTCTTCGCACTCGCGTTGACGTTCTCGATCGCAGAGTTGGCCCCGGCCATCAACGCAGATCAAACGGCGAGTCGTGCTGACGACGATGGCGAACGCGATCACCGAGGCAATGACGAACGGAAACAGCGGAATGGCCAGGCCATCTTCCGCTACGACACCTTCGGGGACGAACAGTTGTGGACCGATGTGTTGAGGATGCACGAGGTGATTGCGACGGTCCCGCCGACCACGGCGCTGGCCGTGGGTCTCAAGGTGGATGTCGACGCCCTGCCGCGGGCAGTTAAAGCCGCGTTACGGGCCGGCGAGGTTGACCTGACGAATCCGGCTGTGACCGTCGAATTATTGCGGCTGAACGCGGTCGTCGGTGTGCAGGGGAAGGTCAACGGTCTGGGTCAGCTCACCAGCGTCGGGATCACGTGCGCGCTCTGCCACTCCTCGGTGGACAACTCGTTTGCTCCAGGGATTGGCAAACGACTGGACGGCTGGGCCAACATCGATCTGAACGTAGGAGCAATCGTCGCTCTCTCGCCGGCGCTCGATGCGGCCACCAAGGCCGAGTTCAACGCCTGGGGCCCGGGCAAATATGATCCCCGCCACCATGCGTTCGACGGCACAAACCTCCTGTCGCTGAACACCCCTTCGCTGCCGATTGTCCTCCCGCCGATCTATGGCTTGAAGGGAGTCGGCTTCGAGACGTTCAGCGCCGATGGACCCATCTCGTATTGGAATGCCTACGTGGGGGTGGGGCAGATGGGCGGGCAGGGCACTTTTCACGATCCGCGCATCGGCCTTTTCATCACGCAGACGCCGGATCTCGTTACACCGAAGCTGCCGGCCCTCTTGGACTATCAATTGAGTCTGCGCACGCCGAAGCCGCCGAAAGGCAGCTTCGATCGACAGGCCGCCAACCGTGGCAAGCGTCTGTTCCGCAACGAGGCGGGATGCGCCTCCTGTCACCAGGGACCGCACTTCACGGACGTGTTGAGCGGGCCCACGCGGACGGTGCCCTTCCTGCACGATCCGGCGGAGGTCGGGACGGATCCGGCCTATGCCTTGCGGACCGCCACCGGGAAGTACCGCACGACGCCGTTACGCGGACTATGGCAGCATCCGCCGTATTTCCATGACGGCAGTGCGCCGGATCTCCTGGCGGTCGTCAATCACTACAACCAGCGGTTCGGATTGAATCTCACGGCCGCGCAGAAAGCCGATCTCGTCGAGTTCCTGAAGTCGCTCTGAAGCGGTTCAAAATGCCAAGTCCTGGCGGTTGGGTGGACTGACGAGTGACAGAATGTCCTGCGCCGAGAGTTCGTTTGATCACCGAGGAGTGTGTGCGAATGGCGACAGAATTTGTGACGGCAATCAAAACGACCGAAATCCCAGCGGACAGCGTCAAGGCCATCGATGTACGCGGTACACGGATCGCTGTGGCCAACGTCGGCGGCGCGTACTACGCGTTCGACGACGAATGCACGCATGAGCAGTGCTCGCTTGCTGAAGAAGGGGAACTGGCAGGCACAACTCTCACGTGCACGTGCCACGGTTCCGAGTTCGACGTACGGACGGGGAAGGTGCTTGCCCCTCCAGCGACGGTGCCGGTCAAGGTGTATCCCGTTCGAGTCGTGGGGGATGCGTTGCAGATCGAGGTGTGATGGCCCCGAGGTACGTGATCGTCGGCGCCAGCCTGGCCGGCGCCACGGCCGCCATCACGCTACGCGAGGAAGGCGCTGATGGGACCGTGACGCTGATCGGTGCTGAGAAGGAGCTGCCCTACGAACGGCCCCCGCTTTCCAAGGCTTACCTGCGCGGGGATGTGCCCTTCGACAAGGCGCTGGTGCGCCCGGCCGCGTTCTACACGGAGCACGGCATCGAGACCAGGTTCGGAACCCGGGCGACGCGCATCGATCTATCAGACCGATTCGTGGAGCTCGAGGATCATCGTCGCGTGCCGTTCGACGCGCTACTCATCGCCACGGGCGGGCGCAACCGGCGCGTCTCGATCCCCGGAGGCGATCTCGATGGCATTTACGGGCTTCGGACGGTCCAGGATGCCGACCGCATTCGGAACGAGATGGCGGCCGGTCGCCGAGTCGTCATCGTGGGTATGGGGTTCATTGGCTCGGAAGTGGCGGCGTCCCTTCGGCAGAAAGGCCTGAACGTTGTGGCCATCGACCCGTCGAAAACGCCGCTCTTCCGCGTGCTCGGTGAGGCGGTCGGCCGGACGATCGCGGACCTCCATCGCGCTCAGGGTGTTCGCACCATCTTCGAGGACACCGTCGCTGCCTTCGAGGGAACCAAGCGCGTGACGCACGTCGTCACCAAAGGAGGCCTGCGTCTTGAATGCGACTTCGTCGTCGTAGGCATTGGCATCGAGCCGGCGGTGGAGCTCCTCGAAGGAAGCGATATTCACGTGGACAACGGCATTGTCGTCGACGAGTACTGCCAGACGAACGTCCGCGGCGTGTACGCTGCGGGTGATGTTGCGAATCACTATCACCCGATCTTCAATCGCCGGATCCGAGTGGAACACTGGCAGAACGCTATCAAGCAGGGCGCCGCTGCCGCACGCAACATGCTCGGCAAGCGCGGCGCGTACGATGACGTCCACTGGTTCTGGTCGGACCAGTACGACGCGAACCTCCAGTACGCCGGATTCCACACGAAATGGGAACAGCTCGTTGTCCGTGGCGCTCTGGACTCCGGTAGCTACCTCGCGTGCTATGTGAACGATGGCCGAATCGACGCCGCGGTCGGTCTCAACCGCGCGAAGGATCTGCGCCGTGTCATGCCGCTCATCAAGTCCCGGCGCGTTGTCGATCTCGAGCAGCTGGGGGACGAAGCCGTTGACCTGCGCTCACTGCACGCGAGTCCGTAATCGCGAATAACAAAAAACGCACGTGTTGACGGAATGTTGGATCCCCGCTCAATCGGACGACGTCATTCCACGCAGACGACAAAATCGGTCCCCTCCCACCGCTTCGCCCCTGGCCAGTACAACGTGAAGTCCACGCGGTCGCCAATGCGCAGGCACAGCGTCTGAAGATCCGCCACATGGACGCCCAGCGTTGTGTCGCGTGTATGGTCATCGTGCACGGTCCGCCAGCCGTCGACGCTCCAGTGCACAACGGCCGGGGCAAGCGTTTCGACGCGGAGCGATCGCCCCGGTGGCATTGCGCGAAGCTTATTGTTGAAACGCCAGGTGATGTGGCGAGACGTGGTCTTCTCAACTAGGTACCGCTGAACGGTCTGCGGCGGCCGATCGAAGATCTCCCCGTCCTGAAGGGATCGACACAGCTTGACATACTCGGCATGCGCCCACACGAGCGGCATCGCCGAGCCGGACGCGTGCCCGATGAACAGTCCTCGATGGGGAATGTCGGCGCTATCCCAGACCTGCTCCGGAAGGAGACCGCTCTCACCAGCCAGCGCCTCCATCGCCTGCGCAAGTTCCTTCGCGGTATCTCTCCGCCCGGCAGCGAGTTCGTAGTGAGCGCGTTCACCGGTGAGTAAGGGCCAGCCGCGACCGACGCCCGTGCCGTCGAATGACCTGCCGTCTGGGTGCTCACCGTACCCGTCCCCCTGATAGCGGTGCCAGACCGGACCGCGCGGTGTGTCGACCTTGAGCGTGGCGTCGACGACTTTCACCGTGTTCACAATGCGCGGATCATCGGGAGCGCGCAGCCCGAAGCGCACGAACGCGAGCGCATCCAAACTGACCATCAAGGCGGCCGGTCCGACCGCTTGATCGGGAGGCCGGTTTTTGATCGGCACGAATCCATGACATGGGGACGCGGCGTCTGCCCGGTCAGGCACCGCCACTCGCACGTAGTAGCCGTCCACGCCATGCTCATGCGCCAATTCTGTTCCCGAACAGTACAGCCATCGTTCGATGCTGTCATTCCAGGCGTCAGCTGTTTCGCGCAAATAGTCGGCTGCCGGTTTGCTCGATGCCGCGTCGGCTAGATCGGCAGCGACCAGGAGCGCTGCGATCTCAGTTGCGAGAGTGAACGGAGAATAGCCCGGCTCTTCCTCCCAGCGATCCTGCGGACTCACGGGACCATTGCGCGCGAGAAAAGCGGCGGCTCGCCGCACCATCGGCCACAACTCGTCTCGCCAGCTGCTGTCGATGACGCCCCTACGAGCGGCGAGATCCACGAGGAGGATGGGGAGAGCCGTTTCGTCCATCTGAATGCCGTTCCAGTACGGCGTACCGTCGAGCCACATGTTCTGCGACCAATGGCCGTCTGGTTCTTGCGTCACTTGGAGGTATCGCAATACGCGCCTGACATGCTCGTGGGCACCCATCGCGATAAAGCCGCCGGCGATCTCCACGAGATCGCGCGGCCAGACGAGGTGGTAGCCGCCAAGATCGTCGTCAGGCTTGGAAAAGCCCCACGGGATCGACAGGCTGGCAATGATCCCGCCTTCCACGCGCTTGGATTCGTGCGCGCGCAGCACCGCCGCACTGGTGCGAAAAAGCGGGCTTCGCGACTTCGCTGGTATGCCCTTCTTGAGCCTGGCATGCCACGCTTTCCAGGCTCTAACGTATTCGTCCCGTGTGCCGTCGAAATCTTCGAGCAGACTAATGAGCGCGTGCTGACCCGCTTCCATCGCCGTAGGACCGAAACCGAGTGCCATCACGAATGTGCCGTCCGATGAACCGAGATCGATTTCGCCGGTAACGGCGACGTTCCCGTTCTCCGCTCGATCGTAGGTCCTGGTCAGTAGCTTGTGCGCGTACAGTTCCTGCCATCCATCGGACATGCCCACGAAACCAACGGATCGGGCGAGCCACGGCGCTGTAGAGGCGAGTGCGAGCGCGTGGTGGTCCCGCTCGGCGAACAGCATTGGCGCGCCCTTGTAGTCCCCCACCCATGCCGTATTGCCACTGCCCCGGTTGGCGAGGTGGGGAGCCAGCAACACGTAAAGCCGGAAATCAGCCAGCGTGCCCTGGAGGGGTACGAACCGAACGCGTTGGAGCACAACGTCGCGCCACGGATCGGTCAGGACCTCCTTCTCGATTCGATAGCGGCCATCAAGCGCCGTATTCCAAATCCGATACGCAAGGACTCCTGGCGCTACCTGCGACGTCTCGGAGCTGGTATCCCGCTTTTCCTCCGAGAAGAACGCCCGCCCATCGGTCACGATGAAACCAAGGTCGCGCGTGCAGGCGTGATCGACGCGTGGATAGTAGATTTCGTTGAGAATCCCATGACTCAGCGTGAACCAGACACGGCTGTCCCGACTGACAGCCGTGCCGAGGCCGCTCTTCGCACTCGATGTCCAGCGCGCCGGAATACCAGGCCAGCCAGGAGCGAAGGGATTTGTCACTCCTTGACTCGCAGCATTGCCTTCATCGTCGGATGGAAGGTGCAGATGTAGGCGAAGTCACCCGTTGTTTTGATCGTGTACCTCCAGGACTTGTCGGCCTGAATGTCCTTCGAATCGAAGCCACCGGCCTTCGACGTCGCCGTGTGAGGAACCAGGTCCTTGTTGACCCACACGACGGTGTCGCCTGGTGCGACGGTCAGCACTTCTGGCTGGAATCGCATGCCCTCGATGGTCACCGTGTGCGTCTTTGACTTGGGCTGGTCGCCGGTAACTGCGCTCATGGAGCCCAGGACCACACTCAGCGCCGCGACCAGCGTGGCTGTGCGCACGGTCAGCCTTCCTTGCCGGTGGACGACTGAAGACGCTTCGCGTGCTCGAGATGCGCGACAAAAGCCGGCCGCACCTTGATCAGCAGAGCCTTCAGTTCGCCGTTTGTTGCCCCGGGAATGAGGATCTTGTCAAGCGCATCGATGACCTGCTGGTGATACTCGACTTCGTGATCGACGTACGCTTTGTCAAACGCAGCGCCCTTGAGCGTCCTCAAGTGAGCGAGGTTCTTCTCGCCACCGGCTTGCAGACTTTGGCTGGTTGGATTGTTCTGCGGCGAGACCTTGAGCTTGGCTACGAGATCTGTCGCAGATTTGTTGACGCTGGTGTGGTCGGTGATCATCAACTCGGCAAACGCCTTGACCTCGTCGTTGGTCGACCGTGACTTGGCGAGCTTTCCTGCATCGATATCGACCTGGTTGGCCGTTACGACGATCGACGCGATTTGCGCGTCATTGACCTCCTGAGCGGTCACATTGCTGAATGGGAACAACAACAGACCCGCGACGACCAGAACTGACACTTTCATGAGCACTCCTCAGTTCAAAAACCGATCTTCATCCTCGGGAACAGACAACGGAGACGTGCAACACTCAAAATCTCCACATCCGAGATGAGTGCGAGACAACGATGATGACAAGGCGTCAGTGTTGTCAGTTGCAGGTCCCGTGAGGGAAAGAGGCAATCGGCGGGCCAGCCATTCATGGTCGGGTTGATCGGGTTGGAACGACTGACATCCGACCACGTTGCTCGCTTCCGCGCGCCACGCAAAGGCCTTCGCCACGGTTATGGCATTTCAGTCTGAAAGTTTTTGACGTCACTCTGAAAGCTCTGTGGAGGCTCGCGTGGTTCCTCGGACCCCCATTTCCGACGCCTGCAGGTGACGCCTCAAGCTCGGCTCATGGCCTGCCCTTTGCCTCAGATTCTCTAAACGGATCGCAACGATCGACCTTAAGGAGAGAACCGAGGATGGGCGCGCACGAATCAAACGTCGCAGTCAGTGGAGAGAACTCAAAAACGACCTCGAGGATGTCAAGCCGACGGCCATTTCCGCAGCCAGGTGACGTGCTTGCCTCTCGGCCTACGGCTCGTGCTGACATCTATGAGATCAGCGTTGTCCCAATCAAGTCCGACCTTGTCGCCATGCGTTACGACGACGCGATGAAGAGGGTTCGCGAGCTCGCCAGGGTGCGTGCCGTTGACGGGTGGTACACGTGTGATCACACACACTTCGCACGAATCGCGAGCCACCGAAACTAGATCGAGCGCTCTGACGCCGACAGAGAAGCGCGAGTCAGACTGATTCCGTGAATCGGTGATCAGTTGTCTGAGGCCGTCCCCTTGCGGATTTGGTCCTGGTCGGCGACGGAAAAGGCGTTTGCGCAAGTCGATTCTTCACGAGGGTTTTCCACAGCTCAAGATCACCGTCGCGAGCTCCTCGCACGTACATTCCGGATTCACCGTATGCAAGGTAATGAGCATCCACCAAGTCGTTCAGAATTAGCTGGCAGGTCGATGCGTCCACTCGCAACAGCCGAGCCGCCTGCACCAGACTGAGACTGAGACCAGGCAGATCAAGGTATTCGCGAAGGAGCCGTTGCTCTACGTTCTTCAAAATCAACAAGTCCACTTTCGACTCCCCGAAACACGACGGGCGCGGCTAGGCTTGGCGATTCGAAACGAACACTCGATTCGGAATGAAAGCTGTTACGCGGCGCGCCGACGCATCAGGTCGCCAACCCGTTCGACGGCACGGTTAATCGCAGCATACGCATGCCCTCCGCATGCGCGCGTCCGTATGCAACCGGAGGGCTCCAACGCGATGGTAACCGCACAAACGACGTTGTCGCACGTGCCTTCACGCTCATCGCGTCGCAGGACGACTCTCGCGCCGCGAACATGCTGCGTGTGTCGGGCGAGGGCCGCGAACACCCTGTACTCGGCATACGTCCGTGCCTGGGCGTTGCTTGATTCGTCTTCGCCGATTACCTCGATCCGCATGGATTCCATAAGCTCAAGCGGCCAGGCCGCAATACGCCCACGATGTTCTTCAACATGAAGACACGTGCTCTCTTCCATTGAGGCAAACGTCGGGCCAGATTGGACGCGGCGGTTCCAGCCAAATCTGAGGAGTGGCTTCGCGAAGGTGCGTTTCAGACAGAAACGCGCGGCTTCAGAAATGAAAGTTGCTTCGAAGCCGCCGGTGAGGAATGACAGACTACGCGCCGAGCCCGTACTGCTTCATCTTGCGCCAAAGCGTGACAGTGCTGATCTTCAGCGCGTCAGCAGCCTGGCGCCGGTTGCCGCGAAAACGCTCGAGGGCGCGCTCGATCATGGCGCGTTCCATTGCTTGAAGGTCGAGGCTGTCGTCGGTAGGACGCAGGCGAGTCTTCTGGGAAACCTCCGGCGGCAGTTCCCGGACCTTGATGCTGGTTCCGCGAGCAACGATCACGGCGCGTTCGATGGCGTGCTCGAGCTCTCGGACGTTGCCCGGCCAACTGTAGTTCATCAAAGCTGTCATGGCGTCGGGCGAGACTGTTTTCACGTCCTTCTTCACACGCGCGGCGGCCCTTCCCAGAAAGTCGTGGACGAGCGGCGGAATGTCCTCGCGTCGCTCACGCAATGGTGGCACCGTGATCACGAACGCCCCGAGACGAAAGTACAGATCCTCTCGGAAGGTGCCCGCGTCGACCGCCGCGCGCAAGTCACGATTGGTTGCGGCGACGACCCGGGCGTTCACTTTGATGTTTCGCTCCGCCCCGACCCGGCGGATCTCACGTTCCTGGAGCGCTCGAAGGAGCTTGGCCTGCACGGTCGGCGCGACTTCGCCGATTTCGTCCAGGAATAGTGTTCCGTTCCCCGCCACTTCGAACAGACCCGCCTTGTCTCGTACGGCACCGGTGAACGCGCCACGCACGTGACCAAAGAGCTCGGATTCCAGCAACGTTTCCGTCAGGGCCGCGCAGTTGATCGATACGAACGGACCCGTGGCGCGCGGGCTCTGATCGTGGATGAGGCGAACGATGAACTCTTTCCCCGTGCCACTCTCGCCGTAGACAAGTACCGTCGTATCTAGCGGGGCGACGCGTCCCGCAAGCTCAAGAACTTCCTGCATCGCTGCGCTTCCTGCGATGAAATGCTTGGAGGCCGCGTGGCGCGCAACGCGCTCGCGAAGCAGGTTCAGCTCGCGCTCACGTTTAGCAACGTGCCGCTCGCGGCGCTCGAGTTCTTGCATCCGCTTGTGATCAGCTTCACGGACTCGTTCGACCTCCTGCCCAAGGTCCGCGCTCTGAAAGTCGCCACGAAGCGACTCCAGAGTGTCGCCCCAACTCGCCGCGTCCTTTCCGACGACCGAACACTTCGGAGCGCCTTGCGCAAGGCACTCGATCTCGCGGAAGTAAATCTCTTGTCCGAGGACAGCGCTCACGTACCCGCTCGCATAGCCCGCCAAAGACCAGCAGACCGGCACGTCGCTCTTGCCATAGTGATGTACGTGCTGTTCGGCCGCGTAAGAATCGTGCCAGAACACTTCCTCCTCGAATCGACCGGAAGTGGCGTCATGTTCGACCTTGGTGATTTCGGCCCGGACAATCCCCTCAAGCCTGTGAAGTACTGCGCCTGCCCTGAGGCCTTCCAGTGGGGTTGCCCATTTCGACCGATCGCGCAGGCTCACCGCATCGTGGTACCCGTCTGCGTACCCGAACCGCAACATGAGGCGTCTCGCGGTCTCAAGTCCCAACGTGTCAATGAGCTCCTTTTTGAGGAGACCCATGGCGGCAGCGCTCAGAATGACGACGCGCTGCTCATGGAGCCGGATGATCCCCTGGTCAGGGCGGAAATCGAGAACCTCGGCGAGGTTGAGGTGCTCCAAATCCATCGGCTCGATGTACGGTCGTTTCACATCACCCTGCGGGTCCATTCTATTGACACAGGTGACGTGAGTCCAAGGCTCATCGGCCTCGGTAACGCTGACGTTCACGGCCAAGAACACCTCACTTTGAGAGGAATGCCACCAGCCACGTGACCGGTTCGCAAGGCAAGACCATCAGTCCACGCCAGAGCAACCAGCCACTGAAAATGGGACTTCTCCGGGCTCGGCGCCCATCGTCCTGGATGGTTACAGCGTTGCAGAATTTCGTCTCGGCGCCTCCACGTCGCGGATTTGCCCCGCGCTCCACGAAGCGTCCCGCCTACGCGGCGCGCCGTTCATCGTCGGTCGCACTCAGGATCCGACGTCGAAACTTCGCTCGCCAGTTGAAGTACCCGACCAGCCCCGTCCCGATCATCGCGGCGATGATGCCCACCACACCGAACGCGCTCGCATCACCCGTCACCCAAACCGCACCGAGACCTACGGCCAGAGCGGCGACGAATGGCATCAGCGCCATCGTCACGATCGATCTTCTGGTTGTCATGAAGGTTCTCCTGTTTACAAGTCTGGCGTGCCGGCGCGAGTGCGTCCATGGCTCTTCTGCGGACATGCCCGGACCGCGCTGCACTCACCACCTTCTTGGGCAACTTTCGATCCCAGTCGCATTGTCAGAGTGAACGCCCGATCGAGCGGATATCCCATCGTTCATTGTGCAAGTACTCGTTACATTCTGAAACATCGTGCGAGCGCCGAATCGGGATCTCCGTGAGTTCAGACGCATGCCCGTCGGACCGTTGTTTGCTCTCTTGATTAGAGCGCCGGCGGCCTGGCGAGCATTGACAACGGAGATTGTCCGCAAGACGCTTCCACTCGTGCTGTGCGCGGTGGACGAGACTGGGCGGGCCGCATTCGCGTTGAATTGGGGCCGATGCTCTTGTGAGCTGATTGCTGAGATCACGACGGTCACCCCGCGCCGGCCCACGATGGCTTCTTCGGGTGGCAAATGAGTGAGATGCTTAAAACAGGCGACCTCCTTCCGCACTTCAACGTGACCACGCTGGGTGGCGAGCGCTTCGCCTACTCTGACATCTGGCAGCGAAAGAACCTGCTGCTGGTCTCACTGTCCCACGCGGATTCGACGGGCAACGCTGAGTACGTGTCTCAGCTCACCAGCCAGATGTCAGCCTTGACTGGGGATGACATCGTGTGTGTCGTCACCAGCGACAACATCGCGGGCCTTCCCACTCCGGGAGTTGTGGTCGCCGATCGATGGGGCGAGATCCATCACGTCGCGCACGCCGCGCGAATCGAGGACCTGACCAGTCCTGCGGGGCTCGTCGAATGGAGCCGGTTCATCCAGCATCAATGTCCCGAATGCGAAGGAGAAGCAAAGTGACGAGGACACACGATGACGAGAAAAGGGCAAGCGATGTGGCAGAGGCAGTACGGGCTGCATGCGTCGAAACGGCGGTGCTTGCCTACGAGGACGCAGGCCTCCGTGGCCTGTGTCAGGAGGGACGATGGGAGCATGCGCTTGCCGCGGTACGTCGTCTTGACCTGCGAACGCTGACTTCCGCCCCGACTGCACTCTAGATTGAGCCATCGCAGCCGAACCCGAGAAGGATTCGCGCTGTAAGGCCGACGAGCAACACCCATGGGGACGTGCCCGCCCGGTCGATTACGAACCCGACGCCGCCGAGAACGAGAATCGCCCCAATCAATGCGTAGCTGGCGACAATGCGGGGTTCGTTCCGATCCAGATTGTCCTGGAGGGTTCGATTGGCGCTGGCCGATGTGCTCCCGAAATCACGCGTCCCTTCATCCATGCGAACAGTAGATGCAGAGCGCGCGCCAGCGAAACTCCCATCATTGATGCCTTGCCGCGCTTTGCAGCTAGCCGCGAGCCACAATGGCGAGCGTTCACCGAGGTGCACGCTTCACCTTGAAATGCCCATTTCATTCTGTAAAACATCCGCAATCCGGCGGTAACGCGGTCGCGTGCTTTTCCGCGGATTCATGCGCAAACGTGATGGAACCGATGTTGCCTTTGCATGTGGTAGACCCGTCAGGATCTGCTTTTCAAGGAGGGCTAGGGTGATGTCGGTTATCGCGGCGCTGAGCTTCGTACTCGTCGCCGGGTTTGTTGCGACTGGACTGGTTGGGTTCTTCGGATGGCGTCAACGAATGCGGGAGGGGATCGGTTTCAGTGTCGATCAAATCCTGATACCCGCAAGCCGAGCACGGCGACCGCTCGCCAGCGAGAGACGATCCAGTGCGGCCGCGGAAGGAGCACGTTTGTGACTATCGCGTTGATCATCCTCGGCTTCCTGGCCCTCGTCGTCGCGATCATCGCGGTCCGCGACCTCACTCAGCGCCAGCACGCGGTGACGCGAAACTTCCCGGTGATCGGACA
>Ga0075420_100004115_pt1 | contig 12729 bp, 9 predicted proteins | sample SoiMetdeltSBSDD4_FD_75296 | JGI IMG/M metagenome (GOLD analysis project Ga0075420, IMG submission 75296) | Bulk soil microbial communities from a Populus tree surrounding site in Tennessee, USA - Soil MetaG P. deltoides SBSDD4 | ecosystem: Environmental > Terrestrial > Soil > Tree plantation... | reverse complement strand
CCGCCGAGGGCATCGTGCTCGCGACCGAGCGCTACGACAGTCCGGACCCGGTCAACCTTGGGTCCGGCCAGGAGATCATGATCCGCGACCTGGCCTACCTGATCGCCGAGTTGACCGACTACCAGGGCAAGATCCAGCTCGACCCTTCGAAGCCGAACGGCCAGCCGCGCCGCTGCCTGGACGTGACCCGCGCCGAGCGCGAGTTCGGCTTCCGAGCCAGGACCGACTTCCGGACCGGCCTGCGCAAGACGATCGCCTGGTACGAGGAGCACCAGCGGAGCGGGCAGGCGGCTGTGGGCAGCAGGCAGTAGTCGGGCGAATCGCCGATTCGCCCCTACGATGACGACCGGATCGCCTCGTACATCGTAGGGGCGTTCCGCTGGCACGCCCGCCGCTGGCACGCCCTTCCCGCTCGCCCGCCGCTGGCACGCCCTCCCCGCTGGCACGCCCGCCGCTCGCCCGCCACCACTCCCTCCTGACTCCTGACTACTCGTCCAGCCGATACAGGCTCAGCCAGTTCGGCTCCGTCGGTCGCGGGATCCGCAGCACCTCACGCGCGCTCGGCACGTCCTGGGCCAGCCGCCGCTCCAGTTGTCGCGTGTAGGCCGGCGCGTCGTTCGGCATCCCGGCGGCCGGCGTGTAGCTCCCGTTGACCACCAGGAACGTCGGGCCGTCGCGGGTGAGCCGCCGCAGCTCGCGGAGGTCTTGCGCTCGCCACAGTGAGGGCGCCTCCACGAACCGGACGGCCGGATCGCGCCGCAGGTAGTAGCGCAGCGCCGCGTACGGCACGATCATCCGGTTCTCGCGCGAGGCCGGCGGCACCAGCACCGTGACCGGCCGCTCCCGCGCCTGGGCCCGGAGCTCCTCGGCCACCCGGCCCAGCCCGTAGACCGCGAACCAGTTCTCGAAGTACTGCATGTGCTCGCTGCCGGGGATCTTCGCGCCGGCCGGGTCCCGGACCACCGCGACGGCCAGCTCCGCCCGCTCCCCCAGGATCGCCCCCAGCCCCACCGCCGCCACGACCGCGCCCGCCACCAGCCGGATCTGCCCGTCCCGCACGCCGATCGCCCCGAGCCCCCGGCCGGCCAGGGACGCGACCCGCTCGATCGCGTAGGCTGCCAGCAGATACGCCGGGTACGCCGGCAGGAGCAGGCGGCGCGCGAACAGCGCAGCCGAGACGTCCAGGATCAACGCCGCCAGGGTCGTCCCCAGCAGCGCGACGAACAGCATCCCGCGCTGGCGGAACAGCAGCGCCAGCACGGTCCCCGCACTCGCCGCGAGCAGCAGCCGGTTGCCGACGTACGTCTCCAGCCAGCCGGCCGCCACGTCGGCGTTGCGCACCAGGAAGTGCCCGCTCGCCCGGTCCGCCGATCCGGTGTGCAGCGAGACCTGCTGGAGCAGCGGCACGACGCCGAGCAGCAGCGGCACGCTCGCGACGAGCCCCGCTACGATCGCCGCGCCAACGGGATGGACGTACTCCCGCCACGCCAGCGGCCGTCCCAGCACCACGATCGCCAGCGGCGGAGCTATGGCCAGCAGGGCGCCGTTCGTCTTGACCAGCACCGTCAGGGCCAGGCTCAGGCCGCAGAGCGCACCGGCCATCACGGTCGGCCGTCGGGCGAGGCGCACGCTTGCCAGCGTCGTGAGCACCGCCATCAGCGTCAGCAGCGAATCGTCCACCGCGATCCGCGAGAAGAAGATCGGGAACGGGCTCAGCGCCCAGAGGATCGCCGTCAAGGTGCCGACCGTCCGCGACGCAAGCTCGCGGCCGAGCACGTAGAGCGCCAGGACGCACAGCACGTCCGCCAGCGCCGCCAGCAGCCGCCCGGCCAGGAACCCGTTGTCGATCGCCGCGCTGAACGGCACCAGCAGCCAGAAATAGAGCGGCGGGCGGCCGTCCGTCAGCATCGAGAGCAGCCACGTCCGCGGCGACGTCGGCTCGAACAGCCGCAGCGCCCAGTCCAGCGCCGCCGCCTCGTCGACGAACGGGTCCATGCCGAGCAGGTTGACGGTGCGCGGGATCGTCGCCAGCACGGCGGCCAGCGCCAGGATCGCGAGATCGGGCACCGTCCATCCTCGCGTCGCCGCGCGCTCCGGCTCCCGAGAGACCTGCCGCTCGTCGCGCGGAACCGCCGGCGAATCGACCACGGATGCTCCGGTCATTGCCGAGCAAGTGTACGCGACGACCGGAGCGGAGGCCCCGTCGTCCGTGCCACAATTCCCCGAGCCGACTGGACGATGGCGCCTTCCCGGTCCCCGCGCCGTCGTGGGAGATGCCTCTGGAACGCTCGACGCTTCGCCGTGCGGTCGCGGGCGTGCGCGCCTGGATCGTCGGATCGCCGCGCTGGCTGCTGCTCCGGCGCCTGGCCGCCACCAGCGTCCCGCTCACCGTCGCCGTGGCGCTCTGCCTCGCCTTGAACGCCCTCCTCCCAACGGCGTTCACCCTGGTGTTCGGCGGGCTGATCGGCGCGCTGCCGGAGGCGGTGGGGCAGGGACCAGGCTCGCCGGCCCAGGAGCGGCTGACGCTCTGGCTCGGCGGTCTCGGCCTGATCTTCGTGGGCCAGCAGGTCGTGATGGGGCTGACGTTCACCATGGCCGAATGTCTCGGCCGCCGCGTCCTCGGCGATCACGCCCGGCGGGTCATGCGCGCCACGATGCGCCCGGCCGGCCTGGCGCACCTCGAACGGCCGGCGTCCCTGGACCAGATCGCGCGCGCCCTCTCGATCCACTGGGTCGGCCCGCACGCCGCCGTGACCGCGATGGTCCAGGACGCCAGCCGCCGACTCCAGGGCTTCGGCAGCCTGCTGGTGGTCGCCTATTTCGAGTGGTGGGTCGCCGTCCTGCTCCTGGCCGCGCTCGTCCACAGCACCTGGCGGTTCGGCCCGATCCGCCGCCAGCTCGTCACCCTGCGGATGGGCAAGGCCCAGGGCTTCCGGCGCGCCGAGTACTTCCTGGACCTCACCCTGCGCCCCGAGACCGCAAAAGAGGTCCGGGTCTTCGGCCTGGCGGACTGGCTCGTCGGCCGCTACGAGCGCGCCTGGCTGGGCGCCATGGCCGAGCTCTGGACCGCCCGCTCCAACCTCTGGACGACCGTGCTGCTGGCGGGCCTGCCGGTCGTCCTCGCCGAATTGCTCGGCCTCGGCGTGGCCGGCTTCGCCGCCGTCGACGGCACGCTCGGCGTCGGCGAGCTGGTCGTCTTCGCCGGCGGGATCCGCTGGGCCACGCTGATCTCCGCCCTCGGTGACGCCGACAGCCGGATCGAGCACGGCGCGTCCGGCCTCCGCCCGACGATGGAGCTGGAGCGTGGCCTCGCGAGCGATCCCGCGATCAACCCGCCCGGCACGGCCACCGCCGATGGCCTGCCGGCCCGCGAGATCCGCTTCGAGGGCGTCGCCTTCGGCTATCCGGACCGGCCGGCCCGGGTCTTCGATCGCCTGGACCTCGTGATCCCGGCGGGCCGGAGCCTGGCGATCGTCGGCGACAACGGGGCCGGCAAGACGACCCTCGTCAAGCTCCTGACCGGCCTCTACGAGCCGACGGCGGGCCGCATCGCCGCCGCCGGCGTCGACCTCCGGCGGTTCTCGACGGCCGTCTGGCGCGAGCGGACCTCGGCCGGCTTCCAGGACTTCGCGCGCTTCGAGCTGGTCGCTCGCGAGAGCGTCGGCGTCGGCAGCCTGGCCGACCTGGCGGACGCCTCGTCCGTCGAGACCGCCCTCGACCGTGCCGAGGCCCGCGACGTGGTCGCCACGCTCCCGGCCGGGCTGGAGACCCAGCTCGGCGCCAGCTTCGACGGCGGCGCCGAGCTCTCGGGCGGCCAGTGGCAAAAGCTCGCCCTCGGCCGGGCGATGATGCGGACGGCGCCCCTCCTGCTGGTCCTCGACGAGCCGACCGCCGCGCTGGACGCCCAGACCGAGCACGCCCTGTTCGAGCGTTACGCGGGCGCGGCCCGCCAGGTGGCCGGCAACGGCGCGATCACGATGCTGGTCTCGCACCGCTTCAGCACGGTCCGGATGGCCGAGCTGATCGTCGTGGTGGCGGACGGCCGGGTGGTCGAGACGGGCAGCCACGCCGACCTGATCTCGGCCGGCGGCCTCTACGCCGAGCTGTACGAGCTCCAGGCCCACGCCTACCGCTAACGAGCCGCTGACCTGCCCCTTCGTCCGTCCCTACCTACCGCTGACCCTTCACCCCGGCCGTCTGGCCCGTCGCCTCCGCCACGAGCGTGGCGAGCCGCTCGGCCACCTGCCGGTACTCGACGTCGAGCCATGAGACCAGCGGTCCCAGCGGCTCCATCTGCCCGTCCCGCGCCATCCGCTCGATGTCCGCGCAGAGCGTCTGCATCCGCATCGCCCCGAAGTTCCCGCTGCTCCCCTTCAGGCTGTGGGCGGCCCGGCCGACCGCCTCGGCGTCGCCGCGATCGAAGCCTGCCCGGAGCGCCCGGAGCCGGGACGGCGAGTCGCCCAGGAACGCCTCCACGACCTCCACCAGGAACTCAGGATCGCCGCCCAGCTCCGGGTCGCGCAGCGCCGCGATCGCCGCCTCGTCCAGCAACGGCAGCGCTGCGAGCTGGGTCGTCTGCATGGTCATCGGTGTGTCGCCTCCTGGCCGCTCAGCCTGCTGAGCCTTCTCCGTGCTGATCCAGCGATACAACGTCGAGCGCAGCGCCGTCGCGCTCGCGGGCTTGGTGAGGTAGTCGTCCATGCCGGCCGCGAGGCACTGCTCGCGGTCGCCGGCCATCGCCGACGCGGTCATCGCGATCACCGGCGTCCGACGGTGGCCCCCGGGCAGGCTTCCCTCCGCCTCGAGGCGCCGCAGCTCGCGCGTCGCCGCGTAGCCGTCCATCTCGGGCATCTGGCAGTCCATCAAGATCGCCGTGTACGTCGCCTGCCGCAGCGCCTCGATCGCTTCCAGGCCGTTCTCCGCGATGTCGGAGGCGTACCCCAGGCGCTCCAGCATCCGGACTGTGACCCGCTGGTTGATCGGGTGGTCCTCCACCAGGAGGATCCGCACCGACTGCGCGTCCGGGATGCCCGGCGCGGCGGCCGGGCTCGGCGCCGCCGGCCCCGGCCACTCCGACGGCTTCCCATCCGGCACCAGCGCCAGGGGCCGACCGCGCCAGCCCGGCCGGTGCTGGCCCGTCCCGTCGATCGCTTCGAGCCGCAGCGTGAACCAGAATGTGCTGCCCTCGCCGACCTCGCTCTCGACGCCGATCTCCCCGCCCATCAGCTCCACCAGGCGCTTGCAGATCGCCAGCCCCAGCCCGGTCCCGCCGTACCGCCGCGTCGTCGAGGTGTCGGCCTGGGTGAACGGCTCGAAGAGGCTCGGCCGGATGTCGTCGGCAACGCCGATGCCCGTATCCGTCACCCGGAACGCGGCCACCACGTCGTCGCCGCTCTGCTCCACGACCTCGGCCCGCACCGACACTGACCCGGACCGCGTGAACTTCAGGCCGTTGGCGACCAGGTTGACCAGGATCTGACGCAGCCGGCCGGGATCGCCGCGCACCACCGGCGGCATGTCGTCGGCCACCTGGGTCGCCAGGTCCAGGCCGCGCACGTGGGCCGAGCCGGCCAGCAGGTCGCGGACCTCGTCGACCACGCGGTGCACGTCGAACGTGATCTGCTCCAGCTCCAGCTTGCCAGCCTCGATCTTCGAGAAATCCAGGATGTCGTTGACGATCGCCAGCAGCGCCTGGCTGCTGGACTGGATCGTCTCGGCGCACTCGCGCTGGTCCGGGCTGAGCGGGGTGTCTAGCAGCAGGCTCGACATCCCGATCACCCCGTTCATCGGCGTGCGGATCTCGTGGCTCATGCTGGCCAGGAACAGCGACTTCGCGTGGTCGGCCTCCTGCGCCTGGACCGCCAGCTCCTCGGCCCGGCGCACCGCGTCTTCGAGCGCCTGGCTGACCGCGCGCTCCCGCGCGTAACGGCGGGCGTTCTCGATCGCGATGGCGGTCTGGTCCGCCAGCAGCGCCAACACCTCCAGGTCCGCCTCCACGAACGGGCGCTCGCCGGTCACGCGGGCCGCGCTGATCGAGCCGACGAGCTGGTCCTGGAACAGGATCGGCTGCCCGAGCGCCTCGGCCGGTGCCCCCGCGGATGCCCGAACCTCCGCGCGCAGGATGTCCGAGTCGGGGAAGTTGTGCTGGATGATCCCGCGCCGCTCCCGCGCGGCCACCCCGCCGATCCCCACACCCAGCGGCAGCGGGTGCAGCAGCTTCGCCGGGACCGAGCCCGTCGTCGCGCGCACCACCAGCATCTGCTGCTCCTCGTCCCAGAGGCGCAGCGCGATGCCGTCCGCCGGGAGCAGCCGCGCGGCGTGCTCCACGATCTGCTCCAGCAGCACGTCCAGGTCCAGCTCGCGCGTGATGTCGCGGGTGATGAGGCGCACCGATTCGAGGCGCTGATTCCGCTCGGCGAGCGCCGTAGTCAGCTCCCGGTGCTCCCCGTCCCGCGCCTCCAGCTCCTCGGCCATCGTGTCGAACGCCTGCCCCAGGCGTCCCAGCTCGCCGGATGCGTCGTGCAGGCCGGCCCGCGCCCGAAGGTCGCCCTCGGCGATCCGCTCCGCCGCCAGCGCGACCTTCCGGATCATCCCGACCACCAGCCGCTCGCCGCCCCACCAGGCCGCCAGCAGCGCCAGCGCGATCACGGCGCCGAGCGCCAGCAGGTGTTCGCGCGTGAGGCGGTTGACCTCCTCGAAGGCGACCCATTCCGGGATGCCCACCACGATGACCGCGCCGGTCGCTCGGGCGGGGCCCTCTAGCGGCGCATACCCGAACAGCCGGGCGATGCCGTCCGGGCCGACGCCCGCGGTCGTCCCGGGCATCGGCGCCCCGACGAACTGGCGCAGGATGTCGCCCTCCGCCAGCGCCCGGCCGACGAAATCCTCGTCGTGCGGCACGCGCGCGAGCATGGTCCCGCTCCGATCGAGCACGACCAGGCTGGAGCCGCGCGGCAGGTCCGCGTCAAGCGAGAGATCGTCGAGCCAGCTTGTCGTAAGGGTCAGTACGAACACCCGCTCGACGCGCCCGGCCGGATCCAGGACCGGCCGGGCGACTTCCAACAGGGCGTGGCCATCCGCGCGCGATCCGACGAAGTCGCCCACCGCGAAGCCACGGAGCGCAACGGCCCGCTTGAAGGCATCGTGCTGCGCGACGCTCGCATCGGACGTCGACGGCGCCGAGCTACAGCGGACCGTCCCGTTCGCATCAGCCGCGACCAGGCTCTCGTAGATCGGGAACCGGGAATGGAGCGTCGTCAGGGCTCGCGCGCAGTCGGCCGGCGCCACGTCGATCAAGTTCGGCGGCTGCCCGAGCCCGGCCAGCAAATCCGAGGCCCGCTCGATCTGCCGCTCCTGTCCCAGCGCGACCTGGCGCGCCAACAGGAGCGCCGTGCCGTACGCCGTATCGGCGGCGTACGACCGCTGCTGGTACGCCGAGCCGAGCGCGAGCAGCACGGCCGGCAGCGAGGCCAGCAAGACGAGTGTGAGCAGACGTCCACGAAGACCACGCAGCTCGCCCACGCTTCAGGCCCCCATTGCCGCGACTTGATCTTCCCTCTCGTCGCGTGCCTTTTGCACCCGGCCCGGACGCGTCCGTTCGGACGCTCACCCGGTGAACGGCGGAACGCATGGCCGGGGGATGGCTCGCCCCCTACCGCATGGTACGCTACGGCGGGGCCCGCGCGACGACCGGCGCCGGCCAGCTCCGCAACGATCTCGTTGGAGGCGAGCGCACCACGTGACCGAGGCCGGCCCGGCACGCACGTTCCAAGAGATCCTCGCGTCCGGCGAGCGCCTGCCGCTCGGACGGGTGCTCGCGCTCGTGCGCGGCGCGGCCCAGGCCGTCGACGCCCTGCACGCGCGCCGGGCCGTCCACGGGTCGCTCGAACCGTCCGCCTTCGGCGTCGACGACGAGGACCGCGTCGCCCTCCTACCCCCGGAGGTCGCTCCCCCGCCTCCTCCTGACGCGCCGGCGCCCGCGGATCATCCCGGCGACGCCCGCCCCCTGGGAGCGCGGCCATCCTGGCCGGCCCGGTCCTCCGTCGACGGAGCGCCGGGCCGGGAGGGCTGGCCGCCCCGGTCCTCCACGAACGCACCACCAGACCGTGAGTACTGGTCGCCCCAGCGGCAGGCCGGCGAGCCCGCCCGCCCGGCGGACGACCTCTACGCCCTCGGCCTGATCGCCCGTGCCCTGCTCGCCAGCGCAACCCCCGCCGACGGCGAAGCGGCCCGCCTCCCGGCGCTCGACGCGGTGCTGGGGGCCCACCTCTCATGGGCGCCCTCCGAGCGTTTCGCCAGCGGCGCCGCGCTGGCCCAGGAGCTCGACCGGGTTGCCGCGCGGACGATCACCGGTCAGGAGCCGGCCTGGGCGGCGGCCCGACGCGTGGCGCAGGCCCGCGCGGCGCACCGTCTCGCGCTCGACACCCCGCCCGCGCACCGCCCGCGGCGCCGCACCCGGTCGGCCCCGCTCCCGAGCCACCCGATCATTCGGAGCAGCAACTACCCGGACATGCCGCTGGCCGGCCGCTGGGTCGCCATCGTCGTCATCGTGCTCTGCAGCGTCTATCTCTTCCCGCTCTACTTCATGCTGTTCCAGCGTGGCTGACCGGGGACCGGGAGCCTGTGAGGAGTGATCCGGGTCCGTCGTCCACTCGCCCTCGTGGCCGTCGTCGGCCTCGTCCTGCTCGCCGCCTGGCTGGCGCCGTCCGTCCAGGCCGCCCCCGCCGAGGCCCCGGCCGCCACGGTTGCCGCCCGTGACCGCGACGAAGACCTCCGCGTCGAGCGGTTCCTGCCGCTGACGGCCGCTGGCTTCGGCATCCTCGGCGTCGTGGTCGCCGGGCGCCTCGGCCTGTCCCAGCTCGGCCACTGGAGCCGGCTGGCCGCCCCCTTGTTAGCCCTGGCGCTCTCGCTCGGCCCGCTCGCGATGATCGAGCCTCGCCCCCTGAACCGCCAGCCCTCGCCAGACGCCCAGGAGTACGCCGACGCCGCCCGCCACCTCGCCGCCGGCGAGGGATACGTCGTCACCATTCGGCGCGGCGAGGTCCAGCCGCCCCGCTACCCGCCCGGCTTCTCGCTGGCGCTGGCGCCGTTCGCCCTGGCCGGCCCCTACCCCGCCAACGTCCAGCTCGGCTCGAAGCTCGTTGCCATGCTCTACCTCGTGGTGACGCTGGTGGCGGCCTGGGTCGTCGCCGGCCCGCTGGCGGCGGCCGTCGCCGTCGCCCTCGTCGGCTCGTCGCCGTTCGCCGTCCGCTACGCCTCGCTGGTGATGTCGGATGCCTTCGCGGCGGCCCTCTCGGTCGCGGCGCTCGCGCTCGTCCACCGCCCGACGACTCGCCGGCTGGCCGGGGCCGGGCTGCTGGCCGGCGCCCTGGTCCTCGTCCGGCTGAGCGGCGTCCTGACCCTCGCGGCGGTGTTGGCCTCCACCCTCGTCGGCCGCGTCGATCCGCGTGGGCGACTCGCCGTCGTCGCCGGCGGCCTGCTCGGCGTCGCCCTCCTGGCGCTCCAGCAGTGGTGGACGTTCGGCAACCCGCTGATGACCGGCTACCAGTACTGGCTGCCCGAGGTCCGGACGTTCGGTCTGGACTATCCCCTGGACCCCGCCATCCGCCGCGACGGCTCCGGCATCGTCGCCGACTCGCTCGACGGCGCCCTCTTGCGTTGGGCCTGCCCCTGTCCAGAGGACGACCCGCTGTTCGCCTTCCGGGCCGTCACGTTCTACCCGCTGGTGCTGCTGGGCCTCTTCTGGATCTTCGTGCCGCCGCTCGCAACTGTGCCCGGCCTGATCGAGGTCTGGCGCCGTCGCCGCGAGCCCGGCCCGGCCTACGTGCTCTGGCTGACCGTCCTGACCGTCCTTTTCCACCTGTTCTACTTCTACCTCGCCGCCCGCTTCGTGGCCGGACCCACGACGCTGCTCGCCGTCTACACCGGCGTCGTCGTGGCGCGCTGGGCCGCCCCCGCTGCTGCCGAGCGCGTCGCCGTGGCGTCGAGCGGCCGCGCCTGACACGACAGGACGGCCTGACACGACGTATCATGGCTGCCGAACAGGCGGACGTCTCGTCGAGGGGGACGGTACGGTGCGGATCGTCGACAGCCACTGCCACACGGCCCTCGGGTGGTACGAGCCGATCGAGGTGCTGCTGGCCCAGATGGACCGGAACGGGGTCGAGCAGGTCGTGCTGATCCAGATGAACGGTCAGACGGACAACACCTGTCAGGCCGAGTGCGTGCGCCGGTATCCAGACCGGGTGCGGTCGGCGGTGATCGTGGACCCGACGAGCCCCGATGCCCCGGCCGAGCTCGAGCGGCTGGTCGCCGAGGGCGCCACCGGCATGCGCCTGGGCATCAGCATCCGTTCGCCGGGCGACGACCCGCTGGCGCTCTGGCGGAAGGCGGCCGAGCTGGGGATCACGATCAGTTGTCGCGGGCAGCGCGACGAGTACCTCCCTGACTCGGCCGCCGAGGTGTTCGAAGCGTTCCCGACCCTCCCCATCGTCATCGAGCACATCGGCGGGTTGAAGGCAGCCGATCTCCGGCCGGGCGAGCGACCGAAGATGTTCGACCTGGCCCGCTTCCCGAATGCGTACGTCAAGATTCACGGACTCGGCGAGTTCTCGCAGCGGGCCATGCCGCCGACCGAGCCGTTCCCGTTCGTGGAGCCGATCGCCCCGCTCGTCGAGATGGCGTACGAGGCGTTCGGCGCCTCGCGCATGATGTGGGGCAGTGACTACCCGCCGGTCAGCGTGCGCGAGGGGTACGGCAACGCGCTCCGCTTCACGATCGAGCGCCTGGCGGACAAGAGCGAGGACGAGCGGGCGCTGATCTTCGGCGGGGTGGCGGCGAAGCTGTTCGGGTTCGGCGAAGGATGAGGGGCGAGGGATGAGGGGCGAGGGGCGAGCACCGTACCGTCAAAACCGTCAAGGTTTTTGGGATTCTGGGATTTTGGGTCGGGGGGTATGCCCACACACGACAACCCCTCCAATCCGGCCAATCCTGTACATCCTGTTTCCTTCGTCCTCGCCCTTCGTCCCTCACAGCTCGGAGGGAGCAGCGCATGAACGACGTCGAGGCGATGGAACGGTGCATCGAGCTGGCGCGTGAGGCGCTCGATCGGGGCGATCACCCGTTCGGCTCAGTGCTGACGCGAGACGGGCAGATCTTCGCCGAGGGTCAGAACCGCGTCAACAGCAAGCTCGATCCGACGGCGCACGCCGAGTCCGAGGCGATCCGCGAGGCGTGCAAGGCGCTCGAGACGCTCGACCTCTCCGGCTTCACCATCTACGCCAGCGGCGAGCCGTGCTGGATGTGCGGCATGGTGATCCGCCAGGTCGGAATCCGGCGGGTCGTGATCGGCGGGCCGTCGCGCTGGCCGACCGGCAGCTACACCTCGCCGTACCAGATCCTGACCGTGGACGTGCCCCAACGGTTCGGTCCCGTGCCGGAGGTCGTCGCTGGCGTCCTCGCCGACCAGTGCGCCGCCCTCCTCGACGAGGCCGGCTGGTCCGCCCCACCGGATCGCCCCTGAACCGCCGGATATCTACTCGCCGCTGTTCGTCGACTTTCGCGTCAGCCGTGTCCGGGCCCAGAGCGAATCCCACAGCTCGTCGACAGCGAGGGTGAAGCCGGGAAGCATCGGAGACGAAATTGCGTCACCATCACCGAGCCGCATCGTGAGCGTCAGGGCATGGCCGGCGCGACGGAAGACCCCGACGGACCGCTGCTGCCAATCGATCACCCAGTATTCAAGCACGCCCTGCTCGGAGTAGAGCTTCATCTTGAGATCTCGCACGCGTCGCTGGTCGGCAGCGTCCGGAGAAACCACCTCGACCATCAGTTCGGGCGCAACGGTCAGATGCCCGTTCTCATTCAAGGCTCCCATGAAGCGCTCACGGCTGATCCACATCGTGTCGGGGGCTACTTCATCGTACGGCCCGAAGATGACGCCTGGTGCGGGCACCGTTCGCCCCATCCTGTTGTCATTGCTCCACTTGAACAGCGCCATGGCGACTTCTTGGGCCGCGGCCTGGTGCTCCATCTCCGCAACAGGTCGGTAGATGTGTAGCTCCCCGTCGAGTAGCTCGATGCGCGCCCCGCGCTCAACGGACATACCTCCAAGGTCTGCTGCTGTGTAGCGATGCTTCCCGCGCATGGAAACCTCACGCTGGACGATCGATGGGTGATCCAGTATACGCGATGGGCCACCGCTACAACGTCACACCTCGTGGATGCGTCAGACAACCCTGGCCCCGGTCCCGTAGGGACCGATCGATGGTAGACGTGGGTTTCAACCCACGGTCCCGGTGGCCCGCCCCAACCTATGGCCCCGGTGATGCGGCTCAACCCACGGCTCAGGCGGCCTGCGCCAGCCGCGCCAGCGCCGAGAGCGGGATCGAGACCCAGTCCGGCCGGTTCCCCAGCTCATACGTCAGTTCGTAGAGCGCCTTCTCCGTCTCCAGCGCCAGCAGCACCCGCCCGAGCGCCTCAGGGCCGGCCGGCAGCAGCGGCGCCCCGGCCGCCCGCACGGTCTCCACGTACGCCGCCAGCAGCGCCTCGCGGCACTGCGCAAAGACGCCCGCCAGGCCGGCCTCGTCTCCTGCCCCCTGCCGCTCGGCCGTCGCGCGGGCATAGTCCAGCGAGCGCAGCAGCCCCGCCAGGTCGCGCAGCGGCGTCTGCTTCGCGCGGCGCTCGATGAGCGAGCGCAACGGCTCGCCCTCGAAGTCGATGATGACCCAG
>Ga0075420_100004112_pt1 | contig 12733 bp, 12 predicted proteins | sample SoiMetdeltSBSDD4_FD_75296 | JGI IMG/M metagenome (GOLD analysis project Ga0075420, IMG submission 75296) | Bulk soil microbial communities from a Populus tree surrounding site in Tennessee, USA - Soil MetaG P. deltoides SBSDD4 | ecosystem: Environmental > Terrestrial > Soil > Tree plantation... | reverse complement strand
ACGCGCTACGACATCGACATGGTGAAATGCATCTACTGCGGCCTGTGCCAGGAGGCCTGCCCGGTGGATGCCATCGTCGAGGGGCCCAACTTCGAATACGCCACCGAGACGCGCGAGGAGCTCTACTACGACAAGGACCGCCTGCTCGCCAACGGCGACCGCTGGGAGCGCGAGATCGCCAAGGCCCTCGCGCTCGATGCTCCGTACAGGTGAGGCGACCGCGATGATGGCGTTAGACGGCAACGGGCGAATGGCGAATGGCGAATGGCGAGTTGGGTCGTTCCATTCGCGATTGACCATTTGCCATTCGCGAACCCTCGCGGGGGCACTATGATCGCGGCCCTTTTCTTCTACCTGTTCGCGGCCATCACGGTGGCCGCCGGGCTGATGGTGATCTGGGCCAGGAACCCCGTGCATGCGGTGCTGTTCCTGATCCTGGCCTTCTTCAACGCTGCGGGCCTGTTCGTGCTGCTGGGCGCCGAGTTCCTGGCCATGATCCTGGTCGTGGTCTACGTCGGCGCCGTTGCCGTGCTGTTCCTGTTCGTCGTCATGATGCTGGACGTGGACTTCGCGGAGCTGCGGGCCGGCTTCATCAGGTACGCGCCGCTGGGCGCGCTGGTCGGCATCATCGTGGGCCTCGAGCTGATCATGCTGGTGCTCTCCAACGTCATCCAGCCCGGCAGCGCGCGGACAGCGTCGGCACCCATCCCACCGGTCGAGACAGGCATCACCAACACCGAGGCCATCGGGCGTGTGCTCTACACCAAGTACGCCTATTTCTTCGAGGGCGCCGGCCTGATCCTGCTGGTGGCCATGATCGGCGCCATCGTGCTGACCCTGCGGCACAAGGAAGGCGTGAAGCGCCAGTCCATTGCCGCGCAGGTGGCGCGCCGCAAGAGCGGGGCGATAGAGGTGGTCAAGGTGGCGCCTGGAACGGCCACCGTGCCGCCGGTGCGGTCATCTTCCAGGTGAGGCAGCAGTATGGACTTGATCGCCCAGTTCTTCAGTGGCAGCCGGTGGGTGTGGGTAACCATCGCCGTGGTCGGCGCCATCGCCATCCTCGTGCGGGTGCTGGGGTTGTGAGGCGCGCATGACCATCGGGCTCGGGCACTACCTCACCGTCGCGGCGATCCTGTTCACGCTCGGCATCTTCGGCATCTTCCTCAACCGGAAGAACGTGATCGTCATCCTGATGTCGATCGAGCTGATGCTGCTGGCCGTCAACATCAACCTGGTGGCGTTCTCGTCCTACATGGGCGACCTGGTCGGCCAGATCTTCGCGCTGTTCGTGCTGACGGTCGCTGCCGGCGAGGCAGCCATCGGGCTGGCCATCGTGGTGGTGTTCTTCCGGAACCGCGGCTCAATCGCGGTCGAGGATGTCAGTGTCATGAAGGGTTGAGGGGTTTCCAGGAATGCAGGTCCCCTACTCCCCACTCCCTATTCCCTACTCCCAATCTCGCCGCGGGAAGACGCAGGGGCACGATCAATGATCTACCAAGCCATCGTGTTCCTGCCGCTGGCCGGCGCGCTGATCGCGGGCTTCCTCGGCCGCCTGATCGGGCCGCGGCCCAGCGAGGTCATCACCACGGGCCTGCTCGGCATCGCCGCCCTCCTGTCCTGGATCGCATTCTGGAACGTCGGTTTCGGCGGCGAGACGGCGAAGGTGCCGGTGCTGCGCTGGGTCGCCTCGGGCGAGCTCGACGTGTCCTGGTCGCTGCGCATCGATACGCTCACCGCTGTCATGCTGGTGGTGGTCAACACCGTGTCGTTCCTCGTGCACCTCTATTCCATCGGCTACATGGCCGAGGACGATAGCCGGCCCAGGTTCTTCGCTTACCTCTCCATGTTCACTTTCGCCATGCTGGCGCTGGTGACGAGCGACAACCTCCTGCAGATGTTCTTCGGCTGGGAGGGCGTGGGCCTCGCCTCCTACCTGCTGATCGGCTTCTGGTACCTGAAGCCCGAGGCCAACGCCGCCGCCATCAAGGCGTTCCTGGTGAACCGCGTGGGCGATTTCGGCTTCGCGCTCGGCATCTTCGGTGTGTTCGCCATCTTCGGCACCATCGGCTTCGACGCCATCTTCCGTGCCGCGCCGGGCGTGGCCGGCAAGCCCATGGAGTTCCTGGGCTATCAGCTCGACACGCTCACCGTGCTGTGCCTTTTGCTGTTCATGGGCGCCATGGGCAAGTCGGCCCAGTTCCTGCTGCACACCTGGCTGCCGGACGCCATGGAGGGCCCGACGCCGGTCTCGGCTCTGATCCACGCCGCCACCATGGTGACGGCCGGCGTGTTCATGGTGGCTCGTCTGTCGCCGCTGTTCGAGCAGGCACCACTGGCTCTGCAGGTGGTTACTCTGGTCGGCGCCGTCACCGCGTTCTTCGCGGCCACGGTCGGCCTCGTGCAGAACGACATCAAGCGCGTGGTCGCCTACTCCACCTGCTCGCAGCTCGGCTACATGTTCGTGGCCTGCGGCGTCGGCGCCTACTCGGCCGGCATCTTCCATCTGTTCACGCATGCTTTCTTCAAGGCGCTGCTGTTCCTGGGCGCCGGCTCGGTGATCCACGCGATGCACCACGAGCAGGACATGCGCAAGATGGGTGGCCTGGCGTCCAAGGTGCCCATCACCTGGCTGGTGATGCTGATCGGGACGCTGTCGCTCACCGGCGTCGGCATCCCGCATCTCACGGGGCTCGCCGGGTTCGTCTCCAAGGACGCCATCATCGAGGCATCCTACGCGGCCCACACGCCTTCAAACTACGCCTTCTGGCTGCTGGTAATCGCCGCCTTCATGACGGCGTTCTACTCCTGGCGCCTGATGTTCATGACGTTCCACCAGCCCACGCGCGCCGATCACCACACCTTTGACCACGCCCACGAGAGCCCGTGGGTCATGCTGGTACCGTTGCTGGTGCTCGCCTTCGGCGCGGTGGTCGCGGGCTTCGCCTTCTCCTCCTACTTCATCGGCCACGACTACGGAGAGTTCTGGCGCGCATCGCTGGCCGAAGGCCCGCGCAACCATATTCGCCACGCCATGCACGAGGTGCCCGAATGGGTGCTGTGGGCGCCGTTTGTCGCCATGGTGGCCGGCTTCGGTCTCGCCTACCTCTACTACATGCTGGCGCCCTGGCTGCCGGCGGCAACGGCGCGCGTCTTCAGGCCGCTCTACCTGTTCCTGCTCAACAAGTGGTACTTCGACGAGCTCTATGACGCGATCTTCGTCCGCCCGACCATGGCGCTCGGGCGGCTGCTCTGGAAGCGCGGCGACGGCACCATTATCGACGGGCTGGGCGCCGACAACATCGCCGCGCGCGTACTCTGGACCACGGGGCGCGTGGTCAAGCTGCAGACCGGCTACGTCTACCACTACGCCTTCGCCATGCTGATCGGTGTGGCACTGATCGTGACGGCGTTCATGTTCAACGACATCAGCGCCCTCCTCAGGGGAGTGACGGCGCGATGAACGGCCTTCCCGTCCTCTCCCTCTGCACCTTCTTCCCGCTGGTCGGCGCGCTGCTGATCGCGGCGCAGAACCGCGAGGCCAGCCGCAACGCCCGCTGGATCGCGCTCTACACCACGCTCTTCACCCTGGGCGTGGCGCTCTGGATCTGGGCGCACTTCGACAAGGGCAACCCCGGCTTCCAGTTCGTCGAGGAGGCGGCGTGGCTCGGCGGCTCCATCAACTACAAGATGGGCGTGGATGGCATCTCCGTGCTGTTCGTGGTGCTCACCGCTTTCCTCATGCCGCTGTGCGTGATCGCCAGCTGGGAGTCGGTCGAGAGCCGCGTCAAGGAGTACCTGATCGCCTTCCTGGTGCTGGAGACGCTGATGATCGGCGTCTTCTGCGCGCTCGACCTCGTGCTGTTCTACCTGTTCTTCGAGGGCGGCCTGATCCCCATGTTCCTCATCATCGGGGTGTGGGGTGGCGAGCGCCGGGTGTACGCCAGCTTCAAGTTCTTCCTCTATACGCTCTTGGGCTCCGTTCTGATGCTGCTGGCGCTGATGGCCATGTACTGGCACGCCGGCACCACCGACATCCCGACGCTGCTCGCCCACAAGTTTCCGGGCGGCATGCAGTGGTGGCTGTGGCTCGCCTTCTTCGCCTCGTTCGCGGTGAAGCTGCCGATGTGGCCGGTGCACACCTGGCTGCCCGACGCCCATGTCGAGGCGCCCACGGCCGGATCCGTCATCCTCGCCGGCATCCTGCTGAAGATGGGCGGCTACGGCTTCCTGCGTTTCTCGCTGCCCATGTTCCCGCTGGCGAGTCAGGAGTTCGCGCCGCTGGTCTTCGCCCTCTCCGTGGTGGCGATCATCTACACGTCGCTGGTGGCGCTGGCCCAGGAGGACGTGAAGAAGCTCATCGCCTACTCCAGCGTGGCCCACATGGGCTTCGTCACTATGGGCATCTTCAGCTTCACGGTGCAGGGTGTTGACGGCGCCATCTTTCAGATGCTCTCGCACGGCCTCGTCTCCGCCGCGCTCTTCCTCTGCGTCGGCGTGGTCTACGACCGCATGCACACGCGCCGCATCGACGCCTATGGCGGGCTCGTCAACCGCATGCCGCTCTACGCCTTCGTGTTCATGGTGTTCACTCTGGCCAACGTAGGGCTGCCCGGCACCTCGGGCTTCGTCGGCGAGTTCCTGACGCTGCTCGGTGCCTTCAAGGCCTCCACGTGGGTGGCGTTCCTCGCCACGTCAGGCGTGGTCCTCTCCGCCGCCTACGCGCTCTACCTCTACCGGCGCATGATCTTCGGGCCGCTGGAGAAGCCGAGCCTCAGGGCCATCTCCGACCTCGGCTATCGCGAGGTCCTGGTGTTCGCGCCGCTGGTGCTGCTCGTTATCATTTTCGGCTTCTACCCCGCGCCGCTGCTCGACGTGACCGCCGTGTCGGTCAAGAAGCTCGTCTCCAGCTACGAGGCGGCGATCAGCGCGGCCGCCGCGCTCAACCCGCGCTAGGGCGTTTCGATGGACCAACTCCAAGCCTATTGGCCGCTGTTCCCCGAGCTTCTCCTCGCGCTCGGCGCCATGGCGCTCCTCATGATCGGCGCGTTCCGCCCCGAGCGCGACGCCGAGGCCGAGGCGATCGGCTGGATGGCCGTCGTCCTGCTCGGCATGGCGGCCTGGCTGGTGCTGTCGCAGCCTGCCGGCGAGCACCTGCTGTTCGATGGGGCCTTCGTGGTGGACGGTTTTGCCCGCTTCATGAAGGTGCTGACCCTGGTAGCCTCCGGCGCGGCGCTGATCCTGTCGTTCGACGATATGCGCCGCACGCGCACCCTGAAGTTCGAGTATCCGGTACTGGTCCTGCTGGCCACGGCAGGCATGCTGATGATGATCTCCGCCAACGATCTCATCGCGCTCTACCTGGGGCTCGAGCTGCAGAGCCTTGCGCTCTACGTCATGGCCGCCATCCGCCGCGACGACCTGCGCTCCAGCGAGGCCGGCCTCAAGTACTTTGTGCTCGGCGCGCTCTCCTCGGGCATGCTGCTCTACGGCGCGTCCCTGATCTACGGCTTCACCGGCTCGACCGGCTTCGCCGCCGTCGCCACGGCCGCCGGACAGGCCGGCGCCGGCCAGAGCCTGGGCCTCGTCATCGGTCTCGTGTTCCTGCTGGTGGGCCTCGCCTTCAAGATCTCGGCGGTGCCGTTCCACATGTGGACGCCCGACGTCTACGAAGGCGCGCCGACGCCGGTCGCTGCCTTCTTCTCCGCCGCGCCCAAGGTGGCCGCCATGGCGCTGCTCATGCGCGTCACGCTCGACGGCTTCGCCGGCATCAAGCCGCAGTGGCAGCAGATCATCACCGCGCTGGCCATCGCCTCCATGCTGCTCGGCGCCTTCGCGGCGATCGGCCAGAGCAACATCAAGCGGCTGCTCGCCTACTCCGCCATCGGCAACATCGGCTACGCGCTCATCGGCTTGGCCGCCGGCTCGCAGGAGGGCGCGCGCGGCGTGGTGATCTACCTCGTCATCTACGTGGCCATGACGCTGGGCGCCTTCGGCGTCGTGCTGGCCATGCGCCGGGCGGACGGCATGACCGAGGAGATCGACGACCTGTCGGGCCTCGCCCAGAACAACCTGGCGCTGGCCACGCTGCTGGCGATCCTCTTGTTCTCGCTGGCCGGCATCCCGCCGCTCGCCGGGTTCTTCGCCAAGTTCTACGTGTTCCTGGCAGCGGTTCGGGAAGGACTTTGGCCGCTCGCCATCATCGGCGTCCTCGCCAGCGTGGTGGGCGCCTACTACTATGTGCGGATTGTGAAGGTCATGTTCTTCGACCCGCCGCGCGAGAGGTTCATGGCAGTCCAGCCGAAAGCAGGCCTGGTGATGTGGGTGGCGGGACTTGCCATCCTGCTCTACGTAGTCTGGCCCGCGCCGCTGGTCGATGCCGCAGGCGCGGCAGTGAAGAGCCTCTTTTGAGAAACGGGGTCAGACCCCTCGCCCCAAGAACCGGGGTCAGACCCCTCGCGCCCAACGTCTCGTTCTGTAAAGGACGCTGGAGGCGAGGGGTCTGACCCCTATCGCGAGGGGTCTGACCCCGTCCCAAGGGAAACGCCCCGGTGGCGCAGTTATACCGCAGCCTGATCCTGGACAGCGTCGGCTCGACGAACCGCGAGGCCTTCGCCCTGGCCGAGGCCGGCGAGGCCGGCCCCGTGTGGGTCGTGGCGCGGCGCCAGACGGCGGGCCGCGGCCGCGGCGACCGGCCGTGGGTCTCGGCGCCCGGCAACCTCCATGCCAGCCTCCTCAGCCAGCTTCCGAGCCCGCGGGGCCTGCTCCCGCAGCTTTCGCTGGTTGCGGGGGTGGCGACGATAGATGCCGTTCGGAGGGCGACCGGCGGTGGACCGGCGGGCCTGCGCCTCAAGTGGCCCAATGACATGCTGATCGGGCCGGCCAAGTGCGCCGGCATCCTGATCGAGAGCGTCTCGGGCCGGCGCGCGGCGACGGTCGTGATCGGCATCGGCATCGATCTCGCCTGGCATCCCGCCGGTCTCGGCCGCGCGGCCACCGACCTCGCGGAGCATGGTTGCCAAGTCGCTCCCGAAGTGGCGCTGGGCAGCTTGAGCGAAGCCATGCACAATTGGCTCAGGGTGTGGGACGGCGGCCGGGGATTCGCCGGCGTGCGCCAGGCGTGGCTTGACCGGGCGGGCCCGGCAGGAGAGAGGGTGACGGTCGATACCGGCCGGGAAAGAATTGAGGGTACGTTCGCCGATCTCGACGCAGAGGGCGCGTTGGTGATCTCAGACCGTCACGGGCAGAGGCGCACCGTGACCTTCGGCGACGTGACCCTGGATGCGGCTGCGCCCCAGGACAGGACTTGATGGCGGAGGATCGGACAGCGGGCGGCGCAGACGGGAGCGAGCTGGTCTTCTTGCCGCTCGGCGGCATCGGCGAGATCGGCATGAACTGCTATCTCTACGGCCTCGGGCCACCCGATGCCCGCCAATGGCTGATGATCGATCTCGGCATCACCTTCCCCGAGGGCGAGAACGACCCAGGCGTGGACGTGATCCTGCCCGACCTGCGCTACATCGAGGCGGAGCGTGGCAGCCTGGCCGGCCTGGTCCTCACCCACGCCCACGAGGATCATTTTGGCGCGGTCATCGAGCTGTGGCCCAAGCTGCGCGTGCCCATCTATGCCACGCCCTTCACGGCTGCGCTGCTGAAGGCCAAGGCCGCGGAGTTCGGCCGGCGCCTGGAGCTGCCCATCAAGGTGGTGGCCCTCAACAGCCGCTTCGACGTGGGCCCGTTTGCGCTGCAACTCATCGAGGTGGCGCACTCGATCCCGGAGTCCAACGCGCTGGTCCTCCGCACCGCGCAGGGCACGGTGCTCCACACCGGCGACTGGAAGCTCGACGCGACACCCGTGGTGGGCGGCGCTGCCGGCACGGACCGCTTCGCCGCTGTCGGCGCCGAGGACGTGCTCGCGCTCGTGTGCGACTCCACCAATGCCATGCGTGAGGGCCGCTCGCCGTCGGAGCAGGACGTGGCGCGCTCGCTGGCCGAGATCATTGGCGGGGCTAAGCGCCGCGTCGCGGTGACGATCTTCGCCTCCAACGTGGCGCGCATCCGCGCGGTCTGGGAGGCGGCCCGCGCCGCCGGCCGGCGGCTGGTGGTGGCGGGGCGCGCCATGCACCGCGTCATCGACGTGGCCATGGAGACGGGCTACTTGCCGCCGGATTTCGACTACGACGACCAGAGCCGCTTTTTGGATTTCCCGGCGGACAAGGTGGTGGTCCTGTGCACCGGCAGCCAGGGCGAGCCGCGTGCCGCCATGGCCCGCATCGCCGCCGACGAGCACCCTGACATCGAACTCGACTACGGCGACCTCGTGATCTTCTCCTCGCGCACCATCCCCGGCAACGAGCGCACGGTCGGCCAGATCCAGAACCGGCTGGTCAACCTGGGCTGCGAGATCGTCACTGATGCGGATGCCCTGGTGCACGTCACCGGCCACCCGCGTCGCGACGAGCTCAAGGAGATGTACGCTGCCGTGCGGCCCCGTATCGCCATCCCCATGCACGGCGAGGCGCGCCACCTGGAGGCGCACCGCAAGCTGGCGCGCGCGGCCGGCGTCAAGGAGGTCGTGTCGATTCGCAACGGGGAGATCGTCCGGCTGGCCCCGGACGTACCCAAGGTCGTCGACCAGGCCCCCGTCGGCCGCCTGTTCCGCGACGGCCACCTGCTGGTGCCCGCCGAGGACGGCCCGGTGCGCGAGCGCCGGTCGCTGGCGTACGCCGGCATGGTCATCGTGGCGCTGGCGCGCTCCGGCCGAGGCAACGTCTCGCCCGAAGCGGAGATCGTGCTCGACGGCGTGCCCCAGTCCGACGCCGAGGGCCGGCCCATGACGGAGATCGTTCGTCGCACGGTGGAGGGCACGCTGCGGAGCATCCCGCGCGAACGCCAGAAGGACACCGAGATGGTGCGCGAGGCCGTCCGGCGCGCCGTCCGCTCCGCCGTCGATGACGCCTGGGGCAAGCGGCCGGCGGTCAAGGTGCTGCTGACCCAGCCGCCGCGCTAGCTGCCCGGACTTGGGTGAATGGCGAATGGCCAATGGCGAATGGAAGGCCCCATTCGCCACTCACCTTCGCCATTCGCTAAACCAGAGGAGGCTCGCATGAGCGGCGAGAGCAAGAGGCGCACGGTGCGCGTCCGCATCGCCGGCCGCGTGCAGGGTGTAGGCTTCCGCTATTGGACCGAGGAGACCGCCTGCGGGCTTGGGCTCGCCGGCTGGGTGCGCAACCGCCGCGACGGCTCCGTCGAGGCGTTGTTCTCCGGCTCGGCGGACGATGTTGCCGAGATGATGCGGCGCTGCCAGCAGGGACCACGCGCGGCTCAGGTCGCGTCCGTCGAGCTCCTGGAGGAAGGCGGCACCGCGCCCGCCGGCTTCGAGCTGCGGCCGACGGCGTAGATTGGGTCGAGCGGAGCGAGACCCAACATGGGCGAATGGCGCCCACCATTCGCGATTGGCCATTCGCCATTCGCCCGAACGCGTTGCGTCTCGCTGCCGCTCGACCCAACCTACAGGTCTACAGGAACCGCGTGGGCCACATGATGGTGCGCCACATGTGGGCGGACGGGCTGTTGTCCCAGCCCAGGCCCTCCTTCGGCTGCTTGAAGTTGCGGCCGATGATGTCGACGAAGTCGTCGAGGTTGACCTTGGCATTGGGGTCGAACGAGTAGACGTCGTTCATCGTGATGAGGCGCGAGGTCATGTACCACTTGTGCTTTCGGGCGCGCTCGTACTCGGCCACGATGTAGGGCTCGGGCTGATAGTCGGGGCCGAACAGCTTCAGGTACATCTCGGGGTAGGTGTAGCCCACCGACTCGTCGGGGAAGAAGCGCAGCGCCTGGTGCATCTTCACCGCCCAGGCCACCTCCTCGTCTACATACGGCTCGATCATCTGCGCACCCCAATAGCCGTGGTCGCAGCGGATGAAGCTGACGACGCCGATGTCGTGCAGCAGGCAGGCCAGGACCACCTTCTCGGAATGGCCGGCCTTCAGCGCGTGGTTGGCGCTCTGCAGCAGATGCGACGTGGAGGCGAACCGGCAGCGGAAATAATCCATCAGCGTCGGCTTCTCCGGCATCTGCGGCAGGCGCGGGTCGGCGCCCATCAGCAGGTACTTGCCGGGGTTTGCATTGAGCAGCTCCATGCCGCCCTCCATCTGGACCTTGCCGTCGGTCAGATGACAGAGCACGGACTTGCTTACGATGTGCTCCAGCTCGTGCATCATCCGCTCCTCGAGAGCGTCCGCACGCTCCGCCATGGACATGGCTTGGACGGAGGCATCTTGTGGCATGTGAGTCTCCCCGATCCTCTGGGCCGCGTTGCCCGAAGGATGCGCGGTTTGGCCGAGAGCGGCAAGGCCCAAGGGCGACGCCCAGGGGGGAGCGAGGTTACGATTACGCAATGCGGTCGAACATCTCGGCGATGTCGGAGACCTTGTCGCCGGCATCGAGCTCGGACGGAGCCGTGATGCGCCGGGCGAAGGCGGCGGTGCGCTCGACAACGAGGTCGCGCTGCCGGTCGATGGTGACGATGTGGTAGCTGTCGTCGAGCACGCACGTCTCGACCATGCCGCCGAGGGCGCTTTGCAGGTAGGCGGCGTTGCGCAGGCTCGCCCGGTCGTCTTCGCGCGGATGCACGATCAGCGTGGGCTGACGAATGCCACGAAGTTCGCGCTTCACCATGCCGACGAGCCAGCGCAGCTCCAGCATCACCCGCCCGGGATTTGAGAACTGCCCCGCCTTGGAGCTGTCGCCGCTGTTGATGGCAGCCATCACCAGGGCACGCACGCGCGGATCCTTGATGCCGTAGGGCTCGCGCTCGGAGAAGGTGACGAGGTCGGCCGTTCTGCGGTCGCGCACGAGATTGAACAGCTTGCTGTACCAGGGCACGCCCCAGCCATCGAGCTTCAAGGTGGGTGCAAACAGCGCCGCGCCGTGAACCTCGTCGGGCCGCTCGGCCGCCAGGTGCAGGGCCATGACAGCTCCCGCCGACAGCCCGCCGACGATCACCCTCTTGCAGGTCTTGCGCAACTCGGCATGGGCCTCCAGCACCGACGCGTACCAGTCGCGCCAGCCGGTGGCGCGCAGGTCCTCGAAGCTCCCGCAGTGCCCGGCGAGCTGCGGGCAGCTCACCGTGAAGCCGGCCCGCGCCAGGCCGATGCCGACGAACCGCATCTCGACCGGCGTGCCGCCGAGTCCGTGGATCAGCAGGAAGCCGACGGGCCCGCTGCGAAACGTCTCGCTGTGATCTGCAATTGCCATGTTTAGCCTTTGCTTGGTCTTATTGTTGGAGCCCGCCACATGAGGGGCACGATGCTCAGGCGGACTTGCGCGCGTTCCTGGCGAGCCAGCCGGCGAGCGCTGTCACACCGTCGGAGAAGTCCGCGATGGGCCAGTGCGGAATGCTCTCCGACCGGCAGTGGGCCGCGAGCTGCCCCTTGGCCAGCACCAGGTGCGATCTCCCGGCGAGGCAGAAATCCGATCGGCCGTCGCCCACTGCGATCTCGATCGCCCCGCGTCCGGTCTGCTGCCGGTGGCCGCACTTGCAGTTGCCGAGCGACGCCGTGCAGTCATTGCGTGCGTGCGGGAAGTCGAGCCTCCACCGATCGCCGCCCAGCCACTGCAGCCGGTTGGCAAAGAACGGCAGGTCCAGGCCGGCCGCCCGCAACACGTGACGCACCACGCGGTCCATGCCGTCGGACACCACCACGACCCGCAACCGCCAGCGCCGGCACAGCTCGAGGAAGCCGGGAAAGTGCGGATCGATCGGGAAGGTGCGCAGCACCCCGTCAAGCGCCTCCGGCGTGACCCTCAGCAGGTCCACCTGGCGCGCCATGCAGTCCCGTGCTGTGCGCAGGCCTTTCTGCCACTCCTGCTCTATCTCGCGCCAGGCCGGATCGCAGAAGCGGTCGAATACGCTGTCGGTCGGGTCGGCCGGCGCAATCGTCCCGTCGAAGTCGACATATACGGTTCCCAGCATGCTCGCCTTTCCGACGCCAACCCGACGCCAACAACAAAGTGGCGCCCGAAGGGGCGCCGACTTGAGGGCATATGGCCTCCATGGTGGACTGGGCAAAGCGTCAGATCGCAGCAGGGTTTATGACGCGGAGTTGATAGTGCGCGTGAAATCGACGCCACACCATCGCCCACATTGCGTGCCGTGCGGGCTCGGGCCCAGCGCCGGCATCACATCCAACGACCCTCCGTTGGCGTTGCGATGTCGGGTGCCGAGCTCCGAAAAGAGCAATTTGGGAGGAAAAGGGAGCGCCAGCGGCCCGTTCGCAACCAGCCCTCCATCAACGTCGATCCACCCAGGCGAAGCCACGGGCAGGCGGCAGGCGCGTTGCTGCCGGAAGTCTCCCCCGAACCGGGGATGCTGCAACCGCGCCGGCCGCCCATCTCAAGCACCGGCACGGGGCCACAAAGCTGTGCTGACGCCGGCACCCTAAGCCGCGCCTTGACCTTCCTCTCCTGGGGTCGGGCGCGGCTCTCATTTTAACCCCCGCCTCGGCCGCGGCGACGGCGCGAGGGTGCCGCAACGCGGCGCATGGGGGTCGCTGAAGGGTAGTTTGTTGGTTGCCGGGGGGGCCTCGTGGTGGATGGGTCGGCGAGGGGCTGGCTGGGGGACTAGGATTCGAACCTAGATTAACGGAGTCAGAGTCCGCTGTTCTGCCGTTGAACTATCCCCCAACGGCGCGCCGGTCGCGCCCGCCGCCTGACGGTGCGGGAGCTATCT
>Ga0075420_100004109_pt1 | contig 12736 bp, 15 predicted proteins | sample SoiMetdeltSBSDD4_FD_75296 | JGI IMG/M metagenome (GOLD analysis project Ga0075420, IMG submission 75296) | Bulk soil microbial communities from a Populus tree surrounding site in Tennessee, USA - Soil MetaG P. deltoides SBSDD4 | ecosystem: Environmental > Terrestrial > Soil > Tree plantation... | reverse complement strand
GGCAACGACACGACAAGCACGGTGACTCCCGGTGAAGTGGCCACCATCACGAGCGCCTTGGACGTTCCGGTCTATGTCTTCGCACTGAATCCTTCGGCGCCCCCTGCGACGAGCGAGAAGGCTCCAGAGCCGGCACTTGCGGCCCTGGCTAGGGAGACTGGCGGGGTGTACTTCGTGGCGACTGACACGGAGGCGCTCGTCGGGCAGGTGGCCATGCTGATGCAGGAACTGCGTCACCAGCACGTGCTGGCGTTCGAGGCCTCGACCGAACGCGGGTGGCGGTCGCTCGAACTGCGGGTCCGTGGACGCGGCTACAAGATCCGCACGCGCGGATGGTACTGGGCCGGCGACTCCGCGCCTCTCGCTAGGCAGCCTCAATAGCGCGCGCCAGCAGCTCGGCACCCTGCTCGCACGCCTCTCGCGAGACATCCAGGTGCGTCACAGCACGCACCGTCCGCGGACCAAACGCCACCACAAGCACTCCAGCGGCGGCCGCGCGCGCGACCACCGTAGCCGCGTCAGGCGCTCCTGCGCCAAGACCGAACACGACGATGTTCGTTCGTACACGCGATGGATCGAGAACCACCCGGGAACTCCTGGCGAGCCGCTCGGCAATGAGTCTCGCGTGCAAATGATCCTGGGCCAGTCGTGCGAGATGGTGGTCGAGGGCATACAAGCCCGCCGCCGCGAAGATCCCAACCTGGCGCATCGCTCCGCCGAGCATGCGGCGATGGCGAAGGCAACCGGCGATCACGTCCGCCGATCCCGCCAGAAGCGACCCGCCTGGCGCACCGAGCCCCTTCGAAAGGGCCACCCCCACGACGTCAAAGGGAGCGGCCAGGTCTCCGACCGATCGTCCTGAAGCCTCCGCGGCGTTCCACAACCTCGCTCCGTCGAGGAACGTGGCAATCCCCCGTTCGCGCGCCAGGTTGCACACCGCGGCTGCCTGCTCCTCCGGAAAGACGATGCCCCCGGCGCGATTGTGGGTGTTCTCGATTTCGACCAGCGCGGTCGGCGGGTAGAGCATGTGGCCACGCGGCTTGATTGCGATCGCCAGCTCGTCCGCGGTGAAAACGCCACCCGAACCAATCTCAGTGAACTGGACGCCGGCATTCGCGGCCCCCGCGCCTGCTTCATGCCAGACGGCATGGCTCTCCCGACTGACGATCACATCGTCGCCGGGACGCGTAAACGCGCGGAGGACCACCTGATTCGCCATCGTACCGGTCGGAAACCAAAGGGCGGCTGCCTTGCCGAGCATCGAGGCGATGCGCTCCTGCAGCAGACGAACCGTAGGATCCTCGCCGAACTGATCGTCGCCAACGGGGGCGTCTGCCATCGCTGCACGCATCGGTGGCGTCGGACGCGTGACCGTGTCGGATCTGAGATCGATCGTGATGCCGTGGACCATCAGCCTGGCTGGTTCATGAGCATGCTGGCCACGGAACCGAAAAACTCCCTGAGCAATGCGTCAGCGTCGGGCTCGAACGCCGCTTCGTCGAGGGCACGATTCATCAGTTGCAGCCAGCGATCGCGCGCGTCAGGCGTAACCTCGAAGTGCATGTGCCTCATCCGCAATCGTGGATGTCCGCGCTGCTCCATGTATCGCTGGGGACCGCCAAAGCGGCCAACGAGAAAATCGCGCAGGCGCCCTTCGGCACCGGCGAGGTCGTGGAGCGGATACATCGGCCCCAGGATGGAATCGGTCGGCACCTGCCGGTAGAACGCCGCTACGAGCCGGCGAAACCCGTCTTCACCGACGGCGTTATAGAGTTGATGATCGTCCACGTACCGAAGATCTTACCTCTCAGCCGCCGGGTCTGAAGACCCGGCCTACAACTAGGCAGAGGATGGAGCACCATCGACAATGGGAATGAACGGTCATCCGGCGTGCACGTACCCCTAGCCTGCTCGGTCCGCAAATGCGGACGCCCGCTCGAACGCCACGCGAATGCCTGGACGTGCGCCAACGGTCACTCGTTCGACGTGGCTCGGTCGGGTTACGTCAACCTGCTCCAGCCGCAGGACAGGCGATCAACGCACGCCGGGGATCCGCTCGCGGCCATCGAGGCACGTGGCCGCCTGCTGGCGGCCGGCATCGGAATGGGACTGCTCGACGGCATCGCTGCCGCCACGATGGCCCTTGGGCTCAGCGACGACGCCGTCATCGTTGACCTCGGGTGCGGCGGCGGAGAGATGCTCGGCAAGCTGGACGCGAGGCACGTCGCCAGGGCTATCGGGATTGACCTCGCGCATGCTGCTGTCGCGCGCGCGGCGAAGGCGTTGCCGGTCTTGACCTGGGTCGTGGCCAACGCAGACCGCCGACTCCCGTTGCTTGAAGCGAGCGTGAATCTCATCTGGTCGGTTCACGCGCGACGTAACCCGGTCGAGTGCGCGCGGGTCCTCGCGACAGACGGGTGGCTTCTGATCGCAGTGCCGGCGCCGGATGACCTCGTCGAACTGCGACAGGCCGTCTTTGGTGGACGCGTCGATCACCAACGCGGTGATGGCGTCGTCGCCGAACACGAACCGTACTTCGCACTCGAGAGCCGCTCCGAGCACCGCGAGCAGCTAACGCTCGATGCCGATCGCTTGAGAGATCTCCTGACAGGGACGTATCGCGGCGCCAGAACGGCGGTCAGCGATCAGCGTGCGGCGCTCGAGACCATGACGGTCACGCTCGCCTCTGAGATTCTGTTGTTTCGGCCTCGTGGACGCCGGGTCTGAAGACCCGGCCTACGTACAGCGGGGACGTACATATTGGGGGCGTACGTGTACGTAGGGCGGGTCTGGCGTACGTAGGGCGGGTCTTCAGACCCGCCGGGACTCAGTAGGGCGGGTCTTCAGTATTTGTGGCGTACGTAGGGCGGGTCTTCAGACCCGCCGGGACTCAGATCCTCACGGCGTTGCCAACCGTAATCCAACCGTGCGTGCGAGGTATGCCGGGCACAGAGAATGCACGGACGGCCTCGAACTCGAATCCCGCAGCCGATACGAGGGCGATGATCGACCGGTTCAGATTACAGCCGCAGGCGACCACGCGCTGAAAGCCATTCAGTCGCTCCTGCCACCGAGCCACCGTCGCATCCGGTGACAAGCCGTGCTCGAGCACGAACAACCTTCCGCCTTCGCGGAGCACGCGGTGCAATTCTCCGACGACTCGGACCGGATCCCGCACGCTGCAGAGCGTCAGCGTGGTCACTGCGGCGTCGAACGATTCATCTCCAAACGGCAGGTCCTCGGCTACGCCTTCCACGATGCGCACAGGCACAGGAGTTGCGTGAGCGCGCCCGACGGCCCGATCCGTCATCCCAGCGTTCGGCTCGACGCCGGTGACGGCTGTGACGGTGCCCGGATAGTACGAGAGGTTCGCGCCGCTGCCGAAACCAATCTCGATTACTCGACCTGCTGCCGACGAGAGCGTCTCTCTGCGAAGTTCCTGCAGCGCTGGCGCGCCGCCGAGCACGTCGTTCAGCCACGGAAAGACCCGCCGCTCGTAGAATCCTCCGCCCATGGCCTTGGGGCTAACGCGTCTCGGACGCGACTGGCTCCACGACAACCGCCGTGCCGTAGGCCAGCACTTCTGTGACCCCGGCCTGGACCTCGTTCGCGTCATAGCGCATGGCAACGAGTGCGTTGGCACCCACCTCCGCGGCATGCAATAGCATCAGGTCAAACGCGTCCGAGCGTGCGCGCTCGCACAACTGCGTATAGAGGGTGATGTTTCCACCGACAAGCGTCTGCAGGGACGCTCCGATGCTGCCCACGATGCTCCGCGAGCGCACAACGATGCCGCGTACAACGCCGAGGTTCGAGATGATGCGGTGCCCGGGAAGTTCAAGCGCTGTGGTCACGCGCTGAGGTGCGATAGTTGGCACGAAGTCTCTCCGTCTGGGAATGGGTGGGTCTAAAGACTCGCCCTACTTTAGAATGGGCTCGTGAAGATGCGCATCGATGTCTGGTCGGATCTCGTGTGCCCCTGGTGCTACATCGGGAAGCGTCGTCTCGATCGAGCTCTGGCTGCTTTCGAACATCGGGACAGCGTCGAGATCATTCATCGCTCGTTTCAGCTCCGTCCAGAGATGCCTGCCGGCACGACGACACCCCGTCGCGAGATGCTGAAACGGAAGTATGAACGCTCCGACGAGCAGGTTGACACGATGGACGAGCAAATGGAGCGGCTCGCCTTGGAGGACGGCCTGGACTACAACCTCGCCGGAAGCATGACTGGAAACACACGCGACGCCCATCGCCTCGTGCATTATGCCCGTACGGTCGGACAGGAGGACGCCGCCGTCGAACGGTTATTCCGTGCGTATTTCACCGAGCAGCGGTCGATATTTGAACGCGATTCGCTGGTGGAACTTGGCACGGAGATCGGCCTCGACCCGGCGGAGCTCCGGCGCGTTCTGGATAGCGATGCCTATACCGACGCGGTGGAGGCGGATCACAATGAGGCCTCGTTGCTCGGTGCGCGAGGGGTGCCCTTCTTCGTGCTCGCGGGACGGTATGCCATTTCTGGCGCCCAGCCCCTCGAGGCGTTCACAGAAGCGCTGCTGCGCGCCTGGAACGCGACTCAAACGATAGTGACCTGAACGGGCGCTCGTCGTTGCGAGCGCCCGTCTTGGCGTATTAGTTGGTGCCGACCTTGGGGTTGAAGTTTTCGATCTCGGTGCGCGTCACCGGGCGGTCCGGGTTCGGTGCATGCACGGAGACCACGCGCTCGTAGTCGATGTTCAGCCGCTTGAGGTTGTCGAGCATGACCTGCGTCGCCACGTGGAAGTTCGTGTTGGGCGGCGCGTTCGGCGCCGGCGGATCGTACAAGTCGGCGACGACGATAATCTTCTCCTTCGGCAGGTACCCCATGAGCAAGCCATCTGCGTGCGGGAGGCCTTTGATCTCGTGCACCTCGAACGAATGGTTCGCATCCTGGAACACCCGCTTGTCGCGCATCCCTTCGATCACCGGCTTCTTCCCAGACCTGCTGATGGCATCTGGCGCCAGCGTCCGCGGCGCGTTCAGCGCGCGTTCGAAGAACGCCTTGTTGTTCTCATGCGTCACGATCGTGATGCCCTCCGCCACAACGCCGGGCAACCCGCTCGTATGGTCGAAGTGGTGGTGCGATGTGATGCCGTAGCGAATCGGCTTGTTCGGAATCAAGCGCCTGACCTCGGCAATGTTCGCTCGGGCGCGCGCCTCGTTCTGCGGACCGATCTCGAAGACCACGATGTAGTCAGTGAACTCAACGGCGAGCGCGTTGTAGCCCCCGGTGATGCGGTAGACCCCATCCGCGATCTTTTCAGACGATGCGGTCACCGCTGGTGGCTGGCCGCCACCGGCACCCCCGGGAGGGCCACCGCCACGACCGGCCTGCCCCGGAGGAGGCGTCATTAGCGCCTGCAGATTCGCTGGGTTCGGCTGGGCGCCGAGGATCTGGGCGTCAAATGTCGTCCAGCCGGCGCGGCGCTGCTCGATGGTCGAGGGGTATCTGAAACCGTTCGGACCCTCGCGCCAGTTGCTGTAGTAGGTCTCCACCTGGAGGTCACCGAAGATGACATTCTCAACCCAGGTGTCCACACGATCGACCATGTTGGTCTGTGGGTTGATGTAGCCAACCACCTTATACGCCGTGCCACCGGGTGACTTCACCGGAGAGTTCCATGTCACGACGGTAAACCGACGTCCATTGACCGTCTGATTCGCGGCTGTGGCATTGTTGGCGGCCGCGCCTTTGAGAAAACCCCACGGCGTGACCCAGATCTCGAGTTGGTTCGCCCAGGGTGCGGTCGGCGCGATGACCTGATTGAAGGCTCCCTGAACGGCGGGGGTCCCCTGAGGGGGCGCCGCGAACGTCATCGCATTCGCTCGGGATGCAGGCTGACTGAAATCAATCGTCCGGCGGTATTCGTTCAGGTTTGTCCGCGGCCATGGTCCCTGGGCGTTGTTGTTCTGGCCGAGGTTGTAGTTGGCGCCTGACCCCCAATAGGTCACCGAGGTGACCCCATCGGCGCCCATCGCCTTCGAAGCATTTGAGACGGCCGTCTTCGCGTCCTGCGCGAAAGCCGGGGTAGCCAGTACGGTCAGCAACCCAGCCGCTGTAATCCAGTTGCGCATCAATCCCTCCCACAAGTGCCGCACTACCGCCGCGAGCGTTGCGCGGTCCGGCTCTTTGACGCGCTCCTGCCTCGTTTAGGTGCAACCCTTGTCGAGGGTCTGTGAAAGCTACCTTCGCAAGCCCGGCACCGCGTCAGTTCCCCAGGGCGTCCACCTCAGTCAGTTCTTCAGGATCGGTATCCGAGAAGTCGTTGCCGAGGGCCCTCATGCCGAGTCGGTACTTGGAGACCGTCCGCCACTGGAGGTTGAAGTTACTGACCAGTTCCACGAAGATCGCCGGCAGACGGCCGCGATACTTCAGCTCAAGAATGACCTGCCCCGGCAGAAGCGGCACACCTGTGAGGCCCGCATCAAGCAACGAGAAGTCGCTGGCCGGCACCACATGGACGCCATCATCGATGGTGAGCCTCGCAAGCCCATTCGCCGTTTCGATGCCACGCGCGGTGCGGTGATACGACAGCAGACACGCGGGCACGAGTCGCCGCACCTGCAGGCGCTCGTTGAACCACGACGCCGGCGACGTCTCGCTGAGCTCGCCGCGGGCGAGGGCGTCGACGATATCCAGGTCCACGCGTGTGCGCCGCTTGATCAGCAGCTTCGGCCGACGCAACTTTCGCTCGACGTAGGCATAATCGGCACCGGCGTATCGCCTGATACGAAACTTCGCGCGGCCGAACGATCCACGCCGGTGGAAGACATCAAGGTTGGCAGTGTCGAAATACAAACTCGACGTGTGATATTCGTCGGCGAACGGCCCGCCGCCATACGGATCGGCCTGGAGCCGTGCTCTCGCCCACTCGCGCACTCGCGCGCCGGCTGAGGCATCGAGAAGAAACTTCTTTTCGGTCGCACTGGCCCGGGCTTCCCGTGTGTCAGACATCATTGAATCGATACGATGATTTTGCTCGGAAAACCCGGTCCTGTAACCAATAGTACAAATTTTTAACAAACACCTGCCGCATGCGACGGTTATCGACTGATGTGCCGGCCGTCTTTGATCCCTCGCGGAGGCTCCTGCGACGACCCTCGCGCGCGATTCAATTCTGGAGCTCCCGGAATATCTTCTCGATGCGACGATCGGGCACCAGCCAGATCAGGGCGACCAGCACATACAGGCCCAGCGCGACTTCTGCCTTCCAGAATGCCATGACAATCGCGGACGCGTAGATGAGTGGCGATAGTTTGCCCTTCCAGTCCCTGCCGATCGCGCTCTTCAGGACCGAATTCGGTCCCTCCGATACAAGGATGCATAGCTGGAGCACGTAATAGGCAATCGCGGCCATCAGCAGGACAACGCCGTAGAGAGCGGCAGCCGCCCCAGCATAGTGATTTTCACCCACCCATCCGGTTGCAAAGGGTATGAGCGACAGCCAGAACAGCAGGTGCATGTTCGCCCAGAGGATCGTCCCCGTCACCCTGTGTACCGTGTGAAGCATGTGGTGATGGTTGTTCCAGTAAATGCCGAGGTACACGAAACTCAGGACGTAGCTCAAGAACACCGGCATCAGAGGTCGCAACGCATCCAGCCCTTCGCCTTCGGGCACCCGCAATTCAAGGACCATGATGGTGATGATGATGGCGATGACACCGTCGCTGAACGCCTCGAGTCGGTTTTTTCCCATGTCACTCCGGACGGTATGCGTCGCCGACTGACGGGGCCGTCATGACGCTGGCAGCTTGTAAAGACCCGGTCTGTTGATTTCCATGTGCCGCTCTGGAAAAAGAAGTGGTCCGAAGCCGACCTTCGCGTACAGACGATGAGCGTCACGCGTCGCCAGCTCGAAACGTCGTAAGCCCTGAAGGTCGGGATGCGCGATCACGACCTCCATCAACCATTGGCCCAGACCCCGGCGACGATAGTCCTCGAGCACATAGACGTCGGCCAGGTATGCGTATGTCGCGCGGTCGGTGACCACCCGCGCGAAACCCACCTGACGATCGAGGTGCCACAAGCTGAAGGGAATCGAGTTGGCGATGGCGCGAGCGAGAAGCTCCCGACTGATTCCCTCGGACCAGTAGACACTCGTCAGAAAGGTGTAGACAGCCTCGAAGTCCACGCCGGCGTGTTCGCTCGACACCCGGAAGTCACCCCGAACCGCATCGCCGGCCGACGTCATCAGCGCGCTATCCCTCCGCTGTCGTCGGATCGATCATGGTCACGACCGCCGAGACACGATTCGCCGGGAAACCACCCAGCTTCGCGTGTTCCCGAACCATCGCTTCGTTGGGAGCGATGTAGACGCAGTAAATTTTGTCGCCGGTCACGTAACTCTGGACCCACTGAATCTGGGTGCCGAGCTGGTTCAACACTCCGCACGACTTCTGCGAGACGGCCTGGAGTTGCTCCGCGGAAAACCCGCCCACTCCTGGAATCTCGCGTTCGATCACATATTTCGGCACCTTCACCCTCCTGTCAGTTGTCGTCTTCGGATGCTACCCCGGCCCTTGTGATCGGGTCCACGCCCCATTTCGCCACGCGACCGACGAGGTATCCATCCCTCCCGTTGTCAGGGGAACCCGTCCGCGCTACAGTGCACGAGCCAGCTCGCCACCCGGAGGGTTTGATGCCAAGAACGATCCTGCTCGCCGCGTACCTTACCGTGATCGTGGGAACACTGCTCTACGGACAGGTCCCACCTGTGCCAGTGGCCTTTGAAGGGGCCAGACTGATCGTCGGCGATGGCCGCGCTCCGGTTGAAAACGCGGTGATCGTTGTAACCGACGGACGCATCACACAGGTCGGCCCGGCTGGTGGCGTTCGCGTGCCGGTTGGTGCCGCACACGTCAATCTGGCCGGCAAGACGGTGATGCCAGCCATCATCGACACCCACACACACCTGAGCACGACCCGCGAGGGGCTCATGGAGGACCTGAGACGTCGCGCGTACTGGGGTATAGGCGCCGCAATGAGTCTTGGAATGGACCCAGGCGATCTGCCGTTCCAGATCCGTGCACAGTCCATCCCGGGCGCGGCCCTCTTCCGTACAGCCGGGCGCGGGATTACGGCACCCGAGCCGGGACGCTCAGAGGTGCCCTACTGGGTCACGTCTGAGGTAGAGGCACGAAAGGCTGTCGAGGAACTCGCCGCGCGCCAGGTGGACATCGTCAAGATCTGGGTGGACGACCGCAACGGGATGTACAAGAAGCTGTCACCCGCCCTGTACGGCGCCGTGATTGATGAGGCGCACAAGCGGGGATTGCGAGTCACCGCCCACATCTTCACGCTGGAGGACGCGAAGGGCCTGCTGCGCGCTGGTATCGATGCCTTCGCGCACGGGGTTCGCGATCGTGACATTGATGATGAAGGGTTGGCCTTATTCCGATCGCGGCCAAACCTCGTGCTTGTTCCCAACCTGCCCGACCGCGGCATCGTGGCCGACTTTACCTGGCTGAGCGGCGGGATTACTGACGACGAACTGCGAACGCTGCAACAGGCCGCAACCGATCGCCCTCCGGTGCAGGCCGCGTTTGGAATCCAGGCCAGGAATCTGGCGAAGCTAAATGCGGCGGGTGTGAAGATTGCGCTCGGCACCGATGGGAACACGCCATGGGCGCCGCACACCGAGATGGCGGACATGGTCGTGGCGGGCCTGACTCCTGCCCAGGCGATCGTGGCGGCGACGAAGACGTCGGCGGAATTCCTCCGCCTGAAGGATGCGGGTACGCTCGAAGCCGGCAAGCAGGCCGATTTCATCGTGCTCGACGCCAATCCGCTCGTCGACATCACGAACACGCGAAAGATCTCGTCGGTCTATCTCCGCGGGCTGTCAGTAAATCGCGCGGTCCGGAGCCGCGAAGCGCGTTAATGGGGCAAACCACCCTCGCACGCGATCGGCAATACGGGAACTACTGGCGACGATCGTCACCTGATCGGGGGACCGGGGGCGATACGGGTCACCGCCGAGGTGTTCACAACGGCCGCCACCCTCGCTGAGGATGAGTGCTGGCGCCGCATGGTCCCAGGGCAGAAGGCGATAGTAGACGGCGAAATCGCGCGACCCCCGCAGAATGTCCATGTACTCGACCGCTGCCGAACGCGCGTCGGATTCAACACGGAATCGGCCGCGCGCCGTGCTGGTAATCGATGCCTTGAGCCCAGCCGGCATGTATCGCACGTGAAGAACGCCGCGCAATAATGGCGGCGGCTCTTTGACCGCCACTTTCACGGGCGTGCCATTGAAGAAAGCACCGCTCCCTGCTTCGGCCACGAACAACTCGTCGCGCGCCGGAAGAAGGATCCATGCCGCCTGCGCTTCCCCTCCGGTTACATACGCGAGCATGATGCCGAAGCCGTCATCACCCGCCACAAAATTCCTCGTGCCGTCGATCGGATCCAGCAGCCAGACTGGACCGTCAGAGCCCAGACCTTCCAGAATCTCAGGACGCGCATGCACCGCCTCCTCCCCGATGACCGGGGTTCCCGGCAGTAGCGACAGCAGAGACTCGGTCAGCCGGGCCTCTGCCTGACGATCGACCACCGTCACCACATCATCCGGATCGGTGGCTGTGTGCTTGCGTTCGACGTCCCCGGGATCGAGACGACGGAAGCGAGGCAGAATTAGGTCACGCCCCACTTCAATAAGGAGAGCGGAGATCGCGTCGATGTCCGGGGCCCTATCGATCATCGCTTCCAATTGTCCAACGAGCGGCACCGTCCGGTTGAGGCAGGCTGACGCCGGCAACTGTGGCTACCGCGGATATACCGCGACGGCCTCGATTTCAATCAGCCACTCCGGATTCACCAGGGCGGCTACGCCGATCGTGGATCGAGCCGGCTTCACGGGAGTGAAATGGTTTCCAAACAGGTCGTTGTACGCGGTGTTCCATCCCGTCACATCGATCTTGCCGTCCTTCGCTGGGTCAGGTACCAGATAAGCACGCAAGTACACCACATCGCGGAGGCTCAACCCTTGAGCCCTCAACTGCATTTCGATGTCCTTGAATATGCCGGAGGCCTGCGCCCTGGTGTCTCCGAACCGTTCGCGGGCGCCAACCGCCAGATCCGGTCTCAACAATGGAGGCGTGGTGCCGCTGGTCCAGACGACCGCGCGTCCGGCGGGAATGACAACACCGGACGAAATGGTTGCCGCAGCCGGCCCATAAAACGAAACCTGTTTCGGCGGTGTCGCGGACTGGCCCCATAACTGGGACGACAACAACATGACCGCAAGAACAGCCGAGGGAATGAACAGACGTCTCAATAAACTCATGATCATAAAAAACAGCAATCGATGCGCCAACCCGCCGCGAGCGAGGCGACGCGCAGGAAAAGGGGATTTACGGTCTGAATACGGACCTTATCGGTGACACCGCGCACTTATTACTCAAGGCGATCCCAACAAACGTGTCGATCGGTGGCTGAGAGGTCGGCAAGTTTGAATGAATCGTTTGCTACGGTGAACGGGAAGGTGTCGGCCAATCCAGCTACACGAGCTTCCGTGTGAGCAGTGTTTCCATTGTCTTCATGAGCTCTCCTGGATCCACCGGCTTCGGGAGATGCAACTGAAAGCCGAGCTGCAGCGCCTTCAGGCGATCCTCGGAGCGAGCAAACGCCGTCACAGCCACTGCGGGCAGATGTCGGATGTCGTGGCGCTCTGAGTGACGCACTCGATCGATGAACTCAAAGCCACTCATCTCCGGCAGCCCGAGGTCCACAACAAGGACGTCAGGCGTCGTCTTGTCGAGTATCTCGAGCGCCTGAAGTGCTGAGTCCGCCGTGACCACGGTTGCTCCAGTCGTTTCAAGAATCTCCCGCAACAACACAAGCGCATCGCGGTCGTCGTCGATCGCGAGAATTCGAAACCCCGCGAGCTGCGGCACCGCAAACCGCACTGCGTCGTCGGTCACCTGCTCCCGTGGCCGCTCTTCGACGGGCATCGCGGGCTGCGCCTCGCGAATTGGCAATTCGACTCTGAAGGTCGCGCCCGTACCGGGTCCCTGGCTGTCAGCGAAAATGCGGCCGCCGTGCAGCTCCACCAGGTGTCTGCAGATGGCCAGGCCAAGCCCCAGACCACCGGTTGCCCGCGTGACACCCGCGTCGGCCTGCCGAAACCGATCGAAGACGTACGGAAGAAAGTCGAGGGGAATACCAGCACCCGTATCCCTGATCGTGAGCTCGACGAACGACTCGGCTGACTCCAACCCCACACACACCTCTCCGCCGCGGGGCGTAAATTTCGCGGCGTTCGACAGCAGGTTCCACAACACCTGCTGGAGCCGATCAGGGTCTCCAGAGATCTGCGCCGCGTTGGACGCTATCGCGGTCTTGAGGCGGATGCCCTTGGCATCGAGAGCGGGACGGACAATGTCTATCGCGCTCTCAATGACCGCCGCGAGGTCAACGATCTGCATGTTCAGACGAAGCTTGCCGGAGACGATGCGGGAGACGTCAAGCACATCCTCGACAATCTGCGTCAACGCGGTCACGCTTCGGCCAACCGCCTCCATCGCCCTGGTGCGTTTCTCTCCAACGAGCAGGTCCATCTGGATCAGCCGAACGTATCCAACGATTCCGTTCAGCGGCGTTCGCAGCTCGTGTGAGAGGGTCGCGAGGAATTCATCCTTCAGACGGCTGGCGTCTCGCGCAATCTGAAGAAGCCGCTGTCGTTCCTGCTCGGCTCGC
>Ga0075420_100004104_pt1 | contig 12741 bp, 11 predicted proteins | sample SoiMetdeltSBSDD4_FD_75296 | JGI IMG/M metagenome (GOLD analysis project Ga0075420, IMG submission 75296) | Bulk soil microbial communities from a Populus tree surrounding site in Tennessee, USA - Soil MetaG P. deltoides SBSDD4 | ecosystem: Environmental > Terrestrial > Soil > Tree plantation... | reverse complement strand
GTGGTCGAGCACGCCGAACTGCCACGGCAGGTCGGGACGCTCGGTCTGCGCCGCGAGCCAGCGGCCGACGCTGTTGACGTAGCGCTGCAGCTGCGGGTCGGCCACCAGCGGCGCGGCGCCGAGCAGCCGGGACGCGACATCGCGCCCCATGGCGATCTCCTCCGGCTCGTCGATCTCTTTCACCGCCTTGCCGACGTTCTTGGCCGTGTCCACCAGCCGGTTGATGTCCAGGTTGGGGAGGCGGAATTGCGCCTGCGCGCTTGCCGCGAAAGCCAAGCCGGCCAGGAAAAGAAGCGATCTCATTTCGGGTAGTCCACCTGCTTCGCGTCGAGCTTGCCCTCGGCGGCGAAGCTGGCGGCGGCGGTGCGGTCGGCGGCGAACTGCTGCAGCTTGGCGAGCTCGGCCGGGTTGGGCCTGGCGGTGGCGAGCTGCTGCTCGTCGAGGCCGCGCACGCCGGTCGTGGTCTGGGTGCCGCTCGAGCCGGTGCGCGCGACGTTGAACAACTGGCCGACCCCGCTCGCGCCGGGCTTGGCGGCCTCGAAACGCAGCGAAAGCATGCGCACCCAGCCTTCGCCGGCCGGCGCCTTGACGCGCGTCCAGCCGCTCCGGCGCTCGAGCGCTTCGACCGCGCTGTTTTCCGCGAGCGACGCGATCGTCGCGGCGTCGCTCGCGGGCTCCTGCTTGAGGTCGGTGGCGCGGATCACCGTTGCCGGTTCCGCCGAGGCGACCAGCGGCAAAAACAGCAGAAGGGCGAGGAATCTCATGACTTTCGCTTCGGTTCGAATAGTTCGACGGCTTGCGCGCGGCCTTTCACTTTATAGGAACCTGCGGGGGCAAAGTCAAAGGAATCTCCGCATTTTTCCATGGTGTCGCGCGACACCAGGATTCGGCGCGCGGCGTCCTTGGTGAGCCCCTCGATGCGGCTCGCCAGGTTCACGGTGTCGCCGATCGCGGTGTACTCGCGGCGCTTCTCGGAGCCGATCAGGCCGACCACCGCCGGCCCCGAGTGCAGGCCGATGCCGACGTCGAAATCCAGGTCCTCGGCGCCCAGCTCGCGCTTGAAGGCCTGCAGCGCGTCCGCCATGTCGAGCGCGCAGGCGACCGCGTTGCGCGCGTGGGCCGCGTCGCTCAGCGGCGCGCCCCACATCGCCATGATGCAGTCGCCGATGTACTTGTCGAGCGTGCCGCCGTGGCGCCAGATGACGTCCACCTGCAGCGAAAAGTAGCGGTTGATGAGGGCGACCACTTCTTCCGGACTGCGCGTTTCGGAGAGCGTGGTGAAGCCGCGGATGTCGGAGAACAGCAGCGTCACCTCGCGCCGCGAGGTCTCGATGCCGCGATCGAGCAACTGCGCCACGACGTGCGGGTTGACGAAGCGCGAGAACATGCTCACGGCTTCCTGCCGCGCGCGGCGCTCGCGCAGGTAGTCGGCCAGCCCGGCGGCGGCGAAAAACGCCCACGCGGCGGCAAGCGGCGTCAGGAGCGGCAGCAGGGTCAGCCGGCCGACGAACATGAACTGGAGGGCAACCAAGAGGACGGTCACGACGGCGAGCGCGCCCCCGGTGATCCGCGCGTCCTGGCGGCGATGGAACGCGACGTAGAGCAGGAAGACCAGCGCGATGCCGAGCGCTGCCGGCAGCCACCCGGGCGCGTAGCGCATTTGCCGGGCGTTCTTCAGGTTCTCGATCGCGGTACCGAGGATCTCCGCCCCGGGATGCAGGCTGTCGATCGGCGTGACCCGCTGGTCGTGCAGTCCGGTCGCGGCGGTGCCGACGATCACGATCTTTCCGGCGAACTCGTTCGCAGGGCGCTTGCGCGCCGAGCGGAGAAAGTCCTCGTACAGGTCGGAGAACGACACGCGCGGGAAGCTCCGTGCGCCGCCGCGCCAGGCGAGCACCAGGTCGTCCTGGTCGGGCACGGCATAACCCAGATCGCGCGCCACGCGCGCGGGGAGCGAAGGGATCTGCCAGCCGCTAACCGTCTCGCGCAGCAGGTAGCGCCGGCCGACCCCGTCGCCGTCCTCCTTGAACGTAATCAACCCGGCGCGCCGATGCGTGTCCTTCGCCAGCACGAGTGGCGGCACCAGAGCGACTCTCGCTTCGGGACTTGCGTTGCCCGATCGGGTCAGGCCGAACTCCGCGGCGTGATCGGCGATGCGAATCCCCTTGCTGTCGCTCGCTTCGGGCAGGCGCAGGAACGCGAAGTAGGTGTTGGTGTGCTTCGCCGCGCTTTCAGCGAACGCCGCGTCGTCCTGCGGGCGGAAGCGATCCTGCTCGACGAACATCAGGTCGAACACGATGGCGCGCGGCTTCTGCGCCGCGAGACCCTCGATCAGGTCCGCGTAGACCACGCGCGGCCAGGGCCAGCGCCCGGCCTCCTTCTCCATGACCGCGAGGCTCTTTTCGTCGATGTCGACGAATACGATGTCAGGGTCTGGAGCGAGGGTTGCCGCCTGGCGCTTGACGAAAGCATCGAGCAGCCGGTTTTCGAGCGGCTTCATCCACTCCAGGAAGCCGAGCTCGAGCACGAACCCGGCAATGACGGCGAGCGCGAGCAGGGGGAGTCCGCGCCTCATTTCCCTCTCATTTTCCTTTCAAGACTTCGTGCAAGGCATGAAAGAGATCGACGCTGGCGTCGATCTCGTCGCGGTTGATCGAGACGCTTTCCACGTTGATGCCCAGCGGTATCTGGCTCGCGTACTTGCCATCCAGGATACGGCGCAGGTTGTCCCGGCAGATCTCGATCGATTTCGCCAGCGGATGCGCCGCGCCGAGGATCGCGCGCTCGGTTTCCACGGGGACGTTCACCCCGAGCCAGCGCAGGAACGCGAGCGTCTTCTCGCGTCCGCAGGGGGCGAAGGTGAGGACGATGCGCCTGGGCCCGGTGCCGGCGCCGCGGCAGTCGCGCAGGTAATCGGCGAGCAGGCGCTGCGTCGGCGGCGCGTGGTAGACGGTCTGCGAGATGAAATAGCCGCAGCCCTCGATGCCCTTGGCGAGGAGGCGCGCCGCCTCGCTGCGGCTGTCGTCGTGGCGCTCGGCGATCACCACGCCGCCGACGACGAAATTCCTGCCGGGCTCGGACGCGATGCGGATCGCGCGCGACAGCGGCAGGGAATAGCGCACCCCGGACGCCGGCCGCCCGACGATCGAAAGGAACTCGACCATGGCGCTCGAATCGTCGAGCCAGGCGCGCCATTGCGCTTCGTCCATCAGCCCGAGCGGCTTGTAGACGATCGCGGGCAGGTTGAAAGACTTCGCGTACGCGCGCGGATCGATCGTGCCGACGAACGGGAACGGGCGCGCCACCGGGCTGCGGCCGGTCTCGTCCTGGATGTCGTACACCACCACGCCGTCGAGCGGCAGGCCGCGCACACGTGCCGCGAGCTTCTCGGCGGCCGCCGCCACCTGCTCGGCCGGCGTGCCGAGCCGCGGCGGCGTGGTGCCGTAGAGAAGGACCGTCTGCCCCGGGTCAGGGAGCTTTGCCTTGAGATCCATCCACGTAGGGCTTGAGCGCGGCGAACACCGCGCGGTTCACGGGCGCGTCGAGGCCGGCCTGCGCGCTCATCTGCGCGACCGCGCCGCACAGCCAGGGCGCTTCGAGCCGGCCGCCGGCTTCCAGGTCGTGCGCCATCGAGGCGCGCATCTCCGCCGGCAGGGTTTGCACAAAGGCGAGACGGCTGTCGACGTAGTCCTCGGCGACGGCGACGCCGCGCGCCCTGGCGAGGCGCCAGGTTTCCCGCATCGCCTGCTCGAACAGCCAATGCAGCTCGGGATCGGAACGCACCACCCCAAGGGGCGCGCGCGACACGGCAGTCGCGCTGCTCACGCCGACAAGGAAGATGAACTTCTGCCAGATGACGCGCACGATGTCGTCGGACAGCTTGGCGTTGATGCCCGCGCCCTGGCAGGCGGCGAGAAACGCCTCCGCCGCCGGGCGCTGCGCCGGCGTCAATGGGCCGAACTCGAGCGCCGCCATGGTGCCGATGTGCTCGATCACGCCGGGCGCCGCGATGCGCGTGGCGATGTAGGCGGAGCCTCCCATGACGCTTTTTTCAGGAAGTATTTTTTTAAGACGTTGCACCGAGTCGACGCCGTTCTGGAACGGAATCACGATCGTGCTGCTCCCGACGATCGGCCGCAGGCGCTCGGCGGCGCTCTCGGTGTCCCAGAGCTTGACCGCGAACAGGACCACATCCACCGGTGCGCCGGCCAGGGCCGGATCCTCGAACACCTGCACGCGCAGGTCGGCCGGGCCGAGCGGGCTGCGCAGGGTGAGTCCCTCGTCCCTCAGCGCGGCGAGATGCCTGCCCCGGGCGAAGAAGCTGACGTCGTGGCCGGCCTGCTGCAGCCGCGCGCCGAAGTAGCCGCCGACGCCGCCGGCACCCATAGCGGCGATGCGCATTGCAGTCGCCGCCTTAGTACCTGTAGTGGTCGGACTTGTACGGGCCGTCTTTCGGCAGCCCGACGTAGCGCGCCTGCTCGTCGGTCATCTCGGTGAGCATGGCGTCGAGCTTCGAGAGCTGCAGCCGCGCCACCTTCTCGTCGAGCTGCTTGGGCAGGATGTACACGCCGACCGGGTATTTCGCGGTATTGCCGTAGAGCTCGATCTGCGCCAGCACCTGGTTCGCGAACGACGAGCTCATCACGTACGACGGATGGCCGGTGGCGCAACCGAGGTTCACCAGCCTGCCCTCCGCCAGGAGAATGATTCGCTTGCCTGCCTTTCCGTCCTCGCCAGGGAAGATGATGTGGTCGACCTGCGGCTTGATGTTGTCCCACTGGTATTGCTTCAGGCTCGCGACGTCGATCTCGTTGTCGAAGTGGCCGATGTTGCAGACGATGGCGTTGTTCTTCATCGCCTTCATGTGCTCGTGGGTGATCACCTTGTAGTTGCCGGTGGCGGTGACGAAGATGTCGGCCTTGTCGGCGGCGTAGTCCATCGTCACCACCTTGTAGCCTTCCATCGCCGCCTGCAGCGCGCAGATCGGGTCGATCTCGGTGACCCAGACCTGGGCGAACAGGCCGCGCAGCGCCTGCGCCGAGCCCTTGCCGACCTCGCCGTAGCCCGCGACCACTGCCACCTTGCCCGCCACCATCACGTCGGTGGCGCGCTTGATGCCGTCGACCAGCGACTCGCGGCAGCCATAGATGTTGTCGAACTTCGATTTGGTGACCGAATCGTTGACGTTGATCGCCGGGAACAGCAGGCGCTTTTCCTTCGCCATCTGGTAGAGGCGGTGCACCCCGGTGGTGGTTTCCTCGGTCACGCCCTTGATGTCCTTGGCGGCGTTCCGGTACCAGCTGGCGTTGCGCTTCCTGATGGAAGCAAACAGGGAGACTTCCTCGTCGCTGGTGGGGTTCGACAGCAGGCCGGGTTCCTTCTCCACCCGCTGGCCGAGATGCACCAGCAGCGTGGCGTCGCCGCCATCGTCCAGGATCATGTTCGGCCCCTGGTTATTGCTGAACTCGAAGATCTTGTGGGTGAATTCCCAGTACTCGTCCAGCGATTCGCCCTTGTAGGCGAACACCGGCGTGCCGCTGGCGGCGATCGCCGCCGCCGCGTGGTCCTGGGTCGAGAAGATGTTGCACGACGCCCAGCGGACTTCGGCGCCGAGCGCCTTCAGCGTCTCGATCAGCACCGCGGTCTGGATCGTCATGTGCAGCGAGCCGGCGATGCGCGCGCCCTTGAGCGGCTGGCGCGCCGCGAACTCCCTGCGGATCGCCATCAACGCCGGCATCTCCGACTCGGCGATGGCGATCTCCTTGCGCCCCCAGTCGGCGAGCGCGAGGTCGGCTACTTTGAAATCGGTGAATTTCGCGTCGATCTTCATTCCAGCCTCCGGAAAAGCAAAGCGCCCGCACCGTTTCCGATGCGAGCGCCGTTTTGATTATGCTGAGCCTGACCTCCGGGGTGGAGGACGCAACGCTCCTCAGCAGGTCAAATTATATACCCTGTTCAAGCGGCGCCAATCACTGCATCCTTGCCCCATGGCCGCCTCGATCGTCGCCAGCGTGGTGTTCCTGAAGATCCAGGACTTCGCTCGCCGTCCGGCGACGGAGCAGGCGCGCCTGCGGGCGCAGTTGCAGGCGGTGGTGGCCGTGACTTCGGCCGAGATCCCGCCCTCCGGCCGCGTGGTGCTCGACGCCGCCGACGGCGCCGCGATCGTGGTGCTCGACCATCCTCGCGGCGCGCTGCGCCTTGGCGAGCGCGCGCTCACCGCGGTAGCGGTCGGGTTGCCGCTTTCCGCCGGCATCAATCACGGCGCGCTGCAGCTCGCCGGGAGCAAGGGCCGGGAAGGAATGACCGGCGACGGCATCGCGGTCGCGGCGGCGGTTGCCGCGTTCGCGCCGCCCGCGCGCGTCCTCACTTCGACCTCGTTCCGTCTCGCGCTCGCGGAAGCCGAACCCGGCGCCGAGGCGGCGCTGGTCGCCGCCGGCACGTTCACCGATCCGGGGTTGCGCTCGCATGACCTGTTCCGCCCCGACGAGCGGGGGCTCGGGCGCCGCAGCCGGCGATTGACGGCGGTGGCGGTGGTGCTCGCGCTGGTGCTGATTGCCGGCGGCGTGATGGTGCGCGACGCGACGCCGGGCCGGCGGCCGTTCGTCGACGTGGTCCTGGAGAAGACCCAGCCCTATCTGCGGAAGCTCGTGGAAAGGGTCAGCTACTGATGGCGAAGGCGAGGAAGATCGGTCGCTACCGGATCATCTCCGAACTCGGCCGCGGCGCGATGGGCGTGGTCTACAAGGCGGAAGATCCGAACCTCGACCGCGTGGTCGCGCTGAAGACCATCATCCTGGAGAAGGACGCCGAGGGGCGCGCGGAATACCACAAGCGCTTCTTCCTCGAGGCGAAGGCCGCGGGCAAGCTGCAGCATCCCAACATCGTGACCGTGTTCGACTTCGGCGAGGTCGACGACGTTGCCTATCTCGCGATGGAGCTGCTCGAGGGGACCGACCTGCGCAAGCGCGTGCAGCAGGGGCCGCTCCCGCCGGCCGAGGCGATCGAGATCGGCTGCCAGATGGCCGAGGCCCTCGCCTACGCGCACGGCCGCGGCATCGTGCATCGCGACATCAAGCCGGCGAACATCATGCTGCCCGACCGCGGCGCGGCGAAGATCATGGACTTCGGCCTGGCGCGCATGCGCGTCGCCGACCACAAGACCAGCACCGGGATCGTGCTCGGCACGCCGCGCTACATGTCGCCCGAGCAGATCTCGGGCCAGCCGGTCGACCAGCGCTCGGACATCTTCTCGCTCGGCATCGTGCTGTGGGAGATCCTGACCGGCAGGCGCCTGTTCAGCGGCAGCGAGATGGCGCAGGTGTCGCACAGCATCACCTACGACGAGCACGAGCCGCCGACGCGGGTGAATCCCGACCTGCCGGCGATGCTGGATTTCGTGGTGGCGCGCGCGCTGAAAAAGGACCCGGCGGTGCGCTACCAGGACGCCAGCGAGATGGCGGCAGACCTGCACACCTGCCTCGCCGAGCTGCGTGGGCGCGAGGCGTCGCAGGAGGAGGCGGGCGAGGGCAGCAAGACGCTGAAGCTCGATCCCGGCGCCGAGCCCACGGTCGCCGCGCCGGCGGCGAGCGCGATCGTCACCGACACGCGGCTGCCGGTCTCGCGGCACTTCGATTCGTCGGCGGCGCTGCGGCGGCTCGGACGATCGGCGCGCACCGGCCGTGCGGCGCGGCCGGTCGGCGTTCTGCGGCGGATCATCAGCGACGCGCCGGCGCGGCGGCTGTTCTTCGTCGCGCTCCTCGCGGCCGCCGTCGGCAGCACGATCGCGCTGATCTAGGCGAGCGCGGCCTTCACTCGCGCCGGCGTGAACGGAAGGTCGCGCATGCGCTTGCCGGTCGCATTGGCAATCGCGTTGGCGATCGCAGCCGCCGCGGGGCCCTGCGAGCCTTCACCGACGCCGAGGAACGGCTGATCGGGCTGGTTGAGGATCGTGACCGCTACCGCCGGGACTTCGTCGAAGCGCAGGATCGGGTAGTCGGCCCACGAACGCGTGCGCACGCGCGTGCGGTCGAAGCTCACCGCCTCCTTCAGCGTCCAGCTCGCTGACTGGATCACCCCGCCCTCGATCTGGTTGACCACGCCATCCGGGTTGACCGTCTGGCCGACGTCCACCGCCGATGCCGCGCGCGTGACGCGCACCTTGCCGCTCGCGCGGTCCACTTCCACCTCCGCCGCGACCGCGCAATAGCAGCCCAGGTTCTTGTAGCGCGAGTACGCGAACCCCCAGTTCCGGATTCCCGGCTTCCAGCTCACGCGTGCCGCCGTCGCTTCGATGACCGCGCGGGCGCGCGGATCCTTCATGTGCCGCAGGCGGAATTCCACCGGATCGACGCCGGCGGCGAGGGCCATCTCGTCCATGAACGACTCCAGAGCGAATACGTTGGCGTAGCCGCCCAGCGTGCGCAGCGCGGAAGTGCGCAGCGGCGATTCGAGGATCAGGTGCTTGGCCACCTTGACGTTCGGAATCTCGTACTGGGGAATCGCGTTGCGGTCAGCGCCGCCCGCCGGCAGCGGCACGTCGCGCACCGGCTCCGCACGGACTGGCGTGGCGAGATGCCGCGCCGCCAGGGTATGGGAGCCTTTCGACTGGCCCGGGCGCGTGCTGTGCGGATGGCTCCACAACTCGTGCGACCAGCTCACCAGGTTGCCCTGCGCGTCGAGCGCGCCGCCGAGCTTCATCACCATGGCCGAGCCGTAGGGCTCCCACATGAACTCGTCCTCGCGCGACCACTGCAGCTTGACCGGCCGGCCGGCAGTGGCGCGCGCGAGCAGCGCGGCGTCGAGCGCCACGTCATCGGCACCGTTGTGCCCGTAGCAGCCCGCGCCTTCGGCATGGGTGCAGCGCACCGCCGCCGGATCCAGGCCGAACACGTTCGCGAGGTCGTTGCGCAGCGGGTAAACGCCCTGCGTATGAGTCCAGACGCGAAGCTTGACGCTGTCGTTACTACTATTTGGCCACTGTGCGACGGCGCACGAAGGCCCGATCGAGCCGTGCGCCTGGAACGGACGCGTATAGCGCGCTTCCAGGGTTTTGGCGGCGGAAGCCGGTGCCGCGCCCTTTTCGTGCATCACCTGCGCCGGCACGCCGCGCGCGACCATGTGGTCGTACAGTGCGCTGCCCGAAGGCGGCAGCGTCGCGGTTTCTTTCCAGACGGCGCTCTTCGCGAGCGTCGCGCGCGCCTTGATCACCTGCTCCTCGCGCTCGGCCGCGACGGCGAGGAAATTGCCGTCTACGACCAGCGCCATGACCCCGGGCATGCTTTTTACGGAATTTTCATTCACGGAAACCAGGCTGGCTCCCGGCGAAGGCGGCCGTACCACGCGGCCGAACAGCATCCCCGGCAGGCGGATGTCCTGCACGTAGGCCGCGCCGCCGGTGAACTTCTTCGGGATGTCGTGCCGCGGGATGCTCTTGCCGATCCACTTGTGCTCGGCGGCAGGCTTCGGCTTGACGCTGCCCGTCGCCTCTTTTTTCAGATCGATCTCGCCCGCCAGCTTCCAATAGGTCAGAGAACCATTGATCGTGCCGTCGGCGACCTTGAGGTCCTGCGTGCCGAGCTTCGCCGCCGCGGCGGAGAGCAGGATTTGCCGCGCCTCGGCGCAAGCGAAGCGCACCGCGGTGCCGCTGTCCTGCACCGACTGGCTGCCCGCGGTCTGGCCCTCGTTCGGCGTCAGCGCGGTGTCGCCGTGCACCAGGCGCACGCGCTTCAGGTCGACGTCGAGCTCGTCGGCGGCGATCTGCGCCAGCGCGGTACCGATGCCCTGGCCGAGCTCGATCTTGCCGCTGAAGATGGTCACCGAGCCGTCGGCGTCGATGCGCAGCCACGCGTTCAGCATGCGGTTGCCGTTGAGGCTGCCGGGCAAACGCGCGGGCTGTGCATAGGCATCCAATGAAAAAACAATGACGAGGGCGCCACTGCTCTTGAGGAAATCCCGGCGGGAGGTCATGACTGCATCTCCTTCGCGGCTTTCTGCACCGCGCGCACGATGCGGTTGTGCGAAGCGCAGCGGCACAGGTGGCCGTTCAGCGCCTTGCGGATTTCTTCGTTGGTCGGGCGCGGGTTGCGCGCGAGCAGCGCCTTGGCCGACATCACCATGCCGTTGCCGCAATAGCCGCACTGGCAGGCCTGCTCCTCGATGAAGGCTTTCTGCAGCGGATGGAGCTTGTCCGCGGTGCCGAGCCCCTCGATGGTCTCGACCGCACCCTTCACCGCCGACATCGGCGTCACGCAGGAGCGCACCTCCTTGCCGTCCACCAGCACCGCGCAGGCGCCGCATTGCGCGAGACCGCAACCGAATTTCGGGCCGTTCAGTTCAAGGTCGTTGCGCAGGACAAAAAGCAAAGGCGTGTCAGCATCGACCGACACGTCGCGCGTCGTGCCGTTTACCCGCAAGGTGTACTTGGCCATGTCTCCTCCCGAGGTTTCCTCTACGGCGTGGCCATCGTAGACCTATTCCTCGAAGGTGATAAGGCCCATCCCGGTGGTCATCGGCGCGTAGTAGTGGCGGTGCAAGCGCTTGGCATTTTTCGATAGCGCGCCGCGCATCGTCAGCCACATGATGAGCTCGACCGCCTCGGCGCCGGCTTCTTCCATGATCCGGTGGTGCGAGATCTGCGCCAGGCTTTCAGGATTTTTCTCTATTTCATTCAGGAACCAGTGATCGAATTTCTCGCTCATGAAGCCGAAGCGCTTGCCCTGGAGCTGGTGCGACATGCCCCCGGTGCCCATCACGACGACCCTGAGATCTCCCGGATAGCTTTCAACAGCCTGACGCAGCGCTTGCCCCAGCCGGTAACAGCGCCGCGCGGTCGGCAGCGGGTGCTGGACGACGTTCACCTGCAGCGGCACGCTTCTCACCGGCCAGCCCGACGGGGTGTGCGGGAAGCACAGGTTCATCGGCACGAGAAAGCCGTGCTCGACGCCCATCTCCTGGCAGACGGTCAGGTCGAACTCCTGGTTGACCAATTCCTCGCACAAATGAATCGAAAACTCGGCATCGCCCGGCACCTCGGGCAGCGGCCGCGTGCCGAAGCCCTCGTCGGCGATCGCGTAACGATCGGCCGCGCCGAGCGCGAAGGTCGGATACCTGTCGAAGCCGAACTCGGCGACGTGGTCGTTGTAAACGACGATCGCCACGTCCGGCTTGAGCTTTTCCAGCCAGGAACGAACCGGGATGTAGGCGTCGAACAGGGGTTTCCATGCCGGATCGTTCTCGCGCTTGCGATCGACGACCGGCCCGACCGAGGGCACGTGCGACAGGCCGATGCCTGCGACGATCTTAGACGGCACCTTTGATGTTTCGGGTAGCCAGGAACTGTTCGTAGCTCTCGCCGCGCATTTGCGCGCCCATGCGATAGAGGCTGTTGCCGGTGGCCGAGCCGATCTTGAGCATCGCGTAGATGTTCATGCCGGCCTCGATCAGGCCCTTGAAGTTTCTCTTCCGCACGAGGTCTTTCTCGTTGTCGGTGAGAGAGAACCGCGTCATGAACGCTTCCTCGTCGCGCTTGAACGCCTCTCGCTCCGCGGGCGAGCAGAGCGCCGTGCACATCTTGTTCAGGCGCAGGCCGCGGCGCGAGAGGCGCAAGTCGAAGATCGAGGTGTCGGGAATCTGCCGCATCTTCCCGCTACAGAGAGCCCCACACCTCTGTGGCGGTGTCGATGCAGAGCCTGAGCTTCGCCTTCTCCTGCTCGACGGTGAGGTTGTTGCCGTGGTGCGTGCTGGAGAAGCCGCACTGCGGCGAAAGGCACAGGTTCTCGAGGGGCACGAACCTGGACGCCGCGTCGATACGCTTTTTCAACACATCACGAGACTCGAGTTGAGGCGTTTTTGATGAAACCAACCCCAACACCACCCGCTTGCCCTTCGGGATGTGGCGCAGCGGCTCGAAGCCGCCCGAGCGCTCGTCGTCGTACTCGAGGAAGAAGCCGTCGACGTCGAGGGTCGAGAACGCGGTCTCGGCCACGTAGTCGTAGCCGCCTTTCGCGAGCCAGGTGCTGCGGAAGTTGCCGCGGCAGGTGTGGATCGCCACCGTCATGTCGTCGGGCACGTCGCGGATCGCATCGTTCACGGCCCGGGCGTACACCGCCACGTCCTTCTTCGGGTCGTCGCCCAGCTTGCGGAAGGTCTCCTGCACGTTCGGGTCGCCGAACATGGCGATCGTGGTGTCGTCGATCTGCAGGTAGCGGCAGCCCGCCTGGTAGAGGTCGGCGATCTCTTCGCGATAGCACTTCGTGAGGTCGGCCCAGAACTCGGCCGGGTCCGGATAGGTTTTCTTGATCGATTCCCGGTCGCCGCGCGCGTGCAGCATCGCGGGGGAGGGCATGGTGAATTTCGGGGTGCCCTTTTTCACCACCGACTTGAGAAACTGAAAATGCGGAACCATGCTCGGCTTCGTGCGGCGCAGCTTGCGCTTGACGAACATCGTCGGCGGCTTCGCCTCGACGCCCTTGAACTGCACGCCGTGGTACGAGTCGCCTTCGCGCTGCAGCTCGATGCCGTCGAAGCCGGCGATGAAGTCGATGTGCCACCAGTCGCGGCGGAACTCGCCGTCGGTGACCGACGGCAGGCCGAGGTCCTCCTGCAGCTTCACCACCTCGCGGATCAGCCGGTCCTCGGCTTCCTTGAGCTTGGCGGCGTCGGCCTTACCCATGCGCACCTGCTCGCGCAGGTCGTGCAGCTCGTGCGGCCGCAGCAGGCTGCCGACGTGGTCGGCGCGGAACG
>Ga0075420_100004101_pt1 | contig 12753 bp, 10 predicted proteins | sample SoiMetdeltSBSDD4_FD_75296 | JGI IMG/M metagenome (GOLD analysis project Ga0075420, IMG submission 75296) | Bulk soil microbial communities from a Populus tree surrounding site in Tennessee, USA - Soil MetaG P. deltoides SBSDD4 | ecosystem: Environmental > Terrestrial > Soil > Tree plantation... | reverse complement strand
CGGGGCGGTGAGGGCGGGCTCGTCGAACTTGTCGGCGTTCTCGCGGGCCAGACCGCCGGTCGCAGGACCGAAGGACACAGCGGCGAAGACCGCCACGAGGAGCACCGCGGCGCGGGTGGGCAACGCCACGCGCAGAGCGGCGCGCAGCGCTTCCGAGCGGCGAATCGCCGCGAGCCTCGCGGCGAATGACCGCGCCCGCGCGGGGGTAGCCTGGAACGTCATGCCGGAACTCGATTTCTACACCGCGGCCGAATCCTGGCTGGACCGAAACGGCAACTGGATCACGGCCGTGGTCACGGTGATCCTGGCGATCGCCCTCGCAGAAGTGGTGGACCGTGCCCTCGCCCGCCGTGGCCAGCGACTGTCGGCGGCCATCGCCGGCGGCGAGCTCTCGCCTGTGGCCAGCACTCGCCTGCGGCTGATCCGGCGGCTGATCTTCGCGCTGATCATCATCATCGGGCTCGCGCTGGCGGCCGCCCAGTTCCCAAGCGTCAAGCGCCTCGCAACCGGCATCCTCGCCTCTTCGGCGGTGCTCGGCATCGTGATCGGGTTCGCCGCCCGCGCCACGCTCGCCAACGCGGTGGCGGGCATCATGCTCGCCATCACCCAGCCGATCCGGATCGGCGACCTCGTGACCTTCGAGGAGCGCACCGGAGAGGTCGAGGACGTCAAGCTCAGCTACACCTACATCCGGCTGGACGACGGGCACCGGCTGATCGTGCCCAACGAGCTGCTCGCCCAGAGCTCGATCGAGAACCACACGATCCTCGACCCGCGCGTGCAGGTGGAGGTGTCGATCTGGCTGCCCCGGGGCTCGGACGTGGATCGCGCGCTCGACCTCATCGTGGACTCGGAGGAGGGCATCACGGCCTCCGTCGCCGAGATCGACGCGGACGGCGTGCGCCTCAGCGCCACCACCTGGTGCTCGAACCCGGATGAGCGCGGCGCGTTGGGCGCGGAGCTGCGCCGGCGCTGGCTCCGGCTGCTCCGAGAGCACGGTCTATCCTCAGAAGCGGTCGCCTCCTCCTAAGCGCACCTCAATGAGCCACCGCCAGCGAAAGTCACGGAGGCGAAAGCGCCCGAGCGCCAGGCCAAAGGTCTTCCTCGGACTCGGCGTGATCGCCACCCTCGCCATGATCGGCATCCTGTCTGCCGCCGGTTACGTGTTCGCGATCGCGTCCTCGGCGCCCGACCTGAGCGAGCTCCGAGCCGACGACAAGGGCGAGGTGTCGGCCGTCTTCGCCTCTGATGGCACCCGCCTGGGCTTCGTGCAGTCGGACGTGCTGCGCCGGGTCGTGACGTTCGACGAGATGCCGCCCGCGATTCGCCAGGCCACCGTGGCGATCGAGGACGAGCGCTTCTACAAGCACGAGGGCGTGGACTTCAACGCGATCATCCGCGCGGGCATCAAGAACCTCGAGTCCGGCAAGACCGTTCAGGGCGGCTCGACGATCACCCAGCAGCTCGTGCGCGCGCTGTACATCCGGGACCCGAAGCGCGACTTCGAGCGCAAGATCCGCGAGGCCAAGCTCGCCTCCGAGCTCGAGGAGAAGCATTCGAAGCGCTGGATCCTCCACGAGTACCTGAACTCCGTGCCCTACGGCACCGTCGGCGGCCGGACGGCGATCGGCGTGCAGGCGGCGGCGGTGACCTTCTTCGACAAGAACGTCGACGACCTCACCCTCGACGAATCGGCGCTGCTGGCCGGCCTGCCCCAGGCGCCCTCCCAGTACAACCCCTTCCGCAACAAGAGCGCCGCCCTGGGTCGCCGCAACGAGGTGCTGCGCGCGATGAGGGACAACGGCTACATCACCCAGGACGAGTACCTCGAGGCGATCCAGAAGCCGATCAAGCTCAAGCGCGGCACCCGCTACATCACCCGCCGAGAGCCCTACTTCTTCGACTACGTCCAGGAGCAGCTGATCGAGAAGTACGGGGTGGGCGTGGTGCGCCGCGGCGGGCTCAAGATCTTCACCACGATCGACCCCGTGATGCAGGAGTCCGCGCGCGACGCGATCAACGCCTACTACGGCGATCCGGCTGGCCCCGCGTCGGCGATCGTGGCGATCGATCCGCGCACCGGCAAGATCCGCGCGATGGCGTCGAGCGGCAGCTACGACGACCGCAACTTCAATCTCGCCGCGCAGGGGCATCGCCAGCCCGGCTCGGCGTTCAAGACGATGGTGCTGACCGCGGCGGTCCGCAAGGGCGTCGACCCGGACTCCACGACCTACACCTCGAAGCCGCTCGCCATCAACGACCCGAAGTTCGGCGAGTGGAACGTCAAGACCTTCGGCGACAGCTACATCGGCACGGTCAGCCTCACGCGCGCCACGCTCTCCTCGGACAACACCGTGTTCGCCCAGCTGATCCTCGACATCGGTCCCCAGGCCGTCTGCAAGACCGCGAAGCTGCTCGGGATCACCACCAAGCTCGACTGTTACCCGGCGGAGGGCCTCGGTGGGCTCACCCGCGGAGTCACGACCCTCGAGATGGCGGGCGCCTACGCGACCCTCGCCAACGGCGGCGTGCGCCACCGGCCGAGCGGCATCCGCAAGGTCGTGTTCCCCGACGGAAAGAGCGACAAGCTCGCCGGCGGCAAGGGCAAGCGCGTCCTCAGCGACGGCGAGGCCTACGAGGTCACCAAGATCCTGAAGATGAACGTGACCTCCGGCACGGGCACGGCGGCCAACTACGGCTGCCCGGCGGCCGGCAAGACCGGCACCACCGACGAGGCCAAGGACGCCTGGTTCGTGGGCTACACACCGCAGCTCTCGGCCGCGGTATGGGTCGGCTACCCCGACGCCGGCGTGGCCATGCCCGGCGCGCAGGGCGGCACCTACGCCGCGCCCGTCTGGCACGCGTTCATGAGCCCGGCGCACGGCGACTTCTGCGACGACTTCCCGGCGCCCCAGGAGCCCTTCCAGGCCTCACCCTTCTTCGGCAAGTACTCGAGGACGGGCGCGCCGACCGCAAGCGACTACAGCTACGGCGGCACCACCACTCCGCCCACCACGGGCGGGAACACGTACGACCCGCGCTACTACGAGTCGCCGCCGCAGGAGGCGCCGCAGGTCGAGACGCCGCCCGAGCAGGTGGCGCCCGCGCCGGACAACGGCAACGGGCAAGGGAACGGCGTCGGGAACGGCGGAGTACCACCGGGCCAGGGGTAGGTCTGGGCGAGCTCGAGCTGATCGCCGCCATCCGCGCCGCCCTCACGGATCGCGGCGAGCGCACCGTCCGCTTCTCCGGGGACGACGCCGCGGTGGTCCGCTCCCGGCCGCTGGCGGTCACCTCGATCGATACTGTCGTCGAGGGCACCCACTTCAGGCTCTCCACGCACGCGCCCGGCGACGTGGGCTGGAAGGCGCTCGCCACCGCGCTCTCGGACCTCGCCGCAATGGGCGCCGAGCCGGGTGAGGCCTACGTGTCGCTCGTCCTGCCGGAGGGATTCGACGGCGCACTCGAGCTCGTGCGCGCGATGGAGGAGCTTGCGGGCGACGCGGGCGTGTCGATCGCGGGCGGTGACGTGGCGCGCGGGCCGGCGCTCGTGGTGACCGTCGCCGTGACGGGCTGGGCCGACGACGAGGGCGCGCTGGTGGGCCGCGACGGAGCCCTGCCCGGCCAGTTAGTGGCGGTCACCGGTGAGCTCGGTGGCTCGGAGGCAGGGCGGCTCGAGCTGGAGGCCGGCTCGCGCGACGGCGCCCACGTGACGCGTCACCTGCGGCCGGTGCCGCGGTTGCGCGAGGGTGTGGCGCTGGCGCGGGCGGGGGTGTCGGCGATGGTCGACCTGAGCGACGGGCTCGCCACCGACGCCCGCCACGTGGCCGACGCGAGCGGCGTGGAGCTGCGCGTGAGCCTCGACCGGCTGCCCCGCGCCGCGGGGGTCAGCGCGGAGGAGGCCGCCGTAGGCGGCGACGACTACGAGCTGCTGGTGACCGTGGCGCCGGAGCTGCTCGACGCGGCGCACTCGGCGGCGCCGCTGACCGTGATCGGCGAGGTCGGGGCGGGGAAGGGGCTGGTGCTGCTCGGCCCGGATGGGCCGGTGGACGGGCTGCGCGGGTACGAGCACACCTAGCTCCAGCCCATTGAACGTCCCTGATGACCCCCCATAGCGACCAGTCCGGGACGTTCACCCACCCGGGCGCCCGCGCCGCCGCGGCCCCCCCGCGCCCAGCCCTGGCCACCGCCGAGCCGGGCTAGCGCCCCAGCGCCGACCTCGTTCCCCCGAGCGAGCCGGGCCCCGCGTACGCGCCGGGCCCGTACACCGACGGCCGCTCGCCGGACGGCGGGCTGCTTTCCTCGCCCGGCGCCCGCCAGGCGATCTCGAACGCGCCGCAGGCCGCGCCCATCAGCAGGCAGGCGAGCAGCGAGATGGGCAGCGCCACGCTGTGGCCGGTGACCAGCATGAGCAGGTACCAGGCGCCCGACAGCGGGTCGAGCTTCAGCGCGAACAGGTAGTAGACCGCCACGAACAGCAGCGGCAGCAGGCCCAGCCCGATCAGGATCAGGCGGACCCGGCGCCGGGGCAGAGGCCGCAGGAGGCACGCGAGCAGCCAGAGATGCGCGGCCGGTACCGCGAGCAGCCCCGCGTACGGGTTCAGAAGCCAGAGCAGCAGCGAGCCGGCGCTCACGGCCAGCGCCACGGCCACGCCGGCGCCCGGCTGGTCGGGCATGGTGAGCGAAGGATCAGGGCGCGCGGCGAGCCAGCGGGCCAGGAGCAAGGCGAGCACCATCGTCACGGCCACGCCGCCCAGCACGCCGAGCGCCGGTCCGTCGAGCGGCAGCACGTCCGGCGGCACAGGGGCCGGCGGCGGCGCGGGCGTGGCGCCCGCGAGCGCGAGCACCTCCGCCATCGCGAGCCCGGCGAGGAAGGGCGCCGTCCAGCCGGCCACCCAGCGCAGCCAGGGCAGGACGTCGATGCGCCGGCGGCGCGCTCGCGCAAAGGCGTCGACGGACGCGACCAGCGCCGGCAGGAGCAGGCTGCCGGCCAGCAGTGCCAGCACCCAGCCCGGCATCACCTGGTTGAAGGCGAGCACGTAGGACTTCGGGCCGTGCTCCGGCGGCCGCCGGCCCTGGTCGACCGCCGTGACCGTTCGCAGCGTGGCGCGGCCGAGCGCGCCCAGCTGCTCCTCGTCGATCTCCTCGACTGGACCGTCGCCGGGAGCCGGCAGCTCGCCGCTGCCAGAGATCCGCACGGCGTCATAGCCCTCCGCTACGAACACGCCCTGCGCGCCTATGCCGACCGGAAACGACAACCGCGCGAGCTGGCCCACGGCGCCGCTGCTGCCGGCGGAACGCTCGAGCTCCTGCCGGATCGAGTCCGCGGCCGTGCGCTGCAGCCCGATGCTGGTGCGCCGGGAGCTGTTCGACCAGGTCTGGAGGAGCGGTCCGCGACTCGTTCCGGCCCCCAGGTCCGACATCACGAGCACCGCGTCCACGAGGCTCGAGTCGCCCAGCTCGTCCACCAGCTCGCTTGCTCCCACCTGGCCGAGGTTCGAGCCGTCGATCGAGGCGAGCACCAGCGTCTTGCTGGAGGGCCGCCCCTGGAACACGCGCGCGAGCTCGAGCAGCGCCGCGGTGGCCGACGCGCTGCCGGGCGCATCCGGCACCGTGGCTGCGTCGCGGGCGGCGACGACGGCCACCTGGCGTCGCGAGGCCCCCGCGCGGCGGGCGATCACGTTCACGAGCCGGCGCCCGGCGTGGGTGAAGCGCTGGGGCTCGTCGACCACGAAGCCGCGATCGGCGAAGCTCTCGGCCACCAGGCGAGCCGTCGCGGCGTCGCCGCGACGGCCGGCGCGCCGGTCGGGCTGCTCCGTCGCGATCCGCGCGGCGAGGTCCGCGGCCTGGGCGCCGTCGAAGAGCACGTCGGCGGCCAGTCCCTGCGGCAGCGGGCGCGGACGCGACTGGAACGAGAACATCGTCAGCAGCACGGCCAGGAGCGCAGGGATGAACGCCGCTCTATACACACGCGGCTCGATCATTCGACCTCAACCTACAATTCCGAAGGTGGCGGCTACGGCACCCCGCATCCTTCTGGTCGACGACGAGGACTCCGTCCAGAAGCTGCTCACCTATCCGCTGCGCAAGGAGGGCTACGACGTCGTCGGCGCGCTCGACGGCCACGAAGCTCTGGAGCGGCTCGAGGACGACACCTTCGACCTCGTGGTGCTGGACGTGATGCTGCCGCGCATGGACGGCTTCGACATCTGCCGGGCGATCCGTCAGCGCAGCACCGTGCCGATCATCATGCTCACCGCCAAGACCGAGGAATTCGACAGGGTCCTCGGCCTCGAGCTGGGCGCCGACGACTACATCACCAAGCCATTCTCGGTCCGCGAGTTCCGCAGCCGCGTGAAGGCGGTGCTGCGCCGGGCCGCGTTGGCCCCGCCGGAGGAGCAGTTCGAGGAGCCGATCGACGAGGGCGACCTGCGGATCGACTTCGAGAAGCGCACCGTCGAGGTCCGCGGCGAGCCGGTGAGGCTCACCTACGTCGAGTTCGAGATCCTGGCGGCGCTCGCGCGCTCGCCCGGCCGGGTGCTGTCCCGGACGATGCTGCTCGAGCGCGTGTGGGGCGACTCGTCCTACCGCGACCCGCGCACCATCGACGTGCACATCCGCCACCTGCGCGAGAAGCTCGAATCCGAGCCGAAGACGCCCGAGCTGATCCTGACCGTGCGGGGGGTCGGCTACCGGTTCCGCGATCGATGATCCCGCTTCGGTCGCTGCGCAACAAGGTCGCGCTCCTCTTCTTCCTGATCACCGCCGCTGCATTCGGAGCCATCTACTTCATCGTCGTCCCGCAGCTCGAGCAGAACCTGAAGGAACGCCGCCTCGCGAGCCTCGAGGCCGACGCGAAGGCGTCGAAGCCGGTGCTGGAGGGACTGGTGCTGGGCGAGGTCTCGACGAGGGCGCTCGAGCGTCGCGTGCGCTCGGTGGCCGACAGCACGGACGCCCGGCTGACCTTCCTCAACTGGGACGTGCTCCCGGACGGGCCGCAGACCGGCCTGCTCAACCTCGACTTCTACGCAATCTTCGACTCCCGCGAGGAGCGCGCCTTCCCGCGCAACGACGCGCTTACCCGGCGCGCGCTGCGCACCAGGCGCCAGCAGCGGGCCTTCCAGACCTTCAAGGGCCAGGAGATCGGCATGGTCGTGCAGCCGCTCTTGAACGAGGGCGAGCCCGAGGCCGCCGTGGTCTACTCGATCGACCTCGAGGACGTGGCCGCCACCGTCGCGTTCGTGCGCGACCGGGTGCTGCTCGCCACCGGCGCCGCGCTCCTGATCGCGCTCCTCGGCGGCTGGCTGGTGGCGGGCCGGCTCGCCCGACGCGTCCGGCGCGTGGAGCACGCCGCCGCCGAGGTGGCCCGCGGGCGCTACATCGACCCGCTGCCGGTGGACTCCGAGGACGAGCTCGGCCAGCTCACGCGGACGTTCAACCGCATGGGTGAGCAGCTGCGCGAGCTGGACGTGGCGCGCAAGGAGTTCATCGCCACCGCCTCGCACGAGCTGCGCACGCCGATCTTCTCGCTCGGCGGCTTCGTGGAGCTGCTCCAGGACGAGGACCTCGACGAGGACACGCGCCGCGAGTTCCTCGACGTGATGGCCGAGCAGGTGGCGCGGCTCCAGAAGCTGTCCGTCGACTTGCTCGACCTCTCGCGCCTCGACGCCGGCTCGGTCCAGCTCCAGACCGAGCCCGTCGACCTCTCCGAGCTGGCGCGCTCGATCGTCGGCGAGTTTCGCCCCGCGCTCGCCGAGCACCACACGGAGCTCGCCGTCGACGTGCCGGAGAGCGGTCCGGAGGCGCGCTGTGACCGCGAGCGGGTCGCTCAGATCATGCGTATCCTGCTTGACAACGCCCTTCGTCACACGCCGGAGGGCACGGACGTCACCGTGAGGGCACACCGCGACAACGGGGCCGCCGAAGTCACGGTCGCCGACACCGGCCCGGGCCTGCCCGCCAGCGCCGGCGGCAAGGTCTTCGAGCGCTTCTACACCGGCGACGCGGCACGCGGCGCCGGTCTCGGGCTTGCGATCGCGCGCGAGCTGGCGGAGCGCATGGACGGCAGGCTCACACTCCGCTCGGCCCCGGGCAACACGCGCTTCACGCTCGAGCTGCCGGCGAATGGGCCGCACCGGTGACGCGCATCGCCGGGCCGGTCCTCGCCGCGCTCGCGGTCGCCCTCGGAGCGGCGGGTTGTGACGGCGGCGACGAGCCGTCGTCCGACACGCGGAAGGTCACGACCACGCGGGTGCAGGTGGTCGAGGGCCTCGGCCGCGACGGCGGCTTCGACCCCGCCCAGATCTACGAGCGGCTCGCGCCGGGAGTGGTCACGATCATCTCGATTTTCGGCGACGGCGCCAGCCTGCTCCAGGAGGACGGCGAAGGCGGGCAAGGCTCAGGCTTCGTCGTGGACGAGAAGGGCTACGTGGCCACGAACGCCCACGTGGTGACCACCGAGTCCTCGGCCGGAGGCGGCGACCGCGCCGAGGAGGTGTACGTCGAGTTCGCCGATGGAAACCGCGTGCCCGCCGACATCGTGGGCACCGACCCGAATGCCGACGTCGCGCTCCTGAAGGTCGACCCCGAGGGCCTCTCGCTCACGCCGATCCCGCTCGGCAGGTCGCGCTCGATCACGGTCGGCGAGCCGGTGGCGGCCATCGGGAGCCCGTTCGGGGAGCGCCAGTCGCTCACGATCGGGGTCATCTCCGCGATCGACCGCAACATCCAGTCGCTCACCCGCTTCGCGATCGGCAACGCGGTCCAGACCGACGCTCCGATCAACCCGGGCAACTCGGGCGGCCCGCTGCTCGACGCGCGCGGGCGGGTGCTCGGCATCAACGCCCAGATCAAGTCGCAGTCCGGCGGCGGCGAGGGCGTGGGCTTCGCGATCCCGGTGGACGCCGTCCGGCGCTCGCTCGAGGAGCTGCGCGCCGACGGCTCGGTGAGCTACGGCTACCTGGGCGTGACCACCGTCTCGCTCTGGCCGCAGCTCGCGGAGCGCTTCGGCCTGCCCAAGGGGGAGGGCGCCCTGGTGCAGGAGGTCGAGAGCGGCAGCCCGGCCGACGACGCCGGGATTCGCCAGGGCAGCGACCAGGTGAGCTTCCAGGGCAACGACCTCGTGAAGGGCGGCGACGTGGTGCTGGCCGTCGACGGTCGCGCCCTCACGCGCGAGAACGACCTGGCCGACGTGATCAGCGCGCACCGCACGGGCGACGAGGTCTCGCTCCAGATCCTGCGCGACGGCAAGCGCCGCACGTTCGACATCGAGCTCGGCACCAGGCCGGCCGGCGCCGGGCCGTAGTCGCCCGGTCGCCGCGGGGCGCCTTTTCCGGCGACCTGGGTAGGGTGAAAGCGTGGCCCAGGCGCCCCAGGCATCGGACAGTCGGGATGTGTCGCTCACCATCCCCGCACGCGCCGACTATCTCGTCCTGGCGCGCCTCGCGCTGTCCGCCGTCTGCAGGCTCACGCCCCTGTCGCCGGAGGAGGTGGCGGACCTCAAGCTCGCGATCACCGAGGCGGCCAACGACTTCGTGGACCAGAGCGCCAACCCCGACGACGAGGCGAGCCTCGCCTTCTCGTTCACGCTGAGCGACGATAAGCTCGAGATGTCCCTCGACGGGCCCACGGGCCCGCCCGCAGGCGCCGAGCACGAGCTCAGCCGGGCGATCATCGAAGCCACGGTCGACCAGGCCCGCTTCGCGGACGGGCAGACGCACCTCGTGAAGTACCTCAACCCCGCGTGAGCCACTAACCTGCCGCGCGTGCTTCAGCCGGTTTCCGTAGGCAACAAGAGCCTGGCCGACTACACCCACCTGGTCGGCCGCCCGCTCGTGCAGGAGATCAGAGAGCTCGCCGAGGGTCTCGAGGGCCTGCGCGTGCTCCACCTCTCGGCGACCGCGTTCGGCGGCGGCGTGGCCGAGATCCTCTACACGCTCATCCCGCTGATGAACGACGCCGGGCTGTCGGCCGAGTGGCAGGTGATGCTGGGGCGCGAGGAGTTCTACAACGCCACAAAGCGCCTCCACAACGCGCTCCAGGGCAACCCCGACTCGCTCACTGACGAGGAATGGGAGATCTTCGCGCGCTACAACGAGATGAACGCCAAGGAGCTCTCGGGCGGCTGGGACGTGATCATTGTGCACGACCCGCAGCCGGCGGCGATGAGACGGCACGACCCGAGCAAGGCGCACACGTGGGTCTGGCGCTGCCACATCGACCTCTCGACCCCGAACCCGGCCGCGATCGACCACCTGATCCCGTACGTGAAGGAGTACGACGCCTCGGTCTGGCATGTGGACCAGTACGTGCCCGCGAGCCTGGACGGCGCGGCGCCGGGCGTGCACATCTGCCCCCCCGCGATCGACCCGCTGTCGCCCAAGAACATGGCGCTCTCGCCCGAGGACGCCGCGTTCGTGTGCGACCAGTTCGGGATCGACGTCGACCGGCCGCTGCTCTGCCAGGTGTCGCGCTTCGACCCCTGGAAGGACCCGATGGGCGTGATCGACGCCTACCGCAAGGTCAAGGAGGAGATGCCCGAGGTGCAGCTCGCGCTGGTGGGCTCGATGGCCACCGACGACCCCGAGGGCTGGGAGTTCTTCAACTCGACGATGGCCTACGCGGACGCCGACCCGGACATCCACATCCTCAACAACCTGAACAACGTGGGCGCGATCGAGGTCAACGCCTTCCAGTCGCAGGCCGACGTGGTGATCCAGAAGTCGACCCGCGAGGGCTTCGGCCTGACGGTGAGCGAGGCGCTCTGGAAAGGCCGGCCGTTCATCGGCGGCGACGTCGGCGGGATCCCGCTCCAGGTCGAGGACGGGCGAACGGGCTTCCTCGTCTCCTCGCCCGAGGAGTGCGCCGAGCGCTCGCTGCGCATCCTGCGGGAGCCCGAGCTCGGCAAGCGACTCGGCCGCTCGGGCAAGGAACACGTGCGCAGCCATTTCCTTACCCCGCGACTCCTGCGAGACTGGCTGAGGCTCTTCCGGGAACACAGGTGACCTCGCAGATACCGCTCGTCCTCGTCTCGAACCGCGGTCCCGCGACGTTCGAGGACGGCGAGGCCAAGCGAGGCGGCGGCGGGCTCGTGACTGCGCTCCAGGGCCTCGTACACCACCGCGACGCGGTCTGGGTCGCCTCCGCCATGAGCGACGAGGACGCCCGGGTCTCGGACGAGCACGGGGGTGGCTCCTTCGAGGTCGAGCTGGACGGCGACACCTACCGGATCAGGCTCGTGTCGAGCGAGCCGGACGCCTACGACGGCTTCTACAACGTCGTGGCCAACCCGCTCCTCTGGTTCATCCAGCACTACCTGTGGGACCTCTCGAACGCGCCGGACATCCGCCGCCACGAGGTGGACGCCTACGAGAACGGCTACTGCGTCGTCAATGGCGACCTGGCGCGGGCGGTGCTCGAGGAGGTGGAGGAGCACGAGGATGCCGTCGTGATGCTGCACGACTACCACCTCTACGTCGCGCCGAGGGACATCCGGCGCGCGCGCCCGGACCTCTTCCTCCACCACTTCGTCCACATCCCCTGGACCCAGCCGGACGCCTGGCGGGTGTTGCCCGCGGACATCCGCGAGGACATCTACGAGGGCATCCTCTCCAACGACATCATCGCCTTCCACACCCGTTCCTATCGGCGCAACTTCCTGCTCTGCTGCCGTGAGCTGTTCGACCTGGACGTGGACGAGGAGCTCGGCGTGGTGCGCTTCGACGGCCGCGACGTCTGGGTGCGCTCCTATCCCCTGCCGATCTCGGCGGAGACCTTCCACCGCACGGCGCAGCGCCCGCGGGTGCACCAATACGAGCGCGAGATCCTGCGGCGGCGACGCGAGCACCTGATCCTGCGCGTCGACCGGGCCGACCTCTCGAAGAACGTGCTGCGCGGCTTCACCGCGTTCGACCTGTTCCTCGAGCAGCATCCGGAGTTCAAGGAGCAGGTGACCTTCATCGCCCACCTGATCCCCTCGCGCCAGGACGTGCCGGAGTACGCCGAGTACCTCGAGCGCATCGAGGCGCTCGTGGCCGTGGTCAACCACCGGCACGGCACCACCGACTGGATGCCGATCGACCTGCGCCTGCGCGAGAACCTCGAGGAGGCGATCGCGGCGTACAAGCACTACGACCTGCTGATGGTCAACGCGATGTTCGACGGCATGAATTTGATCGCCAAGGAGGGACCGCTCGTGAACGAGCGCAACGGCGTGTCGCTCCTGTCCGAGAACACGGGCGCGCACGAGGAGCTGGCGGAGTTCGCCCTGTCCGTCAACCCCTTCGACGTGCAGGACCAGGCGAACGCCATCTACCGCGCGCTGACCATGTCGGCCGAGGAGCGCTCCTGGCGCGCCCAGGGCCTCAAGCGGATCGTGACCTCGCGCGACCCGGGCGACTGGGTCGACGCGCAGCTCGCCGACATCGACGCTAAGCGCCACGGGCGCGAGCCGGTGGCGAGCTGACTCAGCCGTCGTCGCAGAGGCGCCGCGCCGGCGGGCGGTCACCCTGGTCCACACACGCGTCCGCTCGCTCCACGCAGCCGCCGGCAGCGAACCAGTAGGGCGTCCAGCGCACGCGGACGAGCGCGCTCCCGGGCCGCTTGGCGTCGAGCAGCAGCTCGTCCGAGCCGAGCTGCTCCAGCACGATCCGCGCGTACTTGCATTTGTGCACGCGCGAGCACCGGGCGGTCTGCTGGCCAGGTCCGTCTCACTGGCGACCCTCCCCCTCCCGGGTGGATACTCGTCTGGCGGTG
>Ga0075420_100004099_pt1 | contig 12760 bp, 11 predicted proteins | sample SoiMetdeltSBSDD4_FD_75296 | JGI IMG/M metagenome (GOLD analysis project Ga0075420, IMG submission 75296) | Bulk soil microbial communities from a Populus tree surrounding site in Tennessee, USA - Soil MetaG P. deltoides SBSDD4 | ecosystem: Environmental > Terrestrial > Soil > Tree plantation... | reverse complement strand
CAGCGAGGCCGCCGCCCTGGAGCGGGTTCCCACGGGCATCAGCGGCCTCGACCGGGTGCTGCGCGGCGGCCTGGTTCGGGGGGCCACGTACCTGGTCATGGGCCGGCCCGGCACCGGCAAGACGACGCTCGGCAATCAGTTGTGCTTCTCGCGGGTGGCCCAGGGCGATCGCGCCGCCTACGTGACGCTTCTCGCCGAATCGCACGGCAGCATGCTGCGCAACCTGCAGACGATGCGTTTTTTCGACGCCCGCGCGATCAACAACGGCCTCTCGTACATCGGGGCGTACAAGGCGCTGAAGGAGACCAAGCTTCGCGGCTTGCTCGAGCTGCTCGGGCACGTCGTCAAGGACGAGAAGTCCTCCTTGCTCGTGATCGACGGCGCCGCGCCGGCCCGGATCCACGCGGACACCGAGGTCGCGCTGAAGGAGTTCGTCGTGGAGCTGCAGATGCTGAGCGCGCTGCTCAACTGCACCACGATCCTGCTCGCGAACATGACTTCGGACGAGGTGAACGGAGCCGAGCACACGATGGTCGACGGCTTGATCGAGCTGGCTTTCGAGCGGTCGCGCCGGCGGACGCTGCGCACGCTCGAGGTGCTCAAGTTCCGCGGCACCGACCACCTGCTCGGCCGCCACGAGGTCACGATCTCGGGGGAGGGCGTCGCAGTCCATCCGCGTCTCGAAGACGTGCTGGATGGATCCCTGCGGCCGCCTCCGGCCTCCACCACGCGGGCCGCGCTGGGCGTCCAGGGTCTCGACGCGATGTTGCAGGGAGGGCTGGCCAGCGGCACAACCACCGTGTTGCTCGGCTACGCGGGAAGCGGCAAGACGACCCTCGGCATGCATTTCCTGAATGCCGGCGCGGTGGCAGGCGAACCGGGCGTGCTGTTCGGGTTCTACGAGTCGCCCGACCGGCTGCTGCAGGCGGCGGACGGCATCGCGCTCGGGCTGCGCGAGTTCGCGGCGAAAGGGGCGTTCTCGCACGTCTGGCAGCCGCCGTACGAGTTCGGTCTCGACGTGCTGGCGGAGCGCTTGCTCGCGGAGATCGAGCGGAAGCAGGCGCGCCGGCTCGTGATCGACAGCCTGGACGGCTTCCGGCAGGCCTCGAGCGATCCCGATCGCACGATCCGCTTCATGACCGCGCTCCTGAACGAGCTGCGCGCGCGGGGCGTCACCGTCCTGCTCAGCGACGAAACGCTCAAGCCGTCGGGGCCGGAGATGGAGATGCGCATCCAGGGCATGTCGGCTCTGGTCGAGAACCTGATCCTGGTCGAGTACCTGATGGTCAGCACCACGCTGCGGCGCCTGGTGGCGGTGATCAAGCAGCGGGGGAGCCAGCAGGCGACGTTCACACGCGAGATGTTCTTGACTCCCAAAGGAATGGTGGTCGCGGCCGACGCGAAAAGCGCCGAGGAGCTGATCTCCCGGGCCGAGGACCTTCACACGCGCAGGAGCCGAAAACCTGGTCCGCCGGAAGGGGAATAACGGCCGTCTTGGCGCACACGATCCTGCTGGTCGACGACGAGTTCAGCTTTCTCGAGGCGCTCGCCCTCCTCTTCACCCAGGAGGGGTACGAGGTCAAGACCGCCTCCGACGGAAGCGAAGCCTTGATTCGCTTGAGCGAGAAAGTGCCGGATCTCGTGATCACCGACTTCTGGATGAGCCGAATGAACGGCTTGGAGCTGTGCCAGCGCATGCAAGAGGACGAGAACTGGCGATCGATCCCGGTCTTGTTGATGACCGCCGTCCACGAAGCCGACCTGCCTCGCGGTCCGGGCATGGTCGGAGTGATCGCCAAGCCGCTCGTGTTCGACGTCCTGCTCGACCTGGTGAAGCAGGTTCTCGCTGCGCGCGAGCCCTCCCGGTAGAGCCGGCTCCGGCGGGCTCACGCCTGCACGCTGCCGAGGTCGGGCAAAGCCCGTAAAATGCGCGCGGGGCCGTTCTCGGGAGGACTCTTGCTGCACGTCGCGTTCGTGGCCGCATTCGCCCTGGCTCAGGCGTCGCCGTCCGCCGATCCGGAAGCCAAGATCGTCGAGTATCTGAAGGAAAACGTGAAGCCGGGCCAGCGCGTGGTGGTCTCGGAGCTCTACAACAACGTGTTCACCGCACCCGAGGAACGGGCCGCCCTGAACCGCCTGTTCAACAGCTTCTTCAAGATCCCGCTGTTCGCCGCCCAGTACCAGAAGGCGTCGGGCAAACCGCCGTCGCTCAAGGAGCTCTCCGAACAGTTCCGCTTCGCGGTCCCCGGCCAGGCCGACGTGATGCTGCGGATCATGGAATCGGACCCGCGCGTGCCGAAGTTCCTGACCCGGAACGCCGAATCCGGGGAGATCGAGAAAGTCGACGTCGACGCGATCTTGAAGAACCCGCGCTTCGGCAAGGCGCTCGAGCGCACGATCACGGGCTTCGAAGGCAAGCCCGCCTCGGCGTTCACGCTCGCGGCCTACGACGGCACGCCGGTCTCGACCGAGAAACTCGCCGGCAAGGCCCACCTCGTCTACTTCTGGTTCACCAACTGCCCACCGTGCGTGAAGACCGCGCCGCTCCTGGTCGAGCTGGACAAGCAGTATCGCGGGAAGGGGTTCGAGATCGTCGGAGTCAACGCCGATCGCGTGCTGGAGGTCGGCGCCAGCGACGAGGATCGCGCGGCCTACGCGAAGAAGAACGGGATCGCCTTCACGCTCGCGCACATGACGCCGGAGATGCAGGAAGCCTACGGGCAGGTCAGCGTGTTCCCGACGCTCTTCTTCGTGGACAAGAAGGGCACGATCGTGAGGCACCTGGTCAATTTCCACGAGAAGGCCGGTCTCGAGGCGGCGATCAAGCTCGCGCTCGAATGAGCGCGGTCGTCCTGGTCGATCCACGGGACGAACCGACCGGCACGCTGGAGAAGCTGGAGGCGCACCGGCGCGGCGTGCTCCACCGCGCCGTCTCGGTCTTCGTGTTCGACTCGCAGGGACGCCTGCTGGTCCAGCGCCGCGCCGCCGGCAAATACCACGGCGGCGGCCTGTGGACGAACACCTGCTGCTCGCACCCCGCGCCGGGCGAGACCGCGGCGGCGGCGGCGGAGCGGCGGCTGTTCGAGGAGATGGGCATCCGCTGCGGCCTTTCGCGAGCCTTCGCGTTCCTGTATCGAGCCCATGTGGGCGAGGGCTTGATCGAGCACGAGTACGACCACGTGTTCGTCGGCACGAGCGACGACGACCCGCGCCCCGACCCGGACGAGGTGGCCGATTTCGCCTGGCGTGAGCCCCGGACGGCGCTGGCCGCGGCGATAGCGGACCCCGCCGATTGGAGCGTGTGGTTCCGGCTCGCGCTCGCCGAGTTGCTCGGGCGCTCTGGTAAGCTGCCCGTTCCCTCCCCGCTCGGCCACGCGTCGTCATCGTAAAGCCGAAACCCTGGCCTCATGGCAGAGAACGAAGCTCGCGAATTCGTGCTGCAGACCGAGAAGGCGCTGCGTGCGCGCCGGCTTTATCCTGCGCATTCGAGCCTGCACGCGGACGCCGCCAAGGCCGTCTTCGAAAAGGCGCGCCTGGCGATCGGGACCAATGACCTGACGCTGACGCTGAGCATGACCGACCTGTTCGTGGAGCGCGTCTCGCTGATCCATCGCCCGAAGCGCGAGGACGCCTTTTTCTTTCCGCTGTATCGCGACGGCCTGCGCGATCTGACCTTCACTCCCGAGCTCACGCTCGAGGACGTCGAGGCGCTGCTCTCCGTGTTCGAGGCCGAGGAGAAGAAACAGCTCTCCGCGGTCGAGGACACCGTGATGTTCCTGTGGCGCTCCGAGATGCGCGGCATCACCTACAACGCCGTCGACGGCATCGGCGACCAGGAGTCGACCGGCGGTTCGGGCGGCGGCGACGGGCGAGCCGACGACTACCAGGCGCTGGTCGCCGAGCTGATGGCGCAGATCAAGACTCCGGCGGCGCCCGAGACCGGCCAGGGCTACGCCTTTGTCCTGGATGCCGACGTGCGCGTGGCGCAGACCGACTTCCACTACGAGGCGGGCACGGTGCGCCGCGCCTTCGAGGACAACCCGCGCGTGCTCGACCTGACGGCCCGCGAGGCCGACTCGCTGCGCGGCGAGGCGAGCACCGAGCGCGAGGCGGATCTGCTGGGCCGGTTTGCCGAGATCCTGCTGACGATCATCGAAGACCCGGCCCTGGGCGACCTGGACGTCGCGCCGGTTATGGCGCGCCTGCTCGAAGGATTCTGGTTGGCCGGCGACGTGGAAAGCCTGACCGCCTACGTCGGATGGCTGCGCGGCGCGCACGAGGGCGGGGCCACTCCCGAGGGACGGCGCACCGCGGAGGCGGTGCTCGGCCGGTTCTTCACCGGCGAGCGCCTGAACCAGATCACCGAGAAGCTGGGCGCCGGCAGCCTGGAGCTGGCGTACGCGCGCCCGCTCCTCGACGCGGCCGGACCGGCGGCGTTTGCTCCGCTCCTGGACTTGCAAGCCGGCCTAAGGGACGGGCCGCTCAAGAGCGAGCTCGGCGAGGAGGTTCGCGCGCGGATCCGCGCCGACGCCGCGTTGCTGCGCGGCGCGCTCGGCAGCGCCTCGCCGCAGGTGCGCGCCGCCCTGTCGTTCGTCACGGAGGCGGACGAACCGTTCTACGCCGCCGAGCTGATCGCGCTCACGCGGCACGCCGACGAGGCGGTGCGCCAGAAAGCGCTCGGCGCGGCCCGCCGCATCGGCACGCGCCCCGCGCTCGAGTCGCTCTGGAACGCGCTCGAGAACGACCCGTCGCGGCCGGTGCGCCTGCTCGCGTTCCGGCTGCTCGAAGGCGCCGATCTGCCGTGGCTCGGCGAGCGCGTCCTGGCGCTGGCGTCGCGGCCGGATTTCGCCGCGCGGCCGCAGTGGGAGAAGGAAAAGCTGGTCTGGCTGCTCGCGACCCAGAGCCCGCAGAAGGCCCGGCCGCTCTTCGAGTCGTGGCTTCCGAAAAAGCGCTGGCTGTGGCGGCCCGATGACCGGGAATGGGGCGAGCTCGCCACCAAGGGACTGGTGCTCGTCGGGGCGGAGGGCCGAGCGCTGGTCGTCGCGCTGCGCAATGCCGGCGGCAAGCTCGGCGCCATCGCCGCCAAGGCGCTCGCCGCCGACAGCGCGGCCGAGCCGCGATCGAGCTCGCGAGGCTAGACCGTGAGTCAGACGAAGGGCCCCGATCCGCGCGACAGCACGCTCCGCTTCACGGTGGAGGAACTGGCCAAGGTCACCGGCCCAGCCCCCGAACAGCGCGCGTCGTCGCCGGTGGGAATCCTGCACGCGTGGTTCCAGTTGTTCCAGAACGCGCGCATGCACAACCTGGACAACCAGGCGCTGCAGCGGCCGATCCGCAACTTCTCCGAGACGGTGAAGGGCGCGCTCGAGCGCGAGGGCCGGATCTCCTTCCAGATGAAGGACGGCGGGCTGTTCGTGAACGGTGCGCGCGTCAAGCTGTCGAGCGAGGAATACGAGATCGCGCAGAAGACCGAGGAGTTCCTGGACGAGCGCGGGATCGCCGGCTTCGTGGTGACGGCGCCGCTCGACGAGCCGGCGGTGCGCAAGCTGGTCGCGATCCTGGTCGGGGCCAAGCCCGGTCCCGACCAGATCACCGCCATCGAGACGGCGCTTCAGGGCGAAGGCTTGCCGTTCCAGGTCAACCGGACGCTGGGCGTGGGCGGCGATGGCGTGGGGACGGGTGCGGCCCTGGAGCGCCGGACCTACACGTTCTTCACCTATTCGAAGCTCGTCGTGCTGTACCGGACGTTGATCGCCCAGGACAAGCTCAGCCCGGGCCGCTTCCGCTATCTCGCCAAGAAGATCGGCCGCACGATCCAGGCGCTGGTCGACGTGTGCATGGAAGACGACCATACCTTCCTCGGCGTGGCGGCGGTGAAGTCGGGCGAGTCGTACGCGCCGCACCACGCCGCGAACACCGCGGTGCTCTCGATCGCGCTCGGCCACGCGCTCGGGCTGTCCAAGCTCGACCTCGCCGACCTGGGGATGGCCGCGGTCTTCCACGACGTGGGGCTGCGGCGCGTGCCGAGCTCGCTGCTCGACAAGAAAGCCGCCCTCGACGAGCGCGAGCGCGCGGTGGTCGCGCAGCACCCGATCCGCGGCGTCGAGTTCCTGCTCACCGACCAGACCTTCACACGCACGCTGTTGTCGCAGATCGTGGTCACCTTCGAGCACTCGCGGCGCGGCCCGAGCCACGCCAACTCGCCGCGCGCGTCGCACCTGTTCTCGCGCGTCGTCGCGCTGGCTTCGTGCTACGACGCGCTGACCACCGACCGCCCGTGGCGCCGCGCGTTCCTGCCGGACGAGGCGCTCGGGCACCTGCTGCGCGACGAGAAGCGCGAGTTCGACCCGGTGTTGGTCAAGGTGCTGGTGAACGCCCTGGGCCTGTATCCGGCGGGCACGCTAGTGCGCCTTTCCAGCGGCGAGCTGGCCGTCGTGCTCTACGGCGGCGCCGGCGACGGCGATCGCGCGGCGCACCCGGTGGTCGCGCTGCTGGCTCCGGACGGGCGGCCCACCCGGAGCATCGACCTGCTCGAGCGCGACGCTGCCGGCCGCCACCGCCGCGAGATCGTCGCCTCGGAGGACCCGGCCAAGTACGGGCTGAGCGTCGCGAGCCTCCTGGCGCAAGGCGCCGCTTGAGCGACCGGCTGGGCCAGATGACGCGCCGCCTCGCGCGGCCCGGCGCGGACGTGACCCGCGACGGACGCGGAGCGAGGCAACGCGCGCTCGTCTTCGCGCCTTCGCCGGCGCCCGCCAACGCGTATCGCGACATCCTGCAGGCCGAGGGCTACGACGTCCTGGTGGCGGGCGATCCGCAGAGCGCCGAGGCGCTGCTGCGCGCGTCGCCGGTGCGGCTGATCGTCGCGGTGGCGCCGCTCGTCGGCGAGAGCCTGCTGGCCGCCTGGCGCGTCCTGCAGCCGGAGGCGGAGATCCGCGTGCTGCCGGGCCTCTTGCCGCTGCTCGAGGAGCGCGTCGCGTCGTCCGCGGAGCTGATCGAGTTCACCGCGCGGTCGCTCTCCAGCCTGGCCCGGCTTCTGCCGCGAGCCGGCACAGCACCCGCCGCGGTGCTGGCGCGAACGCAGCGCCTCGCCGAGGACGTCGCCGCGCGGCTCAACCTCGGTGCGCGCGAGCGAGCCGCGGTGCGCCTGGTGGCGGCTCTCTTGCCTGCGTTACCGGCGCTCCACGGCCAGGGCGGCGAAGCGGGCTCGACCGCCGTGATGGGCGCCTCCGACGACATCGTCTCGATGCGCGCGACGCTCGTCGGCTTCGCCGAGGCGACGCGCTCGCCGTTTCCGCTCGGCGACGTGCCGGCCGAGGAGGCCGCCTCGGGCCGGCCGCCCGCGCCGGTGGAAGTCGTGGAGGCCGCTTCGCTCCTGGCCCAGCTCCTGGAAGCCGGCGAAGCGGACCCGCCGACTGCGATGCGCCGGGCCGCGCAGCTCCGGTCGTCGCTGCACCCGGCTGCCGTGGAAGCGGCGATCGCGTGCTCGGGCGGTGCGGTGTCGCGAAGCGCCGGCAAGATCCTGCTCGCCGACGGCGACGCGCCGGTGCGCAGCCTGCTCGCCTTGCGCCTCGAGAACGAGGGCTACGTGGTGCGCTCGGTGGGCGACGGCCGCGCCGCGCTCGAGGAGATCAAGTCGGAGCGGCCGGACCTGGTGCTGAGCGAATCCGTGCTTCCCGGCCTCGACGGGTTCGCCCTGCTCGACGCGCTCAAGCGCGACGGCCTGGCCGACGTGCCGGTGCTGATCCTGTCGAGCCGCGCCGATGCCGCCTCGGTCAACAAGGGCCTCTTGATGGGCGCCGCCGACTACCTGGGCAAGCCGGTCAACCTGGAAGTGCTGATCACCAAGATCGAGCGGGTCTTGTCGCAGGACGTCGCGATGGTCACGGCGCGCGCCCGGCTCAGCCTGGCGGACCTGGGCACGGGCTCGCTCGCCGAGCTCCAGTACCCGACGGTTCGCTATTCCGACCTGCGGCCGGGGCTGCGCATCCTGAACCGCTTCGAGGTCCAGGACGAGCTGGGCGAGGGCGGCATGGGCAAGGTTTTCAAGGCCGTCGATCACAAGCTCGAAGAGACGATCGTGATCAAGGTGCTGAAGGACGCGCTCGTGTCGGACTCGAGCCGCGTCGACAATTTCAAGCGCGAGATCCGCATCGCGCGCCGGATCGCGCATCCCGGGATCGTGCGCAGCTACGACTTCTTCGAAGCCGGCCCGCTGCACTTCGTCACGATGGAGTATCTCGAGGGCCGCAACTTACGCCAGGAGCTGAAGCGACGCGGGCCGTTCCCGGTCGCGCGAGCGCTGCGCGTCACGCTCGAGGTCCTGGAAGCGCTCGAGGCCGCGCACGGTCTCGGCGTCGTGCACCGCGACATCAAGCCGCACAACGTGCTGCTGCTGGCGAGCGGCCACATCAAGGTCCTCGACTTCGGGATCGCCCAGGCGCTCGAGCCCGATTCCAAGGACGGCGGCACGCGCTCGATCGTGGGCACGCCCGAATACATGAGCCCGGAACAGCTGGTCGGCGACCGTGTCGACGCGCGCACCGACCTCTACTCGGTCGGCGTGCTCTTGTACGAGCTCTTGACGGGTAACATCCCCTTCCACGGCGACACGCGCCGCGCGATCGTGAACATGCAGATCAACGTCGAGGCCGAGCCGCCGTCGCGCAAGAACCGCGAAGTGACGCCGGCCGTCGACGCGCTCGTGGCATCACTGCTCAAGAAGGACCGCGACGAGCGGCCCGGCACTGCCCGGCAGGCGGCGGACCGCGTGCGAGCGCTGCTCGAAGCATGAGCGAGTTGTTGCCGGACGATCCGGAAGGTGCGACGCCGCAGTGGCAGAACCCGCCGCCTCCGCCGGCGCCGGGCGGCGCATGGTTCCTGGAGAGCTTCGAAGAAGTCGGCAAGACGATGCGGCGCGTGATGGTCGAGGCGCGGCCGTTTCGCGTCGGCCGGCGCTCGGGTCTGGAGCTGTCCTTGCCGTCGGATCTCGTCTCGAAGGAGCACGCCGAGCTGGTGGTGGATGGCGCCCAGCTCCGCGTCCGCGATCTCGGCAGCACCAACGGGACCTTCGTGAACCGCGAGCGCGTCGGCGAGGCGACGCTGCGCGCGGGCGACATCGTGCATTTCGCGCACTTCGAGTTCCGCGTCGGCTGCGCCACTCCCGAGGAGCCCCGCGAGGACTCGTCCACCGTCGACAACGAGGACATCGTGCTGCCGAATCGCTTCAAGGAGGGCTCGCGCGAGCTCGACGAGCTGCTGAAGGTGGGCGCCGCGGAAGCGTTTTTCCAGCCGATCCTGCGCCTCGGCGACGGACAGGTGGCGGCCTACGAGGCGCTCGGCCGCGGTCGCCATCGCGACCTGCCGGAATCGCCGCTCGAGCTCTTCGCGATCGCGGCCACGATGGGCGCCGAGGTCGCGCTCAGCCAGCTGTTCCGCAAGAAGGCGGTCAGCGCGCTCGCGTCGCGCGCGACGTTCCCGCCGCTGTTCCTGAACATCCACCCGGTCGAGCTGCACGCGCCGAGCCTGGTCGAGTCGCTCGCCGAGCTCCAGCAGCGCGCCCCGCATCTGAGCTTCAACGTCGAGGTCCACGAGACAGCGGTCACCGATCCGAAGAGCATCGGCGGCCTTCGCGAGACGCTGCGTGGGATGTCGATCGGGATGGCGTACGACGACTTCGGCGCCGGCCAGGCGCGCCTGCTCGAGCTGGGCGAGGTGCCGCCCGACTACCTGAAGTTCGACATGAAGCTGATCCGCGGCATCGACGAGGCGCCCGCGTCGCGCGTACGGCTCCTGGGCTCGCTGGTGCGCGCGGCCAAGGACCTGGGCGTGAAGACGGTCGCCGAAGGCGTCGAGACGCACGGCGAGTCGAAGACCTGCATCGAGGTCGGCTTCGATCTCGCGCAGGGCTACCTCTACGGCTGGCCGGTCCCGATCCACAAGGTCGCCGCGAGCTAGAGGCGGTTCGTGGAAAAGCCGCAACTGCCGGCGCGCCTTCTCGTCGTTTCGTTCCTCGTCTTCGGGCTCGTGTTTCTGTCCTGGTCGTTGCTGCGCTACCGGCGCTTCTCGCCGGATTCGATGAACTATGTGAACGCGGCTCGGAACCTGCTTCGCGGCCGCGGGCTCACCCAAGACACCATCGGCTATGGCGGAAACTTTCTACGCGCCGACCTGCCCGCGCGCGACCCGCTCGGCACGCATCCGCCGCTCTACCCGGTGGCGGTTGCCGGCGATCACGGGCGGGCACGGCGCTGCCGGCCCAGGCTTCAAGTTTGAGACCGTGAACTGATGGAAGAGGCGTTCGATATCGAAGCCCTTGAGGTCAAGTGGATCTTAGGAATGATCCACACACACGAACTGCCGACCGTAGCAGTTGAACTAATGACACATGGATTCGACTCCGAGTCGCTCCTCCAGCTCGCCGTGGGAGACGCTACGAGAGTCGTAGAGTCAGGGTCCTTGTTTCAACAGGCCCTTGAGGAACTCGGTCGAGGCAAGATATCGAAGCTGGACGCGTTGAAGCACTACGCGAAGACAGTCTCGCGTCGGATCCTGAATGCCGAAGTCTCGCCCCTCGAAGGTGCGAGAGCGATTTGGCACGCTCAGCTGTCCGTCGGGCTCTCTGACTTCCCGGGCTTAGATCCTTTCATCTATGCGGCAAGCGAACTCGAAGACCGGCCGGAAGATAGTGAGTTGTTCGAGCGAATGATCCGGGACGAGGCAGGGCGATGGGCGAGTCGTTGACCGCCAAGGCTGGAAGACTTCTGAGGCGCTCTAGAGCTTCAGTCCAGCGTCTTGAGCGCCTTTTTGGGATCCTGTCGGGGCCGGGTGGTAGCCGCCGCTTCGTCGCCGCGGACGTCGAGACGATGCCACCGGTGAAGGCTCTCAGCGCCGCTTCGGCCGTTTCCGTGCCCGCGGCTTGGTCGGCGGCCGGGTCTCGCCCCAGAGGGGTAGCAAGTCGATCGCGACGGCGTCGAAGGGTTCGGCGCGGACGATTTCGTCGCCGGCGTGGCTTGCGATGAGGACCCAGCGGCCTCGCTCCAGGCGCAGCACTTCGAGGGTTCGCTCGATCGGCTGAAGCAGCCAGGCGTGGGCGACACCCTCACGAGCGTAGGCGCGCAGCTTCTGGACGCGGTCGAGGCGCTGCGTGCTGGGAGAGAGGACCTCGCAGATCCAGTCTGGCGCCAGGCTCAGGAAGAGGGCGTCGGGGATGGTCGGCAGCCGCTCGCGGCGCCAGCCGGCCAGGTCCGGAACCAGAATGTCGGGACCCAGATGGAGCTCGGGTTCGTCGAGGATCCACCAACCCCCGGGGCCGCCACGGCCGCGGCTGAACGCCGACAGAAGCTCGGCCCCGAGCTCGGACGCGGATACCGCGTGACGGAGAGCGGGTCGCGGGCTCGTGTGCAGATCGCCGTCGACGATTTCCGCAACCTGATGGTCGGGGACCTCGAGCAGGTCGGCGTAAGTCGCGGTTCGGAAAGCGCGCACGGCCATCGCGATTCGACGATATGCCGTTCGTCCGGACGGCGCAACGAGAGGCGGCTAGGTCGTCTTCTTCAGCGCCTTCTCGAGGATCGGCTTCTGGACGACGATGGCCTGATCCTGGGGACCACGAGGCGTAAAATAAGATTGTGATCGACCCTCGAGAAGGTGAGACGCCCGCTTCGCGCTTGCGGTTGGCGCTCGACCTCCACGACACCGGCGTCGCGATGAAGCGGCAGACGCTCCGACGCGAGCGACCGTCGGCCTCGGCGGCGGAGATCGACGCCGCGCTGGCCGCGTGGTTGATGGAGCGGCCCGGCGCAGTTGATGGAGATGCCCCGGGTCGTCGCCGCGAGGTACCCGAGTCGCAGCGGTGAGTCGGCTAGCCGCCTCGCTCGAGACCGTCGCGCGGGTCTTGGGGAAGAGTGAACGGCGCTGGGCGCTCGTTGGGGCGCTTGCCGTTTCGGCTCGAACCGAGCCACGCTTCACCCGAGACGTTGACGTCGCCGTGGCAGTCGCTGACGACGCTGACGCCGATCGCGTCGTCAGCCTGTTTCGCTCCGTCGGCTATCTCTTGTTCGCGTTGGTGGAGCAGGAAGCCAGAGGTCGCCTCGCGACCGCACGGCTCGTCGCGCCGGAGACGGGCGACTTGGCCGGGGTGATCCTGGACCTGCTGTTCGCATCGTCGGGCGTCGAGGAGGAGATCATCGAGGCAGCGGAAAGCTTGGAGATCGTTCCCGGCTTGCGGGTTCCCGTGGCCCGCGCCGGAGACCTGCTCGTGTTGAAGGTCCTGTCGCGCGCCGAAAAGCGACCGCAGGACGCCGCCGACATCCAGGCCTTGCTCTACGTTCTCACCGTGGACGATCGCTCGCGGGCCCTGCGACTCGCGGGCCTGATCGTCGAGCGCGGATTCGCTCGCGGCAAAGAGCTGAGCCGCGAGGTCAAGGCGTTGATCGGCTGACACCCCGGTAAATTCTTGTGAAGCGCCGGGGCCAGGTCAGGCCTCCCATCTTCATCTGTTAGCCTGATTCCGGTTCCAGCGAGATGCCGTCTTTCGAAACGGTCTTCGAGCTCCTCTTCAAATACCGGCCGCTCGTCTTCGAGAAGGGCCGGCTGGCCTTCCTGGCTCCTTCGCCGGCGATCCTGCTGGTGGCAGTCCTGCTGGCCGTGGCCGCGCTCTTTAGCTATCGCGCCGCACGCGGCAAGGCGCGGGCGCTCGACCGCGGGCTGCTGCTGGCGATGCGCGCCGCCGCGCTGGCCCTGGTGGCTTTCTGCCTGATGA
>Ga0075420_100004098_pt1 | contig 12761 bp, 12 predicted proteins | sample SoiMetdeltSBSDD4_FD_75296 | JGI IMG/M metagenome (GOLD analysis project Ga0075420, IMG submission 75296) | Bulk soil microbial communities from a Populus tree surrounding site in Tennessee, USA - Soil MetaG P. deltoides SBSDD4 | ecosystem: Environmental > Terrestrial > Soil > Tree plantation... | reverse complement strand
ACAGCACCACGACGACGGGCCGATCACCCACCGCTTCGATCGTCACACCCACCCAGACGGCGCCGATCTGAGTGGCCTACTTTTATCTCGGCGCTTGGCCCACTTGCTTTTCGGCGCTCACAGCAGGAGGCGTGGCCGCAGGCGGGATGACGGCCGCGCTCGTCGGGGCCGGCGTGGCGCGCGACGCCGACGAGCTGCGGCTGGGCTTGCGCGGCCAGGTGCGCCGGGTGCTGGCCCCGCGCGGGGTCACGGTCGTCCAGCGGCTCCAGCTCACCTACCAGTGGGCCTACTTGCTCCTCGCGGTCGATCCCCGCGCCGGCACGCTGCGCTGGCGCTGGCTGGAGCGCTGCCGGGCCGGCCCGCTCCGCGACGCCCTGGCGGCGTGGTCCCCGGACGCGGTCGTCTGGGACGGCCATGGGGCCCACACCGCCAAGCTGCTGGCCGACCTGCCCATCGCGCATCCGCCTGCCGCCCTACAGCCCGGAGCTGAACCCGGCCGAGCGCATCTTCGAGGAGATCCGCCGACGGACGGAGGGGCGGACCTACCCGTCCGTCGCCGACAAGCAAGCGGTCGTCGACGCCTACCTCCACGCCCTCGCGGCCGACCCCGCCCGCGTCAGGCGCCTGTGCGGCGGGGACTGGCTCACCGCCGCGCTCGACGCCCTCCCAGCCGCATGACCGCCATGTCTACGACGGAACGGTATGAGTGGAGGGGTGCGCAGGGCCCGCTCCCGGTACCTACCGCCGGGCGTTGACGAGGTGGGTCAGGCGTCGCTCGAGCACCGCCGCGCGGTGCGCCGCGTCCAGGCCCGCGGCCGCCGGGTTGCGCAGCTCGTCCGGGAACCCCGGGGCGTCGGCGAGCTGCTCGGCCGTGATCACGATCGTGCTCAGCACGGTGGCGAGGTCGTCCGCGACGCCGGCCAGCTCGACGTCTCACGGTTCGCGGCCCGCCGCGGCGCGGGCCTGGGCGGGGACCGCGAGCAGGTCCATGACGCGCAGCACGAGCTCGTCGACGGCGAACGGCTTCGGGAGGAAGGCCGCGACTCCGAGATCCTCGGGCCTCAGCGTGTGAGATTCCGTGGTGATGACGATGACGGGCACCCCGGGCGCCTCGAGCCCCGGGCGCAGGCGTAGAGGAAGTCCGCGCCGCCCATGCGGGACATTTTTGGGTCCAGGACGACCAGGTCCGGTCGCGCGCGATGGACCTCCCGGAGGGCGGCCAGGCCGCCCCGTCGCTCTCGACCGCATAGCCCTCGTCCTCCAGGGCGAGCCGCAGCACGGCGCACAGATCGTCGTCGTCCTCGACCACGAGGATCGACTTCCGCTCCGATACGCTCGGAACATCCGTAGGCCGGCGGCCGCGTGGCGATGGTTGCATGTCTCCCCCTGCCCGCCACGATATCCCCCCAAGATGATTGACGAGGGCAAGTTCGGGACCGGTTGCACCGCGAGCATGGGCCTGGTTGAGAAGGTGGCCGGGACGCGGTGCCACCGCCCGCCGGGGGTCCGGGCGCGGGCCTGCCGGGGAGGGGGATCCGGCGGTCGTCCCGGGGCCCCCGGTTGGCCGTCCAACGCCGGTCCTCGATCTGAGCACAGGCGGCCGCACAGCGAACGGCGATCCTCGCTGACCCGACCTGCCCTCGCCCTCCGACAATGGGAGGTCTCGTCGATCCTCGAAGGCGCTGCCCATGAAGGAGCAGGTAAAATCTCCGCTTGATGCCGGAGGTTCTGATGAGGGGTGGACGCGTGGCTGGCGCGACCGCGGCCGTCGGCCTCGTCATGGTGGTGCTCGTCGCGCTCGTCTCAGGCGCGCGTGCCGTCCTCAGCGCGGACTCCTTGAACGCCACGAGGGCACTCGCCGTCCCCACCTGGCTGGACGAGGTGACACGGCGGGGCGCGATCGCCTACCCGGCGCACTCGGCGCTCGGCACCGTGCTCGAGGCCGCGGGCCTCTCTCCGGCCGCCACCGCGATGCAGTGGTTCAAGGCGTCGCACGCCCGGTCCGACGCCGAGCTGGAGCTGGCGGCCCGTGGGATCGTGGCCGCGCTCGCCCGAGACGGCCACGACGGCAGAGCCCTGCGCACTCTCTGCACGGTCAAGGATCTCGCGAACCCCGACCAAGCCAGCGTCATCGGGCGGATCGATCCACGCTGCGATCGCTGGCCGTCCAAGGTCGCCCTCGAGGCGGTCGCGGCCCCGACCTGTGCGAAGGCCGGCTCGGCGGTGAGCATAGCCGTCTGGGTGACCAGCGCCACGGACTACGCGGGCTTGGTCGACGTCGAGATCTACGACGGGGGCGGGCGACGGATCGCCCAATGGGTGTTCGCGGACCAGCAGCTCATCGCCGACCGACGGCAGCCGTACACCGTGGAATGGCAGATACCGTCGAGCCTGCCGACCGGCCAGTATGAGGTGAGGCTCGGCGTGTTCTCGGACGGGTGGACCGCGTCGCACGGCTGGAAGAACGCGGCCGCGACCATCACCGTCGCCTCCTGACGCGATGACGTCCGGGGCGTCCTCCGGCCCCTCGCGCCGGGCCGACTACGAGGCGAGCAGTACGACGGGCATCGCGGCCTGGAAATAGCCATGCCGCCTATCGCGCGTCGTGCGTCGCGTGGCCGGCATAATCCGCTACCGGGATCGGCAGGCGCGGGTCTATGGGTTCAGGAGCGGCGTCAGCATCCAGAGGCCCATCCCCAGCGTGACGCCCAGCCCGACCACCACCGCCAGGTACGGCGCCAGGTCATGGACCGCCCAAGGCTGCAGGGGCCGAGCATGCAGGTCCACGGTGTCCGGCGGTTCGGGCTTGGGTGGCGCCGACCGGGGCTGCCATCCTTCGTCTTCGGTCCCCGATCTCATTGGGTCGACATCCCGCGCCTCGTAGAGTCGCGACAGCCAGCGCAGCGTTTCAGTGCTGCGAACCCCGGCCTCGACATTGCGCTCTAGCAACTCGATCGCCTCGTCGAGCATCCCCGCGCTTCGAACACCCCCGCGAGCCCGCGCCGAGCCGCGATCTTGTCGGCATCGCTCCCATCGCGAAGCCAATCCAGCCATCGTTGGATCCGCTGCTCATCAATACTCAGCCGGGTCCCCCACCCAAGGATTGGATCAAGCAGCCTGGCGCGCCCCGATCCGTCCGGCTTCGCCAGGGAGCCAGCATATCCCCGGGGTCAATCCCGGAGGTCCTTGCCGCATGGCGTTGCCATGCCAAGCTCAGATCGAGACGGGGCCAGCATAGCTGGGCGACACCCTTCTGTCAATTCTCGGCGGCTGCGATCGGGCCTGCCTCTCTTCTGTCGTGGTGGTCAGGCGACGAAGGGCGGTCCGAGTCCCCAGCAGACAGCGCGACGCGCTCCTCGGCAATTGCGATCCGATGCAGCACGGCTTTCAACCGTCAACCGCCTTTGAGGAACAGAGTACTAGCCTCGACTTCCGCCATTTTTGATCACGGCCACCAGGTCCAGATAGCGGGGCGCGGCGATTTTCGCAGGCATCGCGACCCAGGTAGCACCCCACGGAAGCGTGGTCATGCCGTTGCTCTGAGCGGCGGATATGTCGGTATCCGGCCCCGTCGTTTGGGTGGGACCCAGCGGGGTCAGGGGATCTGGCAGCGGAGCAGGTCGTGCAGCGACCAGCAATGATCGGTGAGCCCAGCCGCCCTGGCGGGAGTTCGGAGGAGCCACTTGCGAGGAACGTGGTCGGGCGCGAGCTGGCGGAGGCTGTCGTGAGGCCAGCAGACGTTGGAGGCGGTGCCGACCAGCCACAGGCCGGCGGTGAGGGCCGCCGCAGTGTGGGTGGATCGCCCGCCCCCGGCGGGTCAGGGGCACGAGGTGGGCGCGGAAGGTGGCGTTGAGCCGCTCGAGGTCGGCGGTGGTGCTGACGGTGCCGGTGGCGGTTGCCGTCAGGACGGCCTCAATGCCGTCCAGGGTGCCGCACACGACCCGGCGGGTGACGCCGATGACGTGCCGCTTGGCCGAGCGCTTGACGACCTGGGCGAACGGGAACCCGTCCGGTAAGACCAGCCGTGGACGACCGCGTCGCCCGGTGGAGATCGGCTGGCGGAAGACCTTCCGGAAGGCGGGGACGTAGCTGGCCAGGCCATCGACGCAGACCAGGATCACCGGGGGCACCGCGCAGGCTCGGACCCGCTGAACCAACCGGGTGATCAGCGGCAGATCCCGCTGACGACTGCTCACCCCGCCCAGCCACCGCCGGGTCGGCACGGCCAGCGCGAGCGCCATCCAGACTTTCGCCCCGACCTGCTTCACCCAGAGCTCATCGGCCTGGACCTGCTGGAGGTCGACCTGCCCCTGTTCCACCAGGTGCTCGTGCACCCGCTGGCCATGCTGCCCCGCACCGGCGAGCCAGCGCGCCACCGTCCGCTCGTCGAGCCCGAACGCCGCCGTCCTGAGCTTGCCGACGGATGGCTTGCGTCGGGCAGCCATGACTCAGCAGCGTCAGCACCAGCACCGCCAGCTCGGCCGGCTTGTGCCGCCGCTAGACCGGCGTGGCGATCGTCTCACCGACCGGTCCGCTGGCAGCGCCGACACCGGTACCGCCGGTCCGCCCGACTGGGGAGCACGAGGTTCCCTCCACCGATGACGCCCCGTCCCGTGCAGTCCGAGTTGTCGCAGAATTGCGCTCGCGGGTCCCTGCGCGTCCTCCAGATGACGGAATGGGACAGTTGCGTCACCGGGGATGCCCGATGGACCCGTTTTGTGTCAACCGCCTCCCCGTTCGCGGCGTGCAGCCACGGTTGCAGGGGGTGCTACCGCGACCCACATGACGGTAAAGAAATGCCCGACGAACTCAACCCCTTCTGGTAGTCATCTCCTCTGGCGCCCCACTGATGGCCGCGAGTCGCCACAGGCGCCAAAATGGCGGAAGTCGAGCCTAGCTCAGCAGGACGCGCAGCGGGCATCGGTGCTGGTCGAGGTCCCACGCGGCGGAGCTTGCGCGGGGTCCGATCCTACTCCCCGGCGCCGTACCGTTTGACACCGCCGATTCGCTGGCAGTCCGCGGAGCAGCGTGCCCGGTGGCCGCGCGCGTCGCCTGCCCCGTCACCCGCGGGCCGATGAGTCTCGCGGCGAGACCATCGAGCCACCGAGGCTGGTCGGCGATCCGCCCGCGGAAAGCGGAAGCTCAACAGCCTCTCAACTGGGAGCGAACATCGTCGTGATCGATGTGCCCAACACTAGTGTCGCTGCTAAGCGCAGTCGAGGTGGCACCAAGAGAGGTGCCTTGAAGCCTGATCGTACGACGGGCCTAGCGGCAGCATCCGTGCTCCTGGACCTCACGATGTGACCGGAAGAGCGAGCACATCACAACGGGATGGAGAGCGTACTGCCTCATGACCGGGCAACTCGAAATCGTGGTGTTGGCCTTGCAGAGTACCGCCCCGATCGTGCTGCTGATCATGGAAGCTGGTCTCGCCGTCACCTCGCTGTACCTGCTCATCCTCGCGGCAGCGAGCCTCTTCGCTCGTAGAAGGAACGGCGAGTTGCCGACCCGCTACCATCGATTCGCGATCATGATCCCAGCCCACAACGAGGAGTTGCTGCTCGGCGCTCTCGTTCGCAGTCTGAAACGGCTGCGGTATCCCGCCGATTTGTATGACGTCCATGTCGTCGCGGACAACTGCACCGACAGGACCACTGAGGTGGGGAGGCTGGCCGGGGCGACCGTCCACGAACGATTCGATCCGTCCACCCCGGGTAAGGGCCACGCCTTGAACTGGCTTGCCGATCTCTTGCTGAAGTCCGGGTCCAATAACCATCCGTATGACGCGTTCGTCGTCGTCGATGCCGACTCGGTTGTATCGTCGAACTTCCTCAGCGAGATGAATGCCGAACTCTGTTCCGGCAGCCTGCTGATCCAGGGCTTCAACGATATCTCGAATCCGGTGGAGTCCTGGGCGGCCAGCCTCCGTTACATCGCCTTCTGTCTCATTTGCTACCTGCGCCCGCTCGGGCGAAGCGCGCTGGGTCTTTCGACCGGCCTCTGTGGTAACGGCATGTGCCTGGCACGATCGGTCATCGAACAGTTCCGCTGGGATCCGGGGGCACCCGCGGAAGACCACGAACTCAACATGCGACTACTGCGAGCAGGCATGAAGGTGACATTCGCACCACATGCACACGTCTACTCGCAGATGCCTAATTCCCTCCGGGCAGCATACAGTCAGAACGTGCGCTGGGAGCGGGGCAAACTCGAGTTGATGCGCAGGTACAGCCTGAGCCTGCTCATCGAAGGGATCAAGACGGGTGACTGGTCGAGAGTGGACGGGGGGCTGCAACTGATCGTGCCACCGTTCTCTCTGTCCTTTGGTCTGGCCGTTGCCAGCCTTGGGCTGAGCCTGGCCATGGGGTGGAGCCCGGCGATCGTCCTCGCTCTACTCATCCTCGCCTCCCAGGCGATCTATACCCTGTGCGGCCTCGTGATCATGCCCACCCGCTCGCCTCGGATCTACCTGGCCCTGTTGTACGTACCCTGGTTCATCGCCTGGAAGGCGGGGCTCTACCTCGCCGTTGCTGCAGGGGCTGGCAGGGGCCAGTGGATTCGGACTACCCGAGCACAGATCAACTGACGCTCCACCGGGTGAAATTCGCGATACGACCGTCCCGCGCGGTGCCGCGGCCCCTGAACCTGACCGGACATCGTCGCCGCGGCGATCTCGCGACGTCGGAACCAGATGACGCCCTTCGGGCACCGAGGTCTCGCAGTCATGAAGAACCTAATGCTGCAGGTAGTTCGTTACATCACAAACATAATTGTGGCCAATCTGCCGTCATACACCGTTCGCCACTTCTGGTATCGTCGCATTCTTCACATTAAGCTTGGCAGGCATTCGTCAATCCTCATGAACGTCCACTTCCACATTCTTGGGCGCCCTAAGCCTGACAGACCGACTATCGAAATTGGAGAGCATACAGTGATCAATCGTCAGTGCGTCCTCGACGGTAGAGGCGGATTGCGGGTCGGCAATAATGTCAGCATCTCACCAGGCGTGTGGCTCTTGACAGATGGCCACGACATGCAGGATCCGCTCTTTCCCGAAGTATCCGCGCCCATCACCATCGGGGATTATGCCTGGCTCGGCAGCAGGGCGATGGTACTGCCCGGCGTCACTGTCGGAGAAGGAGCTGTCATCGCCGCCGGAGCCATCGCTACCAAGCACGTGCCGCCATACACCGTCGTGGCCGGCGTTCCGGCCCGTCCTATCGGAATCCGCCAGCGAGACCTGCGTTACAGCCTGACGTATCAACCCGCCCTAGAATAGTCGGTTGCTGCGCATCGACCGCAGACTTCGCCATCTTTGCTCAATATCGTGCGTACATCCCTTGGTCAAGTGGAACTTGAGTGAGCTCGCCGATCCGCTGCGACGCAGATAAGTGTACGACGCGTACAGGACCGGTACGGGAGAGCGGCGATGAACACGATTGAACGGATGGTCGACCAGCTAAGCCCGAGCTTGAGCATTCGCCTGCGCTTGCTCAAGTACCAATTACTCGGTCACGGGGCGCTGGCTGTGCTTCCGAAGCTTGTCCGACCGGGAGAGACGGTCGCAGATATTGGGGCAAATCGTGGCGTCTATACGTATCGACTGGCTCAGCTCGTGGGAACGCGCGGTCATGTCCACGCATTCGAGCCGGTGCAATCAAATGTAAGAGTCCTCACGAGCGTATTTGGTGAGGACCCTAACGTCACAGTTCACCCTATCGCCCTGTCTGATCATTCGGGTTATGCCGAGCTGCACGTGCCCGTATTTGGAGGTAAGCAGATCGACTCACTGGCTTCGCTCGTCCAACCAAGAGTTTGTCACGATTCGATGACCGTGAGACTTGAACGATTAGACTTGATAGCATCCAGCTTGAAATCGTCAATTTCCTTCATTAAGTGTGACGTGGAAGGTCACGAAACATCAGTTCTTATAGGGTCCAAGGCGCTCCTACGTGACGCTCGCCCCACCCTGCTGATAGAGATTGAACAGAGGCATCAGAGCATAGACATCCAAATGACCTTTGACTTTCTCGTCGACCTCGGATATCGTGGGTACTTTATCGATTCACGTCGGTTACGGCCGCTCAAGGAATTCGACACGGTGAAACACCAACTGTCATTCCTTCAGGATGGGTTCATGCCATATGGAGTACCAAAAGGGTACGTCAGCGACTTCGTGTTTGTTCATCCCGACAGGCTGTCTGCCTGACCAGAGTAGCGGCCGGCGACAATCTCGTTGCCAGCTCGTCGTCTCTCCCATCGTACTTCTCCCATCGTGCTTTTTGCGGGCTGTTGCAATCCGCCCGCTCAATGTGAAGCGATACGGAGTCGGGTGCCAGTCGCCAGCCGACTCAGCGCATCAACGGCGTTCACCTCGCTTGCCCTCGCACACGGACTGATCAGCGCGGGCAGGGCCCTGGATCCCTTGGTGAAGCATGTCGGGACCGCCGTCTCATCGCCGTCGTTCTGGCTGGTCGTCGGGCTAAAGTGCGATCCAGTGGCCATAGCTCAACCAATGGCCAACCGATCGAGAACATGGACTTGCTTCCGGGTGCATATCATTGCACATGGCCCGATCGGCCCAGTTTAGTTTCGAAGCTGGCGTGACGCGGGCGACCACGATTCTTCGCTGCGGGGCAAGCAGTATGCAAGCCGTAGCTGAGCACCTCGTCCTGCCGCCAGACGCCTTGGAAAAGCCTTGGCTGTACGGCGTTGCCAAGCGTGCCCTAGACATCGTCGTCTCGTTGATCGCGCTGGTGCTCCTCGCACCGGTGTTCGTGCTCTGCGCGCTAGCGATCATCCTGGACTCGCCCGGCCCGGTACTGTTCCGACAACAGCGAGTCGGCAGGCGGGGCAGGGTCTTCACCATGCTGAAGTTCCGGTCGATGGTCGTCAACGCCGAGTCGGACGTGCATCGTGAGTACGCGACGGCGTTCGTGCGCGGGCAGGCCGAGCCGCAGGTGGGAGAACACGGTGCCGTGTTCAAACTGGCCAAGGATACGCGCATCACACGCGCTGGGAGGTGGCTACGGCGAACGAGTCTCGACGAACTGCCGCAGTTGTGGAATACGTTCCGTGGAGACATGACCCTGGTCGGCCCTCGTCCTCCACTTCCGTACGAAGTCGACCATTACGAGCCAGCTCACCTCAGAAGGCTCGCCGTCAAGCCCGGGATTACCGGGCCGTGGCAGGTAAGCGGGCGGAGCGCGACCACCTTCGATCAGATGGTAGAGATGGATCTCGCCTACATCCGAAGCTCGTCCCTCATGCTCGACTTGCAGATCCTGTTGAAGACGATCCCCGTCGTACTGCGGATGCGCGGCGCTCACTAGCGGCCGTCGCCCAAGGTCGGGACCGGACGGACATTCGGAGTAAGGGTCCATACATGGCACGCATTTGCATCATCCGGCAACACTACTTCCCGCTGGAACCGCGGCTGCGGCGGGAGGTCGAGGCGCTCGTGGCGGTCGGGCACCAGGTAGACGTCGTCTGTCTGGCACGACCGGACGAGGCGCGCAACGAGCAGATGGGAAACATCACCGTTCGCCGGATACCGCTGCAGCGCCGCAGGGGGAGCCCAGTCCGCTACCTCATGGAGTACGGCAGCTTCCTCGTGATCGCCGGCCTGCTCGTGAGCGTGCTGTCCATGCGTCGGCGCTACGATCTCGTCCAGGCCAACACGATTCCTGACGCCCTGGTGTTTGCGGCGTTCGTGCCGCGGCTGCTGGGGGCACGCGTCCTGCTTGATCTGTACGAATGCATGCCGGAGTTCTTCGCCACCAAGTTTCAGAAGCACATGGGACACCCGGGCGTGCGCCTCGTGGCATGGCTCGAACAAGCCAGCATCCGCTTCGCTGACTACGCGATCACGTGTAACGAACAGATGCACGAGACGTTCGTGGCCCGCGGCACCCCTCGAGACAAGCTCGGCATCATCATGAACTCGGCCGATCGAGAGGTCTTCGATCCACAACGATATCCGACTCCGCCGCGCACATCCGATCGCTTCGTACTCATCTGCCACGGCTCGATCGAAGAGCGCTACGGGCTTGACACCGCCATCCGCGCGGTAGGGTTACTCAGGGGTGAGATGCCCGGCCTGCGGTTGGAGATCTACGGCGAAGGATCCGATCGAGAAAGGCTCGTGCAGCTCACGCGCGACCTGCACCTAGAACACGCCGTGTCCTTCAGCGACGGCTTCGTCCCGATGGAAGACCTGCTGAAGGCGATCGCGGCCGCCGATGCCGGGGTGGTGGCCACGAAGCGCGACCTGTTCCGCGATCTGGTGCACTGCCTCAAGATGTTCGATTACATCGAGATGCGCAAGCCGGTGATCGTTTCGCGCACGCCGGCCGTCGAGGCCTACTTCGACGAGTCATGCTTCCAGTATTTTGACTCTGATAACCCGATGGATCTTGCGCGAGCGATCCGTGAGCTGCACGCGAATCCGGAGCTCGCGAAACGACGGGTTCAGCACGCCACGAGAGTGAACGAGCCGTACCGGTGGTCTCGTCAGGCGGAGTTCTATCGAGAGATCGTGGAGCGTGTACTCACCAACAAGCAAGGACGCATGATCGTCCCGGCGCCAGTTGGGATGGCCGCTGGGCATGGGTCCTAGGCGACGGGGGAGCGAGGCGAACATGCGAGTCTGGTGCCAGCGAAGCAGTCCGTGGATCCTGTCGGTCGTCTTCCTGCTAGCGGTGATCATGGGAGGCCCAACCGGCGACGGACAGCAGCTCCCCACGGCGAATGCCCAGGGCAGCAACCCAATCACCGTCGAGAACGCCCAGCCCGGCTCGTCGGGCTGGCGGTTTGACGCCGATGCCTCCCAAACCCCGCTGAAGGCAACGAACCACGAGATCGAAGGATACGCATCGCTCACGAGCGTGAACAAGGGCGGTCAAATCCAGTTCAAAGTCTCGCTCTCGTCGAACGCTCAGTACACGATGCAGATCTACAGGATGGGCTACTACCCGACCGGGACCAAGCCGGATGGGACCCCGTGCGATGGACCCTGCGGCGGGCGCCTGATGCAGCAGGTCGGCCCGCTGAACGGCTTCAGGCAGGCTGCTTGCCCAACCAGCAACGCGGCCGCGACGCTCAACTTGATCGAGTGCTCGTGGACGACCTCACATACGTTGACCGTGCCCACGACCTGGACGACCGGCAACTACGTCGTCAAGTTGAGACGGCTCGACAACAACCTGCAGAACTACATGACTTTCGTGGTGCGGGACGATGGCACGCCGGCCGACTTCGTGCTGTCGATGGATGTCACCACTTGGCAGGCCTACAACTTCTGGGGTGGCGCTGGTAACGGGAATATCGGCCACAGCCTGTACGGCACGTTCAACGACGTCACCTTCGAGGATTTCCCTGACCGAGGCCGAGCCCACGTCGTCTCGTTCGATCGACCGTACATTAATAACGGAGAGTCCGATGGAGCCGGTTACTTCTTCGTCTGGGACTACCCGATGGTGCGCTGGCTGGAGAAGGAGGGCTACAACGTCACCTACGCCACCAACGTGGACATGGAGACGAACCCGAACCTGCTCAATGGACGGAAGGCGTTCCTGAACACCGGCCATGATGAGTACTACTCGGCCAATATGCGGGCCAACCTCCAGCATTACATCAACCAGGGAGCCCACATGGGCTTCTTCAGCGCCAACAACTGGTACTTCCGGATCAACTGGGATAACTCCGCGACGGGTCAGCCGCACCGGCGCGTCATCTGCCGCAAAGACATAACGATCGATCCGGTGACGATCCGCTGGCGAGATCTCAGCCCGCCACAACCGGAGAACGCCATCGGCGGCGTGGCGCTGAGGGGCCTGGCCGACAGCCGGCACTTTCGGGTGTCAGACGCATCGCACTGGATCTACGCCGGAACCGGCCTGGTCAACTACGTCTCCGGCACCCCGATCACCAGCGGGCCGGGCCAGAACGCGATCCCTGGAATCATCGGCTACGAGTTCGACGCGGATACGAGTGACGCGACCCTGGCACCGTTCGCCTCCTCCAATCCAGCTGGCATTCAACGAGTTGCACACTCGGCCGTACCAGCGACAGATAACGGGACGGCCGCGTTTGCAGACACCGTCGTGTACACCGCGGCCAGCGGCGCGATCGTCTTTTCCGCCGGGACCATGCAGTGGTCCTGGGGCCTGGACAACAGCGTCAACACCGGCTTCTGCGATTGCAACCAAGGCCTGGCCAACAGCAAGAGCCAGCAGATCACGAAGAACATCCTGAACCGTTTCCTCACGACCGTGCCCACTCCTCTCACACCGACCCCGACGGTTACGCCGGGCGGACCGACGTTGACGCCGACGAATACGCCCGGCGGTCTGCCGCCGACCAACACGCCGACCGGACCGACGCCGACGCCGCTGCCGGCCGGGCAGTACCTCCTGAGCACCTTCGACGCCGGGCTGGGCGCGTTCGCCAAGGACGGACCCGGCGGCGCGACGGTCCAGGGGACGACGGTCAACAGCGGGGCCGGCGCGGTGGCCCTGACGAACGCGACGGGCCAGTACGTGGCGCTGCAGGCCGACCTCCAGGGCGGGCCGCAGGCCCAGACCTACACCCGCTTCTGCTTCCGCGTCGCGGCCGGGCTGTCCGGGACGACGGTGCTGGCGCAGGGGCGCGACCCGAGCGGCAACCCGATGTGGGAGGTCGACTACGACGCCCCGCGCAACAGCCTCGACGTCTACTTCTGGAACGGCGCCCGGGCCCGCCAGGACGTCTACCCGGCCGCC
>Ga0075420_100004097_pt1 | contig 12765 bp, 8 predicted proteins | sample SoiMetdeltSBSDD4_FD_75296 | JGI IMG/M metagenome (GOLD analysis project Ga0075420, IMG submission 75296) | Bulk soil microbial communities from a Populus tree surrounding site in Tennessee, USA - Soil MetaG P. deltoides SBSDD4 | ecosystem: Environmental > Terrestrial > Soil > Tree plantation... | reverse complement strand
TTACCGCTGCGAGCGTTGCCACCTGTGGGATCGTAGGCTTTGTGGGCCTGGTGGTACCCCACGCGGTACGAATCACGGTGCGCCCTCTCCATCGTAGCCTGCTGCCGTTGGTGTTCCTGGTCGGCGGATGCTTCCTGGTCATCGCTGATGTGGTCTCGCGAACCGTGGTACGGCCCCTGGAGCTCCCGGTTGGGGTCATCACGGCATTAGTGGGCGTGCCGCTGTTCGCGCTGCTGCTCCGGAGGACCCTCGCGTGATCCTTGCCGCTCGGGATATCGCGGTTCGCTACCGGGCGGGCGGTCCGTTGGCGCTGAACCGCGTCAGCTGCGAGGTGGGAAGAGCCCAGCTGGTGGCTGTGGTCGGCCCCAACGGGAGCGGAAAGACAACCCTACTACGCGCGCTGTTAGGGCTGGTCCCCGTCGAGCAGGGCTTGGTGCTGGTCGACGGGCGCCCGGTTGGCCAGTGGCCGCGGCGGCTGCTGGCGCGAACGGTGGGAGTCGTGGCTCAGCAGGAGGAGGCCCTCCTTCCGCTTCGAGTCGCGGACGCGGTCATGATGGGCCGCTACGCTCATCTGGGGGCGCTCAGCGCACCAGCAGAGCGCGATCGGGCCGCGGTGCAAAGTGCACTCGAGCGCTGCGACATAAGCGACCTCGCCGACCGTTCGGTCGACTCGCTCTCCGGAGGCGAGTGGAAGCGGGTCAGGGTTGCCCGGGCGCTCGCCCAGGAGCCTCAGGCACTGGTACTCGATGAGCCTACCGCCTCGCTCGACATCCGCCACGAGATGGAACTGTTCGAGCTGGTGCGAGAGCTGGTCGAGAGCGGCCTGGCCGGTCTGGTTATCACTCACCACCTCAACCTCGCTGCCCGGTTCGCCCATCGAATCGTCCTGCTGAGCCGAGGCGAGCTGGTCGCTGAAGGAACTCCCGCTGAGGTGCTGAAGCGAGAGACCCTGACCCGGACCTTCGAATGGCCGCTGGCCATCACGTCCTGGCGAGATGGCTCGCCTCAGGTCGTCCCGCTTCGTTCCTCGGATCCCACCTCGCAAACCGATGAGATTCCACCCCGACAGGAGGCTCCATGAGACTTCTCCTCTATGTCCCGCTTATCTCCGCGCTTCCGACCCTGGTTTCAGCGCAGGAGCAGCAGGACACCACTCGGCTCGAGGAGCTGGTGGTTACTGCCACCCTCTCGCCTCTTCCTGCCGACGCCGTGGTCTCCACGGTAACCACCATCACCGGCGAGGAGCTCAGGGCGCACGGCATCCGGTTCGTGCAGGATGCACTTCGGCAGGTGCCGGGCGCAGCGGTGGTGCAGGGGAGCTCGTACGGCGGGGTGAGCTCTCTCTTTCTCCGGGGCGGCGAGAGCGACTATGTCAAAGTCCTTATCGATGGAGTCCCGGTGAATCGATCCGGCGGCGGGTACAACTGGGCAAACCTGACGACCGATAACGTCGAGCGCATCGAAATCCTGCGCGGGCCGGCCAGCGTCCTCTACGGATCGGATGCGGTGACCGGGGTGGTGCAGGTGTTCACCCGGCGGGGAACCGCCGGTCTGGCGTTCGAGGGCGGAGCGGAGGCCGGCAGCTTTGGAACGATCCTGGGCCACGGAAGCGTTCTGGGCGGCAGCGACCGGGTCAACTACTCGGCGGAAGCGAGCCGAATCGCCACCGACGGCGTTTACCCCTTCAACAACGACTACGGCAATACCGTGCTCAGCGGCTCCCTGCGCGCCACGCCGGACGAGCTGACCGACGTGAGCTTGACCACCCGCTTCAGCGACAGTCGCTACCACTTTCCAACCGACTTCTCCGGCGCCCTGGCCGACAGCAATCAATCGAATGCGGACCAGGCGCTCTCTCTTGCCGCCGAGATTGGACGCCGGCTGGGGGAGCGCTCGGATCTGCGGTTTACGGCCGGTGGCAGCCGCACCGACGGTGACTTCGAGGACGCGCCTGATAGCCCGGCGGACACGACCGGCTTCGCTTTTTCTTCTCACCGGGAGAGCCGCAATGATCGGGGCAACCTGGATCTCAGGCTCAATGCCCGGGTCTCGCCGACCTTCATGCTGACCACCGGCGGCCAGGTCGAGCATGAAACCGAACGGCAGTCGGGGGAGAGCAGCTCCAATTTTGGCGGGGTCGTTACCACGCCGGATACACCGTTCGATCGAGGACGGGCCACGTTCGGCTATTATGCGCAGGGAGTGATGGACCTTCCCTCGGGGTTGGCGGTCAACCTGAACGGGCGGGTGGATCACAACAGCGGATTCGGGACCTTCCTCACGTATCGTGCCGGCTTGGTTTATCGCCTTCCGTCCCAGACCCGAGTGCGTGCGTCGGTGGGCCGCGCTTTTAAGGCGCCGACCTTCTGCGAGCAGTACTGTGATGCGCCGTTTGTCGTCGGCGATTCCACCCTTCAGCCCGAACAATCGGCCAGCTGGGAAGTTGGTCTGGAACAGGACCTCTTCTCCAGCCAGCTACGCCTCTGGGGTACGTACTTCGATCAGCGGTTTCGCGACCTGATTCTCTACGACGGGTCTGCCCTTCCCGGAGAACCCACCTACTTCAATGGAGCGGAGGCGACAGCTAGGGGGGTCGAAATGGGAATCGGCTCCACTCTCGGAGCGGGGATCGTGGCCTCTGCCTCGTACACTTATCTGTTCACCGAGGCCACCGATGATGCGGGGATGCCCTCGGCCACTTTCGCCCAGGGCGCGCCCCTGATCCGGCGTCCGTCCCACTCGGCGGAGCTCACCCTGAGAGCCCGGGTCTGGAACCGTGCTACACTGGGCGGTTCGCTGACCTGGGTGGGAAGCAGAGAGGACGTGGACTTTGCCCAGACGCCCAGCGTAAGGATCGAGCTGCCGGCCTATGCAGTCGTGGATCTGGCGGGAGAGCTGGAAATCTTGTCGGCACGCCCGGGGCGTCCCGGAGTCGCCGGTACCGTTCGGGTGGAGAACCTTTTCGATGAGTCTTACGATCAGGTGGTAGGCTTTCCCGGCCGGCCGCGAGGTGTGTTCGGCGGAGTGCGGTTCCAGTTGTAAGACCGTCGGTGACTGGCGGCCCGGACCCGGTGCTCCGATCTTCCAATCATGAGAATCCAGCACCGTACGGCAGGTCTTCTCCTGGCTTTTTGCTCGGGCGCAGTCCTCGGTTGCGCCGAAACTGCGGCCCCGCCGCCGGCGCCTGAGGAGATCGTAGTGGTGCTGAACACCACCGACGCTACGCTCAGCCTGGTGCCGGTGGCAGCGCCTACCCAGGTATCCACCATCCCGCTGGGGGCCTCCGACGTCCAGCCGTCGAGCGTGGCCACCCGCGGGGGAACGGCGGTGGTTCCCTTGGAGGCCCGGGATGCCGTCGCGCTGGTGGACCTTCGACTGGGGCAGGTCGTGAACACTCTTCCCCTCCAGCCAGAATCCGGTCTCACCGGGAGCGCGCTGGTCGACGATTCGGTCGCCTACGTGGCCAACGCCAACTTCAACACGGTTACCCGGCTGAACCTCGCTACCGGTGACACCCTCAGCCTTGCGGTGGGACTCACCCCGACGCAGATGATCTTTACCCGGGGACGGCTGCTGGTCCTGAACGCCAACCTCGACTCCCTCGGCAAGCCCGCCGGCGAGAGCTGGATCAGCGTCATTGATCCGGCGGTGGGGGACCGCGGGGCCTTGCTCGACTCGATTCCGCTCATCGGTCCTGGAAACGCCCAGTTCAGCGCCGTCGCGGGCGACGGGTTGGTGTACGTCGTCCAGAACGGCGATCCCAGCATCGACGCGGGACGGCTCTCCGTGGTAGACCCCGTACGCCGGCAGGAGCTGGCCAGCTTCGGCGGCTTCGGATTCGGACCCGGGGACCTGACTGCTGATGGCGGTGACCGTCTTCTAATCAGCTCGCGCACCGAAGGTCTGATGGAGTTCGACACCGCGGAGCGAGTCGTGGTCCGGGGAGAAGGCAACGGGATTCCCATCCCCGCCAACACCGGCGTAGCCGTGGATTCGCAGGGCCGGGTCTATGCTCTCGAGGCGGGCTGCTCGGACAACGGAGTCGTCCACGTCCTGCGCGCTGATTTCAGCGAGATCCGCACAGTTCCCGTGGGTCAGTGCGCCACCCAGATCGTGCTGGCCAGGGTTCCGCCGGCTGGAGTGGACACGGTCGACGAGAGCCAGCTCTGAGGGTCGCGCTGTGCCGCTCGTCTCGACTCCCGCCATTGTGCTCGCCACGTTTCGGTACGGCGAAACCTCCAAGATCATCCGCCTGGCCAGCCGCGACTATGGGGTGCAGAGCGCCATTGCAAAGGGCGCACTCCGACCTAGAAGCCGGTTCGGCGGGTCGCTCCAGCTGCTGAGTGAGGGTCAGGCTCACTGGTTGATGAAGGAGAATCGGGAGCTGAACGTCCTGACCTCCTTCGATCTCCGGCAGCTGCACGTTGGGCTGACCAGGAATCTGGAGCGCTATGCTGCGGCCTGTGCCCTGGCGGAGGTGATGCTCCGGTTTGCGCCCCCGGATCCTCATCCCGAGAGCTTCGAGGTCCTGCAACAGGCTCTGGCGCTGCTGGAGGCCGGCGCGCCCGAGACGGTAGAGTCGCTTGGATTCCGGCTTCTCTGGCAGCTGGTGAGTAGCCTCGGCTTTGCCCCTTCGATCCATGCCTGCGTCATCGACGGCGTGCTGATTCCCCCTGAGGGGCCGCTTCCGTTCAGCACCCGGGACGGGGGTGCGCTCTGCATTACCTGTGCAGCGGAGCGGGGAGCCACCCAGTTGCCGCCAGAGGATCGCACCGATCTCGCGTCGCTGCTCGATCCGGATTCGGCCCTGCCTACCTTCGATAGCCGTCACGGAGCAGCTCACCGCCGCCTTCTGGCGCGGTACATCCGCCACCATCTTGCCGAGGGAGCGGACCTCCCAGCCCTGGAGTTCTGGATGCAGCGCCCCTGGGCCGCGGCATGATCATCGGAACAGCGGGACACATCGACCACGGCAAGTCCGCGCTGGTCACTGCCCTGACCGGGCGGCCAATGGACCGCCTGGCCGAGGAGCGCCGCCGGGAGATCACCATCGAGCTCAACTTTGCCCCGCTCGACCTGGGTGGCGGGCGCATGGCCGGGGTCGTAGATGTGCCCGGGCACGAAGACTTCATCCGCACGATGGTCGCCGGCGCCTCCGGGATCGACCTCGCACTGCTGGTCATCGCTGCCGATGAGTCGATCATGCCCCAGACGGAGGAGCACCTCCTCATCCTGGAGCAGCTGGGAGTCCGACGCGGCATTCCGCTGATCACCAAATCCGACCTGGTTGATCCCGACTGGCTCGAGCTGGTGTCCCTCGAGGTAGCCGAGCGTCTCGCGAAGTCACCCGTTGCCTTCGATCCTCCACTTGCTGTCTCGGCCCGAACCGGAAGTGGAGTCGAGGAGCTCCGCACTCGGCTGGCCGGGCACGCGCGCGCACTCTCGCGGCATCCTGTGGCCGACGCGTTTCGGATGCCGATCGACCGGGTGTTCTCCCTCCCGGGCGTCGGGACCGTGGTGACCGGGACGGTATGGTCCGGCCGGCTCGCTGTGGGCGACAGCGTCGTTGCGCTTCCCTCCGGGCAGCGTGGCCGGGTACGGTCCCTGGAGAGCTTTGGCCGCGAGGTGACCCGCGCGGAGCCCGGATCCCGAAGCGCGATTGGTCTGGCCGGCATGGAGCGACACGGGCTTGCCCGGGGAGCGGTGCTGGTCGGCGACCAAGTTCCCTGGGCGCCAACTGCCGCTCTAGACGTCGAGATTACTCTCGATCAGCGAGCTCCCCGTCCGCTGACCGCGCGCACCCGGGTACGCCTCTTGTTGGGGACCACCGAGGTGATGGCTCGGGCGCTTCCTCGCGCAGTGGTTGAGCCCGGGAGCAAGGGAATGGCCCGGCTCAAGCTCGAATCTTCTCTCATTGCCCGAGCGGGCGATCGCTTCGTGCTGCGGAGCTTCAGTCCGGTGGCCACTATTGGCGGAGGCCGAGTTCTCGATCCGCTCCCCCCTCGGCGGCGCACGGTGTGGCCGGCCGAACTCGCTTCCGACCAGACGGCAGAGCGGTTCCGCAGCGCGCTGTGGCGACGTCCCGGGGGCATCGAGCGTTCGCTTCTCCCCATCCTGCTCGGAATTCCCGAGGGCGAGGCCCATGAAGTCGCGCGGCGCGAGCCCGAGGGACGCCTGCTCGGCACCCTGTGGGTGTCCGCGCCGGTCGTAGAGCAGACCGCAGCCGGAGCTCTCGGCGTAGTGCGCGACTACCATCGGCAACACGGCAGCGATCCTGGCATGCCGCTGGAGACACTGCGGCACAGCCTTCAAGTGAATCAGGTGATTGTCGAGGCCGCGCTGGAGGACCTGGTCCGCACCGGCCGTCTGCGCCGGCGCGATGGGGTGGTGGCTTTGGCGGGGTTTGCACCACGAGTAGCCGGTGGAGAGGCCGAGATCGATCGTATCGTAGAGATCCTCTCGGCTGCGCACTTGGCCCCACCGTCCGTGGCCGAGCTGGAGCGCTCAACCGGGCGGCGGGACCTCCATCCGCTCCTCCGTCTGGCAGCTGCGCGGGGCAGGATCGAAGCCGTGGAACACGACCGCTATTATGCCCGCGAGGCATTGGAGCAGTTTACCGGCGTGCTGAACGACCTGGGCCGCAGGGGGCCCATCGTCCCGGGGGCGGTCCGGGATCGGCTCGGCATCACCCGAAAGTTTCTGATTCCTCTCCTGGAGTGGGCCGACGGCAGGGGTATTACAGTCAGGGAAGGAGACGGTCGTCGGCTGCTTCTCCCTTGACTCTAGACTCTTGATTCTAGACCTTCCCTTAGACAGCCCATCAGTGCATCCGACGATCCCCGGAGGTGCCACCACCCTTCAACACATTGTGAGCATGAGGAGTCGCCCATGGTCCGTTTGGTGCGGCCGGGGTGGTGGCTCGGGCTTTTGGTGGGGGCAGGCTCCCCGGTCGCAGCACAGGCCAATGTGCTTCCGCCGCGAGTCGAGCTGAAGGAGAACTACCCCAATCCGTTTTTCCCGGCAACGACGATCCCATTCGAGATTTCCCGGGAGGTATGCGCAAGGGGTCATCAGCCGGTAGTCAGTTTGAAGATTTACAATGTACTGGTCCAGGTAGTGGCCATTCCCACGCTGGCAAGCGGATCGGGTGAGCGGCTGGACAGCTTGCGCCTCCGCTGTGGAGAATACCGAGCCTATTGGGATGGGAAATATCAGGACGGACGCCGTGAAGCGATAACCGGAGTGTACTACTACCAGCTTATTGTGGATGGTGAGCGGTTCACTCGCAAAATGATTGCACAAAAGAAGATCGCTAGCGGAAGGTGAAGTAAAGAGGCAGCTCCCGGCTGCCTCTTTACGTGTTTGGGAGCGTCAGTGGCTGGACCCGCCTCTAAAGGAAGGGCCCACTATGCCAAACCGGCAGAAATAGTGGGTACACCACTTGCCATTTGACCTGCGGAATTTCCAGGCCCGCAAAGCCCCGATGCCCCCGGACCAATTTCCCGGAGGGTCGGCCAAAGCGCATATGAGGCAGCTATGATCCGACCAGAGCGATTGACCATAAAGGCCCAGGAGGCCCTCCGTGATGCGGGCGAACTGGCTCGTTCCAGGGGGAACCCTGTGGTCAACGACGCCCACCTGCTGGCGGTGTTGCTGGCCCAGGACGAAGGCGTGGTGCAGCCCCTGCTTCAGAAAGCCGGCCTCAACGTCACCGCAATCAAGCAGGAAGTTGAGCGGGAGATCGCCCGCTTTCCCACCCAGGCCGGTGGAGGCGCCGAGCCCAGCTTCAGCCGCGAGATCCAGCGGATCTTCGATCGCGCCGAGGCCGAAGCCAAGCGGCTGGGAGATGCGTACGTCAGCACCGAGCATTTGCTGCTGGCCATGGTGGAGGAGAAGGGAACGACAGCTCGAGCCGTGCTCAGCAGCCATGGCATCGGCGCCGACGAGCTTCGCGCTGCCCTCCAGGAGGTTCGGGGCTCCCATCGGGTGACCGATCAATCGCCCGAGGAGAAGTACCAGGCGCTCGAGCGCTACACCCGGAACCTCACCGAGGAGGCCCGGAATGGGAAACTCGATCCGGTCATCGGCCGCGATGAGGAGATCCGGCGGGTCATGCAGGTGCTCTCCCGGCGCACCAAGAACAATCCAGTGTTGATTGGGGAGCCGGGCGTGGGCAAGACGGCCATCGTCGAGGGACTGGCGCAGCGGATCGTGAACGGTGATGTGCCCGAGTCGCTGCGCAACCGGGAGTTGGTCTCGCTCGACATCGGGGCCTTGCTGGCGGGGGCCAAGTTCCGCGGAGAGTTCGAGGAGCGGCTCAAGGCGGTGGTCAAGGAGCTGACCGAGAGCCAAGGACGCTACGTCACGTTCATCGACGAGCTGCACACCATCGTCGGCGCAGGGGCAGCCGAAGGCGCAGTGGATGCCAGCAACATGCTCAAGCCGCCACTGGCCCGGGGGGAGCTGCACGTCATCGGGGCCACCACCCTGGACGAATACCGCAAGCACATCGAGAAGGATCCGGCGCTGGAGCGGCGGTTCCAGCCGGTCATGGTACCGGAGCCCAACGTGGCCGACACCATCGCCATTTTGCGCGGACTTAAGGAGAAGTACGAGATCCATCACGGGGTCAAGATCACCGACAACGCCATCATCGCCGCTGCGACACTCTCCGATCGCTATATCGGCGACCGGTTCTTGCCCGATAAGGCGATCGACCTGATCGACGAGGCGGCCAGCCGGCTCCGGATCGAGATCGACAGCCTGCCCCAGGAGATCGACGAGGTCGAGCGCCGGATCGTGCAGCTCGAGATCGAGCGCCAGGCGCTGCTCAAGGAGAAGGACAAGGCGGCGGTGGAGCGCCGCGAGGCCCTGGAACGGGAGATCTCCGCTCTGCGGGAGAAGAGCAACGCGATGAAGGCCCAGTGGCAGGCGGAGAAGTCCGCGCTACAGGAGATCCAGCAGCTCAAGGCGGAGATTGAAAACGTCCGCCGGGAGATCGACGAGGCCACTCGTCGGGGCGATTTGCAGAAGGCCGCCGAGCTGCGCTACGGCCGTCTGCCTGAGCTGGAGCGGCGGCTGGGCGATGACGAGCGCAGGCTGCACGAGGTTCAGGAGGGTACCATGTATCTCAAGGAGGCAGTCGACGCGGAGGACATTGCGGAGATCGTCTCCAAATGGACCGGGATCCCGGTCTCCAGGATGCTGGAGTCGGAGCGCGAGCGGCTCACTCACCTGGAGGATGAGCTGAGCCAGCGGGTCATCGGCCAGCGGGTGGCCGTCACCGCCGTGGCCAACGCGGTCCGGCGGAGCCGGGCCGGTCTCCAGGATCCCAACCGCCCGCTCGGATCGTTCATCTTTCTCGGACCCACCGGCGTCGGCAAGACCGAAACGGCGCGGGCGCTGGCCGAGTTTCTCTTCGACGACGAGCGGGCCATGGTACGGCTCGACATGTCGGAGTATATGGAAAAGCACTCGGTGGCCCGAATGATCGGGGCGCCGCCGGGGTATGTGGGCTACGAGGAAGGGGGACAGCTGACCGAGGCCGTGCGCCGGCGTCCCTATAGCGTGATTCTCTTCGACGAGATCGAAAAGGCTCACCCCGACGTATTCAATGTGCTGCTCCAGATCCTGGACGACGGTCGGCTCACCGACAGCCAGGGCCGGGTGGTGGATTTCCGCAATGCGGTCATCATCATGACCTCCAACATCGGCAGCCAGTACATCGTGGATGCCGGTGCCCAGCTGGACGAGCGCGGCTGGGAGCGGGTGGAGGAGCGGGTGCGCGACGAGCTCCGCAATCACTTCCGGCCTGAGTTCCTCAACCGGGTGGACGACATCATCGTCTTCCGCCAGCTGAGCCGCGACGATCTGGTTCAGATCGTGGATCTCCAGCTGGAGCGGCTGCAGCGGCAGCTGGCCGACCGGCACCTCACTCTGGAGGTGACCCCGGAGGCCAAAGTCCTCATTGCGGTCCAGGGCTACGATCCCGTGTATGGGGCCCGCCCCCTCAAGCGGGTCATTCAGCGGCTGCTACAAAACCCCATCGCCCTCGAGCTGCTGGAAGGCAACTTCCACGAGGGGGATACGATCCGGGTGGAGCGCGACGGCGACGCCCTGCGCTTCGAGCGGGTCAAGCGAGACGTAGCGGAGCCCGAGATGGTCAGTGCGTAGAGGCACACCGTCGCCCAGTGATCTCGCTGGAATGCAGGCAGCGCTCCGGCTGGCGCGAGCAGCATCGGTTCGGGAAGAGATTCCGGTTGGCGCAGTTGTGATAGCCGACGGCGATATCCTGGCCGAGGCCCACAACGAGACGGTGCAGCGGCGCGATCCAACCGCCCATGCCGAGCTGCTGGCACTGCAGCGGGCCCTGCAGAGGATCGGCGAGGACCGGCTCCCCTTCGCGACCCTGTACGTGACCCTGGAGCCCTGTGCCCAGTGCGCCGGCACGATCGTTCTGGCAAAGGTCGGCCGGGTGGTGTTCGGCGCGTACGACGCGCGCTGCGGTATGGCCGGTTCAGTATACGATCTGCTGCGCAACCCGCGGGCCAATCATCGGCCTGAGGTGGTGGGCGGCCTCATGGCTGAGGAATGCGGGGAGTTGCTGAAGGGGTTCTTCCTGAGTAAACGGCTCTAGAAAAGGGTGAACGGTAAAGGGTAAAGGGTGAACGGGGCCGCTCGAGGCTCAAGTTCACCCTTCACTATTTACTCTTCACACTCTTGGGAACATGTGCGAGTCCCGCCGCTTGCCGCATCTCCCCCCTACATCAGCCATCGAAAACTCTGGTGGCGCCGTGCAATCCCCTGCATCGGAGCGATTCATGCGACTCGCGCGCTGGCTGTCCGCTCGCCTTACCCGAGCCTATCCCGTGCTTCTGCTGTTCGTCCTGGTATCGACTGCTGCGGCTCCAACCGTGGTCCAAGACAAGACTGGCCGGATTACCGGGCACGTCAGAGACGTGAAGGGGGCCCCGCTGCCGAACGTGCAGCTCATTGTGGAAGGCACTGCGCTCACCGCGTTGACTGATTCTGCCGGATCCTATCTGCTTGCGGCGGTGCCCGAGGGTACGGTGGAGCTCCGGGCCGTCTTCATCGGCTACATCTCCTCCCGGGCCATCATCAAGGTCCGAGCCGGCCGCACCACCACCCACGATTTCACCCTCCAGCCTGCCGATGCGCAGCTGGAGGAGATCACAGTGACCAGCGCCGACTCCGCGGCCGTGGCCATTCAGGCTCCCACCAACCGGGCTGCTCCGAGAGCCGAGGCTGCGCAGAGGCGGTACGACGTCAGTGGTGCAGTCCAGGCCTTTCCCTCGGAACCCTGGCGCCGGCAAGGGGAGCCCGGCAACACCGAGGCCTACAACCGGATCGAGGACAACCGCTTCCTGGCGGCTCTGGCCAACCCGCTTTCCACCTTTTCCATCGATGTGGACGCGGCATCCTACAGCAACATTCGCCGGTTCCTCAGCCAGGGGACGTTGCCACCAGCCGACGCAGTGCGGCTGGAGGAGCTGGTGAACTACTTCACCTACACCTACCCCGACCGCACCGGCAATCATCCCTTTGCGGTGACTACCGACGTGGGACCGTGTCCTTGGGCGTCCGATCACCGGCTGGTCCGCATCGGACTGCAGGCCAAGCGGGTGGCTACCCGTGATCTGCCGCCCAGCAATCTCGTGTTCCTGCTCGACGTGTCGGGCTCGATGCAGTCCGAGGACAAGCTGCCGCTGGTAAAGCAGGCCTTTCGCGCCCTGGTCCAGGAGCTTCGCCCGGAAGATCGGGTTGCGATCGTGGTGTACGCGGGTGCTGCGGGTCTGGTGCTTCCGCCGACATCCGGCGGAGACAAGGCCACCATCCTGGCCGCCATCGAGCGGCTGGAGGCCGGCGGATCTACTGCCGGCGGAGCCGGGATCAAGCTGGCCTACGACGTGGCCCGGGAGAACTACCTGCCCGAGGGGAACAACCGTGTCATCCTGGCAACTGATGGGGACTTCAACGTGGGCGTGAGCTCCGACGCCGAGATGATCCGGTTGGTCGAATCCCGCCGGGAAGAGGGGACTTTCCTGACCGTGCTGGGCTTTGGCACCGGCAATCTGAAGGACAGCAAAATGGAGCAGATAGCGGACAAGGGGAACGGTCACTACGCCTACATCGATAATTTCCGGGAAGCCCACAAGGTCTTCGTCCGCGAGTTCGGCGGCACGCTTTTCACCGTGGCCAAGGACGTCAAGATTCAGGTCGAGTTCAATCCCGCCCGGGTGCAAGCCTATCGGTTGCTCGGTTACGAGAACCGGATGCTGGCCAAAGAGGACTTTGCCGACGACAAGAAGGATGCCGGGGAGATGGGCGCGGGCCATACCGTCACCGCGCTGTACGAGGTCGTACCGGTAGGAGCAGCTCCGGTGGCGGTGGCCAGTGACAGCCTCACCTACCAGCAGGTCACCCTGTCCACGGCGTCGCGGAGCTCCGAGCTCTTGACCGTGAAGCTACGGTACAAGGATCCCAACGGAACCAGGAGCCGACTGCTCTCCACTCCGGTCCTGGACCAGGGCGAGCGAGGCTCGCCGGATCTGCAGTTCGCATCCGCCGTGGCTGCATTCGCGATGGTGCTGCGGAACTCGGAGTACAAGGGCCAAGCGAGCTACGATCTGGTGCTCAGGCTGGCCCGCGAGGCGCGGGGCCAGGACCAGGAAGGCTACCGCACCGAGTTCATCAGCATGGTGGAGCGGGCCCGGGCGCTGAGCGCGGGAGGGGAGACGGTGATCC
>Ga0075420_100004091_pt1 | contig 12775 bp, 9 predicted proteins | sample SoiMetdeltSBSDD4_FD_75296 | JGI IMG/M metagenome (GOLD analysis project Ga0075420, IMG submission 75296) | Bulk soil microbial communities from a Populus tree surrounding site in Tennessee, USA - Soil MetaG P. deltoides SBSDD4 | ecosystem: Environmental > Terrestrial > Soil > Tree plantation... | reverse complement strand
CTCGGCGTCGGCGGGCGAGGGCCCGTCGACGCCTACGAGGTGGTGGCGGGCTGGGCCTGCTTGCGGCGGAAGGCGCCGAGGACCCGGTCGCGGAAGGCCCACCAGGTGACGAGCGACATGGCCTCGCCGATGATGTGCCACGACATCTTCGACTCGCCGCGCACCCGGTCCATGAACATGATGGGCACCTCGACGATGGTGGCGCCCTGGCGGTGGGCGAGGTAGGCCAGCTCCACCTGGAAGCCGTAACCGGTGGCCTTGGTCTCGCCGGCGCCGATCGACTGCAGCACCGAGGTCCGGTAGGCCCGGAAGCCGGCGGTTGCGTCGTGGACGCCGAGCCCCAGGACCGTCGACGCGTACGTGTTGCCGATGCGCGACAGGACGCGGCGCCGCCGCGGCCAGTGCGGCGTCGAGCCGCCCTTCACGTACCGGGAGCCGACCGCGACGTCGGCACCCTCGTCGATCCGGGCGAGGAGCTCGGGCAGCTTCTCGGGCGGGTGCGACAGGTCGGCGTCCATCTGGACGATGACCTCGTAGCCGTCGGCGAACGCCCGGTTGAAGCCTGCGCGGTAGGCGACGCCCAGCCCGCCCTTCTCGGGTTGGCTGAGGACGTCGATCTGCCCCAGGTCCTCGTTCGCGGCCTTCGCGAGGTCGGCTGTCCCGTCCGGGCTGCTGTCGTCGACCACGAGGACGTCGGCATGCGGCGCGGCCTCGCGGACCTTCCCCAGCACCACGGTGATGTTGTCGGCCTCTAGGTAGGTCGGGATGATGACGAGTGTGCGCATTTACCCAGCTCTACGATCGGTAACAAGTCCGTCCACCGGCTCGGTTCCCCCAGCGACAGAACCGTAGCTCGCGATCCACGCGCGTGCCTGTGATCCCATTCGCGGCCGCCGTGGCAGGGGCGTCAGTGGCATCGCAGGTACAGCTCGTACATCGGATCGGGGTAGCGAGGGTCGGCCGGGTGGTAGGTGCCGTAGCCCTTGTAGAGGCAGAACTCGTCGGCCAGGACCTGGTTGGGTTCGTCCGAGCCGACGTCCATGGCGGCGTTGGGCTCGTCCCAGTTGTCGTAGAGCGTCGACGCGATGTAGACGTCGGCCTCCCGCAGGTCGTCGGCCAACCCCGAGTCCTCGGTGTTGGCGATGCCGGGCTCCATCTCCAGATGATGCGTCCCCGGGACGAGCTGGGGGAGCAACCAGTAGAAGAAGGTCTCGCTGTAGGGGGTCCGGCGCAGGTCGCCGGTGCCGACGATCAGCCGCTGGCCCGGCTTGGCGACCTTGTCGACGTCGTCGACCATGGCCTGCGCGGCCTCCGCCGCATCGGGCCGGCCGTAGTAGAAGGTGCGGCCCCGGTTGGTGATCGACCGCTGGTTGTCGGTCATGTAGTTGAACGTCTGACCGGTGAAGTCCGAGTACCAGCGGATGCTGTAGTGCGGGATCAGCGTGACGAGGACGACCAGCGGGACCAGCGGCAGCGCGAATCGCAGCTGGGGGAGCTTGCCCTCACGCAACCGGTACCACTCGACGAGCGCGGCAGGCAGCAAGCCGAATGGCACCGCGCTGACCCACGAGAGGTGGGCGGTGTCGACCCGCTGCACGACCTGCGGCATGGTGCCGAGGGCGAACAGGCCGAGCAGGAACAGCACCCAGCCGTGCACGGCGCCCGAGCGGCGGGAGCGGTGGCCGACCCAGAGCACGAAGCCGGTCACGGCGAACAGCAGCGGGACCCAGATGAAGACCTGGGTCGGCTCGTCGAGCGACGGGAACGGCCACGGCCAGTTGCGGAAGAGCAGGGCGTTGTTGAGGAAGCTGGTCAGGCGGTCGGGCTCGGGCGGGAACGGGAGGCTGCGCCCGGGCCGCAGCTTGAACACCGGCTCGAGGACCAGGCCGTTGATCACGTGGCCGGGACCGGCGGTGGCGAGGTGCACCAGGTACGGGGTCAGGCCGATGCCGAGCCCGGTGACCAGCGCTTTGCGGCCCTTGCCGTCGAGGCCCCACAGGAACACGAACCCGAGCGGCAGGCCGAGGGCCAGCACCTGGTCGGGGCGGAACAGCAGCGAGCCGGCAGCCAGCAGGCCGGCGAGGAGCAGGACGCGGCGCTGCTGGCGGTCGTCCCTGTCGCGGCCGTCGAACGTACGGGCGAGGACGATCACGGCCCACACGGCGAACGCCATGCCCCCGGCCCACGGCAGGGCGGTGAGGCCGACCGGCGGCATGATCAGGATGGCGGCGACGGCACCGCCGAGGAATGCCGGCCAGCGGCCCCAGCGGTAGTTGACGACCGTGATGCCGGAGATGACGCCGACGAGCTGGAGCAGGCCGACGAGCCGCTCGGTCCAGATCGAGATGCCGAACACCTTGTAGAAGGCGGCGATCGTCCAGAGGCTGCCGGGGCCGTAGAGGTTGAGGAAGTCCCGGTTCGGGACCTTGCCCTTCAGGACCAGCTCGGGGAAGAGGAGCATGAAGCCCTCTTCGAAGGGGGCGCCGGGGGTCCGGAAGAAGCCCCGCAGGGGCAGGGCGACCACCACGGCGACACCGAGCGCCGGCAGCCACCAGTCGGGGAGCCGCAGCCGGCGCCGGGCCGGCGCAGTGCCGTCGCCGTCGCCCTTGTCGCCGTCGCCGGGCTCGCCCTCGGCGGTCGGCTCGTCGGGCTGGTCGGGAGCCACGTCCTCGGTGACCTTGGTGTCGGTCATGCGGGGGCGACCTCGGGTTGGCGGGAGCGGGTGTCGGTGTCGGCGTCGGCGGGGAGGCGGACCGGCGTCCACGACGCGAAGAGCTTGCGGTCGCGGTCCTTCAGCAGCAGGGCGGGCCGCTCGACGAGGTAGTAGGACACGGCGGCGGCCAGCACCGAGCCGACCAGCACCCACGCCAGCATCGCGGGGAACCAGCCCTGCAGCAGGTAGAAGTTGCCGCTCTGGATGTCCCGGGTGTCTCGGTAGATGTCGGTAACTCCCTCGTGCCAGAGGTAGATGCCGTAGGACAACACCCCCAAGGTCACCATCGCCCTGGTGCCCAGCCAGCGCAGCGATCGCGGCAGAGTCTCGCCTGCGAGGGCCACCGGCGCCAGCAGGAGGAAGCCGATCGCGGCGTAGAGCATCTCGTGGGCCAGGCTCTCGGCGGCGCTCTCCGAGCCGAGGACATCGAGGCCGACCTGGGTCGACACCACCCAGAAGCACATGGCCGCCAGCGCCCAGCACACCAGCGGGTGCTTGCGGAGCAGCTCGAGCACGGCCAGCGGCCGGTCCCGGCGGCGGGACCATTCGTAGGCGAGGGCCAGCGCCATGCCGGGCACGAACATGTGGAAGTTGCTCACAATCCAGTGGACCCGGGGGTCGGCGACGAACTTCGTGGCGAACGTGCGGCCCTCCAGCGAGTTGGCGCCGATCTCGTCGAGCCAGGCCCGGAAGGCGAGCGTCCCGGCGGCCGCCGCGGCGAGGACGGCCCCCTCGAACAGCAGCGCCCGGCGGCCGGTGCCGAGGCGGCGGACCACCCACGCCACGGCCAGCGCCCACAGCGGCAGCAGCAGGTAGAAGGCCACCTCGTTGGTCAGGGTCCAGGCCTGCTGGAGGCCGCCCACGGCGGTGGCCTTGGAGTACGACTGGAGCAGCCCGTAGTACATGCCGAAGTCCCACGGGGTCCGGATGTCGTCGCGCATGCGGACGTCCCGGATGGTGGTGAGCACCGTCAGCGCCAGCCAGTAGGCGGGGAAGATGCGCAGGAAGCGGTGGCGGAGGTACTTGCGGAAGCCCGGGCGGGGACGCTCGTCGAGCCGGGCGCTGACGAACGGCCGGTACAGCAGGAAGCCGGAGAGGATGAAGAAGAGGGCGACGCCGACGTCGGCCCGGGCCAGGTAGTCGCCGCCACCCCGGGCGACCTGCCCGGAGGCGAGGCCGACGTGGCAGACCAGCACCCCGAGCGCCGCGATGGCCCGCATGCCGTCGAGCCCGGCGAACCGCACGGTCGCCGATGCCCGCCCCGGCAGCTGCCCGACCAGCTCGGCCCCCGAGTCGGGGTGGCCGCCCGCGCCCAGCTCGGCCGAGCCATCGGCACCGGCGGCTCCGGACCCCGACCCGGGGTGGCTCCCGGGGTCCACCGGCAGGTCGGCGGCATCGGCGGCCGGCGTGGTGCCGCCGCTGCCGAGGCCAGCCGCGCCGCCGGCGTCGTTCTCGGCCGGTGCCCCGTCGGCGGCCTTCTCCTTGCGCCGGCGGCGGCTGGCGGCGAAGGCCGAGACGGCGGCGTCGAGGGAGACCGCGGCGGGGATGCAGAGGGCCAGCTCGGCGGGGAAGCGGAAGCGGGTGGCCCCGTAGGTGACCATGACGGTCAGGGCGGTGGCGGCGACCACGGCGACGATCGGGAAGATCGGCCGCCCGGCCCGGCGCAGCCCGACCAGCCCGAAGGCGCCGGCGATCGCGACCGTGTACCAGGCGAACAGCCCGACCTCGCCGAGCCCCTTCTCCTTGCCGTCGTACACGGTGTCGAGATCGACCTGGTTTTCGGGCTGGTAGAGGCCAAAGGTCCGCCCAACGCGGGCGGCGGCGACCACCGCGGCCCGCGCCTTGTGAGCGCTGACGTAGTCGCGGGCGAGGCGCTGGTAGACGATGCCCTCCTGCGAGGCGTCGTCGAGCGGGTCGGTCTGCGGCTCGGCCGCCTCGACGCAGGGCCGGGACCAGTAGCCGGTGTTGGGGCCGTAGTAGACGTCGTCGCAGTTGGCCGACACGAGGGTGGCGTCGAACTGCGCCGACAGGGTGACGGGGTGGGCGAAGCGGGCCATGTTGTAGCCGACCCACGGAGCGATCAGCAGCGCGGCGATGCCGCCGGCGGCGGCCAGCTGCCGCCCCGCGGCCGACCACGACGGCCGCCGCCACCAGAGCAACGGCAGCGCGATGGCCGGGCCGAGCAGCAGTGCTTCGGACCGGACCAGGGCCGCGACCCCGACCGTGGCCCCGAAGACCAGGGCCTCGACCACGGTGCCGCGGTCCCACCACCGGTAGGCGGCCCACAGCACTGCGGCGGTGGTGGCCACCACGAGGCTCTCGGACATGACCAGGGCGTCGTGGAACCAGATGTTGGGGCTGAACGCCACGATGACGGCCGTCAGAAGGCCGACCCGCTCGCCGCCGATCCGCCGCCCGGCCCAGCCGAACGCCACGACCCCGAGCGTCCCCATGACGCACGACGCCAGCTGGTGGGCGAGGAAGCTGCGGAACCCGAGGGCCGACACCCCGGCGAGGAGGGTGAGGTAGCCGGGCGGGTGGTCGGCGCCCGGGATGGTGTAGCCGTGGTAGATCCACTGGAACGGGTGGATGTAGCCCCGGCCCTCGGCGAGGTAGTTGGCGCCCTCGTGGTAGTAGAGCGCATCGCTCCAGCTGACGCCGTTGTTCTTCCAGCCGAGCAGGTACACCAGCCGGACCGCGAAGCCGCTGAGGGCGATCAGCGTGAGCCAGCGCCGGAAGCGGCGCCGCTGCAGCCAGGCCTCGATCTGCTCGCGGGTCGGACCGGGGGCGGCGGGCTCACCGTTGCCGGGGCCGCCCGGTCCGCCCGAGTCGCTGCCGTTGGTTGGGGCCGGGCCACCGTCGCCGTCGTCCCCCGCGCCGGGGGCCGTCAGGTCGGTGGTGGTGCTGGTCACGCGCCCTTCGGGAGGATGGGGGCGTCGCGCCCGGTGCCGGTGGCGCCCGACGCCGACGACGTCGAGGGGACCGACTTCTCCTCGTGGTACTCCTCCTCGACGTTGACCGACCAGATGTCGTGGTCGACCGACGGGTCGAGGATGTTCTCGACGGTGAGCATGGCCGTGTACATCGAGTGGTCCTGGTTGTTGTACCGGTGCATGCCGTAGCGCCCGACCGGGTGGACGTTGCGGGCGTGCTCGGCGAGCCACCCCCGCAGGACGTCGACGTTGTCGGTGTAGCCCTCGTTGTAGATGGGATAGGCCTTGGGCGTGCGGACCACGTAGCCGGTCTCGACGTCAGCGGCGTTGACCAGGCCGAGCTTCTCCAGCTCCTGCTTGCCCCGCTCGATGAGCTCGTCGTCGCCGGCGTTCCACGAGTCGTCGCCCTCGAGCACCGTGTACTCGAGGCCGAGGACGTTGCGACCCTCCTTCACCAGGTACGGCGACCAGGAGCCGAAGTTCTGGATCCGCATGGTCTTGACGTGGGAGTGGATGTACAGCCAGTTGTCGTCCCACGGCACCTTGTCGGCCGGGACCACCAACGCCACGGTCAGGAAGTCGCGGAACTTGAGCTCGTCGGCCGCGTGCTGGACCTCGGCCGGCACCGGCGGGTCCATGGCCTTGAGCATCAGCGAGAACGGCATCGACGAGATGAGATGGTCGACCGGGTACTCGGCGGCGATGCCGTCGGCCTCGGCGACCACGCTGGTGGCCTTGCCGCCCTGGTGGCGGATCTTCGTGACCGGCGTGTCGAAGATGACCTTGGTGCCGGCGGCCTCGACCAGCTCGTGGCACCGCTCCCACATCATCCCGGGTCCGTACTTGGGGTACTGGAACTCGTCGATCAGGCTGGTGACCTGGTCGCCCTTGTCCTTGCGGCGGCCGACCAGCCGGGCTCGGAGCGGCTCCCACACGGCGGCCCACAGCGACATGCCCTTGATGCGCTGGGCGCCGAAGTCGGCCGAGATCTGCGACGGCGGGATGCCCCACAGCTTCTCGCTGTAGGTCTTGAAGAAGTGGCCGTAGAGGCGCCAGCCGTAGTTGGCGACGATGTACCCCTCCAGCGTCGACTGGTCCTTTGGCGGCCGGAACTTGACCCCGAGGTACGAGATCCCACAGCGCACCGCTTCGACGAAGCCCAGGTTCCACAGGGCGTTGAGCGGCTTGATGGGGTAGTCGTAGAACTTGCCCTCGTAGTAGATGCGGCTCTTGCGCGGCCGCGAGAGGAACTCCTCGTCGCTCAGGATCTCGTGCCACAGGTCCTCGACCGGCGTGACCTTGGTGAAGAACCGGTGGCCTCCCAGGTCGAAGCGGTAGCCGTCGCGGACCGCGGTTCGGCTGATCCCCCCGACCACCGAATCCGCCTCGAGCACGGTGCTGGTCTGGCCGGCCTTGGCCAGCTGGTACGCCGCAGTGAGGCCGGCTGGGCCGGCCCCGATGATGACGATCTGGCCCGGATCGGGCGCGCGCGCAGCTTGCTCGGTTGCTGTATCGCTCACGAGGTGAACGCTCCCCTTCGTCCTGTGAGACGTGGCGAGCCACTGTACCGAACCTGGCGCCGCCGCTCTCGATCCCTGCCCACCGTGCGCGCGAACGGCATCACCGGGCACCCCGGGTGCCCGCGAATTAGCATCGCCGACTCATGACCACGCTCGAGGCCGCTACCGAGGATCTGGGCGATACCCCCGTGCCTGATGACCCTGCCGAGCAGGTCAGCCGGCCGTTGCTTCCCACGTGGGTCGTCAACGTCGTCCTGATCGGAATCGTCGCCTTCGGCATCGCCGTGCGCCTCTACTCGCGGTCGACGCTGTGGCTGGACGAGGCCCTGAGCGTCAACATCTCCAAGCTCGCGGTGGGGGACATCTTCGAGGCGCTACGCCACGACGGCCACCCGCCCCTCTACTACGTGATGCTCCACTACTGGATGGAGGTGTTCGGCGACGGCGACATCGCCGTGCGGCTCCTCTCCAGCGTGTTCTCGGTCGCCACGCTGCCACTGGCCTGGATCGCGGGCCGGCGGGTGGCGGGCCTCACGGGGGCCCGCTGGGCCCTGGTCGTGGTCGCGCTGTCGCCCTACTGCGTGCGCTACGCCACCGAGACCCGCATGTACTCGCTGGTCATGCTGCTGGCGTTGGGCGGCTACCTGCTGCTCGACGACGCGTTGAAGCGCCCGACCTGGCCCCGGCTCGCCGGGATCGCGGTGGTCTCCGGCCTGCTGCTGCTCAGCCACTACTGGGCGATCTGGCTGCTGGGTGCTGTCGGCCTGCTGCTCGCCTGGCGCTGGTGGCGGGCCCCGGACGAGCGGCCGGCCACGCTGCGCTCGATGCTGGCCATCGCCGCGGGCGGCGTCCTGTTCCTGCCGTGGCTGTCGAGCTTCCTCTACCAGTCGTCGCACACCGGCACGCCGTGGGGGAAGCCGTTCCGGCCGACGTCCGCGCTGGCCATCACGCTCGCCGACATGTCGGGCGGGCTCAACTTCTTCGACGCCCACCTCGCCGCCACCCTGATCGTGCTGCTGTGCCTGCTGGCCCTCTTCACGGCTCGGGCCGCCGGGAACCGCCTCGCGCTCGACCTCGGGACCGTGCCCCGGGTGCGCCGCGAGCTCGCGGTGGCGACGCTGACCTTCGGCCTCGGGATCGTCATCGCCTTCCTGACGTCGGCGACCTTCCAGAGCCGCTACGCCGCCGTCATCGTCCCGCTGGTGCTGGTCGCCACGGCCGCCGGGGTGGCGGTGCTGCCCGAGAAGCCGCGCCTGCTGGCGGGAGCGCTGGTCATCGGCATGTCACTGATGGGCATCGGCTGGACCGAGTACTTCGAGCGCACCCAGTCCGCCGACGTGGCGGCCCAGGTGTCGGCCCACATGCGGCCAGGCGACGTGGTCGTCTACTGCCCCGACCAGCTCGGCCCCGGCTACTCCCGGGAGATGCCCGACGACCTGGTCGAGCTGGCCTACCCGACGCTGGCGGCGCCGGACCGGGTCGACTGGGTCGACTACGCCGACCGCAACGCGGCGGCGAACCCGGAGCAGATCGCCTCGAAGGTGCTGGACCGGGCCGAGGGCCACAACATCTTCCTGGTGTGGAAGGGCGACTACCAGACGTTCGGGGAGCAGTGCCAGGACCTGCTCACGGCGCTGACGCAGGATCGTGTGGCGCAGACGGTCATCCAGGTCAACCAGGACCACTTCTACGAGCCGGCGTTCCTGACCTGGATCCAGCCGTAGGGCTGTGGTTCGGAGGGGTTGACCCCCGGGCCTCGTTTCAACCAGCGGTGCGTGTCGGTGTGGGAACGAGGTCTGGGCGGGGCCCGGGGGTCAGATCACGAGATCGGGGTTCGAGGTCCGAGGGATCGAGGCTCAGGCGTTGACGGCCCGGAGGGTGGCGGTGCCGCTCTGGACGACGGCGGCGTCGCGGCGCCGGACGACCAGGAGGTCGGCGGTGCGGAAGCTGGCCACCCGGGTGCTCCACGAGTCGATGACGTCGCGGCCCTCGCCCCGGCGGAAGAAGGTGGTCATCGGCCCTTCCTGCTGGTAGGCGTCGGCTCCGTCCACCAGCTCGAGCGATCGATCCTGCATCATCACCTCGAACGTCGGCATGTCTGCACGGTACGACGGATGCCTTGTGGCGAACGAGAGGGGCAACCCTGTGAATTGCGCCGGTTATCCACAGATCCGGCGGCCCGGCGTGCCATCCTTGGGGGGTGACGGACACGGCTGGCCCCCTGACCTCTGGCGTCGACCTCGAGCCCACCACCCTGACCTGCCCCCGCTGCGGGCACGAGGCCGCGGAGCGGTTCTACGGCCCCTGCTCGGTGTGCCGGACCGCGCTGCGGGCGGCGCACAACGGCGAGGCCCGCAACGTCGAGGTGGCCGACTACGAGCCGAAGATGAACGTCACCCCGAACGCCGTCGCGACGAAGGACTGACGTAGGTCGGGTCGCGTGTGGGCCGGCGGGCCGGAGGTCGGCGGCCGCTGAAGATGATCAGCAGGCAGACCCGGCCCCGTTGGCCGGCATAGGGCTCGAGCAGCTCGAGCATCCGCTCGTCGGTGCCCCAGGTGTCGCCGGCGAGGGCCCAGCAGACCAGGTGCTTGAGGTGGAGGTCGCCGACTGGCACGGCGTCGGGGTCGCCGAGCGCGAACAGGGCCGCAGAGGCGGCCGACCACTCGCCGACCCCCGGGAGCACCTGCATGCGCCGCCGGGCCTCGGCCGGGTGGATGTCCGGGGCGGCCAGGGCATCGAGCCGATGCGCCGACCCGGCGATCCGGCGGACGAGTTCGGCCCGGCGGCGCTCGACCCCGAAGGCCTGGAAGGTGAAGTAGGCCTGGCGGGCGACGAACGCCGGGTCGGGCGGTACCCATAGAGAGCGCTGCTGGCCGGCCGCGCCGTCACCGCCGGCTCCCATGGGACCAGGGGCCCGCTCGCCCCAGCGGTGCACCATCGTCCGGTAGAAGCGGGCGGCGCCGTCGGTGGTCACCCGCTGGCCGAGCACGACCGACATCAGCGCCTGGGTCACCAGCGTGGTGCGGGGGATGCGGGCGCCGTTGAAGCGCTTCCAGAGGTCCCGCACCAGCTGGTCGGTGGGGGCGAAGCCATCGGCGCGGTCGTTGCAGCCCGCGATGTCGGGGGCGTGGTCCAGCGCCCAGGCGCCACCGGGGCCCCAGGCCGTCGCCTCGATCTCCGACCCCGCGGTCCGGAGCGCCAGCTGGGCCGGTCCGTCGGGGGTCCGGAGGCCGAGCTGGGCCTGGCCGTCGCGCACCCGGGTCGTCGGGTCGAGGCCGCCGTGGCCGATGAGGCGCAGGGTGCGACGCAGGTCGACGGGGTGGTCGGGTCGCAGCCGGCGCGTCTCGGACATCGTGGTCGGAAGCTACTTCCTGGCAACAACCGGCCCTGATGGGGTTACGGTGGTTACGTGATCGTCGAGGCGGCGGGCACGTTCCCGACCACCTACTGGCACCGCCTGCCTGACGGACGGGTGCAGTGCGATGTGTGCCCGCGGGCCTGCAAGATGCAGGAGGGCCAGCGGGGGCTTTGCTTCGTGCGGGGCCGGGTCGACGACGAGGTGGTGCTGCTGACCTACGGCCGCTCGTCGGGCTACTGCGTCGACCCGATCGAGAAGAAGCCGCTGAGCCACTTCCTGCCGGGCACGTCGGTGCTGTCGTTCGGGACGGCCGGATGCAACCTCGCGTGCCGGTTCTGCCAGAACTGGGACATCTCCAAGTCCAAGGAGATGGACACCCTGGCCGACGCGGCGTCGCCCGAGGCGATTGCGCGGGCGGCGGTCGATCTGGGGTGCAGCAGCGTGGCCTTCACGTACAACGACCCGACGATCTTCCTGGAGTACGCCATCGACGTGGCCGACGCCTGCCGGGAGGTGGGGGTCAAGGCGGTCGCGGTCACCGCGGGCTACATCCTCCCGGAGCCGCGGCGGGACTTCTACGCCCACCTGGATGCGGCCAACGTCGACCTCAAGGGCTTCACCGAGGAGTTCTACAAGCGGGTGTGCATCGGCCACCTCGACCCGGTGCTCGAGACCCTGCAGTACCTGCACGACGAGACCGACGTGTGGTTCGAGATCACCACGCTGCTGATCCCCGATCGCAACGACAGCGACGAGGAGCTCGACCAGCTCACGTCGTGGGTGGCGGAGCACCTCGGGCCGGACGTGCCGTTGCACTTCACCGCGTTCCACCCGGACTTCAAGATGATGGACGTGCCTCCCACCCCGCCGGCCACACTGCGCCGGGCCCGGGAGTGGGGGCTGCGCAACGGCCTCAACTACGTGTACGTCGGGAACGTGCACGACGTCGCGGCCAACAGCACGTACTGCCCGGGGTGCGGCGCCCGGGTCATCGAGCGGGACTGGCACGAGCTGGGGGAGTGGCGGCTGACCGACGACGGGCACTGCCAGGCCTGCGGGACGGCGGTGGCGGGGCGCTTCGCCGGGCCACCCGGCCATTGGGGCCGGCGCCGCCTCCCGGTCCGACTGCGGGTCACGACCACGTAGGGCCGGGTAGGCGGACCAGAGGGGCAGAGAGGGGACGAGTGGGATGACGGCGACGGTGGCTGGCGGGGTGCGGCCGGCAGCGGTCGCCGGCATGTTCTACCCCTCGGGCCGGGCCGAGCTGCACGACCTGGTCACGAGCTTCTTGGCTGGTGCGGAGCGTTCGGCCGACGGCCTCGCTGGGGATGCTGCCGACGCTGCGCTGGACGTGCTCGGGGCCTCGGCGCCGCCGAAGGCGATCATCGCGCCCCACGCCGGCTACCGGTACTCGGGGCCGACCGCGGGCGCGGCCTACCGGTCGCTGCTGGCCCGGCGGGGTGAGGTCGAGCGGGTCGTGGTCATCGGGCCGGCGCACCGGGTGCGGGTGCCCGGGGTGGGGCTCAGCTCGGCGCGGGCGTGGGCGACACCGCTGGGCAACGTCGAGGTCGACGTCGAGACGGTGAACCGGCTGTCGGAGCTGCGGGACGTGGTGGTGGCCGACGACGCCCATGCGCCCGAGCACAGCGTCGAGGTCCACCTGCCGTTCGTGCAGGAGGTGTTCGGAGAGGTGCCGGTGGTGCCGCTGGTGGTCGGGGGGACCAACCCGGCGAAGGTGGCCTCGGTGCTCGACGCCGTGTGGGGCGGGCCGGAGACGGCGATCGTCGTGTCGTCGGACCTGAGCCACTACCTGGACGACGCCTCGGCCCGGCGGCGGGACCTGGCAACGTGCCACGCGATCGTCGAGGCGCGGGTGGCGGACATCGGGCCACACGACGCCTGCGGGTTCCTGCCGATCGGGGGATTGCTGACCGCGGCGCTGCGGCGGGGGCTGGCGGTCCGGCCGATCGAGCTGACGACGTCGGCCGACACGGCGGGGGAGCCGGAGCGGGTGGTGGGTTACGGCAGCTTCCACGTTTCGCCGCCGGCGCCGGTCGACGAGTCGGCGGTGCAGTGGCTGGTCGACCTGGCGGCCCGGGCCATCGACCACGAGCTGCGCCACGGGCAGAGCTACCCGCTGCACGAGCCTGACGTGCCCGACGTGGTGCGCAGCCCGGGCGTGTCGTTCGTGACGCTGGAGCGGGGGGAGGACCTGGTTGGGTGCATCGGGTCGCTTGACCCGCGGCGGGC